>Ga0194128_10002113_pt1 | contig 32852 bp, 26 predicted proteins | sample TA2KigCa65mmetaG_FD_148650 | JGI IMG/M metagenome (GOLD analysis project Ga0194128, IMG submission 148650) | Freshwater microbial communities from Lake Tanganyika, Tanzania - TA2015037 Kigoma Deep Cast 65m | ecosystem: Environmental > Aquatic > Freshwater > Lake | place: Tanzania: Lake...
CTCGACGACGTCATGGCGAATGTCCTGTACCTGCAGGACATCAAGGCGCACACCGCACGATGTGAAATACGCTATCGACAGGCGCTTGCGGTGGGCGAATCAATCTACCTGAAAGGCTGGATCGAGAGCCGTCGCAAGCGACTGGTCCTTCTCAAGGGTGAGGCGCGCCTGGCAGACGGCACCCTGGTCGCGGATTCGGAAGCCAGTTTCATGATGGTCCAGGGAGGCCGGGACGAATGAGTATTTCTCGTCTTGCGGCACACGCAACTTCTTGGCGTGGTCCTTCCAGCTTGGCTACTCCGGCCGAACGCGCCGTGCGTACGGCGAGTTCCGAGCAGGTTCGCCAGCCCATCTACAGCGGAGCGCTGGATCACTGGCGTCATTACGAACCGTGGCTCGACGAACTCAAGCAGAGCCTCGGCCCGGTCCTGGATCGTTACCCGATCAACTAGCCTCTGGGCTTCAATCCGAGCTTGACGCGTGCTTCCCTGGGAGACAGTACGCGGCCGCCGAGTTGATCGATGATGTGCGCGGCCTTCTCCACGAGCTGGCCATTGCTGGCCAGCACTCCGCGCTTGAGATACAAGTTGTCTTCCAGTCCTACGCGTACGTTGCCACCCATGATCATCGCCTGCGCGGCCATCGGCATCTGCAAGTTGCCGGGTCCGAAGGAAAACCAGTTGGCGCCTGCAGGCAGTGCGTTGGTCAGCGCCAGCATGGACGCGGTATCGGCGCCCGCGCTCCAGGCAAAGCCCAGGCAGACCTGGAACAACGGCGGCGACTCGATCAGGCCCTGGTCGATCAGGTGGCGTGCACAGCGGATCTGGCCCAGGTCGAAGACTTCAAGTTCCGGTTTGACGCCGAGTTCCTTGCAGCGCGCCGCCATGGTTTGCAGGCATGCGGTGGTATTGATGTAGACCTCGTTTCCCATGCCGAAATTCATGCTGCCGCAGTCCAGGCTGCAGACTTCCGGCAGCAGCTCCTCGACGTGGGCAAGCCGCTCCAGCGGGCCCGCCAGGTCGGTGCCGGGGCCCGCGATCGCGGCGTTGTCCTGGCCGGGCACGAAGTCACCGCCCATTCCGGCGGTAAGGTTGATGATCACGTCCACGCCGCTGGCGCGCACCATCTCGACGACCTCACGGAACAACGCAGGATCGCGACTGCCCTTGGTGGTTTTCGGGTTGCGCACGTGGATGTGCGTCATTGCAGCGCCGGCTTTTGCCGCGTCGATACAGGCGTCGGCGATCTGCCTGGGAGTGACGGGCACCCCGGGGTGCTTGCCCACGGTGTCCGCCGCGCCGGTGACGGCGCAGGTGATGATGACGTCGCGATTCATGCTGGGTCTCCCGTTTCTTCAGTCTGGTACATGTAGACATGCCAGCGCGTCAACAGCCACGGCCCCTTGTCCCTGCGGCAAGACGATCAGCGGATTGACGTCGAGCTCCTGCAATGTCTCCCGGTGCGATTCGGCAAATGCGGCGACGCCCAGAATGGCGTCGACGGCGGCCCCGATGTCACCGGCCGGCTTGCCGCGAAAGCCGCGCAGCAGCGTCGCTACCTTCAGTGACATCAGTGCCCGCTCGACGCTCTTTCTGTCGGTTGGCAACAACAGGCTGGCGCTGTCTCCGATCAGCTCAACGAGAACACCGCCGGAACCGATGACCAGCGCCAGGCCAAACTGCTCGTCGCGCTGAATGCCGACAATCAATTCGGCCACGCCACCTGTGACCATGCGCTCGACGAGAAACGACTCGACCGACAGCCCGTGAGCGCCGACGGAAGCGCGGATCGACTCGGCTGCGGCCAGCACGTCCTCGGGACCCTGCAGGCCAAGTCTTACGGCTCCGAGCTCCGACTTGTGGGCGATGGCCGTGCCACAGGCCTTCAGGACGACAGGAAACCCGATCTCCGCCGCGGCAGCGCCGATCTCCGCGTAGGCCACGAGGCGCCCTTTCGGTACGCTGAGGCCAAACCTGGCAAGCCGCTTCTTGCATTGCCATTCATCCAGGTTCTTTGCTGCAGTGGCCCCCGACGGAACCGGTGCAGAAAACCTGGGCAATGGCGTGACACTGCGTGCCTGTCGCCGCTGCCGGTAGTCGGCTGCCGCGGCCAGTGCAAACAGCCCGTCGTCCAGTCCCTGCAACGGGGTGATTCCCGCCGCTATCAAGCGTTCGCGCAGATCCCGCGGCAACAGCTCCGATACCGTACAGGCAACGAACGCTCTCATACCGGTTGTTTCGTGCGCCGCGATGAATGCATCCAATGCGTCGATCCATTGCGCCACTTCGTCGGCCACCATCGTCGGATGGTCGTATACCAGCATGGCAGCATGGTGCGTGCCGCTCATCGCCGTCGTGAAGCAGCGTTGCATGGCCTCCTTGTCGCCCCAGATCGAAGTGTTGTAGTCGAACGGATTGGAAACGGTAACGTAGCCAGGAAACGACTCATACAGTGCGCGGGTCTGCGACTCCGAGAGTGGCGGCGTTTTCAGGCCATACACTGCGCTCAGGTCGGCAAGTATCGCGGCCTCGCCGCCGGAGCAGGACAGGGTCACGATGTCGTGCCCGGGTATCGACCCCGCAACGTCGAAAACTTTCAGGGTCTCCAGCAACCCATTCAGGGAATTTACGCGGATGACCCCCAGCCGGTCGAAGAGGGCTTGGTAGAGGATATCTGACCCGGTCAGTGAACTGGTATGACTGCTGGCGCGTTGGGAAGCCGCCTGTGTGCGGCCGACCTTCATCACCACGATGGGCACCCCTTTTTCCAGGGCGCGAGCAGCCATGCGTGTGAAGGCGTCCAGGTCATCGAGTCCTTCCAGGTACATGCCGACCGCGCGGACCCGCCGATCCTCGAGCAGCGCCTCGAGGTAATCGGCCGGGCCCAGCACTGCCTGGTTACCGGCGCAGATGACGTGGGTGAAGTGCACCGAGCGCTCGTTCATGGTCAGGTTCATGGCGATATTGCCGCTCTGGGAAATCAGCGCCACGCCCTGTTGAATGCGTTCGCCGCCAAACATGTACGGCCACAGCGCGAAGCCGTCAACGTAGTTGACAAGGCCGTAGCAGTTCGGCCCGACCAATGGCATGTCCGCGGCTGCTTCGACCAGTTGCTCCTGCAACGCCCGCCCATCCCCGCCGACTTCGGAGAAACCTGCCGCGTAACACACACAGCCGCCCGCGCCGCGTCTTGAAAGAGCGCGAACGACCTCGATCGTCGCCGTACGGTTTACGCCGACATAGGCCGCATCCGGCACCACCGGCAAGGCATCGACGTCCGGGTAGCAGCGATGGCCGGACATCGATTCACGCGACGGATGAACCGCGTAGATCTCGCCATCGAAACCCGCCTCCAGGCAGCGTTTCATGGCCATTTCCGCGATGCCACCGCCGATGAATGCGACGCTGCGTGGTGCCAGCAGGCGGGCCAGCCGCGACGGGTTCGAGGAGCTAAAACCAGGCATTCTGTTCAGTACGGGCTACAAGCCCGGCGGTGGCTCCCGAAGCAGTTTCAAGATGCCGATCAAGTATGCGTCGCGCTCCTTGATCATGCCGGCGATGCTGCGGCCGGCGGCGATTTCCTCGCAACCCGATATCAGCTTTTCACGCAGTTCATCCGTCAGCTCCGGCGCCTCGAGGCGCGTCCATGGCCATTTGAGGGTGGGACCAAACTGATCGAGAACATGCGCCATTCCGCCTTGCCCGCCTGCCAGGTGATAGATCATGCCCGGCCCGAGGATCGCCCAACGCAAACCGGGCCCGAACCTGATCGCATCGTCGACCTGCCGTACGGTCGCTTCTCCGGCGTTCACCATGTGCAGCATCTCGCGCCACAGCGCCTCCTGGAGGCGCGTGGCGATGAAACCTGGAACTTCCCGATGCATTTTCACCACGCGCTTACCGAAAGCGGTGTAAAACTCCTCGGCCCAATCCACGGCATCCTGCGAGCTCCGCTCGCCACCTACGACCTCGACCAGCGGTATCAGGTATGGCGGGTTGAATGGGTGCCCGACGACCGTACGCTCAGGATGCCGGCACTTGACCTGCATGTCGGTCATTCTGAGGCCTGAAGTGCTCGACAGCAGCACGGTGTCCCTGGATGTAGCCGCATCGATGCGCGCCAGGGTTTCGATCTTTGACTCAAGTCTTTCGGGGCTGTTTTCCTGCACCACGTCGGCATCGGCTACTGCCTGTTCCAGGCTGTTCACGAAACGGATCCGGTCCGGCGCGGCTCCCGGCTTCAGGCCCAGACGCTCGAGCGTCGGCCAGGCGTTGTCCCGCATGCCCTTGAAACGGCGCTCGCCTTCCGGATCGGGGTCGTAGGCCACGACGTCCAGGCCATGCGCCAGGAAATGCAGCGCCCAGCCGCCGCCGATGACGCCGGTGCCGACAATTGCGACCCGGGTTACCCTGGCTGGTTCTTTCCGACTCATGACTTTGCTGTCCGCATGGCACTTGGTCACTTTTCCAGTGGGCGCAGGATTGCCCGCGAAATGATATGACGCTGGATCTCGCTCGTCCCATCCCAAATCCGTTCCAGTCGTGCATCGCGCCAGAAACGCTCGATTGGCAGCGAATTCATCAGGCCCATGCCGCCAAATATCTGCACCGCATTGTCGGTGACCCTGGCCAGCATTTCCGATGCGAATACCTTGGCCATCGCCGCATCCTGGTCGGTCATCGTGCCCTGGTCGAACTTCCAGGCCGCCTTGAGTGTCAGCAGGTCCGCGGCCGTGATCTCGGTTGCCATGTCGGCAATCTTGAAGCCAATTCCCTGGAACTTGCCGATGGGCTGGCCAAACTGCTTGCGCGTTGCGGCCCATTCGGCGGCCATCTCGAATACACGTGTGGCGCGACCGACCGCCAGCGCTCCAATCGACAGTCGTGCCGGTGACAGCCATTTCTTCGTCAGCTCAAAGCCCTCCCCGGGCATGCCCAGCATCTGCCGCGAATGGACCCTGCAATCATCGAAATAGAGCTCGGCGTGATCGTAGCCGCGATGCGAAGTACAGACGGGCCCCCTGCGCCAGGTAAGACCCGGTGTTCCCTTGTCGACCAGAAACGCGCTGACCTCGCTGCGCCGCCCGCGCGGTGTTTCCGTCTGTCCGGTGACCGCGAACACAATGACGTAATCGGCACGCACCCCGAAGCTGATGAAATGCTTGGCGCCATTGATGACATAGTCGTCGCCGTCGCGTACCGCCCGCGTGCTCATCGCCGCGAGGTCGGAGCCGGCGCCTGGTTCGGTCATCGCGATGCAGTCCAGGCGCTCGCCGCGTACGGTGGGCTTCAGATACGTCTCGATCTGTTCCGGTGAACCGGCCTCGAGTATGTTGCAGGGCCGGTGCACGATGTACTGCAGCGCATAGGATACCCAGCCGAATTCGCGTTCGATCAGTGCGAAACTCAGGGCGTCGAGACCACCGCCGCCATGCTTTTCCGAGATGTTGGCTGCAAAGAAGCCCGCTTCGATGGACTTGCGCCTGATCTGCTCGAACAAGTCATCTGGTACGGCGTCCTGCGCCTCGACCAGGTCCTCGTGCGGCAAGAGCTCTCTCCGCACGAAGGCCCTGGCGCTGTCGATGATCAGTTGCTGCTCTTCGTTGGGTGAGAAATCCATGTCGTCCTCGAGCGCAGCAGCAAGTGCACGGCACTTTGCGTGCCTGGATCAATGCATCGCAATGATCACTCAAATCGAGCTTGCGCGCAATGGAGTAAGCCGGGCTCCACGCCGGTGTTTTCGGGCAATTGAGTCACCAGCAATTCACGAGTATCGTTGGCCGCATGATCGAAAAATCCCACGTGCATCATCTCGCCTTTGACAAGACCCGCTGGTCCGATGACGGGTGACATCGCCCCGGCGATGCGCAGCCCTTGGGCGGTGCTTGCTGCCCTCGTCATCGTCGGATTCGCGTGCTACGGCACAGGGGTCTATGCTTTCACTCAGTTTCTGACGCCGCTGGCTGACGAGTTCGGGTGGGGCAGGGCGGTTACAGGCGGCGCGATGTCCGCGTTCTGGGTCGCGTCGCCCCTGGTTCCGTGGATCGCAGTCTGGGCGGGGCGTGGCGGCTCGCGACGCCCGATCATTGCCGGCGCACTGCTGGAGGGCACGAGTCTCGTGCTGCTGGCCTTCGTCGACGAAGCCTGGCAGCTGTACGCGTTGCGCGTGTTGATGGGGCTCGGAAAGCTGCTGATGGTGGTACCGATTCCGATTGAACTAGCGCGGCAGTTCAAGGCGCGGGCGGGATTCGCGATCGCAATTGCGTACGCGGGCTGGCATCTCGGCGGTGTGGTGCTTGCGCCGCTTTCGCAGTTGCTTATTGCGACATTAGGATGGCGAGTGGCGACGGCAATCCTGGGCATGATGGTCATCATCCTGATCCTGACGCTGTCGCGGTGGCTCGAAACGCGCACCGAACCGGATCCGGCCACGACAGCTGCGGGCGAGGCCGCAGGCGTGCGACGCGCCGGCGCACTGGTGCTCAGCCGGCCGGCGCTGCGCAACCTGACGATAGTCACGCTGGTGGCATATGCGGCTGGCTTTGCGTTGTTGACGCATATAGGCCCATTCCTTGCCGATTCCGGTGTTGCGGCGCCGACAATTGCGAATCTAGTCGGATCGATCGCATTCGCCGCCATGGTGGGCGTCATCGTGTCGGGTATGGCGACCCAGCGATGGAGCACGCGGGCGCTTGGGCTGCTATCGCTGCTGGGGTTCGCGGTGTCGGCGCTTGTACTCGGGGCGATCTCGTTCGGCAATGCAGTACCTGGGCTGCCGACACTCGTTGTGACGGTGCTGCTGTTCGGCCTGATTCTGGGTGGCGCCGATGCGGTGTGGATCGAGCATCTGCGCCGGCTGAGCGCGCCGCAGGATTTCCCGGCCATCTATGGCTGGTGGTACTTGACCGTGCTCGTATCACTTACGGCGGCGCCGATAGTCGCAGGCGCGATCTATGATTCCGCGGGGTCATACTCGTGGGTGTTCCTGGGCCTGGCCTTCGCGACAGTTGGCGGTATGGCACTGCTGCGCTTCGCAGTACCGCCAGGTGTGCGGGCCTGAGAGAGATCGGCAGGCTTTCATGGCCGGAAGACGCCCAGAAAGGGCTTGACCGAGACGAATGGGCTACCGAAAATTCATGGGCCGATTAGATTCCTGCCCATCGGCTTATGTGCGATCAACCGTGCATCAGTTCAACTGAGTATTGAAAGCCCTAAGAGAAGCCATACGCAGGTCGGACTTTATCATCACGGCGGAGCTTTCTCTTACGCCGGATTCTACAGTCGCTTCGATCGTCGAGCAGACCGCCATCCTGCGGCCCCATGTCGATGCAATACAGGTGACGGAAAATCAGTACGGAAAGCTTCACCTCTCACCGCTGGCAGCCGCATCCATACTGATCAAGGAAGGCGTAGATCCAGTCATGCAGCTGAGCACGTGCAATCGAAACCGTGCGGCACTGATTGGTGACCTGCTTGGAGCGCGGGCTATCGGCGTAACGAGCTTGCTGCTGGTTCGTGGCAAGAAACTGCCAGACTCCTATCAGCCCCAACCTCAGCAGGTGCTGGACGTTGGCGTAGAGGAACTCATTGCGACGGCCAAGGTGATCGGGAACGACGAGCGAACTGCCGGTGAACCGGAGTTCCTGATTGGTGCCGCCGTTACCGCGCATACGCCGACGGCCGAGTGGGCCGCCCCGAAAATAGTCGCAAAAGTGGATGCCGGCGCGAAATTCATCCAGACGCAACTGCGACTGGATCTGGATGTACTGCGGAGATTCGTGGCCCATCTGGTTTCGCTCAAATTGACCTGGCGATGCAGTGTGATTGCCGACATTGCGGTGCTTCCTTCTGCTCAAGCAGCGAAATGGCTGCGGCACAACCTGAGTCACATCATGATCTCAGCCAAGACGATCCGGCGACTCGAGCAAGCCTCCGATCCGGAACGGGAGGGTATCGCAATTTGCAGCATGTTCCTGCAGGAAATGGCGACGATTCCAGGCCTGTCGGGAGCGAACCTGATTGCGACCGGGAACCCGGAAGCGGTCGTGGCGGCGATCAAAGCTTCTGGATTGCGAGGAGGATGAAAAATTCCTGACCAGTGTTCACAGCAAGCCTCCTTTGAGCGGGCTGTGATGCTTCTCCGCAGTGGCGATGCCGACATGGCCGAGCAGATCTGCCGCGCCGTCCTTGCGATGCACCCGACGGATGCGAATTTTCTGTGCCTGTCAGCCAGAGCCCTGCTACGGCTCAATGAACTGAAGCTGGCGGAAGATCGTGCGAATGCCGCAATCGCGCTTCATCCTGATTTCCCGAAGCCGCATGAAATTCTCGGCGACCTCCATATGCGACAGGACAGGGCCGAACAGGCCGTGGCAGCCTTTCAGCGAGCGATTGGTCTGGATCCCACACGAGCGGATACCCACATCAAACTAGGTATGGCGCTGCTTCGACTCGGCCGTGCGGAGGAGGCAGAGAAGGCGATAGAGCATTCCAGGCGTCTGGATCCATACCGCGAGCTGATTGCCCGGGCGGCCGAGTACTCGCTGGATGGGGACTTGGCTTCGGCAGAGGCAAATTACCGGCAGATACTCACCAGGAAGCCCGACCATGTCGAGGCGCTCAGACTCATTGCGGCGGTCGCAGCGAGTCAACGCCATTACGGAGATGCGGAAATCTTTCTCAGGAGGGCGACCGACTGCGCTCCTGACTTCGCCCGCGCCCGCGCTGATTTGATCAGCGTGCAGCTCGAAATGGAAAAGCTTGAGGATGCGCAAGAGAATGCCGAACTGCTGGTACGCGCGTATGGCCATTTCCCCGACGCACATCTCCTGTTAGGAAACGCGTACGGAGCAGCCGGGCGCTTTGACGAGGCGCTCGCGGCCTACGAAAAGACCCTCGAGCTTGCACCCGGTCATCGCGGCGCTCTTCTCGGACTAGGCAATACGCTGAAGACCGTAGGACTCCACGACGCCGCGGTCGCTGCCTACAGGGCATGCATCAAGGAGCACCCGGACGCCGCTGAGCCATACTGGAGCCTGGCCAATTTGAAGACTTTTCGATTCGGAGAAGGCGAAGTCAGCGCCATGCAGGCACTTCTCAACAAAGAAGGCTTGCCAGCAGAATCGATCGTGCAGCTTTGTAATGCCCTTGGTCTCGATCACGAAAATCGAGGCGAATATGACCATGCGTTCGAATACTTCAGGCGCGGCAATTCACTGCGACGGCAATCCGAACGCTACGATCCGGTTGACACGGAAAACCTCTGTGACCGCATGATCAGGGTGTTCAACCGCGAGACGGTAGCGCAATTCGCCGGCTCCGGCGATACGAACGGGTCGCCAATTTTCATTGTCGGGTTGCCGCGCTCCGGCTCGACGCTTATAGAGCAAATCCTTGCGAGTCACAGCCAAGTTGAAGGAACCCACGAGCTGAGCGAGCTGAGCCGGCTGACTGAAGTCCTCTCGAAAGGACACGACCTGCGTGACCGGTATCCAGATTCGATACTTGATTTCGGTGCCCGAAAATTCGCCGAGCTTGGTGCCATGTATATCGCACGGACACGCAAGCATCGTGCCGGGCGCGCATTCTTTATTGACAAGAATCCCAACAACTTTGTTCACGTCGGTCTGCTAAAGCTGATCCTGCCGAACTGCAAGATTATCGATGTTCGGCGTCACCCGCTGGACAGCTGTTTCGGCAGTTACAAGCAGCTATTCGCGAGAGGTCAACCGTTCAGCTACGACCTCATGGAATTGGGTGAGTACTACCTGCAGTACCGTCGATTGATGGAGCACTGGCATGATGTACTAGCGGGATTTGTCCTCGAGGTCCGTTACGAGGATGTTGTCGCCGATCTCGAACGCGAAGCGCGGCGTATTCTGGCATTCTGCGGTCTGCCATGGGAAGAGGAGTGCTTGCGCTTTTATGAGGTCGAGAGAGCTGTCAAGACTGCCAGTTCCGAGCAAGTCCGTCAGCCGATCTATGCAACCTCGATCAACTTGTGGCGCAATTATGAGCGGCACCTTGGTGTACTCATAGAGATTCTGACGCCGGAACTACTCAAGCTGCCAAAGGCCGACCGACCGCTATCTATTTGAAACCGGCCTGGATGATTGGCGCGAAAGACGTGCCGATGACTCACGTACAACCTCAGCTGGAGGTGTCAGTTCTGGCAAACAGCTTGTCAAGTAGCGGCGAGCGCCGACTCCAGCCGGTTACTCGCTCATAGGCAGCGCCAAGCCGCAACAGCGCTTGCTCGTCGAATGGTTTCGCAAGCAACTGTATTGCTACCGGCAACCCATCTGGCGAAAAACCGGCGGGTAGTGCCATGGCACAAGCGCCCAGGTAGTTTGCAGGGCGTGTGAATGCGGTCAGTGCAATGTTCTCGTCGATCTCATCCACCGGAATCGCAGGAATGGAAACGACGGGTGCGAGCATTACATCGCTGTCACCCATCCAATCAACGAACTGGGCAGCAGCGCGTCGTTGGTTTTCTCGTAGCTTGAAGTAGTCGTTCTCGCTCACCTGTCTGCCGGCGACGATTCGTGCGCGAACCTGCGGCCCGATGGCGAGGCGCTCATCCTCAATGTATGCGCGGTGAGTTGCATATGCCTCTGATGCGATCAGTTGACCACACAGATGTGCCAGCTTCGAGAATTCGAAAGGCATAACTCGCTCCGTGACCACGGCTCCCAGTTGGCGCAGGATGTGGACCGCGTCGTGCCAGGCGCGGTGTACTGCTGGAGCAACGCGCTCAGGCCACTGCTCCTCAACCATCAATGCGACTCGCATTCCCATCACATTGGGGGCGTCGAGGTCGGGCAAGACTACTGCCGGTGCACCGCAGGTGCCGGGATCGTGCAGGTCCTGGCCCGCGAGCGCGCCCAACAGCAGGGCTGCGTCTGGGACGCTTCGTGTCAACGGACCAATGGTGTCGAGAGTCTTGGAAAACGGAAACGTGCCATACAGGCTGATCAAGCCCGAGCTAGTCTTTAGGCCGACAATGCCATTGAACGCGGCGGGCAGCCTGACCGAACCACCGGTGTCCGATCCTATGGCCGCCGGTGCGAGACCAGCACTGACCGCGACACCTGAACCACTGCTCGATCCGCCGGGCACTCGATGCCTGCTCAGGTCCCAAGGATTCCAAGGCGTTCCGAGCAGCGGATTGGTGCCCCAGCCGCCAAAGGCGAATTCGACCATGTGGGTCTTGCCCAGAACCACCATACCCGCTGTCAGCAGCCGGGCTACGGCCGTCGAGGTCACCTTTCCACGCCGCGTCTCCCATGCTTTCGATCCAACCATACCGATGCGGCCCTGGATATCACAAATGTCCTTCACGGCAATTGGTAGCCCATGCAGCGGACCCAGAGACATCCCGGAAGCGCGCTGCCTATCGGCGGCGGTTGCCTGTGCGACCGCCTCCTCAGAATAGACTTCGGTAAACGCGTGCAACTTTGCATTCGCGCGCTCGATACGACCGAGAAAGTGTTCGGTTAGCTCACGCGCCGAGTATCTTCTCTCGCTCAATCCTCGAGCGAGTTCGGTGAGGCTCGAGAACGCCCATTCGACTGACATCTTCTCTACTTCTCCCGATGAGCTGACCTCGATGCTGCGTAGCCGCGCTTGCGGCGATGAATTGGTGCATGCTATTAACTCACGGTCGATTCTCGCACGCCTGGTTTGCAATTATCCATGGTGGTCTGAACATGAGCGAATGTCTCGTGGCCATGTCTGTCGATCGCGAGAGCTCCGCAACTGCCACATTTGCGCGAGAGCGGATAGCTTTTTTTGCCGTCGCGCTGACGACGTGCGGCATCCTCCTTGCCTCTGCTGCATTTGCTCAGAGCGACATCGAAGTTGGGGTCTTGTTGCCGCTCTCTGGGCCCATGGCAGCAGAGGGACGCCGCCAGTTGAACGGCTTGGAAGTCATGCGTGAAGTAATCAATGAACGCGGTGGCATTGCTGGCAGGAAACTCGGATGGGTGGTTGGGGATGCCGCAGATCCAACCGCAGCAATCAATGAGGCGAGCCGGCTGATTGCCCAGCAGGGTGTAAGACTGATAATCGGGACTTACTCGAGCTCGCTATGCGTACCGGCGAGTGACGTCGCTGCACGCCGGGGTATCATCTACTGGGAAGTGTCGTGTGTCGATCCGCGGTTCACGAAGCGCGGCTACAGCAATGTCTATCGCACCGAGATCAATGCTGCGGGTTTTGGCTGGTACACGACGGAGTTCATCCGAACTACGCTTGCCAGTCGGCTCGGCAAGGATCCTCGAAGTCTTCGGATTGCGTTCGTCAGTGAGGATTCCGCCTACGGACAGGGCAGTACTGAGGCTGCGGCGAGTCGTGCGAAAGCGATTGGTTTCAAGGTTGTCTCCGTCGATTACTACAACCGCAACGCCATTACTGATTTCGCACCAATCATCCTGAAGCTCAAAGCCAGCAAGCCGGATGTAGTTCACGCGCAGGCCTATACCAATGATGCGATCCTCTTTTGGAAGCAAGCCCGGCAGCTCGACCTCAACGTAGGTGCTTTGGTAAGTGCGGGCGCGACAGGATTCGGCTCGCCTGATTTTGGCAGGAACCTCGGCAGATTCGCCGAGGGTCCATTCGTCTTGGACGAGCCGGGCGGAATCAACATGAAAACGCTTTCGTCCGAGGCTGCTGCGATGGAAGAGCTGGTCGCCCGGCGTTACGCTGCAAGATACGGCGGGGAGATGATTGGAGGCGCCGCACAGTTGGGCGCTGCTGGTCTGTGGATTTTGTCCGAGGTATTGCGAAGGACCGACGGTGATCTTGATCCGGACAGATTCCGTCAGGCGGTCATGAGTCTGGACATACCCGTGGGCGGCATGTTGAACGGCTGGGGCGTCAAATTTGGCGCCGACGGTCAGAACGCAAACGACCGCGTGCAACATTATATGCTGCAGTGGCAAGACGGAAAGCTGGTGACGGTATGGCCCGAGAAATTCGCCGTAGCGCCCCTGAAGCGCGTCCCTTTGCCGCCCTGGAGGGATTAGTGCCGATTAGTCTCCAGTAGTTCGAGCGCAGTCTTTGACAGAACTACTACCCCAACTGATCGCTTCAAGTATTCTCCTGGGCGGCATCTACGGGCTCATGAGCATGGGTCTGACGCTCATCTTCGGCGTCATGCGGATCGTCAATTTTGCGCATGGCGAGTTCCTGATGCTTGCAATGTATCTCGCCGTCGGTCTTGCTGCTTGCGGAATCGACCCGTACATGGGTCTCCTCATCGCTATTCCCGTGTCCTTGATTTTCGGTTTCGCCGTCTACAAGTGCGTTGTCAGTCCAATTCTCGATCAGCCGCACGTCGTGCAGATCTTCACGACACTCGGGCTTTCGATCGTCTTGCAGAATGCCGCGCTATTGATGTGGGGGGCCAATTTCCGGCAGTTGCAACTGCCTTATGGTGACCGGGTGATTCTTGTGTTTGGTGCAGCGATTACGCTCCCGCAAGTTATTGCGTTCGCCGCCGCCGGCATGTTCGCGGCGATGTTGTTCTTGGCAATTCGCTTTACGTATCTTGGCAAGGCAATTCGTGCCACTGCTGAGGACCGTAAAGCAGCGACATTGATGGGGATCGATACGAACAGAATCTGTCTGCTGACTTTTTGTGTTGGAACGGCTTGCGTCGCGGTCTCTGGCGTCCTGATGGCGCCGTTGTACGCGACTTATCCGACCATCGGAGCGAATCTGGCTTTGACGGCGTTCGTAGTTGTTGTGCTTGGTGGAATGGGCAGCATTGGCGGTGCATTGCTCGGAGGAATGATAGTCGGGGTCCTGGATGTAGCCGGCGGCTATGCGGTTGGGACGTCGTGGAAGGAAGTCTTGTACTTCATCGTCTTCATCACGGTGCTGCTGATCCGGCCCACGGGTCTCTTCGGCATCCGCGGTGCCGAGGAGTTCGACGAGGCGCGATGATCAGACGCTACCCGAATGAACTTCGCGGCCATCTGTGGCCGGGGATTCTGTTCCTGGGCGCACTGATCGTGGCAACAGCCAGCAGCAACCTCTTCCTGCAGGACGCAGTCATTGTCATCTTGCTGTGGGCGGCAATTGCGAGTGCGTGGAATATTTCAGGTGGTTTCGCCGGCCAGCTTTCGCTCGGTCATGCGGCGTTTTTTGGACTAGGCGCCTACACCTCCACGCTCATGAATGTTCACCTGGGTCTGAGCCCTTGGGTCGGCATGCTTTGCGGAGCCGTGCTGGCGGCAGTTGTCGGGGTCTTCATAGGGCTAGCTTCGACACGGCTGCGTGGGCCGTATTTCGCCATGGCGACGATCGCCTTCGCAGCCGCCCTGCAGGTAGTCGCGGGACGCTGGTACTCACTTACAGGTGGCAACGAGGGAATTCCAATTCCATTCAAAGTGGGGTTCGAGAATTTCATGTTCTCCTCGAAGTTCTCCTGGAACATCATCGCGCTTGTCTACGTCATCGCCGTCTACTCGATCGCTGTCTGGATAGAGCATTCCCGGTTTGGTTTCCAGCTTGCTGGCATGCGCGAGAACGAAAGTGCAGCCGAGGCGCTTGGCATCCATACGCGGTGGCTGAAGATCGCTGCCATCAGTCTCTCGGCCTTCATGACCGCGCTTGGTGGAACCTTCTATGTCCAGTACGCAGGATTCCTGGATCCAGGTTATGTGCTCTCATTCAGTCTGTCGATCAAGTTCGCGCTCATGTGCATCATCGGCGGAATGGCAACGCCATTTGGACCGATTCTTGGGGCGCTCTTGGTCACCGTACTTGAGATGTACTTGCGAGCACACCTTGGAGGAGGATCGAGTGGCCTCTATCTCATCGTTTACGGCGTGCTTCTGATACTCGTCGTGCGATTGATGCCCGAGGGGCTGATCATAGGAGTTCCCAAGCTGTGGCAACGCATGAGGGCGAGTCCCGTTGCTTGATGTACGAAACGTGACGAAGCGATTTGGCGGCCTGATTGCCGTCGAATCCGTTAGTTTTTCGGTAACCGCGGGACAGATTGTCGGGCTGATTGGACCGAATGGAGCAGGCAAGACTACGCTCTTCAACCTGATTGCCGGCGCGCTGCAGCCGAACGAAGGGCGCATCGCCTTCTCGGGTAAGGACATCACGGGGTGGGCGCCGCACGGCATCTGCCGCATGGGATTGGCGCGTACATTCCAGATTACGAAACCCTTTCGCAGACTCTCGGTACTCAAGAACGTCATGATTGGAGCGTTCACGAGCGTTCACGAGCGATGCCGCGCAACTGAGTTGACCATGGGCATACTTAACGAGACCGGCCTGACGGCTTGGCGCGATACACTGGCTAGTTCACTACCCGTTGGGCTGCGCAAGCGACTTGAGATTGCGCGGGCTCTGGCGACCAAGCCAAGGATGCTATTGCTCGACGAAGTGATGAACGGACTTAATCCCACCGAATTGCGCGAGATGATGCACCTGATCCGCCGCCTGCAAGCCAGTGGATTGACCATCCTGCTGATCGAGCACGTCATGAAAGCGGTGATGGAACTGTGTCATTCTGTAATGGTGCTGCACCACGGACAGTTGATTGTGACGGGATCGCCCGCTGAGGTCTGCGCTGATCGAAGAGTCATCGAAGTCTACCTTGGCGAGGAGTACCTGCTTGGCTGAAACCCTCCTTCGCATCGACGCGCTGAACGTCAGTCATGGGGACCTTCCTGTGCTTTGGGATGTAAACGTCGGGGTGGACAAGGGAGACATCGTATCGGTTGTTGGCGCAAACGGTGCCGGTAAGAGCACCCTCATTAACACCATTTCCGGCCTGCATACAGCAATTTCCGGCAGCATTGCCTTTGCAGGCGAGCGAATAGACAGGCTGCCGGCTCACCGTCGCGTGCAACTGGGCATAGTCCAGGTGCCTGAAGGCCGTCGGTTATTCGGATTCATGTCTGTACTGGAGAATCTCGAACTGGGTTGCTATACGCCGCGAGCAAGACTGAGCCGGAATCGATCCCTCGAACAAGTCTTTGCGATTCTGCCTCGCTTGCAGGACCGATTAACGCAATTGGCCGTGACGCTGTCAGGCGGTGAGCAGCAGATGCTTGCTATTGGAAGGGGCCTGATGGCGTGTCCGCGACTGCTGTTGCTCGATGAGCCAACCCTGGGTCTTTCCCCTATGATCCTTAATTCTGTCTTCGAAATCGTAAGACAAATCAACCGACAAGGTGTGACCGTGCTTCTTGTCGAACAGAATGTCCAACATGCGCTCAGCCTCGCGAATCGCGCCTATGCAATCGAGAATGGGCGGATCGTGCTCGAGGGCCCGGGGCCGTTGCTGCTAGGCGATGAGCGCCTGAAGAAAGCCTATCTTGGTGCGTAAGGAGTAGAAGTCTGCTGGTCTTGCGGGGCATCTGCCCCGCCTGAGTATGGGGATGTCAGCGAAGCGGGCCGTAATCTGGAGTCCGCAAGGTGAGAGTCGAATGCCCGAGGCATCAAAGCGGATTCGAACCACATCACGAAAGAGCGAATCGTAAAGACAGGCAAGCCGGTTTCTCGCCGGATATCAGATGCGTACGGCACCATGTTCGTGCACTCAAGCACGATGGCTCCAACATCGCGATACCGCTCAGTCAGTTCGTGGCTCGCGTCCAAGAGATCAAGTCGCGCCAGCTTGGTATTCATGCGCGGCTCATTGTTGATAATGACACGCGAAAACTCACGACCCTGATCCGTGCCAACGATCGGCGTTTCTTCAGGCACGCCAGCAGCGCGTAGGTGCGCCGAGCTCAAGGACGCCTTGGAAATGGTAATGACGCCGACACGGCGATCAGGTGGTAACAAAGCCTGCACCAGTGGCACCTGCATCAGAGACGAAGTGGCGACTGGCACATTGACTGCCGCTGCCAGCTCACTCTGGAAAAGGGACAGAAAGCCGCATGTGGTTGTAATGCCGTCGGCTCCCTGGTTAACAAGCTCCTGCGCCGCCTCTATGAACCGATCCTTGAGGCCTTCCGCATTCCGGCGCACGACACGTGCCGGTGACGCACCGCGCACGACTTTGTAGAAGACCGGGAACGGCCACGTCAGCGCATTACCCATGTCACCAACAATGCGAGGGAACTGCGCTTCGAGCATCAGGATCCCAACGGACGCGCCGTAGACCGCTTTGCCACCAGTCTCGATTTCGTTGCACTCGTTCAAGATCTGCTCGCTATGCAGCTGAGCCCACATCGATTGACAATTGTGTATATTACCGCAGAAAGTCGAGAGGCTGGCCCGATGATGCCTGGGGGAGCCAACACAGTCTCTGGAGCGGAGGCGCTAGTCCAACTGCTCGATGCGCTGCGCGTACAGCATCTCTTTGGTCTGTGCGGCGATACTTCGCTGCCGTTTTACGACGCTTTGCGCCGGCTGAATCACGGCATCAACCACATTCTGACGCGGGACGAACGCCATGCGGCCTATATGGCCGACGCATACGCACGGGTGAGCGGGCGGGTCGGCGTTTGTGAAGGGCCCAGCGGCGGTGGCGCTACCTACATCTTGCCAGGTCTGGTTGAGGCGAATGATTCGTCGGTGCCGGTGCTAGCCATCACTACCGATGTGTCCGTTTCGTCCCGTGGCCACTTCCCACTTACGGAACTGGATCAGGAACAATTGTTCCGCCCGGTGACCAAGTGGAATGGTGTCGTTGATCGCGCCGAGCGGCTGCCGGCAATGCTGCGCGCGGCGTTTCGCGCAATGACGACCGGCAGGCCGGGATCTGCGCACTTGGGGCTTCCATTTGACGTGCAGAATGGCCTGGTTTCAGCGGACGACCTTTGGGTGCAAAGCGAATTCAGCCACTATCCAGTCTGGCGCTATGGCCCAGACCCAAGAATTGTCGATGCTGCGGTGGAACGCCTACTGGCTTCGAAGCGCCCGCTCGTCATCTGCGGGGGCGGGGTCGTGCTTTCCGGAGGGGAAAGGGCTCTCAAGGCTCTGGCCGAGCGCCTCAATCTCGTTGTTGCGACAACAATCAGCGGTCGAGGCGCCTTGTCTGATACGCATGCCAACTGTCTTGGCGTGGTCGGTAGCAATGGCGGAACCCCGGCCACGCGCGCAGCCGTTGCAGACGCTGACCTGATCGTTTTTGTTGGTTGCCGCGCAGGATCAGTAACTACCGAGCGCTGGCGCATACCATCGCGATCCGCGGCTGTGATTCATATCGATTCCGACCCTATGGTCATTTCCGCGAACTACTTCACGGAGGTGGCATTGGTTGCCGATGCAAGACTGGCCCTGGAGGCGCTGGTCGTCGCGGTCGATGCGAACGGCTTCAGCAAGGTCGATTTTTCCGGCAAGGAGCGTGTGGCGTCGGCGAAGAAGCAGAAGTTTTCTGCGTTTGACAAGCTGGCGGTTAGCGGTGAGCGCCCAATCCGGCCGGAACGGGTGGTCAGTGAGTTGAATCGTGCCTTGCCGGACGATGCGATCATCGTGGCCGATCCGGGAACACCATGTCCTTATTTCTCCGCTTTCTACCAGGTGCCGATTCCAGGCCGTCATTTCATTACCAATCGTGCCCACGGCGCACTGGGTTTTGCCCTGCCAGCTGCGATCGGCGCCCAAGTAGCACAGCCCGATGCCAAGGTGCTGTCCGTGATGGGCGACGGCAGCTTCGGCTTCTCGGTGGGCGAATTCGAGACCGTCACCCGTCTGGGCTTGCCGATTACCTTCTTGGTCTTCTCGAACAGTAGCTACGGATGGATCAAGGCGGGCCAGAAGGCCGGATTTGGGGGGAGATACTACTCTGTAGATTTCAACCCCACTGATCATGCCGCGGTCGCAGCCGCATATGGAATTCGGTCCTGGCGAGTCGAAGATCCGGAGCAGCTCAAGGCTGTCCTGGCAGACGCTACAAGATACGCCGGGCCGACCCTCGTGGACGTTATCAGCCAGCCGCTGCAGGAAGCGCAAGCGCCAGTCAGCGAATGGATCGCATGACCGGAGGCGCCGGTGCGACGAGCGTCGTGGTTGGTGCCGGTATCGTTGGTGTTGCGGCTGCGATCAATCTGTTGCGTGCGGGACAAAGTGTCACGCTGATCGATAGGCAGGTTCCCGGCGAGGGATGTTCTGCCGGCAGCGGCGGCATCCTGGTATCTAGTTCGATCGTACCGGTAACCTTGCCGGGCTTGGTCTGGAAGGCCGTCCGCATGCTCGTCAGGCCGGACGGGCCGCTCTATCTGCGGTGGCGCTACTTGCCATCCATGGCGCCTTGGTTAGTGCGCTATTTGAGCCATTGCCGGACCAGCGAAGCACACCGGATTGCCGCGGCTCTGACACCACTGGTGGCCGACAGCCTCGACGAGCATCGGCACCTCGCCAAGGGAACGGCCGCTGAGCGACTCATCCGCGAAACGGCCTATGCGTTTGTCTACCGGAATCGGGAGGCATTTGCCGCCGACACCTTCGCTTGGCGTTTGCGCGAAGAGAACGGCATTAATTGGCGCGTCGTGGAAGGCGGCGCCGTTGCCGAATTCGAACCCGCGTTGAATGCAGCCTATCGATACCTCGCAGTATTCGATGGTCAGCATGGTTTTATCGACGATCCGGCCAGTTATATCAGAGGCTTGGTGAACGCCTTCGTTGCAGAGGGCGGCTGTTTCCGACAGCTCGAGATCAAAGCACTGACAAGAGACGCGAGCGGCAGAGTTGCCCTCTGCGCCGAGGGCCAGAACATTCATGCTGATGATATCGTCATTGCTGCCGGCGCTTGGTCGGGCCGCTTGCTGGCGACTATTGGCGTAGGAATTCCAATGGAAAGCGAGCGCGGCTATCACGTCGAATTGCTAGGACCTTCGGTAAAGCTGAACAATGCGCTGATGATCGCCGATGCGAAATGCGTCGTGACGCCAATGAGTGGAAGACTGCGTCTGGCAGGTCTGGTCGAATTCGGTGGCCTGGAGGCTGGCCCGAGTGAGGCGCCGATCCGCACACTTGCCGCCTTGGCCGGTCGGATGTTCCCGAGATTGACCTTCGAACGGCAGACAGCTTGGATGGGCCATCGCCCCGCCACAGTCGACAGTCTGCCCGTAATCGGTGCAGTGCCGGGCTGCGTCGGCCTGACGGTGGCAACCGGACATCACCACATCGGCTTGACCAGCGGGCCAAGGACCGGGCGACTTGTCGCCGACCTAATTATCGGCCGGCAGTCACAACTCCCACTGCTGCCTTACCGGGTGTCGCGCTTTGCAGACGCACGAGCGAGCTAATCGAAACTCTCGCCAGGACAGAGGCGATAGGCAGACACGGAGATGCTCGCGCAAGTGGGCGTTGACCGCTCTTGCCGCGATCATCGCATCAGGCACAACAACCAGCGCTGTAGCCTCAGAGAGATGGGACTTACCGACAGCTTACTCCAACAGCAACTTCCACACCAAGAACATCGAGGCCTTTGCACGAGCTGTAGCTGTTGCCACCGACGGCAAGCTTCGTATCGTCGTTCACAGTGCTGGATCCCTGTTCAAAGGCAATGAGATCAAGCGCGCAGTGCAAACCGGTCAGGTGCCGATCGGCGAGCGTCTGCTTTCGGCCCATCAGAACGAAAATGCGGTATTCGGCGTGGATTCTGTGCCGTTCCTGGCCACATCGTTTGAGGCATCCGAAAGGCTTTGGAAGGTCTCGCGGCCAACCCTCGAAAGAATTCTGGAGAAACAGAATCTGGTGCTGCTATACGCCGTACCTTGGCCGCCGCAGGGTCTTTACTTCAAGAAGGAAATCAATTCAAGAGCCGACATGAAAGGGCTGAAATTCCGCGCCTATGACGTGACGACTGCCCGTCTGGCGGAACTCGCGGGCATGCGCCCGGTGCGCATCGAGGAAGCCGAACTGGTGCAGGCGCTCGCTGCCGGCATGGCGGAGTCATTCATGTCATCGGGCGCCACTGGATACGACCGCAAGATCTGGGAGTATCTGGACTATTTCTACGCTGTCGACGCCTGGCTACCGCGAAATTATGTCTTTGCTAACAAGGATGCCTGGGACAAGCTGGACGAAGCCACGCGCAAAGCCGTCAGATCCGTTGCCATCCAGGCTGAGCGAGCAGGCACGTCAAGATCGCAGGAACTGGCCAAGTGGTACATCGAGCAGCTGGCCGCAAACGGGATGAGCGTACAACATGCCTCGAGTCAACTGCAGAAGGATTTGCGAGAAATTGCGGAGATCATGACCGTGGAGTGGCTGGTAAGAGCCGGTCCCGATGGAAAGGCCGTAATCGAAAAATATGAAGCGATGCAATAGAGGCAAATTCGTTGCGGGCCACTGACTGAGCCCCGCTCGCTTCACCACAGTAACGAGCAAATGGCACGGACCGAGACGAGCCGACATGAACGCAATCTTGAGAATCATCCGCGCGACGCTGGACAAGGTTTATCTCATCTGCGGCGCTCTGGCGGCATTGTCTGTAGTGCTGATACTGGCCTTGATCGCCGTAGAAATGGTCACAAGGTGGGCCGGAGTCTCCGTGCGGGGTACGGGCGACTATGCGGGTTACGCTATCGCCAGTGCTTCGTTCCTTGCCTTGGCCTATACCTTTAATCACGGCGATCACATTCGTGTGGAGCTGCTTCTTTCGCGGTTGGGCCCGAATCGACGGTTAGGCGAAATCTGGAGTCTTGCCGTGGCTGCGCTTCTCGCCCTCTACTTCGCCTACTACGCCATCAAGATGACCTACTGGTCCTATCTCTTGCATGACGTTTCGCAGGGTCAAGACGCGACACCACTCTGGATACCACAACTCACGATGTCAATTGGCGTCACGGTGTTTGCCATCGCGCTGGTTGATCAACTTATCCGACGATTGTTCGGCAGACTGCCGCAGTCAGGCGATCGTTCCGTCGAAAATAATCACTTGGAGCGCTAGAAGGAGAGATGGAACATTTCGCGTCAACTGGAATCTTCTTGTTCATGCTGTTGCTTCTCCTCGGCAGCGGCGTATGGATTGGGCTCGCCCTGCTTGGTGTGGCTTTCGTCAGCATGATGCTGTTCACGGACCGACCCATCGGTGACGCGATGGTCACGACGATCTGGACCACCTCATCGACTTGGTCGCTGACGGCGTTGCCGCTGTTCATCTGGATGGGTGAGATCATCTTTCGAACGCGACTTTCCGAGCAAATGTTCCGCGGTCTCGCACCATGGATGGCGAATCTGCCCGGACGTCTGCTGCACGTCAATATCGTCGGTTGCACGATGTTCGCCGCCGTCTCCGGATCGTCCGCCGCGACACTGACGACGATCGGCAGGATGTCGATTCCCGAATTGCGCCGGCGTAACTATCCCGAACAGATGATTATCGGCACGCTAGCCGGTGCTGCGACGATCGGATTGATGGTCCCACCGTCGCTGATACTGATCGTCTATGGCGTCACGACGAATGAAAGCATCACGGCGTTGTTCATGGCGGGAATCATTCCTGGTCTGGCTTTGGCTGCACTGTTCATGGTCTACGTGATGATCTGGTCCCTTGCTCGCCCGCGTCAGATGCCGCCCAAGGAAACAAGGCAATCCTTCCGTGAGTGTTTGCGCCTGACGCGTCTTCTGATCCCATTGGTTGTATTGGTATCGCTCGTAATCGGTTCCATGTACACGGGCCTGGCTACTGCAACGGAGGCTGCCGCTGTCGGCGTCATCGGGGCCCTGGGGCTTGCGCTCTTTCAACGCTCGCTGACGTGGAAATCGTTCATGGACAGTCTCCTGGGAGCGACCCGAACGTCGTGCATGATTGCGCTGATTCTTGCCGGTTCTGCCTTCCTGTCGTTATCCATGGGCTTTACAGGTGCGCCGCGAGCCTTGGCAGAATGGATGGCGTCACTGGAATTGTCGCCAGTCGCGCTAATCGCGGCGCTGACGGTTTTCTACCTCATTCTCGGCTGCTTCCTTGATGGCATTTCGATGGTGGTTCTGACAATGGCAGTGATTGAGCCGATTGTTCGTCAGGCCGGGCTCGACATGATCTGGTTCGGCATTTTTGTCGTTCTGGTGGTCGAGATGGCGCAGATCACGCCGCCGGTGGGTTTCAATCTCTTCGTCCTGCGAGGCATCAGCAAGCACGAAATAATGTACATCGCGCGGGCGGCCTGGCCCATGTTCCTGTTGATGGTACTGATGGTTGCGCTGCTGGTGGCATTTCCGGAAATCGCCACTTTCCTGCCGACTACAATGCGTCAGCCGCACGACGCTTTCTAGCCTTTCTTCAGGAATCGAGTTGCCGAAGCGTTTCTCAATTCACAGCGACAATCTTTCGCATCAGTTCCGGATCGTCGGGAAGCAGCCCGGCCGCTGGCATGCGCTGCACGATCTCGCGCCATGACGGCCACAATGTGAATGCCTTGCTGAAAAGCGGCAAAGAAGCGTCGACCTCGCCGTTTGCCGCAAGCGTCAGTGCATGCCAGAAGATCAGTTCGTGATTCCCAGGCAGCAAGGCGCTTGCTCTTTCATATGACGCGGTAGTGCTCGCGAGGTCGCCGCTTGCCATATGCGCGTCGCCCTCACTCATCAGGCGATAGGCGCGCGCAACCGTCAGAAGGCGGCGCAGTTCTATCAGGGGTTCCGCATGATCTTCGACGCGCAGATCGAACATTCTGCCGCCCCATGCGGGTGCCGATTTGTCGGCACTGACGACCAGCATTGCGGCTGATTGTCTGCCGCGAGCGTCGCCGCCAACGCTCTCCGCCGCTTCAAGGGCAATCATCAATCTCTCAGCCAAGTCACCTTTTCCAGCTTCGAAAGCCTTTGACATAGCCTCACACACGTTGGAGTTCTGCATCAGATTGGCCTGAACCGAGTAGCCGGCATTGGCGCTGTCGCAGAACCACCCAATCGAACGCGGCCCCGTGTGGTTGGCTACGTTGCCATGCGCATCGACCATACCGACCTGCCTCCAGTCGGATCGCTCGTCAACTGCAAGCAGTGACTTGAGCGCTTCGGCGGCTGTCTTGCCGTTGCTCATGAGCGCAAGGCCATCCGGCCCGTATGCGGGGTCGATAAAGGACTGTGTGGCGACCGCACCGATTCCTGGCTGGGCCCAGATGACACGAGAACCGACGCCGAAATAGTGGGATTGAACGGCAACACCCAATTCACCGGTTTCGTGGTCGCGCGCTACGATTGAATACGTATGCACGGGCCGCAACGATGGGCTCGCTTCATCCGCCGTTGCCGCAATGCTCAAAGCAGAGACAATCAACGCACCCAGGTACGCAGCGATTCTGTTCACCTGAAATCCGTCAATTGATGATGGGCAACAGGACATGTGACGGGTATTTCTCCGAGTGATACACGGAGTTGTGAGCAGTCATCCATTCCGTTTCGTCGAAGTTGTTGCCACCCGTGTTCAGATTTCGATCCCAGCGGGGAAAATTCGAGCTTGAAACTTCCAGGCGGATTCGGTGCCCGGGTCCGAAATAGTTGGCCGTGACGTGCAAATCCAGTCGCGCCTCGTAAACCTTGCCGGGCTTCATCCAGACAGTATCCGAATAGCCCTCGCGGTAGCGCATTCTGAGTGCACCCTCCTGGACATTGAAGGCGCGACCGTCGGGATAAACATCGATGAGTTTGGCTGTAAAATCGGTATCCTTGGCCGATGAGCTGACGTAGAGGACCACTTCGAGCGGGCCAGTCACCTCTATCCCCTTGTCTAGCACGGCCGACGTGTAGACGAGAACGTCATGGCGCATCTCGTTGGCTGACTGGTCGTAGGACCCGGCGCCTTTCTCCGTACCCGTGCAGCACGCCTGACCCCCGAGCGATGGTACGGGTGTGGCCGGGTCATAGACGAAATGATCAGCCGGCTGGTTACCCGGGGTCTGTAGCAGGAGTATTCCATCACCATACCGGCTGTTCGCTCGGCCGCCACTGTGCAGAAAGAACTTTGTGTAATTGGTTTTAGCCAGGGGCCATACGTCCGAGTTTCGCCATTCATTCTTTCCCATCAGGAAATACTGCACCTTTGGCATGTCGGTCACGCCGTTGTCTGCACCTTTCAGCCAGTGGTCATACCAGCGATGGAGCATGTCCTTGTAGTCAAGCCGGGCGTCGCCCATGTCGCGCTCACCGACAATCAACCGCTCGCTGCCTTCGCTGTTGATGAAGTCGCAGTGAGCCGTTGGTGCAATGATTATGAATTGATTGACCCGCGATCGGTCGCTCAACGAATTGCGTCTGGCGAGATTCCAGAGTTCGAGCGCCTCGGCAGGGCCATAGTCGTACCATGAATCGATGAACAGCATCGGCGTGTCAAAACGATCCGCCTCATTGGCCCACTCGAGTTCCTTGAAGTAACTTGCCTCAGGATTACTGCTGACGAAATTCTCATACTGCGTCGGCGGCGAGCCGGATTTCCTCAAGATGTCAACAATGGGCAACGTGCTGATGAACGGGAAGTACGCGGTATCGTTTTCGCGCCCTGCCGACTGGCGATAAAGCTTGGCCGCGTCGGAGCGAAACCACTCCTGACGATCGATCCATGCTGGGGGCCCGTACACAACCTCGCTGCCGCTTCTCGAGAACCAGCCGGCGGTCTGAGCGAGCTCGAATGCGCCGCCGTCAAAGGAGCCCCAGGGACGACCACGTGAATAGAATCCAGTTGTCGATGCCATGGGAACGGCTGCCACATGACCTGGATGACGTGTCGTGGCCAATGCAATCTGTGTATCACCGGTATAGGAGCAGCCGAAAGTGCCAACTTTGCCGCTTGACCACGGCTGATTGGTCAACCATGTGACTGTGTCGTAACCATCGTTGCGATTATTCTTGCCAGGCAGATAGCGTCCTTCCGATTCAAAGCGTCCCCGCATGTCCTGAATGGCAACGACATATCCGCGTTCGACAAATGACATGAGCAGGTTGAAGCGATAGGAATGGCCCCTACTCATCGGGGCATTCTTGCCGTACGGATCTCGCACCAACAGCGAAGGCAGTTTGCCTGCCGCACCGGCGGGCATGTAGAGATCTGTCGACAATCTGGTGCCGTCGCTCATCGGTACCATGATGCTCTTGACGACTTCGACCTGATGCCCCTGATCTGTGGCGGCGCCGTGGTCGCTTGCAAGAGCTGGGTTTGCTAATGCCGTGAGCAGGATTAGTGCCAATGAAGCTATTCTCATTTCACGTATTCGTTCATAATTGGGTCAGGGAGCGATGGCGTGTAACGATGCGCTTGACTCGAATTCTGTCGGCGCTCGGAGTAATGATACATCTCTGATCAGACCTCACAACAGGAGTGCTTCAGAGACGCCCTGGCGCTTCTGCAGAGTGGCGATCCGGGCGGGGCGGAACGGATTTGCCGAGATTCGCTGCAACTGTATCCAAGAGACGCGAATCTACTCTGTCTTTCGGCACGAGCGTTGATTCGTCTCAAAGACTTTGAAAATTCCGCTGAGCGCATCAAGGCTGCGCTGGCACTCTACCCGGATTTTGCGCGGGCGCATGAAATCCTTGGTGAGCTGTTCGTGAAGCGGAACCAACTTGAACAAGCCGTTCAGGCGTTCACTCACGCTATCCACCTTAGTCCGGATTCTTCCGAGTGTCACCGGAAACTGGTAACCGTGCTGACTAAGCTTGGTCGCGCGAGGGAGGCGGCAGAAGCGACCGAGAAATTTAGGCGCAGAAACCCCGCTGCAGCAGCGCTGGCGGAGGCGCTCAGGTGCGAGCGCGATGGCAACTTGGACAAGGCGGAACGTATCTACCGCAAGATACTTATGCGGGAGCCTGGAAATGTCGACGCGCTGTGGCGAATCGGGGTCGTAGCCATTGCCGGCAAGCAGTACGTTGATGCCGAGGTGTTTCTGCGACGCGCGGTTGACCTGGCCCCTGATTTCGCCCAGGCCTGGGCAGATCTGGTTGTCGCCCAGATGGAGTTGGAGAAGTACGACCAGGCTGTAGTAAGCGCCGGGCGCATGGTACGGATGGACCCCAGCGGAACCATGCCGCATCTGTTTCTAGCCAACTCTCTTGCGATGTCCGGAAGGCACGACGAGGCGCTGGCTGAGTACCGATTCGTCACTGGAAGAGTACCCGGACACCCCGTTGCATTATCCGGAATGGCCCACTTGCTGAAGACCGTGGGTCGGCAGGACGAGTCAATTGCTGCATATCTGGAGTGTATTCGCGCCAATCCACGGCACACTGAAGCCTGGTGGGGGCTGGCGAACATGAAGACCTATGAATTCAAGTCCGAAGAGATTGAAGCGATGTTGAGATTGTTGCGCGACGGCGATGCGAAAGCAGGCCGTGCGAGCAGCTGGCTGACAAGCACTCCGGAGGTAAACATCTGCATTTCGTTGGGCGTAGCCTTCGAGCAGCGGGGCGAATATCAACGTGCTTTCGAGTTTTTCGCGCGAGGCAATAAACGCCGGCGCCTTGACGAGCCCTACGATCCGTACCAAACGGAGCAGCTTCACGACCGCATCATCGAAGTATTCAATCGAGATTTTCTCGAAGGAAGATCTCGCTGCGGCAATCCGGACGCTTCCGCGATATTCATAGTTGGGCTTCCGCGCACTGGATCCACCCTGATCGAGCAGATCCTTGCGAGCCACCGGATGGTGGAAGGAACACATGAACTACCCGAGCTGGGCGAACTGGCTGTAGGTCTGTCGGTTCACCCCGGCATTCGGAGTCAGTATCCGGATGGTGTCGAGAAACTGGACAACGCGGCTCTTTACGCGCTCGGCCAGGAATACATCGTTCGTACCCGCAAGTATCGAATGGCCAAACCGTTTTTCACCGACAAGAACTTGGGCAACTTCGTTCACGTGGGCTTGCTGCACCTGATCCTGCCGAATGCCAAGATCATCAACGTCAGGCGTCATCCATTGGATAGTTGCCTGGGGTGCTATAAACAACTATTCGCGCGGGGTATGCCTTTCAGCTATGACCTGGAGGAACTCGGTGAGTACTACGTTCAGTACCAGCGTCTAATGGACCATTGGGTCGCCGTACTGCCCGGAAAAGTCCTGCAAGTGCAGTACGAAGATGTCGTATCGGAACTCCCGTCTCAAGTTCGGCGTATCCTCGACCACTGCGGTCTTCCCTGGGATGACCGTTGCCTGCGCTTTCATAAGACAAGGCGCGACGTACGAACCGCGAGCTCAGAACAGGTGCGTCAGCCGATCTACCGATCGTCAATCGGTCTTTGGCGTCATTACGAACCCTGTCTCGGCAAACTGATCGACATTCTCGCACCCGAGCTTCTCAAACTGCCGAAGGACGTCCGGCCAGAGGCCCTTCAGGCTGCTGGTGCAGTCTGAGCGGTGCGGACCCGCGCATAGGGAAGGTCTGAACAACTCGACCATTTTCGGTGAGAATGGGCCATCGTCTCAAGGGTGATTCCGATGCAGCTTTCGTTCGGTGATGCCGAGGGTCTTGGAGGCCGCAAGCGCACGCGGCGCGAGGTGTTTTTGGCCGAGATGGACCAGGTGGTGCCGTGGAAGGCGCTGCTGGCCCTGATCGACCCGCATTACCCGAAGATGGGGCGCCCCGGTCGGCAGCCTTATGCCCTGACGACGATGCTGCGGATCCACTTCCTGCAGCAGTGGTATGCCTTGAGCGACCCGGCGATGGAAGAGGCGCTGGTCGACACGCCGGCGATGCGCCGCTTCGCGCAGTTGGGTGGGCTGAACGACATTCCGGATGAGACGACGATCTTGAACTTCCGGCGCTTGTTGGAGACGCACGGCTTGGCCGAGAAGATCTTCAAGCAGGTCAACGCGCACCTTCAGCGCAAGGGCTTGAGCCTGCGTTCGGGGACGATCGTTGACGCGACGATCATCAGCGCACCGAGCTCGACCAAGAACGCGGACGGCGAGCGCGACCCGGAGATGCACCAGGCGAAGAAGGGCAACCAGTGGTTCTTCGGGATGAAGGCGCACATCGGCGTGGATGACGCGTCGGGTCTTGTGCATCACGTGGCATGCACAGCGGCGAACGTGTCGGATGTTACGCAATCGCACAAGCTGCTGCACGGCAAGGAAGACGTGGTGTTCGGCGACAGCGGCTACACGGGCGTGGCGAAGCGCGAGGAGTTGAGTGGCGCAGCCCCTGTGTTCCTGATCGCGGAGAAGCCGTCCAAGCTCAAGGCGATGAAAAGCAAGCGCGAGCAGAAGCAGGCGTACAAAGCCGAGCGATGGAAGGCGAGCATGCGCGCCAAGGTCGAGCACCCGTTCCGGGTGATCAAGCGGCAGTTCGGCTACGCGAAGGTTCGCTACCGCGGCCTCGCGAAGAACGCGGCGCAGGCGCTGACGCTGTTCGCGCTGTCGAACCTGTGGATGTCGCGCCGGCGGTTGATGCCGGCGGCAGGGTAAGTGCGTCCGCTGGACGGGGAAACCCGTCTGGCAACGCGGGAAAACGGGGAATACCGACCGGATTGACGCGATTTCGGCCTTCAAGCCGCCAAATCACGAGAGTTCGGTGGATTACGGCGAAGGACGCGGCTTGACACCATTAGCGTCGGGGTGATAAACACCATTTGCTTAATTCTACAGTAGATTTCTGTTGTACAGAGTTCAACGCACAGTCTTGACACTGGGCGGCTAAGCGCGGTTCCTCCCGATGGTTTGAAACGGAGTTTACGCAGATGGAAAGCTGGCGTTCATTCGATATATTCCATGGATCGTATCGGCTGCTTGCTGCGGCTGTTTCCACTACCTTGGCGCCCGCTAGCGCCGCTCTTGCGCAGGGGACGACGTCCACCACCGCGACACCGACAGCGCTTGCGGAAGTTGTCGTATCGGCGCGCAAGCGTGCAGAGGAGAGCCTGCAGGACATTCCGTTCAGCATCCAGGCTCTGCCGGAGGGTGAGCTCAAGGACATGGGTGCTGCGGCGCTCGCCGATTACGCCCGATTCATTCCCAGCATGGCTTGGACGGAGACATCGCCGGGTCTTTCGACCATCGTATTCAGGGGTATTCATGTCGCGGGTGGACCGCTAAGCCACCTGCCGGCGTCGATTTACGTCGATGAATTCCCAATCACGTCCATGGGATCACAGCCGGATCCCCGACTGGTGGACATGGCCCGTGTCGAAGCATTGGCAGGGCCGCAGGGCACGCTATTTGGCGCGAGTTCCCAGTCCGGAGTTTTGCGAATAGTAACGAACAAACCGGATGCGGACCTTTTCGAGACGGTCGGTGATTTTGCGGTGCGCACCGGTCGTGAATCGGCAGCCTCTTACGAGGTCAGCGGTGTGGTCAACATACCGCTAGTTACTGAAAAGCTTGCCATCCGTCTGGTGGGCTTTTCTGCAGAAGATGGTGGTTACATCGACAACGTATTCGGACACACGCCCGATCGACATGCATGGGCAACTGTCGCTGCGGAAAGCGGGACTTTGGATAACTCGGCAATCGTCGAGAAGGACTGGAACGGCGCGGAGTACCTCGGAGGACGCGCGGCGGCGCTGTGGAACATCAACGACAACTGGTCGGCAACACTGACTGGCATCTATCAGAAATCCGAAGTCAACGGCGGTTACAACGACTACAACCCTGCAGTAGGCGACCTGAAGACGATTCAGTGGAATAAGAACGTCCGCAACGACGAGTGGAATGCCCTTTCGCTGGTTGTCGAGGGCGACGTTGGAATTCTTCACCTGCTTTCTTCAACCAGCTACTACGAGCGTGAGTACGACGACATAACCGATCGGACCGTATATCACAAACACTGGAGCACCCTGTATTGTGCCGACAGTTGGGCCACTGATCCCAACAGCTATTTCCAAGATCCGGCAACGGGTACCGTGATGTCCTGGCCGAGGTATTGTTGGGGACCCACCGCCCAGAGCGATATCACAACGGTACAGAGCGGGCACGACAAGGAAGACAAGATTTCCCAGGAATTCCGATTGACGTTCGACGGCGAGAAGTTCAGTTGGTTGCTTGGCCTGTACTTCGAGGAGAGTAACGATGACTGGGATCGCAAATGGGGCGTGCCGACTAGCAACAATTATCAGGATTCCTTGTCGCTCACCTATTGGGAGGTCGGCGGTGGTTCGACCTGGGGTGCGGCGGGATCCGGCTTCGGCGTTGGCTTTGCGCCCGATGCAACGGCGCCATGGTATGACGAGGATTACACGAACTGGAAAGAGAAGGCGATTTTCGGTGAGGCGACCTGGCGCATCAGTGACAAGTGGTCCACTACCGTTGGCGGCAGATTGTTCGAGCGAGATACGAAGAAGCGCTATTTCGTGGAGAACCCCGAAACGAATCCGGCCGCTTTGGGCGCAATTTCGGAGGGTTCCGGAACTGCGAAGGATTCTGTACCGAAGTTCTCACTGACTTATACGATTGACGACAAGAAGATGATTTATGGACTGGTTACCCAGGGATTCCGTTCTGGCGGAACCAATCGAGCGCGTGGGGATATCTTCTATCCCCTGACGTACGACGCTGACAAGCTGACGAATTATGAACTGGGTACCAAGACACTTTGGGCTGACGGTACATTCCTCGCCAACCTGACAGCGTTCTACATGAAGTGGAATGACTATCAGCTGGAGATTGTCGACCCGAGCTTCATCAGGTGCGGCGAACCAGGGGCCGTAGATCCTTGCAGCCAGCCTTGGCAAACCGTGGTCGGCAATTCGGGCGATGCGCATTCTCAAGGTGTTGAGGCAGCCCTGGTCTGGTTGCCGACGGCCGGGCTCGAGTTGGGTTTGAACGCGACATACACTAGTGCCGAAACTGACAACCCCATCGACACCAATGGCCGGCTAGGCTACGAAGTCCCGGCGGGTGCGAGGTTGCCATTGAGCCCCGAATTGAAGGCCGCTGCCTATGGCACGTACTCCTGGCCGGCTGGTTTTATCGATGGCCACATGTTTGTCAGGCTGCAATGGGCTTACACCGGTGATTCCCTGAGTGTGATTGCGACCGACGACCTTGTGCCTGGATCAGGCGATAATCTAGGAATACGGCCGCAGCGAACCTTGCACGCCTACGATATCGGCGATTTGCGATTCGGTATCGTTGGCAAGGACTGGGAAGCGAATCTGTATGTCAACAACCTGACCGACGAAAGGGCCGAAATCGCAACCGATAACGCATTTGAGCACCTTTTCTCGAGCGTTCAAGACGGAGTATCCAGCTACCATCGGATCTTCACGAATCGGCCACGCGAAGTTGGCGTGCGCTTCACGAAGAGGTGGGGGAGCAACTAGGCTTCATCAAGCGTGACAGGATGGGGATGACGCGTTTCGCGTATTGATCGCCACGACCTCTTAGATGGACCCGGAGCCGCCTGCCGGGCAGCGATTGGCATGCGCCAAACCGCTGTAGAAGCCCCGTACGCTGCTTTCCGAAGAGGCCGTTTTTTGCCTCGGGGGCAGCCGGCAAAGGGCTGCTGCGCCCAGAAAAGCCCGGCTGGGGGCTGAGCGCGCCAGTGCGACGATTGCGTCTTACGCGGAGGACGTCCGCCAGGCGCGAACGCGGTACGCGGCATGGATGGGTGAGGTGGACGGAACCAGTGGGGGGAAGGCTCGCTGGTGCCGCACCCCGATCATCCGCAAGTGCTGGGGAACGATGGCTTCCTGGCCCGGCTTGGGCTGTCCACTTCCGGTGATCGCAAGTCCGGCAGCTTCGCCGACCTGCTGGTCGAGTGCGCGAGGAAGTTCGAAGTGCCTGCCGATCAAATCGTTTCGGTCAGTCGGTCGCGTGCCCTCTCGGACGCGCGCGCCTGGCTGTACCGGGAAGCGCTGGCGCGCGGGGTCGCGACCGTCAGTTCAATCGCCCATCAATGCAGCCGAACTGAGAGCGCGATTCGAGGCCATCTGCATCGCTGCGCCGACAGGAGGGGCAAATAAGTGCGATAAGTGCGACCCGGCACCGTCAAAACCGCGTGCGGAGCCAG
>Ga0194128_10002123_pt1 | contig 32709 bp, 28 predicted proteins | sample TA2KigCa65mmetaG_FD_148650 | JGI IMG/M metagenome (GOLD analysis project Ga0194128, IMG submission 148650) | Freshwater microbial communities from Lake Tanganyika, Tanzania - TA2015037 Kigoma Deep Cast 65m | ecosystem: Environmental > Aquatic > Freshwater > Lake | place: Tanzania: Lake...
CGACACGACGCGCGCTCGCTTCTCGCGAACTTCGCGTACGGGGAGCGCGAGCGCGGGCTGATCGTGGAGGCGTGCGGCGCGCCCGGCCGCGTGAAGGAGCTGAGCGTCTCCTACACCCCGTCCACGATCCATCGCGTCTGGGAGTTCTATGCCGAGCACGCACTCCTGCCGGTCCGGCCGCAGCGGCGGATGCACTCGGTGCTGGAGCCGCTCGACGACCTGATCACTGCGATCGAGACGGAGCGTCCCGACGTCCTCGTCGGCTACGGGTCGTTCCTCGATCTGCTGTTCCGCTACCTGCGGGAGACCGGCCGATCGATGCGGCCGCCGAAAGCTCTGCTGTACGTCTGCGATGCGATGAGCGAGGAGAGCCGGCGCCGGATCGAATCGGAGCACGGCGTGCCCGTCTTCTCGCGGTACAACGCGGTCGAGGCGTTCAAGGTCGGCTTCCTCTGCGAGCATCGCGAGGCGTTCCACGTGCACGAGGACCTGTGCCACGTGCGGGTCGTGCGGCCGGACGGGAGCGCGGCGGCGGAGGGGGAGGTCGGCGAGATCGTGATCTCGAACCTCGTGAATCGCGCGACCGTTCTCCTGAACTACCGCATCGGCGATCTCGGCTCGCTCCGCGAAGCGCCGTGCACCTGCGGGCGGAGCTTCCCGCTTCTCGGCGACCTCGACGGCCGCCGCGAGGACATCCTACTCTCGACCGACCGCCGTTACGTTCATCCGCGCGCGATCTGGGGCGCGCTGAAGCACGCGCGCGGGCTGCTCCGGTATCAGCTCGTGCAGCGCGCGCACGACGCGTTCGACCTGCGCGTCGTCACGACGGACGAAGCGGCGTACCGCTCGATCGTCGATGGGCCGCTTGCCGAGCTCGAGCGGATGCTCGGACCGGCGGCGCGGATCGACTCGCTGCGCGTGGACGCGATCGCGCTCGAGGGCGGGGGGAAGTTCCGCACGACCGTGCGGCGGACGGGAATCGCGTAGGCGACCGATCGTGTCACTCGAACTCGCGCTTGCTCGGCGAGCGTCCGCCCGGGCCGCTGTACGCGAGCCCGTAGCCCGGCTCCTCGTCGAACTCTGCGCGAGGCATCGACGCGAGAGCCGCGCGCCACGCGGCGATCAGCGCATCCTCCGCGGCGTAGTCGAACGGGTCCTGCAGCACCGTCTCTTCGAGGCCTCCCGGCGGAGGCGGGTTCGCGGCGAGCCAGCGCGCGGTGAGCGCGACGGCTTCCCGCGCCGGCACGACGTCTCGATAGCCGAGCTCCGTGCGGAGCTTCGCGACGTCGACCACGCGATGGCTCGGCCGCGGCTGCATCAGGAGAGGCCGCGCCGGCAGCGCGATCGTCCACGGCATCGAGACGATCTCGAGAACGTGGTCGAGCGCCGTCGCGGCGATCTCGACGACCTGTCGGATCGTCAGCACCTCCTCGTCGGCGCAGTTGTAGACCTGCCCGGCCGAGAGCGCGGCGTGGTCGACCGCGAGCAAGACGGCGTGCGCCAGGTTCTCGACGTAGCCGAAGCTCGCGAGCGTCAAGCCGTCGTCGGCGAGCACGATGTGGGGCCGGCCGTCGAGGATGCGGCGCACGATGCACCACTCGCGCGGCACGAGCTGATGCGGACCGTACACGTACGGATACCGGAGGTGCGTCGCGTCGGGATGCAGCGCGAACACCTGATCCTCCGTGCGCGCGATGCGGTAGCCCTTCTCGTCGTGCGACGGATCCGTGACCCGCGGCGCGTCCTCGCGCGTCGGCACCGGCAGGCCCGCGGGGAAGCCGACGTACGGGTTCATGTAGCCGTGGTACGCGGGAAAGCCTCCGATCGAGACGAATTTTCCGCAGCGCCCGACGAGCAGCTCCGCGATGCGGCGGAGACGGCCGTACGTCGCGACGCAGACGTCGAAGTGGCCGAGGCCGTCGAGCGCCGAAGAGAGAGCTTCCGCGTCGTACGGGTCCGTGTGGACGTGCACGACGTCGTCGGGGATCTCGGGTCGCTCGTGGCGTCCGGTGTGCAGCATCGACACGCGGAAGCCGCGTGCGCGAAGCCCGTTCACGATGAAGGGCCCGGTCGGTCCCGTTCCGCCGATGACGAGAGCGCGCACGCGACCCGTCTAGCGCAGCGGCGCGGAGGTGATAAGGGGCGGACATGGAGCTCGGATTACGCGGAGCGGCGATGGCGGTGACCGGTGCCTCGGAAGGGATGGGGCGCGCCACGGCGGAATGGCTCGCGAAGGACGGAGCGCGCGTCGCGGTTCTCGCGCGCACGAAGGATGCGGTGGAGAAGGCGGCGGAAGCGCTCCGCGCGCTCGGCAGCCCGGATGCGATCGGCATCTCCGTCGACGTCGCCGACACCGCCTCCGTCGAAGCGGCGTTCGCCGAGATCGGACGGCGCTGGGGCGAGCTGAACGCGCTCGTCAACACCGTCGGCCCGGGCATCACGGGCACCATCGACGAGCTTTCGGACGAGCAGTGGCGCGCTTCACTCGAGGTCGGGACGCTCAGCGCGGTCCGCTGCGTGCGCGCGGCGCTGCCGCTCCTGCGGAAGGCGGAGTGGGCGCGGATCGTCAACGTGTCGGCGCACTCGACGAAGCGTCAAGCGCCGACGCTGATCGCCTACACGGCGGCGAAGAGCGCCGTCACGAGCCTCAGCAAGAACCTCGCGAAGACGCTCGCGCCGGAGAACATCCTCGTCAACACGGTGTCGCCGGGGACGTTCCTCACGGGCGGCGTACGGCGCTGGCTCGAAGGGATGGCCGAGGAGCGCGGCATCGATCCGACGAACCTGGCCGATCTGAACCGCATCATCGCCGAGGACTACGGCGAGCCGTGCGACCTCGGGCGCGCGGGCCTGCCCGAGGAGATCGGCGTCGTGATCGCGTTCCTCGCCTCGAAGGCGAACTCGTACATGACCGGAGCCGACGTCAACGTCGACGGCGGGTCGGACTTCGTATGAGCGCGCCGTCGCGTCCGGGGCTCGAGCCCGACGAGCTCGTCGACGCCGCGCGCGTGCAGACGGGCCTCGACGACTTCGGCGGCGACTCGTACCGCGAAGGGCTCGAGATCCTCACCCGGGGAATGGAGACCGAGTCGAGCCTCAGCACGATCGGCCGCCACGTCGCGCGCGGGCACGTTCTCCGGCTCCTCGCGAGCCGCCTGCAGATCGAGGACTGGTACCGGAAGCATCCCGAGATCGACGCGCAGAAGACGCCGGCGCCGATCGTCGTCCTCGGCTTGCCACGTACCGGGACGACGGCGCTCTCCGCGCTCCTCGCGTGCGATCCGGAGACGCGCTCCCTCCGCACGTGGGAGTCGAGCGCGCCGACGCCGCCTCCCGAGAAGTCGACGGAGGACACCGATCCGCGCATCGACCGCGCGCGAGCGAGCCAGGAGCAGATGCACGCCGCGTTCCCCGCGATGAAGATCATGTACGACGCGGAGCCGACGGGCCCGACCGAATGTCAGGACCTCCTCGGCATGGACTTCAAGACGGAGCACTTCTGCGGCATGTACCGCTCGCCGACGTACGCGGCGTGGGTGCGGGGCTGCGACATGACGAGCGCGTACCGCCTCCACCACCGCACGCTGAAGCTCCTGCAGTGGCGCTGTCCGCCGAACCGCTGGCACCTGAAGACGCCCGTGCACATGCTGTCGCTGGACGCGCTCGACCGCGAGTATCCCGACGCGCGCTTCATCATGACGCACCGGGATCCCGCCCGGGTTCTCGGCTCGGTGTGCAGCCTGATCCAGGTGACGCGGAGCATGGCGAGCGACGAGCGCGATCCGCTCGGGCTCGGGAAGGAGCAGGTCGACATCTGGTCGCTCGCGCTCGAGCGTGCGATGGCGTTCCGCGCGCGTATCGGCGAGGAGCGGTTCGCCGACATTCCGTTTCGCGAGCAGGTGAAGGACCCGATCGGATCGGTCGAGCGCGCCTACGCGAAGCTCGGGATTCCGTTCACGGAAGCGGCGCGCGCGGGCATGACGTCGTGGGCCGCGGAGCATCGCAAGGGACGCCACGGCGAGCACCAGTACCGGCTCGCGGACTTCGGTCTGGCGATCGAGCCGGTGCGCGAGCGCTTCCGCGCGTACGTCGAGCGCTTCGACGTTCCACTCGAGGAGGGAGAATGAGCAACGCGCCGGCGGGTTGGCCCGGTGGAGTACGCGCCGCGGGGCGCACGGCGCCGCCCGAGCATCCCGGCATCGAGAGCGGTGCCGCGTGGAAGGGCTTTCTCGAGACGCTCGCGCGCGCGGGCGAGCTCGTGATGGGCGGCGGCGCGCCGTCGACCGACATCGACCGCGCCGAGGGCTGGCGCCACCTCGTCGGGCTCCTGCGCATCGGCGCCGGCGAGATGCTGCTCGAGGTCGACCCCGAGCGTCCGCGCTTCCACTGGAACGACGCGACCGGCAAGTGGGGCCTCGACTGCTCCGACGCCCTCTATGCGCAAGCGCCGGTCCGGACGGGTGCTGTGTATCGCGTGCGCGGCAATCGCGGCTCGGTGCACTTCCTCGGCTTTCAGCTGATCGCACGGATGCGCGCCGTGTCGGACCTCGACGGCGACGCGCTCGAGCGCGCGCCGGACGGGAGCTTCGAGCTGATCCTCGGCGGCGAAGAGCCCGCGTCCGGGAACTGGATCCCGCTCCCCGAGGACGCGAGCACGCTGATCGTCCGCCAGTTCTTCTACGACTGGGACCGCGAGATTCCGGCGACCTTCGAGATCGAGCGGATCGACACGGGGCCGCGGAAGCCGCCGCTCACGCCGACGCCGGGCGCGATCGCGGCCCAGCTCGAAGCGCTCGGACGCTTCGCGCACGACAACACGGTCTGGTGGAAGGACGTCGCAAACGCGAAGCGCGATCCGCACGTGAACACGTTCCCCGACGACGCCGGCGGGCTCGGCGTCGTCGCCTCGGCCGCGCAGAAGTACCAGGCGTTCGGCATCGGCTGCTTCGCGCTCGCCGACGACGAAGCGCTCCTCGTCGAGGTGAAGCCGCCGCGCGCGAAGTACTGGAGCCTCCACCTCGGCAACTACTGGATGGAGTCGCTCGACTTCGCGAACTACCAGTCGAGCCTGAACGGGCATCAGGCGGTGCTCGACGCGGACGGCGTCTTCCGCGCGGTCGTCGCGAAGACGGATCCGGGCGTGCCGAACTGGCTCGACACCGCGGGCCGCGCCGAGGGCTCGATGATCTACCGCTGGAACCAGGCGGACGGCGCGCCGATCCCGCAGGCGCGCGTCGTGAAGCTCGCGGAGCTGCGCTCGGTGCTGCCGCGCGAGACGCCGACGGTGACTCCGGAGGAGCGTGCCGCGGCGCTCGAGCGCCGCCGCGAGCACGTCCGCCGCCGCTTCGCACGGCCGATGGCCTGACCGTCAGCGGGGCGGACGAACCATCGGCGTGACCGGCGGCGCGCCCTCGATGCGGATCTCGCGGACGACCTCGAATCCGTGCCGCTGGTAGAAGTGGACGTTCCGCGGGTTCGAGGACTCGAGGTACGCGTACGCTCCTTCGGCGTCGATCTGCGCGAGGCGGTAGCGCATCAAGTCGCCGCCGGCGCCCTTTCCCTGATGAGCGGCGTCGACGCCGATGAAGGCGAGATGCCAGTGCCGTTCGTCCGGATGCGAGGCGCCCATCTCCTCGAGCATCGCCTCGACCTGCGCGCGCTTCGGCGCCGGCAGCGTGTCCTCCATCAGCTCCCCGAGCGATTCCTCTTCGGGCGAGACGCCGGGCGGGAGCCACAGCGCACCACCGACGAATCCCTCGCAGACGTCGGCGCCGTCGTTCTGGAACGCACCTCCACCGAAGCCGTGCACGAGTCGCTCGAGATTTGCGATGTAGGCGTGCGCCTCGGGCCACATCCAGCGCATGATCGGATCCGCGACGAACGCAGCGACCTGCACGGAGACCGCGCGCGGGATCTCGCCCGGACGGACCGATCGACAAGGCATGGCCTGCATGGCTCTCTCCGCCTTCTCGCGTTTTCCAGATCGCAGCGGGTGAGTCGAGATCGTCGAGCGGTTGACCTCGAGCCCGGGCGCACCGTACGGGGCGTGCATGCCGAAAGCATCGTCGACCGCCTTCGCCGGCTTCTCGCCGAAAACCGTCGCGTTCCTTCGCGGGCTCGAAGCGAACAACAACCGCGACTGGTTCCAGAGGAACAAGGCCCGCTACGAGTCCGACGTCCGCGAGCCGGCGCTCGACTTCATCGCCGCGATGGGCACCGCGCTGAAGCGCTGCGCGCCGCATCTCGAGGCCGTCCCGAAGGCGGTCGGCGGCTCGCTGATGCGCGTCCACCGCGACACGCGTTTCGCGAAGGACAAGCGTCCCTACAAGACGAACGTGGGCATCCACTTCCGGCACGAGGTGGGCAAGGACGTGCACGCTCCGGGTCTCTACTTCCACATCGACCCGGAGCGGGTCTTCCTCGGTGCGGGGCTCTGGCACCCCGAGGCGGAGGTTCTCGCCAAGATCCGGGGCTCGATCGTCGACGACGGAGCAGCGTGGAAGCGCGCTCGCGACGACAAGCGGTTTCGCGGCGTCTGGGAGATCGACGGCGAATCGCTGTCACGCCCGCCGCGCGGCTTCGACAAGGATCACCCGTACGTCGAGGACCTGAAGCGGAAGGACTTCATCGCGGTGATGGACCTGCGGTTCAAGGACATCCAGGGGAAGGACGTGGTCGCGCGCGTGACGGAAGCGTGCGCCGCCGCGACGCCGTGGATGCGCTTCCTCTGCCGCGCTTGCGAGCTCCCGTACTGATCGCAAGCGCGGGGGCGCCGCCCCCTCGCCGAAGGCGTGGCAAAGCCACGCCTTCTCTACTCGGCCGCGCGCGCTCCGCTCGGCCGCGCGCTCCGCGCGCGGAGCTCGTTGCGTCGAGTGGCCTGCTTGCGCTGCCATGCGCGGGCTGCTTCCCGAGCGGGGGATGGCTGCACCGGAGATCGCGCCGGAAACGCCTCGCGCTCGGAATCCGTGGTGGATCCCGCCGTTCTTCGGGCGCGTGCCCGACGTGCCGCGCGACCAGCTGAGCCTTCTCGGCTTCGTCTCGCTCGCGCTCCTCTTCGAGAACTACGACTTCTCGCTGCTCACCGCGGCGCTGCCGTTCATCGCGGAGAGCCTGGCGCTCGACGAGGCGAGCCTCGGGAGCTTCACCGGATTGATCCGTCTCGGCGCGCTGCCGGCGTTCTTCGTCGTGCCGCTCGCCGACCGTCTCGGGCGTCGGCGCGTCTTCCTCATTTCCGTGATCGGCCTCGGTCTCGGCACCGCGGCGACCGGGCTTTGCCAGACGGCGACGCAGTTCCTCCTCGTGCAGCTCGTCACGCGGACGTTCATGCTGACCTCGGCGACGCTCGCGTTCGTCATCGTCGCGGAGGAGCTTCCCGCGGCGCATCGCGGCTGGGGCCTCGGGATGCTCGGCGCGCTCGCTTCGCTGGGGCACGGGCTTTCCGCGATGCTCTTCGCGGCGATCGAGGTGCTGCCGTGGGGCTGGCGCGCGCTCTACATGTTCGGTCTCGTGCCCGTGCTCTTCATCGGGCGCTTCCGGAGCGGCGTGCGCGAGACGACGCGCTTCGCTTCGCTCGATCCGAGTGCCGTCGCCTCCGACTGGCTCGCTCCGTTCAAGGCGCTCGTGAGGCGCTTTCCGGCGCGCACCGCGGGCGTCGCGGTGCTCTCTTTCGCGTCCTCCGCGGGGCAGAGCAGCGTGTACCAGTTCACCGCGCAGTTCCTGCTCGTCCACCGCGGCTGGGAGCCGGGTCAGTACTCGCTCCTCGTTCTGACCGCCGGCGTGCTCGGCGTCTTCGGCAACATCGCCGCGGGGAAGCTCGGCGACCGGCTCGGCCGGCGCGTCGTCGGGTTCGCGTTCCTCGCGATCTTTCCGGCGCTCGCGTGGTGGTTCGTGACGGCGCCGAGCGGGTGGATCATCCTCGCCTGGGGCGGGCTCGTGTTCCTCCTGACGGCGAGCTCCGTGATCTCTCGTGCGTTTGCGACGGAGCTCTTCCCGACCTCCTATCGCAGCACGGCCGCAGGCTCGGTGGCGGTGATGGAGACGATCGGCGCCGCCGCGGGGCTCGCGCTGGTCAGCGGTGTGATGAGCTTCGGATACTCGCTCGGTCCCGCGCTCGGGATCGTGAGCCTCCTGGCGCTCCTCGGCGCGCTCGCGGTGTTCACGTTCCCGGAGACCCGCAGCCGCGAGCTCGAGTCCATCAGCGGCTGAGGACCTGCGGAGCTTCCACCGCCATCGCGGTCGCCTCGCCGCCGCCGATGCAGAGGCTCGCGACGCCGCGCCGGAGTCCGTACTTCCGGAGCGCGCCGAGGAGCGTCACGAGGAGGCGCGCGCCGGACGCGCCGATGGGGTGACCGAGCGCGCAGGCGCCTCCGTGGACGTTCACGCGATCGTGTGGGAGGCCGTGCTCCTGCATCGCGGCCATCGTGACGACGGCGAAGGCCTCGTTGATCTCCCAGAGGTCGACGTCTCGTGCGCTCCAGCCGGTTCGCTCGAGGAGCTTCGTGATCGCACCGACGGGTGCCGTCGTGAACCAGCCCGGCTCCTGCGCGTGCGTCGCGTGGCCGACGACGACCGCGAGCGGTGCGAGCGCGCGCGCTTCGGCCGTACTGCGGCGCATCATCACGAGCGCCGCCGCGCCGTCGGAGATCGAGCTCGCGTTCGCGGCGGTGACCGTTCCGCCCTCGCGAAACGTCGGCTTCAAGGACGGGATCTTCTCGACGTTCGCTTTGAAGGGCGCCTCGTCGGCGGAGACGACCTGCTCCTTCTTGCCGGCCGCGAGGGTGAGCGGCGTCGTCTCCCAGGCGAACCAGCCTTCGCGGTTCGCCTTCTGCGCTCGCTCGAGCGAGGTGACGGCGAACGCGTCCTGCGCCTCGCGCGAGAAGCCGTATCGCTCGGCACAGTCCTCGGCGAACGTGCCCATCAGGCGCCCCTTGTCGTACGCGTCCTCGAGCCCGTCGAGGAACATGTGGTCGACGAGCTTTCCGTGTCCCAGCCGAAAGCCGGCACGCGCCTTCGCGACGAGGTAGGGCGCGTTCGACATCGATTCCATGCCGCCCGCGACGATCGCTTCCGCGCTTCCCGCGACGAGGAGATCGTGCGCGAGCATCGCCGCCTTCATGCCGGAGCCGCACATCTTGTTGACGGTCGTGCAGCCAGTCGCGAGCGGCAGCCCGGCGCCGAGGGCCGCTTGACGTGCGGGTGCCTGTCCCTGTCCCGCCGGCAGGACGCAGCCCATCAGGACCTCGTCGACGCTCTCGGCCTTCACTCCCGCGCGGTCCACGGCGGCGCGGATCGCCGCCGCGCCGAGCTCGGGCGCGGCGAGGCTCGCGAGCTCGCCCTGCAGGGCACCCATCGGCGTGCGTGCGGCGGAGACGATGACGATCGGATCGGCGCTCATGCCGATCCGATAGCACGCCGCTGCGGCGGCGGGGCGAGCCGTCTACAGCAGGTCCGAAGCGAGGTCGGCGAGCCGCGAGCGCTCGCCCTTCACGAGCGTGATGTGCGCGTAGATCGGCTGTCCCATCATGCGGCTGATCAGGTAGCTCAGCCCGTTCGACGAGTCGTCCAGGTACGGCTGGTCGATCTGGTAGATGTCGCCGGTGAAGACGATCTTCGTTCCCTCGCCGGCGCGCGTGATGATCGTCTTCACCTCGTGCGGCGTCAGGTTCTGCGCTTCGTCGACGATGAAGAAGACGTGCTGCAGGCTTCGGCCGCGGATGTACGAAAGCGGCGTGATCAGCAGCTTCTGGCCCTCGATCATCGACTGGATCCGCTGCGCGTTCGGGTCCGACTCCTTGAACAGGTGGCGGATCACCGTCAAGTTGTCGAAAAGCGGCTGCATGTAGGGATCGAGCTTCGCCGCGACGTCTCCCGGCAGGTAGCCGAGGTCGCGGTTGGAAAGAGCGACGACCGGCCGTGCGAGCAGGATCTGCCGGTACTTCGCGCGAAGCTGCAGCGCCGCGGCGAGCGCGAGGAGCGTCTTTCCCGTTCCCGCCTTGCCCGCGAGCGTCACGAGCTTGATCTCGTCGTTCGTGAGCACCTCGAGAGCGAACGACTGCTCCGCGTTCCGCGGAACCACGCCGTACGCGGGGTTCTTCTCGACCCGCGCGAGCACGTTCTCGGGCGAGCGATAGGTCGCGAGGACCGACTTCGAGCCGTTTCGCAGGACGAAGCTCTCGTTGGGGATCGGATCGACGACGGCGGGCACCTCCGAAGTCGGCACGCGTCCGCCGTTCGCATAGAAGGCGCTGATCGTGTCGGACGGAATGCCTTCGAGGACGCGCGAGCCCGTATAGAGGTTGTCGATCCGCTCGACCTTGTCGCTCGTGTAGTCCTGCGCGACCATGCCGAAGGATTTCGCCTTCAATCGCAAGTTCGTGTCCTTCGACACGAGGATGACCGTGCGCTTCGGCTCCTGACGCTGCAGGTCGATCGCCGCGGCGAGGATACGATGATCGGGCGTGTCGCTCAGGAAAGCGGCACGAAGCTCGTCGAGGGGCCGCGCGCCGACGACGACCCGGACGCGTCCGAGGCCTTCACCGATCGGCGCTCCCTCCTCCGAGAGGACGTCCCCCGTGATCCCGTCGAGACGGCGCAGGAACTCGCGCGCCTGTGCGTTGATGTCCCGGCTGCCCCGCTTGAAGCGGTCGAGCTCCTCGAGGACGGTGATCGGGACCGCGACGTCGTGCTCTTCGAAGCTCTGGATGCAGCGCGCGTCGTGGAGGATGACGTTCGTGTCGAGGACGAACAGCTTGGCGGCGTGCCCTCCGTCTCCACGACCCCGGGACGACCTCGACGGGCGACCACCGCGTCCACCACCCACCTCCTCCTGTGTACGCGGACGCGAGGCACGGATCAATCACCAACGGTGAAGTTTGTTCCTGCACGCACGAGAATGGCCGTGCTGTCACGGCGTCGTAACCGACGATCCGCGCGAGCTCGCTCGCACGGCGCTCCTCGAAGCGGCTGTAGCGGCTCATCGCGCGAAGGCGGTGAAGCTGGTAGCCCGAAGGCGGCGCGTAGAGCTTCGCGACGTCGTCCGGGTCCGGCATCGGATCGACGCGGATCAGGCCGCAACCGCGACAGGTGACGAGCGCGAACCCCTTCTTCGTGAAGAGCGGCTCGTGCTCGGTGCCGTCGCACAGGTTGCAGCGGCTCACTCGGCGATCAGCACCTTCATCGTCTTCGCGAGATCCTCGCCGTCGACGTGCCCGTAGCGGACCAGGAGGTCGTCCTTGCCGTCGCCGTTGACGTCGGCGGCGCTGACGAGCTCGCGGCCGTTTCCGGGAATGCGGACCTTCGTCACCTCGGCGTCCACCGTGAAGAGGTCTGCGCTGCCGTTGCCGGGGAAGACCCGGATCTCGTTCTCGCCGCCGAGGATCAGGTCCTTCCGGTGATCGCCGTTCACGTCCGCGAGGAACGCGGGCGGCAGCGTCGGCTTGCCGCTCTGCAGATCGAAGGCGACCTCGACCTCCTCGTGCCGGCTCGGGCGCTCCGGGTATCCGCCTTCCGCGTTCAGGCGGTACAGCGAGACGTCGAGGTCGATCGTCCCCGTGACGAGCCAGCCGAGGATCGCGCCGACGCCGAACTCGACCGACCACGTGGAGAAGTCGACGCCGCCGTCGTCGTCCATGTCCTCGACGACAGGATCGTCGACGACCACCGTCGACTCGACCCGGACCGGCGGATGCTTCCCGAACTCGAGCTGCGAGCCCTTCCGCGAGCCGCGATGGAGCTCGAGCGAATGTTGCTTGTCGAAAAGGCCGGTGCTCTTCACGCGGTGCGCGAGGACGTCGACGACGCCGTCGCCGTCGAAGTCGCGCACGCGGAGCGCGCGCTTCCACGTCTGGTTCGTGTGGTCGATGTCGACGTCGCCGACGTCGTCGCCGAGGAAGCGCTCCGTCAGGCCGAGGCCGAGAGGGATCTTTTCCGCCTCGGCGAAGGCGCCCTTGCCCTCGCCGTGGAACAGCACGAGGTTGTCGCCCTGCACGGCCATCGCGTCGACGATGCCGTCGCCGTCGGCGTCGGCGAGGTAGAGCGGAACCGCGCGGTACGTGATCCGGCGGTTGTACTCCTGGTGGTGCGCGATCGGCTGCACGCGAAGACGCGCCGTCTCGGTGAAGGATCCGTCCTGGTCCTGCAGGAGGACCCGGTAGCCGGGGAAGTCGGGCAGGACGAGGTCCGCGTCGCCGTCGCCGTCCGCGTCGCGCAGGAAGCGGATCGGGATCAGCTCGTTCGGCGGCCGCACCTGGAACATCGAGCCGCCCTTCGCGACGGTGCGGAACTCGTCCGTCGCCGGATCCCAGCGCCACACCGCTTCGGGCGTCAGCAGGTAGAGCGACGAGCCGTCGGTGTCGAGGGCGACGACCTCGGCAGGCAGCTTCTTGACCGTCGCCGCCTTCGCGGGAAGGGAGCCGTCCTTCGCGAGCGGGAAGGCCGACATCATGGCCTCGCCGTCGTCCTTCACGCCCGCGACGATCAGGCTTCGCGTGCCCTCGGGGGTCGTGGGCACGACGAACGCGTCCTGGCGAACGGGATGCTGGAGCTGCAGCTCGTACGTTTCGAACGTCGTCGGCGCCGGCGTCTCGGCGGCGTGCACGATCGAAGCGACGGCGACCGAGGCGGCGACCGAGGCGGCGACCGAGGCGGCGACCGAGGCGGCGACCGAGGCGGCGACCGAGGCGGCGACCGAGGCGGCGAATGAGGCGGCGAAGCAAGCGGCGAGGCAGGTTCGCGAAGCGGGCGGGGGCACGCGCATGGAACCCGACGCTATCAGATTCCTCGCGAATGCGCGGCTCGGGCAGCGCGCGTTTCGTGTGATATCCTCCTCCCGCGATCGTGAGCTCGCCGCAGAGCGATTGGATGGAGCTCGAGAAGCGGGCCGGCCTCGACGGGCTCGCCTCGGCGACGAGCCGGGCGCTCGAGGCGTCGGCCGACCCCGCCGGTGCGGCGGCTCTCGCGCACGCGATCCTCGCGGCGCTGGACGAGACGTCCCCCGACGAGCTGCGTGCGACCTTGCGAAACCATCGCGAAGGCGTCCTGCGCGTCCTCGCGGCGCTCGGTGGCGCAGCACCGTTTCTCGCCGCAATGCTCACGCGTCATCCGGAGTGGCTCCCTCGGCTCGCCGCGGAGAGGTTCGCGGAGCCGCGCTCGCCGCAGGCACTGCGCGAGGCGCTCGACCGCGCGCTCGACGGGTCGCGCCTCGAGGACGCTCCGGCGCGCCTGCGCCGCGTCAAGTACTACGAGCTCGCGCGGATCACGGTGCGCGAGCTCGGGATCGACCTCGTCCCGGAGTCGCGCGAGCGGGAGGTCCTGGCGGAGCTCTCGCACCTCGCCGACGCGCTCCTTGCGAAGGCCGTCGACATCGCGCGCGCGCGCCTCGAGGTGAAGCGCGGACCGGCCGAATGGATCGTGCCGGGAGCGAGCAGTCCCGTACGTCCCGGCTTCTGCGTCCTCGGGCTCGGCAAGCTCGGCAGCCAGGAGCTCAACTACTCGTCCGACGTCGACCTGATCTACGCGTGGGAGTCGCTACCCGGCGAGCCGGAGGACGGACCCGGCGGCGCGAGCCCGATCGAGTACTTCAGCGAGCTCGCGGTCGAGCTCGGACGGATCGTGACGCCCGTCACCGCGGACGGCTTCCTCTACCGCATCGACCTCGACCTGCGTCCCGAGGGCAGCCAGAGCCCGATCGTCGTCTCGACCTCGGCGCTCGTCGAGTACTACGACACGCGCGCCGCGACGTGGGAGAAGGCGGCGTTCATGAAGGCGCGCCCCGTCGCAGGCGATCTCGAGGCCGGCTGGCGCGTCGTCCGCGCGATCGCGCCGATGATCTACCGGCGCTCGATGGACTTCGCGAGCGTCGCCGCGATCCGCGACCTGAAGGAGCGGATCGAGCGCGAGAAGGGCCGCGCCGACGGGCTCTTCAACGTGAAGATCGGCGCGGGAGGAATCCGCGACGTCGAGTTCGTCGCGCAGGCGATGCAGCTCTTGCACGGCGGCCGCATCCCGCAGGTCCGCGGACGCTCGACGGCGGGCGCTCTCGAAGCGCTGCGCGACGTCGGCCTCCTCTCGGAGGGCCGCGCTTCGGAGCTCCTCTCCGCGTACGTCTTCCTGCGGCGCGTCGAGAACCGCATCCAGATGGTCGACGAGCGGCAGGTCTACGAGCTGCCGCGGGACGACGCGGCGCGCCTGCGGCTCGCGCGGTCGATGCTCTCTCCGGAGGAGCTCGAGAGCGAAGACGATCCGCTGGCGCGCGTCGAGAGCCGCCTCGCCGAGCACCGTGCGCGGGTGCGGCGCGTCTTCACGGAGACTCTCCCGGACGCGCCGCAGCAACGCATCGCCGACCTGTTCGCGCGCTTCACCGCAGGCCCGGGGCGCTCGCTCCACGCGGCGCACCTGATCGAGCGCCTCGCCGAGGACTTCGCCCGCGCGATCGAGGCGGGACCGGACTCCGAGCGCGCGATGAGCAACCTCGCGCGCTTCGTCGAGGGTCTCGGCAGCCGGGCGTTCTATCACGAGCTGCTGCTCGACCGCCCGGAGCTGATTCCGCGCCTCGCGGCGCTCTTCGCGTCCTCCGACTACCTGTCCGGGATCCTGGCGAGCCATCCGCGCTTGATCGAGCCGATCTTCGACGATCCCGAGGTTCTGCTCCTCGACCGTCCCGCGCTGGAGCGTGCCTTCGCGACGATTCACACGAAGCTCGCGAGCGAGGGACGAACGGAGCCAGAGCTCGGCCTCGCGGCGCTCCGTCTCTTCCACAGGCGCGAGGTGGTGAACGTCGGGCTCCTCGACCTCGACGAGCGCGTGAGCGCGGCGGAGTCGAGTGCTTCGCTGAGCGACGTCGCCGAGGTCGCGCTGGCGCGCGCTCTCGATTTCGCGGCGAGGGTGCTGCAGCGCACGTCGCCGTCGGTCGGCGAGTTTCTCGTCGTCGGGATGGGGAAGCTCGCGACGCGCGAGATCACCTACGGAAGCGACCTCGACCTGATCTTCCTCTACGCGGTTCCGGACGGCGACGACGCCGAAGCGATGGCCGCGCAGGAGTACTACGTCCGTCTCGCGCAGAAGCTGATCTGGGCGCTGCAGACGCGGACGCCGGAAGGACTCTGCTACGAGATCGACACGCGCCTGCGGCCGTCCGGGAACCAGGGCGTGCTCGTGACGTCCTTCCGGTCCTTCGCACGCTACCACGAGCAGCACGCGGCGCTCTGGGAGAGGCAGGCGCTGCTGCGCGCGCGGCCCGTCGCGGGAGCGGAGGCGCTCGGGCGGGCGTTCGAGGAGAATCGGCTCGAGATCCTGCTCCGCCCGCTGCCGGACGACGCGAGCGGCGAGACGCACCGCATCCGGCAGCGCATGGAGAACGAGGTCGCGCGCGAAGACCGCCATCGTCGCGACTTCAAGACCGGACGCGGGGGGCTGACGGACATCGAGATGGCGGTCCAGCTCTTCCAGCTCCGGCACGGGCGCGAGCACGCGGCGCTTCTCGCGACGGATCGCACGGACGTGCAGCTCGAGCGGCTCGAATCGCTCGGTCTCCTCGAGCACGCGGACGTGAGCGCGTTTCGCGAGGGGTGGGCGTTCCTGACGCGTCTCTCGAGCCGGCTGCGCATCCTCGACAACCGCTCGATCTCCGACCTCGACGAGGAGCGCGGCGACCTCGACGGCCTCGCGCGCCGTCTCGGTTACGAGTCGCAGCAGCGCGAGGGCGCGCGCCGGATCCTCCTCGCGGACTACCGGCGCGTCACGGACGAGGTGCGCGCCGCGTACCTGCGCGTCCTCGGCGTCCCCGCGAGAACGTAGATTCAACCAATCAGGAACTTCGTCAGGGCGCCGCCAACGATCAGGTAGAGCGGGTTCACGTGGCGTGCGAGGAGCACGGCCGTCGAGATCACGGCGATGGTCACCGTGAGCGTTCCCTCGAGAGCGAGCCGCGCGAGGAGCCACACCCCCGCCGCCATCAGCCCGATCGCGACCGGCGCGAACGCCTGCTGGATCGCGTCGAGCCACGGAGACGGCTCGAAGTGGTGCCAGAGCCGGTTTGCTCCGAAGGCGAGGACGCTCGACGGCACGAAGAACCCGATCAGCACCGCGAGAGCGCCGGGCCAGCCCGCGACGTGCTGCCCGATCACGGCGACCATCGTCATGTTCGGTCCGGGAGCGATCTGACCGAGGCTGTAGATCTCCTTGAACTGGTCGCCCGTGAGCCAGTGCGTCCGGTCGACGACGACGTTGTGCATCTCCGGTAGCACCGCGGATCCGCCGCCGACGGCGAGAATCGAGACGATGCTGAAGGAGGCGAGGAGGGAGAGGACCTTGTGCAGCTCGTCGCTCACGATGCGACTCCGGGAGTGGCGCCGCCTTCGCGACGCGGGCGATAGAGCCAGATCGCGATCCCGCCGACGACCGGGATCACCCACGGCAGCGAGACCTTGAAGCCGGCGACCGTGATCGCCGTCACCAGCACGAGGACGAGGTCGAGCGGCTTCTGGAACTGCTTCTTCCCGAGCTGCAGCGTCGTCGCGAGCAGCAGACCGACGGCCGCCGCGGCCGCGCCGGCGAGAAGGTTGTTCATCCACGTCGTGTGGGCGTACGCCTGGTACACGGCCCCGATCGCGAGGACGAAGATCACGCCCGGAATCGTCATCGCGAGACCGCCGATGACGGCGCCGCGGCTGCCGCGCAGCTCGTCTCCGGCGAGCACGGCCATGTTGACCGCGTTCAGCCCGGGGAGCGTCTGGCTCAGCTCGAGGAGTCGCAGGAACTCCTCGTCGTTGAACCAGTGCTCGCGCGCGACGAGCGCCTGGCGCAGGTAGGCGACGACACCGCCGCCGAAGCTCGTCGCTCCGAGCACGGCGAACACGCGCGCGATCTGGAAGAGCGAAGGACGCGGCCGGGCGGAAGCGGTCGGAGCGACGGGCGCGCTACTCACGGTTGTGGACCTCTTTCCCCTTCCGGCGGTACACGAGGTTCGTCTTCGTCGTGCCGAGGAAGATCCAGCGCGAGATGTAGTGCTGGAGCGTGCGGAAGAACTCCTCGGCGCCCGCGAGGTGCGACTCGACCTTGTCGTCGAGATTGTCGAACTTGAGCTGGAACCCGAGCTCGGAGACGATCGGCGCGTAGCTCCCGGCGTCGCGCCAGAGCGCCAGGCTCACCTTGCCGGAGTATCCCTTGCCGAAGTCGAGGATGCCGAACTCGGTCAGAGTCTCGGTCACCGAGACGCGGTTCACCATCGCGATGTGCGCCTGCGCTCCGCACTTCTCGAGGAGCGGTGCGAGCGCCGGGAAAAAATCCATCATCATGTCGATGTCGCCCGACTTCTCCATCGGCGGCATCGCCATCACGCAGTTCCGGGTGTAGATGTAGCGTGAGCCGCCCACCCGGTCCGGGAGCGGAAGGATCTCGCGCTTGAACTTGATGATCGTCGGCGTCGAGACCGCAGGTCGCAGGTCGACCTTCTCGACCTCCGCCGCTTCCGCGTGGCGGTACTTGAACGTCAGCTCGTCGTGGCTCTGCGTCCAGCCGTCGCGGAAGTGCGTGCGGCGACGCAGGATGAAGTGGTTCTCGTAGAGGTCGAAGGTGGGCGTGTCGTAGAACATGATGTCGCGCTGCTTGATCACCGGGTCGCCGGGCGTCGGGATGAAGCCGACCTTCGTCTGATCGACGGCGTGGCGCATGTGCGACCAGAGCTCGTGCGCGTCGACGATCTTGCGCAGCTCCTCGGGCTTCAGGAGGAGCTTGAACTCGGCGTACTTGATCGTGTCGTGCGCCTCGTCGAGGTCGGTGCGCTTTTCGGAATGATGGTGCTTCTCTTCGTGCTTCGAAGACATGGCGGCTCCACTCCAAACGGGGCGAGTCCTTCGGGCCGACCGCGGCCCGCACGCCCCCGCCCGGTGGTAGCAGATCGCTCGCCGATGCGAAGGCGAATCAGTTCGGAAGCGCGCCGCCCTCGATCCAGGCGCGGATCTTGGCGACCACCGCCGGGTCGAGGAGCGTGGGCGAGTTCCTCGGCATGTGCGCCAGGACCCGACCGGCGTCGTCGCGAGGCTCGCACTTCGAGAGAAGCTGGTAGAGCCAGCTCCCCTCCGGATCGCCCGGCTGGACGCGCGGCAGATCGGTCGCCGCGGTCACGACGGGCTGGTTCACGAGCGCCGCGTGCACGTCTCCCGTCAGATCGAGGTTGCCGGCCGGCGCCTGCGCGTCGTGGCACGCCTGGAAGGTGCAGCCGCCGTCGAAGACGGTCTCGCGGATGCTCGTCAGCGTCACCGGCGGCTCGGAAAGACCCGTGCTCGAGGCATCGACGCACGTGAGCGCCGGCGGGATCTCGCCCGCGTCGCTCTCCGGGACGTACAGCGCCGCCTCGATCTCCTCCTGCGACGGCATCGTCTGTGCGGCGTTCTTCGGCAGCCCGATGCCGGTGCACGGGCCGGTATTCTTGACGATGCCCTCCTCGACACCGACGACCTGGTTCCCGTCGACCATCGAGGCGTCCATGAGCACGGCGGAGTCGGCGAAGCCGAGCATCACGCACATTTCCTGGTCGCCGATGCCCCAGCCGACGCTCTCGTCGCGCGGATTGCCGTAGCCGCAGGTGAACCGGAGACCGCGCGCGCCCGTCAGGTCGAGCGGCGGATCGAGCGCCTTTCCGTTCGCCTCGGCGTTGAAGGTGTCGAGGCCGTGGATCACCTCGCCGTCGCGCGGGCCGCCGATGACGGACACGCGGAAGTGGTTCCCGAGGTAGTGGTAATGCGGCAGCACCCAGTAGAGCTTCAGGTCGAACGGCTTCTTCGCCGCCTGCTCGTAGACGGAAGCGAGATCACAGTCGCTGGTGAAGTGCGCCTCGCTCCGCGGCGGGATGTCCAGGTCGAGGTAGCTCAGGCGGAACGGCGCGAGGACGACCTTGACGTCCTTCGGATGGACGAGCCCGAGCGACATGCGAAGCGCGGTCGTGTGCGTCCGCGCCGTCGGGTTCAGGAGGTGGATCCCCGCGACGACCTTGTGGCGCGGCGGGATCTTGATCACCGCGCCGGTCGCGAGCTTCTGCTCCTCGATCTGCGACTGCGTCGACTGCGCGAAGATCACCGTGCCCGCGACCGCGGAGGCGACCTCGTCGAAGTCGCGCTCGCTGCAGCGGAAGAACCCGTCCGGTCCCGGGTAGCGGTCCTCGGGAACGACGAACCAGTTCGAGTGATGGTACGCGCCGCCGTTGCTGAGCGTGACCGTGCTCACGTAGAGCGACTTCTCGTTGCCGAGCGTCCACGCGACGCACTGCGACGAGACCTCCTGGCCGGGATCGAGCGTGTACTCCCCGAAGTCGTGCGTGACGGCCGCGACCGTGGCGGGCGGTGGCGGCGGCGTCTCGTTCCCGGAGCTTCCGGAATCTCCGGAGCCTCCGCAGGCGACGAGCCAGAGCACGGGCAGCAGGGCGAATCCTCGTCGCATCGGCCTCTCCAGGGACTCTCCGCGGCCGCTCTCTGCGGCCGGGGCCGGCGATCGAGGAGCGCCGGCGGTGCGAGGATAGGGCGACCCGAGGCCGACGTGCAAGAGAGGCACTTCCCGCGTTCGGCCCGTCGTTTCAGGCGACTCGCTGCGTCGAGTCCGCCGAGACCAACCGTGCGACGCGCTCGAGGGCGGCCGCGAGCTCGCGGATGCCGACCGGCTTCCGCAGGAAGTCGTCCATGCCCGCCTGGAGGCAGACGTCGCGGTCCTCCTCGAGGGCGTTCGCGGTCATCGCGACGATGCGCGGTTGCCGGAGGCTCGTGGTGGCGCGGATCCGCTTGGTCGCCTCGATGCCGTCGACGTCCGGCATCTGGACGTCCATCAAGACCACGTCGTAGGGCACTCGAGTCACGGCCAGGATCGCCTCCGCGCCGTTGGAGGCGCGACGTCGGCGATGTAGCCCATCCGCTCGAGCATCTTGAGCGCGACCTTCTGGTTGATGTGGTTGTCCTCGGCGAGGAGGATGCGCATCGGAAGGCGCTGGCCGAGCGACGAGTCGATCGGCTTGGACTCCGCGCGCTCGCGTCCCACGGAAGCGTCTCCGCCGAGGAGCTGCGCGAGAGCGGCCCGCAGGCGGTCGGGATGCGCCGGCTTCGTGAGGATCGCACCGAACAGTGCCGGCGCGTCGCCCTCTGCGAGGCCGCGCGTCTCCTCCGCTCCGACGGAGGAGAGGAGGATCATCGGGAGCCGTCGTCCGGGCCGCGTCTTGCGGATCTGGCGCGCGAGCTCGATTCCGTCGACCTCGGGCATGCAGAGATCGAGGATCGCGACGTCGAAGTGCTCCTTCGCCTCGATGCGGGTGAGAGCCTGCGCCGGCGTCGCCACCGTGCGGGGATCGAGCCCCCAGTTCGACGCCTGCCGGGTCAAGACGAAGCGGTTCGTCTCGTTGTCGTCGACGATCAGGACGTGCTTCCCCGCGAGGATGCGCTGCAGCTCGGGCTCGGCGGCCTCGGTGCCCGCGCGCGTCTGGAAGGAGAAGGAGAACGTCGAGCCGCGTCCCACCTCGCTCTCGACCGCCATCGTGCCGCCCATCAGCTCGACGAGGCGCTTCGAGATCGCGAGCCCGAGACCGGAGCCGCCGTAGCGGCGTGTGGTCGAGCTGTCGACCTGGCTGAACGCCTTGAAGAGCCGGCCGAGCCGCTCCGCCGGGATCCCGATCCCGGTGTCGCGCACCGCGATGCGGATCTCGTGGAGCCCGCCTTCGCCGCATGGCTCGGCCTCGATGCGGACCGTCACCTCGCCTTCGTGCGTGAACTTGAGCGCGTTCGAGAGCAGGTTCATCAGCACTTGACGGAGGCGCGTGACGTCGCCGACGATGCGCCGCGGGACGCCGGGGTCGATCAGCGCCGCGAGCTCGAGGTTCCCGTCGCGCGCCTTGCACGCGAGGAGCTCCATCGACTCCTGGACGGCGGAGACGAGATCGAACTCCTGCTCCTCGAGCTCGAGGCGGCCCGCCTCGAGCTTCGAGAAGTCGAGGATCTCGTTGATGATCGTCAGGAGCGCGTCGCCGCTCTGGCGGATCGTGCGGACGAAGTCGAGCTGCTCGTCGTTGAGCTAGGTGTCGAGAAGGAGCCCGGTCATGCCGATCACGCCGTTCATCGGCGTGCGGATCTCGTGGCTCATCGTCGCGAGGAAATCGCTCTTTGCGCGCGTCGCATCGAGCGCCTGATCGCGCGCCGTCGAGAGCGCTTGCGCTTGCTGCTCGAGGTCCTTCGCCTGGCGCGCGACGTGGTCGCGCGATTCCTCGAGCTCGTGCGCGTACGCGCGGAGCTCCGTCTCCGCGAACACCTGATCGGTCGCGTCCCGGAGCGCGGACTGGAAGCGGCGCTTCGAGCCGTCTTCGTGGATGGGCTTCGTCACCGAGTCGACCCAGGTCCAGCCGCCGTCCTTCCGCTGCGCGCGGAAGCGGGAGACGAGGACGCCTCCCTGCCGGAGGTCATCCGTGTGCTCCATGATGTGCCGGACGTCCTCGGGGTGGGAGAGGGAGATCGTCTCGCGGCCGATCAGCTCGGCGGGTCTCCAGCCGAGGAGCCGCGTCACCGACGGGCTGACGTAGTCGATGCGGTGGTCGACCGACTGGATGACGACGTCGGTCATGTTGTCGGCGAGGATCTGGAGCCGCGCCTGGTGCTCGCTCAAGGCGAGCTCGACCCGCTTCCGCTCGACGAGGTCGCGCTCCATCAGCCGCGAGATCCACACCGAAGCGCCGAACGCGCAGAGGATCGAGACGACGGTGTTGGTCGTCGCCACCTCCGGTGCGGGCGCCATCAGCACGTACTCCGTGACCAGCGCCACCGACGTGATGCCGACGAGGATCAGCTGGGCACGAAGGCCCCAGGGGAAGAAGATCGAGGCGCCGAGCGTGACGACGGTCTGGATGTAGGCGCTCGTCGTGAACTCGTGCGTCAGGACGGCGATCGCCGCCATCACGATGCACGGGATGCTCGTCATCGCGGCGCTCGCGAGCGAAGCGGTGCTCCAGCTCTTCGATCCGAGGCGACCCGCGGTGACGAAGACCGCGAGGTAGAACGGAAGCGCGGCCAGCTTCACGAAAGCGAGAAGACTCGCGTAGGGGAGCTCGAAGACGACGTCGGTGACGATGCTCCCCGCGAGAGCGATCGCCGCGAAGCAGAAGAGGAATCGGACGCGCCGAATCAGGATCGGGAGAAGCTCGGCGTGAAGTACGTCCGTCACGCGATCCACCGGCATCGGCTCCTTCGCCTCCCGCATCTCCTCCCCCGCGCTCCGAACCGCTCCCTGTAACGCTTGTTCGACGGTCCTCGTGCACTCCTTGAGCGCAAGGGGCGCGTTGATCCGAAAATCGGCAACGAGGCAGACGCCATGGCCAATGCGAAGAGACGAAGCCTCAAGGGACGCGGATCTCGGGTCCGTCCGGACACGCCGACAGGAACTCCGGGATCGACTCGTGCGCGAACGGCAGACTCTCGAACGTGCGATCGCCGGGGCGCGATTGCAGCATGTAAGCCCAGTGGCTGAGCGTGCCGCCGGCCGCAGGGCTCGTCATCTGGTTCACCATGGTCCACTGGCCGTTCTTCTTGACCATGCTGCCGAGGGGCGTGTTGACGACCTCTCCGGTCTCGGCGTCGAACATCGTCATGTACACGCTCCCCTCGGGCGTGACCTGGCCGAGCACGAACTGGCAGCTCGGGACGAGCGCGCTCGTCAGCTTCACCACGACCGCGCCGGTGAAGTAGCCGTTGAAGTAGTCGGTGATGTGGAAGACGGTCTGGCCTCGCAGGACCGTGAACGTGTTGTCCTCGGCCGACTGGTAGACCGAGTAGATGCCGTTCCGGGGCACGATCCAGTACGTGTCCTCGAACCACTCCCACTTGTCGTAGGCCAAGCGCGGCTCGCCCGAAGGAACCGAGAGGACGCCATCGGGCTTCGGCGGAGCGTCGATGGCGGACGACGTTCCGGATCCCGCGAGCACCAGCGAGGCGACGAGCGCCAGCGTGCGGACGGACGCGATGAGACGGCGACGCATGACGAGTCCTCCTTTCTGCAGCTCATCGGCTGGCGTGAGGAGATGCTTGATGCCATACACGTCGCATCCGCGAGGAGGCGTGCATGGCGGTGAGGACGGAGAGCTCCATCGAGACCCGGATCGTCCCGTGCGTGCGCCCCGCCGACCTGTCGCCCGCGAAGGTCGAACGCGAGTTTCGCGAGCTTCTCGCCTCGGGGGCGGAGATCCGTCCCGGCGGCGAAGCGAAGCGGAACCCGCGGCGGCTCCTCGCGCTCGGCTACGTGCCGAAGTACAAGGTCGAGCTCTTCGGCACGACCTTCTATCTCGCCGTACCGCGCCAGAATCCGGATCTACGCTTCTTCGTCGCGTACCTCGTGCAGAGTCGCGGACGCGGACGTCCCGTCGTCCACCCGCGCATCCTCTACAAGGACGTGTCGCTGATCTGGCGCTCCGCCTCGCACCTCGCCGGAACGCGCGAGGACTTCTGGGTCGGCAAGGGCGACGTGCACTTCGTCTGGGAGGAGGGCACCCGGTACACGTGCTCGATGGAGTGGACGACGGACTTGCCGATCGAGCTGCAGCCGGCGCTCGAGTCGCTGAGCCGTCTCGTCAAGCGCGTCCGGTTCGACGACCAGGCGGTGCACCTGATCCTCCGCCGCGGTCCGGAGGAGCGCACGTCCGCGTATCCCGACTTCACCGGGCCGCGGAAGAAGGCTGCCGCGAATCCGGGCAACCTGATCCACGGTGGAAAGAGCGTCGCGTGGTTCGAGAAGAAGCACGACCCAGCGTCGCTCCGTTTCGCCTCGGGCTTCGAGCCGGACTTCGACGGCGGCTTCCTGGAGAAGGGCGGCTTGACGAGCGCGATGTACGGCGGCCCTCTCGAGTGGTTCCGCTTCCTCTCGAAGAACCGGCAGATCCAGTACCTGTTCCTCGCCGGTGCGAAGCACGTGTGGATCATCCCGCCGCAGACGCTGACGACGGAGCTTTCGAGCTACGGTGTGCGGACGGTCGACGTGGTGCTCGACATGGACCTCTGCGTCCCCGGGTTCGAGTTCCACTACGTCGAGGATCAGATCGATCCTCCCGAGGTCGTGAGCCAGATCCCGCCGGGATTCATCGGTGCCGTCTGCGAGCAGGACGAGACGCGTTCGGACGCCTCGCCATGGCTCGACAAATTGCCCATCATCCAGGAGTTCCGGAGGAAGGTCCTGAAGAAGGGCGCGAAGGGCGCAAGGGGCGCGAAGCGATGAGTGATCCCAGGATTCAGGTCGAGCTGCAGGTCGACAACGTCGCGACGACGGACGAGCGGATGGGCTGGATGCGAAGCGGCGCCTTCGCGAAGAACCCGATCGGCGTCGAGTTCGATCCCGACGTGCTGGGCGCGCGCCTCGACCGCGGCGATCCGATCGAAGAGCTATTCCTGCAAGGGTCCGCGCCGCGGCCGGAAGGGGCGCCGCGATGAGGCGGATGCTGCTCGTCGGCTTGCTGATGGGCTCGGCGCTCGCGCCGACGGACGACGCGAAAGCCGAGGAGAGCTGCCAGCTCGGACAGACCCGCTATCCGTCGAACGCGGTGGTCTGCTCGAACGGGCTCGTCCTCAACTGCTCGAACGGCGTCTGGCAGAACAACGGCGGCCAACGCTGCGAAACGCCGGAGGGCACATACTTGACGCCTCTCCGGCCGTACCAGGAGAAGAGCAACGAGCCGATCCCGGAGTTCTACAAAGAGAAGTATCCCTGGCTGCACCTCCAGTAATTTCGTCAGTAGCCTGGGCCTCGGTGGGTCTCGTCGATGGCAGCATCGCGGAACTCGCCGATCTTCGGAGCTTTTCGCGAAAGTAGCCGAGCCGGTTCGTGGCACGCCGCCAGCGTCGCGAGCTTCCGCATGGCCCAACGCAGAGCGGCGTCGCGACGATCGGGCTACCCGGGTTCTCCCCCCTACAGAAGGTGCGGCGCGCGCTCGCGCTCCCACGACGCCTCGTCGGAGGCGAGAAGCGCCTCGAGATCGCCGGGCCGCGCCGACGGATCGTCGACCCATTCGCGGAGCTCGGTCCCGCCCGCGAGCAGGTCGATCGCCAGGCGATCGCGCTCGTACTCGTACTCGAACTGCCGCCAGAGCGGCGCCTCGGGGTGGAGCCGGCGGTACGCCTTCAAGAGGAGCGCCACGACGCGGAACGGACGGAACGCTTCGTGGTCGTAGCCGGGATGGTCGACGTGGAGCTGCACGCCGCCGCAGAGCACGCGGGCGTGCTTCTGGAACGTCGGCTCGAAGAAGCACGCACGGAGGCGAACGCCGCGGAGCCACTCCGGCGCGAGCGACTCCATCTCCGCGAGGATCGTCTTCGGATCGAGCCCGGGCGCGCCGATCACCTCGAGCGGCCGCGTCGTGCCGCGTCCTTCGGAGAGCTCGGTGCCTTCGATCAGGACCGTGCCGGGGTAGCAGCGCGCCATCGAGAGCGAAGGAGCGTTCGGGCTCGGGTTCACCCACGAGAGCTCGCCGAGCGGCCAGCCGAATCCCGGCGCGGCGTCCGGGCTCCATCCTTCCATCGCGACGACCTCGAGATGGACGTCGATCGCGCAGGACGCCGTGAACCAGCGCGCGAGCTCACCGAGCGTCAGGCCGTGGCGCATCGGCAGCGGTCCCGCGCCGACGAAGCTCTCCCAGCCTGGACGAAGACGAAGACCTTCGATCGGGCGGCCGACCGGGTTCGGGCGGTCGAGGACCCACACGGACTTCCGGCAGCGCGCGGCCGCTTCCAGCATGTACCGGAGCGTCGTGACGAACGTGTAGATGCGGCAGCCGAGGTCCTGCAGGTCGACGAGCACGACATCGACGCCGTCGAGCATCTCATCCGTCGGACGCCGCGTCTCGCCGTACAGGCTCCAAACCGGGATTCCGTGCACGGGATCGACGTAGTCGGCGGACTCGATCATGTTGTCCTGCTTCTCGCCGCGCATGCCGTGCTGCGGACCGAAGGCGCAGGCGACGTCGAGGCCGCTCGCGACGAGCGCGTCGAGCGAGTGCGAGAGCGTGCGGGTCACCGAAGCCGGATGGCCGAGGAGACCGACGCGCCGCCCGCGCAGACGGTCGCGCAGCTCCGTCTCCGCGAGGAGACGATCGATTCCGAGCTTCACGCCGCAGAGCGTCTCACGCCGGAGCGGTCGCGTAAACGAGGAGCGGCCAGCCTTCGCGCGCGTGGAAGTCGGGCTTCGGCGAAGGATGCGCGCAAGCCCAGTAGGAGAAGCGGCCGTCAATGCTCTCGAGGACCGCGGCGAGCCCGGCGCGGAGCTTCGTGTCGTGCCATCCCGCGGAAGAGGGTAGCGGAATCGAGGTTTCGAGCCGGAGCGCGCGTGGCGCATGCGAACCCTGCACGTCGAGCTTCGAGACGTGCTCGGCCGGTCGCATCCCATCGCGGTACGCGTCGAACGACCACACCGCCCAGTCGCCCGACAGCGAAAGGTTCACTTCGAGATACGAAGCGCCGTCCGCCGGCCCGACGAAGGCTTCGACGCAGGTGTGCTCCCAGAGCCGATCGCACCGTGCGGGCTCGCGGCTCGGTGGCGGAATCGAGAGCGCGGCCAGATCGCCTTCGATGTCGAAGCGGAGCCGAACCTCCGCTCGCACGACCTCGAGCGAAGCCCGCACGGTCACCGCGATCGAGGGGCTGCTCTCATGAGGACGCAGCTCCACGCGGGACCGTGCGGGAAGCTCGGTTCTATCCGCCGAGGACGCGGAGCTCGACGCGGCGGTTCTGGGCGCGTCCGGATTCGGTCTCGTTCGTCGCGACCGGATCCGATTCGCCGAAGCCGACCGCCGTCAGACGGGACGGCGAGATCCCGCCCGCGACGAGGTAATCGACGACCGCCTGCGCACGTCGGTCGGACAGCGCCAGATTGTACGCGTCCGTGCCGATCCAGTCGGTGTAGCCCTCGACCGTCACGCGGATGTCGGGCTCCTGCTGCAGCGTCTCGATCGCCGCGTCGAGGATCGGTCGTGCGTCCGGCCGGATGTTGGACATGTCGAAATCGAAGTTGACGCCGCGCAGGATGATCTTCCGTGCGACCGGGGCCGGCGGAGGCGGTGCCTCCGGAGCGGGCGGCGGCTCGGGCTGCGGCGAGAAGTCGTAGACGAACTGGAAGCCCGTCAAGACGAACTGCCGCGTGTTGTCCGAGACCGGCGTCGCCATCAAGTTGGAGTAGTCGTAGCGCGCGAAGAGGCCGAGGCTGATCTCGGGCGTGATGCGGAAGCCGGCGCCACCGCCGGCGTTGAAGCCGCCGCCCTGGTCGTCCATCGGACCGGACATGTCGCGGTAGTAGCCGCCCTGCGCCGTGAGGTTGAAGTCGACGTACTCGGTGAAGAACGTCACCTTCGGACCGGCCGTGTAGATGAACATGCTCGAGAAGTCGCCGTCCTCGAACGCCTTGGGAAGCGACTCCGTCGGCAGGAACGTGAACTGCGGCTGGCCGATCAGCGAGATCGCCATGTTCTCGTTCAGGTACCAGCGGTAGCCGGCGGGCAGACCGAACGTCCCGCCGACATCCTTGCCCTCGACCGTCTTGCGGTACTTCGAGAGGGGAACGACCGCTCCCGTGTTGAAGCCGACTTCCCAGCCGTCGCGCGCGTCCGCCGTGTGCGACGACGCGAGCGCGACGAGGCTCGCCATCAGGACCACCGCACCCCTCCGCATTTCCCCACTCCTCTCGTTCCGGCCGCCCGTGCTGCCGTCGGGCAACCCCCTGCTGCCGTCCAAATGAGTCCAACCGTGCAATGTGTCAAGAGAAAGCGGGAACCCGACCCGGACCAAAGGAGGAACCGTGCGAGGACTCGTCGGATTTTTGATCGTCTGCTTGTGCAGCGCGCCTGCCCTCGGCGCGGAACCCGAGAAGCCGGCCGCGACCGTTGCGCGAGGCGGGAAGAAGGGTGCCTTGAAGGTCGATCCGAACGACATCGTCGGCACCGGAAAGAAGCGCTTCTCGCAGAAGGACGAGGAGCTGATCATCCGGGACTTCTTCAAGGATCGCCGCGACGGCTTCTACGTCGACGCGGGCTGCGCGTTTCCGCGGAGCTACAGCACGACCTTCTACCTCGAGAGCCGGCTCGGCTGGTCGGGCATCGGGATCGACGCCGTGCCCTCGTACGCGGAGGGATGGAAGAAGCTCCGGCCGCGCGGCAAGTTCGTCAACTACCTCGTCACCGATCGCTCCGGTGAGGAGGACACGTTCTACGAGGCGGATTACGCTCCGATCTCGTCGATCCACGAGCGGATCGCGGGACCGAAGCACAAGACGGTGAAGGTGCCGACGATCACGCTGAACGATCTCCTCGAGCAGAACGGCGTCGAGAAGGTCGACTTCGTGTCGATGGACATCGAAGGAGCGCAGCTCGCGGCGCTGCGCGCGTTCGACATCGAGAAGTACCGGCCCGAGCTGCTCTGCGTCGAGGTCTGGCTGCCGGACCAGAAAGAGATCGTCGCCTACTTCGAGAAGCACGGCTACGAGCGGATCGTGGACTACGCCAAGTACGACTGGGTGAACTGGTACTTCGCCCCGAAGGACCACCCGCGGCTGGCGGAGATCGCGGCACGCGAGAACGCGCGGCCGAAGCCGACGCCGGGACCGAGTGCTGCGGCACCTGCCGCGTCAGCGACTCCGGCTGCGTCCGCGATTCCTGACGAATCCGCGACCCCGGCGACCACGCCCTGAAAGGTAGCTCTGCATGTCCTTTGCATCGCTCTTCCGATCGACCTTCCTCGCGCTCGCCGCGGTTCTCGTCGGCGGGTTGCCGGCGCGTGCGCACGAGGACGGCGTGGCGCGTCCGCAGGCGCTCGTCGGGGACGTCTGCGAGGGCGGCGATCCGATCGCGCCGACGCAGGTCATCGAAGGCTCGTTCCCGCACGAGCTGCAGGGTGCCTACGTGATGGTGCCGTTCACGGTTCCCTCCGGAACGACCTCGGTCCGCGTCAAGTACTGCTGGGATGCGCCGCAGGGCGAGCCTGCGTCGGGACACACGATCGACCTCGGCCTAAGGCAGACGCCGTCTCCGGGCGAGGAGTGGGGCGTGCGGCAGTTCCGCGGCTGGGGCGGATCGAGCCATCCCGACGTCACGGTCACGCCGCAGGGCTTCTCGAGCGAGGCCGAGTACCTCGAGCGTCCGAAGGGGCACGTTCCGGGTCGGACGACCCGCGGCTTCCTTCCCGGACGGATCCCGCCGGGACGGTGGGCGGCCGAGCTCGGCGTCGCCGCGGTCGTGCCGCCGGAGGAGGGCGATCCGGACGGCGTGCGGTGGCGCGTCGAGATCGAGCTGTCGAGCGATCCTTCGTTTGCGGCGGAGCTCTACCGTCCGGCGCGCTACGACTCGTACCGCCGTCGCGAAGGCCCGGCCTGGTACGCGGGCGACATGCACGTCCACGCCGAGCACTCGGCGCTCGGCGACGCGACGATGAACGAGGTCTTCGACTACGCGTTCCGCCCGCTCGCCGAAGGCGGCGCCGGCCTCGATTTCATCACCCTCTCCGACTACGTGACGAGCGCCGGCTGGGGCGAGATCGGCCGCTACCAGGACCAGTACCCCGAGAACCTGGTGATCCGTAGCTCCGAGATCATCACCTACACCGGCCACACCAACAACCACGCGAGCAAGACCTACGTCGACCACCGGAAGGGCCCCGTGTACGAGCGGCACGCGGACGGCAGCCTCGAGCTCTTGCGCAACGCGGGTCCCGCGAGCGGCATCTTCCGCGTGGTGCGCGGCCGCGGCGGCTTCACGCAGATCAATCACCCGACGATCTTCCCGTCTTCGGATCCGAGCCTGCGGCGCTTCTGCCGCGGCTGCCCGTGGGACTTTACGCCCGAGGCCACGGATTTCGGCCTCGTCGACGCGATCGAGATCCAGACCGGCCCCGCGGGCTTCGGCGACACGCCGAACCCGTTCACGCTGACGGCGATCGAGTTCTGGGAGGACGCGCTCTCGCGCGGGCACCATATTGCCGCGGTCGGCTCGAGCGACTCGCACAACGCCGGGCGGACGACGAGCGCGACGCAGACGCCGATCGGCCAGGCGACGACGATGGTCTGGGCGGAGGAGCTCTCCGAGCGCGGCATCCGCGACGCCGTCCAGGCCGGGCACACGTACGTGAAGCTCTTCGGAAACGCGGGCCCCGACCTTCGCTTCGAGGCGCGGAGCCCGGAGGGCGAGAGCGGGATCATGGGCGACACGCTGTACGCGCCCGCCGCGACCTTCACCGCGCGTGTGCTCGGCATCCCGACGGACGAGGGCCGGCACACGCTCCACGTCGTGCGGAACGGAGTCGTCGTCGCATCGGTTCCGGTCGACGAGCCCGAGATCGAGTACTCGTTCTTCGCCGACGGCCCGGCGCGGTACCGCCTGCAGCTCCAGCGCGGCGCGCTCGTGATCGCCTTGACGAGCCCGATCTACCTGGGGCGGGGGCCGCGCCCGGACTCGTCGCGCGGGATCCCGATCCAGTAGCCGTCGCCCGCCCGGTCCCCAGGCCGAGGGCCTCGGCGGTCGTCCGGTAGCGCCGCGCGATCTCGCGCAGGAAGGCCCGCCGGCGGCCGGCCGAAGCCGGGAACGGAAGCCGAATGCGCCCGCCCCAGTCCCGTCCATCGCGCGCGTCTGCCGCACGTCCCGTCGCAAGCGCGTGGAAATGCAGGAACGGCGTGCGCTTCAGGTAGAAGACGCCGGGCCTGGAGCTACTGCGCTTCGGGCGCGTGGCCGCTCGTCACGTCGCGGAGGTGGTCGAGAAGCTCTGGGCTCGGACCGCCGGTGACCGAGAGGCCGTGGTTCGCCTGATACGTCCGGATCGCGAGCGAGGTGCGCGGTCCGACGACGCCGTCGACCGGGCCGACGAAGTAGCCGTTCAGGTTCAGGAGGTCCTGGGTCTCGCGCACGTCGGCGTCGGAGAGACTGCCGTGCGCCGGGCCGCCGTCCTCCTCGTCGCTGCCGAACATCTTGCCCATGTCGCGGCTGGCACCCTCGAAGGTGTGCGAGCAGGCGGCCCCGATCATCGCTGCGGCGGCGAGCACCGCCAGCACTCCTCGCACCTTCACCATGGACGCCATCCTCCTCCCATCCTCCTGCGCGGCCTCGTCCACGTGGCCCAAGATGCCGCCCCGCGAGCCGGCCGTCCAGCACGTGCGTCGGCCGGCGCGAGGAGGCGGTCGAGGGCGCGCAGTTTTCCCAGGGGGTCCGGTTCGTTGAGCCCTTTCTGCACCCAGGCTCCTCCTCCCATTCCGCCGACCGCAGCGGGGCTTTCGGGCGAGCCTGGGTGCAGATACGGCCGAACGAACCGGACCCCATTTACTCGCGGACGGCGAAGCCGACGCGGTCGCGCACGAGGCCGCTCGCGTCGGTCAGCGCCAGCTCGTGCCGGCCGGGCTCCGGCCGCCAGAGGAACGGTTCGTGGGCCGGCGCGAGCGGCCGACCGTCGAGGCGCCATTCGAGCAGCTCGTCGCCCTTCGAAGCGAGGAGCGCGATTCGCTGCAGCGCGGGCGGGACGTCGGGATCGAGCGCCAGCACCCCGCCCTCGGTCGGCGCGACGATGCGCGCCCGCACCGGTGCGGCTTCGATGCGCGAGCCGGCGGGCTCGGTTCCTTCGAGGAACCACTCCGCACGAGCGGGCTCGCCGCTCGCGCCGAAGGACACGTACCGCGCGATCACGCCGGGCGGCGGCTCCGGCGGTACGCTCGACCGCTCCGCGTGGAGCAGCGAGACGATCTCGAGCCAGATCGGCGCCGCGCCGGTGACGCCGCTCACGTCGTGCATCGGCTCGCCGGAGAAGTTCCCGACCCACACGCCGACCGTGTAGTCGCGCGAGTATCCGATGCACCAGTTGTCGCGCATGTCCTTGCTCGTTCCCGTCTTGACGGCGGTCCAGAAGCGCGTCGCGAGCGGGTTCTCGAGCCCGAAGGTGGTGCTCCGGCTCTCGCGATCGGAGAGGATGTCGGACACGACGAAGCTCGCCGCCTCGGAGAAGACGCGTCGTCCTTCGTACGACTCGTCGTCCGGCAAGAGGCGCAGCGGCCGCCATACGCCGCCGTTCGCGAGCGTCCGGTAGGCGTTCACGAGCTCGAGAAGGCTCACGTCGGCCGAGCCGAGCGCGAGCGACGGCCCGTAGTGATCGCCCGAGTCGACTACGCCCGCGAAGTCGAGTGCGACGAGGCGCGAGACGAGGGCGGGCTCGCCGAGGAGCTCCTGCGTGCGCACCGCCGGGACGTTCAAAGACGAGGCGAGGGCGGTCCGCAGCGAGACGGCGCCGCGGAACTCGCGGTCGTAGTTGCGCGGCCGGTACACGCCGCCGAGGACCGGGATCTCGACCGGCGTGTCGTCGAGCAACGAAGCCGCGGTCAGGATGCGCCGGTCGAGCGCCAGCGCATAGAGGAACGGCTTCACGGTGGAGCCGACCTGGCGTCGCGCGAGAACGCCGTCGACGTGACGGGCGCTCGAGCCGCGACCGCTTCCGCCGACCCAGGCGAGCACGTCGCCGGTCGCGTTCTCGACCACGAGAGCGGCGCCGTCGTGCACGTTCCGGTCGCGCTCGCCGAGAAGCTCTCGCTCGAGGAGCTCGCTCGCACGACGCTGGAGAGGCTGCGCGAGAGTCGTCCGCACGTCGCCCGTCCTGCCGCGCTCGCGGAAGATCCGCCGCGCGAGATGCGGGGCTTCCCTCGGCCGCGGGCCGCGCCGCGTCGGCGTGCCGAGCGCCGACGCGGTCGCTTCTTCGA
>Ga0194128_10002125_pt1 | contig 32694 bp, 34 predicted proteins | sample TA2KigCa65mmetaG_FD_148650 | JGI IMG/M metagenome (GOLD analysis project Ga0194128, IMG submission 148650) | Freshwater microbial communities from Lake Tanganyika, Tanzania - TA2015037 Kigoma Deep Cast 65m | ecosystem: Environmental > Aquatic > Freshwater > Lake | place: Tanzania: Lake...
GAGCAGAGTGTTGACCTAAAATGAGTCAAAATGGTTTAGGCAAGTCTGCGGCAGTAATAGTTGCGGCAATCCTCTTATTCTCTGTGTTTTCTGTATTGACACTCTCCATAAAGCCTGCAGAAGCTCAGGCACAACTCCCTCGAGAACAAAGGAACTGGGAATATCTAAATGGAGATGCATGGGGACAGAACTACAACCCCCAAAACCAGCTCAACAAAGACAATGTGCAGTTCTTAGAGCTTAAATGGATCTATCCAATACCAACAGTAACTCAGCAAGCTAATAGGCTTCAGGGATTCGCCTCTGTTGCTGAGGGGTCTATGGCCCCGCCCCTTGTCGTAGACGGAGTCGTCTACACAGTCCTCAATAGCAAGATGATACTTGCACTGGATGCAAAGACAGGGAAAGAACTTTGGAGATACATATCTTCATTTGACAACAGGAACATAAATAGTTCATTACCCGTGATAACAGGTTATCAGTTAGGCCACACTCACGGCATACACTATGTCGATGGAAAGATATGGATGAACGACTTTGGATGCAAAGTAAGTGCAATAGATGCGAAGACTGGCAAGTCAGTAATGAACTACACTAACTTATGCAGAGAGATTCCAATGGACAGCCCTCAAGGAATGGGCATTCCAACGAACTCTGGCTTTTACGCTGGTGCTGGAGGACATCCTCCTGCCTTCTATAACAGGGGTAACATAATGATCTGGTCAATCGGCGGAGCGGCTGAAGGGACCTGGGGCGGAAGGTCATATGTTGCAGGTCACGATATTACGACGGGTCAGCTGAAATGGAGATTTTTCTACATCCCACCATGCGGAGATCCAGCAACATGCAAGCCTCTATTCCAAAGGGAGAAGCAAGAATGGGGCAACTGGCTAGTACAAAATTGCAATAAGATATGGATACAAGCCATAAGATCATGCACACTAGATCAGGATCTATTAAGAAACGACTTTGGAAACATGAGGTTCAACTCTGGAGTAAGCAATGTGTGGGGAACTTATGTAGTTGACCAAGAAACTGGCATAGTCTACTTTGGAACTGCGCAGGCAGGGCCAGACTGGAATGCAACGCATGCACCTGGCTTCAGACTGTTCGGAGCTTCAGTAATAGCACTTAATGCTGGAACAGGAGAGCTTGTATGGGCACATCAGACTACAGCACGGGACCTATGGGACTATGACTGCTCATGGAATACAGTACTTGCAAATGCAAAGATAAAGGGACAGAATAAGAAAGTAGTCATAAAGGGTTGCAAGAACGGAGTTGTACACGTACTAGATGCGGCTACAGGAGAGCTGATACACTTCCTGCAGAGTCCTGACATAAAGAGAACGCCTGAGCAGTTGTTAGGTAATAGGGAATGGGGTGGTATAACCTACGATCCAAGGAGTAAGGAGCTTATGACGAAGCCGTGGACTAATTACCCAAGCAAAGATCCATTCTGGATGAACTGCCCAGTCACCGGGTGCCTCGAGTCAGACATTGCATATGATCCAACAAGGAACATGGTGTATGCGGGTACCTATAATGCACCTACATGGAGCAGAGTTACAAACGTTGACCACAGAGGAGCGAGCTTAGGAGGACAAATAAATCCGGCTGGTTTTCCTGCACCATACTCACCAAAGATCAACTCAACAATCAATGCTTGGGACCTAGACACTGGTCAATTGAAATGGAAATATTTCATCAATGATAAAGGCTTCAGAGGAGGAGTGTTGGTCAGCGGAGGACTAGTATGGTTCGCTGCAGTAGACGGAATCGCGAGAGCTCTAGATGCTGATACTGGAAAAGTCCTCTATGAGCAAAACCTTGGTATTTCGACATTAATTCAACCAACAATAGCCGCAGATGCTGATGGCAAGGTGAAGCTCTTCAGAGTTGTTGGAGGGCGTGCACTTGGCGCACTCCTTGGTCCTGGCGTAGGGTCAGATGTACCTGGAGCAATAATGGCCTATGGTCTAAGCGACAATATTCCAGCACCAAAGGAAGTCATAAAGGAAGTACCAAAGGAAGTCATAAAGGAAGTACCAAAGGAAGTCATAAAGGAAGTAACAGTGGAGACGGTTTCTCCGATATCCTACGCTATAGTAGGGATAGGAATCATCGTAGCTGTAGTAGGTATAGTAGCATCAAGAAGAAAGAAGGCATAGCAGAAGAGCCCCGAAGAGGGGCACCTATTATTTTTCAAACGCTTTTCCGTTCGTAGTAATATGTCGTAATTTGCGATTATTTTTGGTGGACCGGGAGGTATTTGAATATGTTTAGGTTCAAATACCTTACTTTTAGAGGTAATTTATGATATGTCAGTATGTCAGTTAAGGGTTAAATGGGTTTGATTCTTGCTTATTCTAACAATCAGAGCAATTTCTGAAGGGGTATATATAGGGGTTGGCGGATTGTAGTCTAAGGTCGCTTATCCTCTAGGTCTTTGACTTCCTTAATTTTGGATTTCCTCATTCGTCTTCTAATGTCAAGACCTACTCAGCCCGAGGCTTTTGGGTATTCAATTCTAAGAGTTTTAGTTTGCTCTCATAATACTTGTCCATATCAGGAACCTTCGCAAGGATATCCACCAATAGAAGGGACTGCTGCATTATACCCAAACTTATTACATGTAGCCTTATCGGATCGTGGCTCAGGGGTGTCTCTGATTTCCTTGAAATCAGCATATCTCGTAAAATAGAATTTGTAAGCATGTCAACCATGTCCCTCCAATATCTGCTATCACCTTCTCCCCTGCGAAGATGCTCGGCTATTTTGGTTCGGTTATGCACAACTCTTACGAGTCTTGCACCGAGTTCTATCAACCATTGGCTATATCCATCCTTGGAGAACTCATAAACAGCGTTTGGAGGAAAGACCTTCTCTTTGTGCCTTAAAATGACACCTTCTTTTTCAAGCCAGTCAAGATACTTTCGCAGTGATGCGGTTCCTATACCCTTCCCCTTCTCTTGAATCTCCCGCCAAGGTTTAGGCTTCCCATCAGAAAATAATTTTAGAATGAAGTTCATAATACGGTTTTCATCAGAAAGAACCCTCTCTTCAAGATTGGTCATTTCCATAAATGGCTCATATTTCAGTATCAAAAACAAACTTTATAAACATGTTGTTTTCATATTTCAGCATCGAAAACAAATGAAAAAGCAAACCGAATACATCACCCTGTGTTTAGACATGGAGACTTTCAAGCGCCTCGAGGCCCGAGCAGAGCAGGAAGAAAGAAAACCGGGGCAGCTTGCACGATTGATTTTGAAAAAAGTGCTTGGAACCGAAGAGGAGGTTGCAATCGCAGCATGAAGGTTTCACTCGCGAGGACGAAGGGCTACGTTTCGAAATTACCAGTGTCGACTTTCAAAAACATCATTTTGGCCGAGCGTGATGAAATTGAGCTCTCTGACCTGATTTCGAAACTTGAAACTTGGGAAATTCTACTCAATCAAGAAATGAGCTTTCGGGAGAAGTCCGGTTCAACGAAACTTCTCCCGGCTGCAGAGCCGGTTTCTTTAGGAGGCCCTGTGTAAAGTGTTTACAGTCAATGCTGATATTAAAACGTTAACGCTTCAGGGGTTCATTAAGCTCTATCTTGAGTGGGGTATTTCTTTTGTACCTCTAATATACAAAGACAAAGCTCCGGCTCTTCAAGAAGGCGAGATTTACAAGTATCGGAAGAGGCAACCCAACGAACAAGAGATAAAAAGATGGTTTTACAATGGCTCGCAACATGGCATAGCTGCTGTTTGTGGTTTCAATAACTTAGTATGCTTGGATTTTGACGATCGGAAGACATTCGAAGCCTACATAGCTGGAAGGCCCTTACCAGAAACTTTCATAACAAAGAGTGCCAGAGGCGTCCATCTTTACTTCATCAACGATAAGCCAATTGGTAGTATGAGATACGAGGGCTTGAAAGTCGAACTGCTGGGGGCGTGGCATCTTTCAACGCTTCCGCCCTCTTTGCATCCTTCTGGCATTCAACATTCAATACTCAACATGCGTCCGATCAAATCGGTATTTGGAATTGAGACGGCATTTAACGCATTTGCAAAGTCTCAGGGTATAGACACTAAGAAATCTTCTAAGGCCATCACAAAGGCAGATTTAACGGGAATCGTCCCTGAGGGGATTAGGCACGAAACGGCAAAGAATTATGCTAAGCACCTCATTAGAGGCTTAAAACTAGATAGTACAACGTCTCTGTTCGAGCTTCAACGCTGGAATGAGAAGCATTGCGTACCTCCCCTTCCTGAAGGGGAACTCATAGACCTAGTACGGTATTTCAGCTCGAAGCAAAGGCAGATTTCTGCAGATTTGACCGAGGAGTTTGCAAAAAGGAGGGGTAGCTTTGCAGAGTGAACTTTCCACAATCGCTTTGACAGAAGACACTAAACCATATGAAGTTGCAGAGGCATACCTTCAAGCAGCTTTTGTAAAGACATTTTTTGACTCGAGTGAGATAGTCCTCTATCACGAAAAAGGGGTTTATGTTAGAAACGCCGAATGGATAATTGCAAAGGACATCGAAGAGGTCTTTCATAAGAAGAAGTTAGATAAACTTCTGACTAACAACTTCCTTACTGAAGTTCTAGGTCATATAAGGAGGAGAACTTATGTTAACCGCTCAGAGTTTGATAAAGAGCCTTTTATTCTTAATCTAAAGAATGGATTACTCAATGTACAAACAGGGGAATTTACAAAGCACAGTCCTGAGCATCTCTCTTTAGTACAGTTTCAGGTTGAATACAATCCGAAGGCGAATTGCCTTAAGATAGCAAAGTTCCTTTCAGAAGTGTTATTCCCTGACGATCTCCAATGTGTACAAGAATACGTTGGTTTCTGTTTATGGAAAGAGTACACGGTTGCAAAGGCTCTCTTACTCGTTGGAGAAGGTGGAAACGGGAAGTCAACTTTCATTTTATTGATTAAGGCATTAATCGGAAGTGAAAATACCTCCTCAGTTTCACTTCAAGAATTGGAATATAACAGATTTGCGAAAGCAGATTTGTACGGAAAGCTAGCTAACCTCTATGCAGATCTTCCTGATGAAGCTCTAAAGAGCGCTGGGGTTTTCAAAATGTTGACCGGCAAAGATCCAATAAGGGGAGAGTACAAATTCAGAAATTCCTTTCCCTTTGTCAATCTTGCAAAGTTGATTTTTAGTGCTAATAAGGTTCCAGAGTCATATGAAGATACGACAGCATTCTTTCGGCGTTGGATAATTATTCTATTTCCTTTTACATTCATAGGCAAGAATGAGAACAAAGACCTCGTCAATGAGCTGACAACGGAAGAGGAGCTTTCAGGCTTCTTGAATTGGGCTTTAGAAGGGCTGCAAAGACTTAGAGCTAACGGTTGGAACTTCAGTAATAGTAGGAGCGTAGAAGAGGTCAGGGAAGAGTACATTCGAAAATCCTCCCCGATACAAGCTTTCATCATGGATTGTATTGATATTGATAGTTATAGCGAAATTCCGAAAAAACAGCTATTCGATAAGTTTCTTGAGTACTGTAAGAGCAAGAAACTACCTGCTCCTTCAGATCAGACCTTTTTCAAGAAATTACCTCGATTTGTCAACATAACTGACACTAGGCCGGAGGTTGGCGGAAAGAGAGTTCCCTGTTTCAAAGGGATCAAACTAAAGGAAGAGGAGGGCGTAAGAAACGCTCAAGCAAAGATTAGTTAACTCTTCTGACATTAAGATAGGAAAAACCCCTGACAGAGTTGACAGGGTTGACGGAACTAGGGTTTTTGCGTCAGGGCTGTCAGGGCTGTCAACCCATTTCCCTATCTTAAGTTCCGAAAGCCCAAAGGCTAACCCTTCAACCTTAGACTATTGGATCCAAAGTCCGAAACTTAACGCTAGGTTAACTCTAATCAAAGAAAAACCCTCTAAACTTAACGGGTTAACTATTCCTTCCTTCAGGCTAGGAATAAAATGCTCTGAGCATAAAGACCTTCAATATAACAATCCAATTTCATGGAGAGATCACTACCTCTTAACGCATGGCTTGATATTTGAAGAGGAGCAAAGTTAGATGCCGAAAGCTAGGCTTGAAAGCGAAGGCAGTTATGAGAGATGGCTTAGTCAGGTTGCGAAGTTTAGCAATCGCTTTAGCCCTTACAAAATTCCCAGAACAAAGGAGCATGGAATAAGGAAGAGGCCGAAGCCTGAGCATGAAGCTACAATCAGATACGAATGTAAGCCATGTGATCTAACCTTTCAGAATTTAGATTTGTACGAGATTCACAATGCGCTCAAGCATAAAGCAGGATAGTGTTAGCAAATTGCAAACAATCAAGAATAAACGCAAAGGAAAGATGCTCCAACCTGAGGTTGCTCAAAAATGGGAAGCTCTGAAGCAATCTCTAAACTTCAGATCGGATAACGAATTTGCCAATGCTCTTTTAGAAACTCAGAAGGATCGCTTAGTCCCCTTTGTCAGCCATGAAACTGTATTTAATTCACCTGCTCCAACTCTCATAATTGGGGAGCCGGGTTCAAGAAAAACAACCTTAGTTAAGCAGTTAATCCCTTCAATTCGAAATTCTATCCTATGCATTGATCCCCATAGCGAGTACTTAGAATTGGAGCAGTTCAACGGGAAGGGAGAGGTTGTTAGCAAAGTCCCCTTAGGTTTCGAAATACTGAAGGGTTCGATGATTGACTTTAGCAGGAAACAACGATTGAGGTTTATCCCTTCACAAAACCCCTTTGTTTCTGAAGCTGAGACAACTAGCCTCTTTATGAGTTTGAATGAAAGCAGGGAAAAAATGAAGGGTTGGACTCTAATCGTTGACGAATGTCATAGGTTCTCAGGTAATAGTTTATTCCGAAGCTTCATAACAGAGAGTAGAAAGTATTCGATAAAGTCAATTTTGATAACTGCTGATTATGCGAAGTTTGAAGGGTTGGGCTATTTCCTAAGGCCTGCTCCAATTGGAAGGGCTTGAATGTTTCCAATCGTCATATCCCCTGAAATTACAATAGTCATCTTCGGCGTGATAGTCTTACTTACCCTTCTGTTTCTTCAATCCCTAATATCAGGGTTCGGCTTAAGGGCCATTACTCGTTTCATTGTGGCAATCTTGACCCTGCTCGGTTTTGCACTGGGCCTGATGCCATTTATCCTGAACTCAGCAGGCTCTTCGATGGAGCTTTCAATTTTTACTCTGGTCTTTTTATCAATTGGCCTTTCGGTGTCTAGCTTCGCTTTGAGTTTTTTGATAATAAGACCCTCTGCCAGTCATGCCAGAGCCTAGAATTTTAGTTAATAGCTGATCTAAGAAGGGGTACTATCACACGTACACACACTAATAGCAAATCTCAATCAAAATTTGTTATTTTGTTCGTGATCTGTCAAATTCAAAAATTCCGTCTAGCTGTGGATTGACCAAATCAAATTCAGCAGTTAACTTTCAAATCTTATCAGGCGACAAAAAGAATTGCCCAAAGATGTTAAAGATGGTAAAGATGCCGAACAACCGTCTGTTAGCATTATTTAATTAGTTGTGGTATATTGAGCGTCGCCCAATCAAACAATCCTAAAGTTAACCGAAGCTCTGTCAATGATTGATGTTGACGATGTGGGTGAACAAGAAGAGATTGCCCGTCTATAGATATATTATTTCTATATTGGTAGTTGTCGGGCTAGTTTGGAGAATGAGTATGTTTTTATTTTTGTTGTCAAGTAGATGTAAAAGACATGGATAACGCTCTAATTAACAAAATTGAAGGCTCTCTTCTAAAATTAAGAATGTATCAAGCGCAGAGAACTCTCAGCATAGAAAAATATTGGCAAATGACATCTTTTACAAAGTTAAGGAGTCGGTTCTCGGAAAAATATGCTTATGCTAACAGATACGATTGTTCGGCTTTCATGTTAGACTTTTGGAATAAAAAATGCCTTGAACTAGAAAAGAGATTCCTTCCATACCCCCCCTTTTCTTTTCTAAGGGACAAGACAATCAGAGCCACAATGAATATATCTGAAGGTTATGCTTTCTGGCTCTTACAAAAGTATCTCCAATTCCTAGAAACGAGACTTTCTGAAGATTACCTATCGAATATGCTTCAAGAAGATTATGTTGGAGAGCAAATCATTCTTAATTCAAAATACATGACTTCGTATGAAACTGTCCAGCATCTTTATCACTTCTTAAAATTAGCTGATTTTGGATGCAAAATAGATGATGTATCAAGCGTTGTAGAATGGGGAGGAGGATATGGTGATATGGCGAAGCTTTTTGTCAGAATGAACTCAAATAGAAACGTCAGCTATACAATAATAGATATTCCCATAATGTCCTGCCTTCAATGGCTTTATCTTTCAAGTATTTTTGGTGAAGGGAAGGTTAAGATTATCCAAGACAGAGGTGAGCGAATTGATAACGGGAAAATAAATTTGCTTCCTATATCTCTGGTTGAAAAATGCGATATTAACGCTGATCTATTCATATCTACATGGGCTTTAAGCGAATGTACTAATTATGCTCAAGATTACGTGGTCAATAAGAACTGGTTCAACGCTAGAAACATCTTGCTCGCCTATCAATATAACACTTCAGAGGTTCCAAATGCTGAAAGGTTAGGCAGGTTAGCAGAGCAAAGTGGAGCAAATGTGCAAGAAATGGAGATAGTGCCAAGACATCATTATGCTTTTCGGTAACGGGGTTCAATTTAGGCTATTTCTACCACATGGTAAATATTGAATGTATAAATCTAATTAGAAGGCAGAAGATAGTACCTGTTAATAATGGGACTGATGGGATTGGTGGAAATCCCGAACAACCTGCTAGGTAGATTTAATTAATTAGTTATGGTGGGACAATCAAACTATTCTAAAGTTAACCGAAGCTCTGTCAATGATTGATGTTGATGATGTTGACGAAGGGGACGATGATGCCGGTCTATAGATATATTATTTCTATGCTGATAATAGTTTGATTAGTTAACTTAGTGCAAAGTCCCTAGTATAGTCAGGCTCAAACCCTAGCTGACAAAGGCATGTTTCGGCATGGGTCCCCCTAGCCAAACAAAGAGGAAATTGGTTAACTCTTATTCAATATTCTCCTAGAAACTTAACTTTAATAACCTGCAGGGACTATATCAAATCATGCAAAGTCATTTAGTTTTGAAGGGAGCAGAAGAGCTGATTAAGGAAGAGCTAGGGGATAATCCTGCTCAGGATCAGAAGGTCAAGGTTTATGCTTCTCATTTAGCAGATAGATGCACTCAGTTATCAGGGGAAACATGGACTTCTAAGAACTGCACAAACTCTTTGCGATCTTACGGGCTTTGGGATAGCGAACGGTTTCCAACTTTGCAGGGGAAATACGGCTTCTACGTTTTAGTTTCTTTGAATGACCTAAAGCAATTGAACCTCTGGGAGTGCTATGTATGCAATAGCAGGATCGTCAAAGGTCAGGGTAATGTTTGGCCTCATATCTTTGAATGTTGGGTAGAAGGGGTTTCCTGCTCTAATTTATATTGTAATACCGTTGTTAAATCCTATGAAGAGGTACTTGAACATGAAAAAAATTGTCAGGTTTCTTTTATACCCTATAACTATGGTAGTTGCCCTGCCTGCAATGCGAAAATAAAACTATCAGAAATCAGAAGGCATGTCAATCAATGCAAAGATATCTTATCATGGGAGGAGCCTGAGCAACCTAGCACAAAGGAAACAGAAACCCCTAGCATAATCGAAGTTAAGAATGAAGCGCCCTAGAAGAGTCAATCAGGATCTTCTAGCCATAATGCAAAGGTACGGGATTAGTGAAGATGGTGAAGTTAGTGAAGGCAGTGAAGGTAAAAAACACCCCCCATTATTTCCAGAAGTTCGTCAATTAACTAATAAAGATTCGTCAGAAAAAACAGGGGAGGCTCTGGGAAGTTCACCACCTTCACCAAGTTCAGTAACTTCAGTAGATAAAGTCAGGAAGGCAGTTTGATGATCGCTTTATCGTTAGGGATATGCGTTGCAAATTCCCAACCCTGCAATATGTAATTCTCCAATTCGTTAAGAGGAATAACCTTCTGCCTTGATCCATTACCCGTTAACATCTCTCTGTACTTCTTAGCGATAAGCTCCTGAAACTCTTTGCTAGTTATGTTTGCCAAATCTAGTTTAGCGATCTCCCCTTCTGAATAACCTAAATCTGCCAATAGAGCAGCTCTAAACCCTCCTCTAACATCTTGCTGAGAGCTGATAACCCTAGTCTGCAAATATTCCTTTGAAGCTTTAGCATAGGAAGCTCTCATATCCTCTATTACGCTCTCAGGTAGTTTGTGCTTATTCGTTGTGTACCTAGCTTCGATATCCCCTTTATGTCCCATGAAAAAGACCCTATAATCTCTTAGAATGAGGCCCTTACTCTCAGCTAACATCATTTCAGTATCAAAATAACTTCTTAGAACATAGGGCCTCCATGAAAAACCTGCTTCCCTTATGGGACCTCTGAGAGCATCACCAATATTGTTAGACCTGATAAACGGCCTGTCAGCTGCTTTGAATGTTGGTGATTTCGCTTTAATGAGAGGGGACTCTGGATCGAATTTACTAGTACCATTCCCCCTTAACCTGCTCTCAAGATAGTCTTTGAGATATTCGCAAGCCTCTTCATTCAGGAAGCTAAAGTATTGATGTCTTGCTTTGCTAAGTTGCGATCTGACAATAACCCTAGCAGGAATAACCGTAAAATTGACCTCTGACCCCTTGATCTCAAGCTCAGGAATATCCATAACTCTGAGTCCGTCAGAGCCGTCATAATTGCCAATACTTTCAAGCCTAAGGCCTGCAAAGCACACTAAGGAGGCCGTTGTCTTAACCTTCGGATCGGCAAAGGATAGTATCTTAACCAATTCCTTCTGAGTTGGGACTCTCTCTTCCTTCAGTGAAGGGGTTTCGTCAGCTCCTTTGACCTTGATTTTTCTTTTAACTTCAATCCCATGATGAGAGAGCCATGACTTTACATTCTTTAACCTGCTTTCAACATAAGAGCCTGCATATTTCTGCCTCTCCATAGAGCTGACATAATCCATAAGGAGATTATAGAGGTCCTGCTCATTCAGCTTCAAAAGGTCTTTAGGTTGCTTTCTAACATTCTGACAGAAGTTTCCTAGTCCACGAAGATAAACGTCAGCTGTTGTTATTGCACCCCTAGCAACATTCTCATACCATCTTTTGATATCAGGGTCTTTAAGGAGGGCTTGATGTTCACCTTTGCCTTTTTCCCTATACTTCCCCTTAGCCATAACACTAAGTCTAAAAGATTGCACTAGATAAGGGTATCTGAACCCGTTTATAGATGGACCGGGAGGGATTCGAACCCTCGACCCCCACCATGCCAAAGTGGTATCCTACCAGGCTAGACGACCGGCCCATGTTCAGAAAGTGATCTTAAAGCGCGTTTTGGAGTCCTTATTTGGTTTTTCTAATCCAATCGAAACTTAGCCCTAGTGTAGTTGTACATTTTTGACTGCAAATAAGATTAATTATGCGGTACCCAATTGGTGAGACCATGACCGAACGAAGAGAGATCCCTGTCAAGATGAGATATTCAGACAAGTTCAGCAGCATTTATGCGACTGGCGCAGTTGGAGGCTTCAACGGCTATGATTTTCGCATAGCGTTTTTTGTCGATAGAGTTATCCATGCAGAAGATCCGAGCATGCTCCCTACTGGAGTCAGGGAGATTCAAACGGAGGTTCTGCTTTCGCTCAGGGCTGCAAAAGAACTTAGGGACTGGCTTGATGCCAATGTCAGGGAGATAGAGAAATCGATGGGCGAGATTAAGAAACCCGAAGAGGGCCAGCCTGTAAGGGCCGTTGACAGCACAACAAAGCCGTATGCATAATGCTCCAAAGGTACCGCTGCCCACAGTGCAAATCAAAACTAGAAATTAGGAGGCTCTTTGACCTAAGGTATCTCCTGAACTGCTCGAAATGTGGCATCTCTGCTATCGTGCTCCCCCCTATTGATAGTCAGGATGAAGCCTACCTTTCTTTCCTTGGCTCCTATGACAGAAGAGAACTATCAAATGATCTAAAATACCAAGAGGTTCTGCAGCAAGAAAAAGTTGTACGCAAAGAAGAAGACATTCGAAGGCTAGTAGAGGATGCTGGAACAACCCTGGACAGAATTCCTGCACCACTCCGAGACGCCCTTTTTTCAAAGAATGATTATGTTGTAAATTATAGGATATTCGAGCCACAGGAGCCGAAATTAGGCTGCAGGCCAGAAGAGATTCCTTCAATCGTGCCTCTATCTCCTTCCCTTAAAGACGCAGGGATTGACAGGTTCTACAAGTTTCAGGAAGAATCGTGCAAAGAGGTCTTGGAAGGGAAGAATGTAGTCATAGTGGCTCCAACGGGAGCAGGAAAAACGGAAGCTTTCGCCTGCCCAATAATAGCCAAGGTACACCAAGAGGTTTCAGAAGCAAAATTAGCAGGAATGGTAAGAAAGCGTGTCAGAGCTTTATTCATTTATCCCACAAAGGCACTAACAAGGGATCAAGTTCCCAAGATACAAAACCTTGCAGCTCCTCTTGGAGTAAGGACTGCCATATTTGACGGAGATACTCCAAAGATAGAGAGGGACAGGATAATTGAAGAGCCTCCAGACATTCTAGCAACTAATTTCGATACAATACATGCTCACCTAATGAACAGGACAAAACTCTCCTTCATGCTAAGAAGCGTAAGGTACCTTGTCGTCGATGAGATCCACTCGTACTCAGGCACCTTTGGCACCAATGTATACTTTATACTAAAAAGATTGGAAAGGGTTTGCGGAGGATTCCAATGGGTGGCAGCCTCAGCGACGATAGAGAATCCAAAGGAGTTTACCCAGCAACTATTTGGCGAGGAGTCAGAGCTTATCGAATCAGGTCAGCTGCGACGCAGCAGAATGCACTTCACAATGCTCTTCCCAAGTCTCCGCTCACATAGGTCGCTAGCCCTTGACCTTGTGGAAAAGACTGCAAAGAGTAACTATGGCACGATAGTGTTTTCGTCATCGCATTTAGGCACAGAATTAACTGCCTTCTACGGCCGAAAAAAAGGAATCAACATCGCTGTTCACAGGGCAGGTCTGCTGGCAAGTTTCAGAAAGACGGTAGAGGAGAACTTCAAGAAAGGTCTGCTAACAGCAATAGCAGCGACGCCTACACTTGAACTTGGCATAGATATTGGCAGAGTGGATGCTGTAGTTTCAGACCTTGTCCCTGTAACAAGATTGATACAGAGGACAGGTAGAGCTGGGAGGAGAGGACAAGAGAGTCTGGCATTTTTGGTGCTCAGGGATAGCGACCCCATAAGCCAGTATTACAAGAACCACCCAGAGGATTATTTTGATGACGTAGAGCCTGGTTATATCGATCCCTTTAACCCTGTAATTGCTGACTTTCACCTCCTTGCAGCTTCGCTTGATGAGCCTTTGAAATCCAGTGAATTTGCAGAATACGTAGGTAATCTTGAAAGACTACAAAAGTCCTTTTTGCTCAAGGAAATCCGCGGTAGATTATTCCCAGATTACAAGGAAGTCAGAAAGCTCCTGCAGAAATACGACATAAGGGGAATCGGTGAGAGTGTAGCGATAAGATTTGCAAACAAGACGATCGGAGAAAGGAATATGCCTCTGGCAATGGAGGAGCTTCACAAAGATGCTATCTATTTCCTTGCTGGCACACGTTATCGGTCGAAGAAGTTTGAATTCAATGGAGGAGCAGGTTATGCAGAGGTTGAACGCATATCCCCAAACTATCCATACTACACTAAGGCCCTGCTGGACGAATGGCCAACGGTAACGCAGGTCTTTGAAACCAAGAGCGTGAAGGATATCGAGGTTTCTTACTGCAATCTGCTGATAGAGAAGAAGGTTGTTGGCTATGTGAATATAGAAATCGGGAAGGAACTTGCGAGGGGGGAGAGAGTAATGCTAGAGGATCCTTTGTCGTACAAATTTGCGACAAAAGGCTTCGTCTTTAGAGCGCCAATGCCTAAGAATGCTCTGGAGAATGCCGAGGAAGAGGAAGTTGACAAGACCGCCATGAGCGCATTTCACGCAACTGAGCACGTCATAATTGAAGGCTCTAATATGATTACTGGAGGGGCATCGCAAGACATGGGAGGGATTTCGCTAGGCACTTCTGGTCTTATCTTCGTCCACGACGGGACTCCTGGCGGGAATGGCGCATCAAAAGCACTGTACGACAGGCTCGATAAGGCATATGAGCGAGGGTTAAAGATTCTTTCAGAATGTCAGTGTACTTCCATCAGTGGATGCCCAAGGTGCACCTATTCGTACAGATGCGGCAATAACAACGAGTTTCTGCACAAACTTGCAGCCAAGGAGGTGCTGGAAAGAATATTGGATGGGGAAACTACCAACATTATTGAGCCTATGCTAGGTGAGAAGGCCATAGTCTAGCAATGCAGGGTTTAGAAGGATTAATATGTAACTTTGAAATTAACGCAATCATGTCCCTCTTCATAAGGCTACTGAGGTTCACGCCAGAAGGTGCCAAGGGGCTGAAACAGTTTGCTGCAAGGCGGGCAGAGTTTGCAAAATCGGCCAGCAAGCTAGGTATCAAAGTTGTTGGAGAATATGTCACCACAGGTAGATACGACCTGATAACCATCCTTGACGCTCCAAATCTTGATGCAGTGCTAAAGCTGAGCGCAAAGGTTGCAGCTACTGGAAGGACGACGTCAGAAACACTGTCTGCCGTGACTGCTAAGCAGTTCGAGAAACTCGCAAAGTCTGCTTGATCTACTTTAGCTTGGCGTACAAGGTTACAAAGCCAGAGACTATCATTGTAATTGCTATAAAATAGAATACTGGAGAAACCTGCGGAGCTACCGGAGAAGTTGCTGTAAGCGCAACCAATATGGCCCCTAATACTAAGAACATCAAGCCTACAAATTTCACTAATGTGTTAAGGCGTTTTTCAACTATACTTGACATTTTTTGACAGATAGGCTACACTGGATGCTATATTTAACATTGCTTGCCAAGACACAATCTTAAATTCCAACATTCTGATGCTGTGTAATATGGAGGAACAGAAGCATCCACTTACAAGGCGGCAGTTCATCCAGAGGCTCAGGCGCTTGGGTTTGAGTAGGTATCAGGACAAACATCCCTTTACGGTGATACTCAACCAAGGCAAGCTGACAAAGACGCAGCTGCAGGCCTATATTCTGAATTGGTACTATTTTGAAAAGATGATACCGCAGAAGGATGCTGGAATCATATCCAATTGCCCTATACCAGAAGTTAGAAGGATATGGGTTTCAAGGATTCTTCGCCATGATGGGTATGGCGATATTGAGGGTGCGACGGAAGGCTGGCTAAGGCTGTGCTTGGCCGCAGGGATAGACCGTAATACTGTAATGAGGGCCCGGTTCCTGCCTGGAGTTAGGCTTGCAATAGATTCCTATGTCCAATACACAAAATCCAAAACATGGCTTGAGGGAATAGCAACATCGCTTACGCAAGTATTTCTGCCGAGACTTGTTGAAAGAAGGGTGAATGCTTTTGTGAAACATTATGAGGACTATGTTTCTCCCAAAGGTTTGGAGTATTTTATGTCCCTGCAGAATGCTGCGAAAGAGGGCAGCAAGATGGCCCTTGATTTAGTTCTTCGCTACGCTGCGACGAGAGAAGCGCAAGATATGGTTACCAACGCTGTACTGTATATGGACGATGTCCTGTGGAGCATACTTGATGCGATATATTCTGCTTACGTTGTCAGGAGTGCATCTCTGTCAGCCTCCATATGATCTAGTACTGTTCTACCTAAAGATCCTCAGGTTAGCCTCTGCAGACGGGGGTTACAATATGAAGCCAGAATGAATACTCCTGTACTAGTGTCCTCCTCTCCCGGCATGAGAGGGGGATGCTACGCTGTTAATTCCTTCCCTGCATTTTTTGCGATGAATTGTTGGGTAGAGTACTTTACTCGAGTAAGAGTTACTAAAACGTATCACATGAGCAATATTTTCCGTGTTTTTGTATTTAAACTCAAAAAGTCGGATTTGAATTTCCGCCTGAAAGAGCGATTTCTATTACTTTTTTTGTGTTGGACGCATTTAGTGCCTTTTCATCCATAAAGAAAATCTCCCATATGTGCCCGTCTAGGTCTTCGAAACTGCGCCCGTACATCCATCCATGGTCTTGCGACTTTCTAGGCTCTTTGCCGCCTGCATCCAATGCCAATTTTATCATCTTGTCTACCTTTGCCCTGCTTTCAATAGATAGCGCGATCAGCACCTCTGTACTTTTCTTAGCATCAGAAACCTCCTTGTTTGTGAATGTCTTGAAGAACTTTTCAACCAAGAGCATTACGAATATGTCATCAGCGACGATCATGCACGTTGCATTCTTATCAGTAAATTGGGGGTTAAACTTGAATCCGAGTTTGGTGAAGAACTTTATTGTCTTGTTGAGATTCTTAACAGGTAGATTGACAAATATTTGTTTTACCATAGCATTTTAGAGTAGTCAATCTATAAAACTTTTGGAAAAAGTTGCCTTTTTGCAACAAAGGCCTCCCGATTCGAATTGTATGCATTACAAGCCATCTCTATTTTCTAATAATCAGAGAGTCTCTTACCAGATTTCTGAAGAAATATCTTTAGTTCATTCAATGTTGGCACACTACGCGCTCCTTGCTTTGTGGTCGATACTGCCGCAACCAAATTAGCAAACCTGCAAGCGTCAACAAATCTTTTCTTATCAATCAGCGCAGAAATTAGTGCAGCAGAGAATGCATCACCGGCTCCGGTAGTATCTATTGCATGAACATCAACCGGCACCTTGATTTCTTTTGTGTGGCTTTCGTTGATTATGCAGCCATCTTTTCCTAAAGTTACTACGACAAGTCTGGGGCCGTAATCCCTGATGATCTTGAAACTTTCCTGTATGTCGTCACTATTGGTGAAGACCTTTACTTCTTCCGAATTTAATTTCAGAATAGTAGTATAAGTAAGAATCTTTCTGAACTTTTCAATGCCTTTTACCGCAAATTTGAAGCCCGGATCGAATAGAACGCTTACGCCAGTCTGTGATGCATATTTTGCGGCGACTTCAAGTATCTCTACTGCTTCGTTATTTACGATGCTATGCAATGAAAGGAACGTCGAATTTTGTATATAGTCTTTTTTTACATCGCTCTTTGAAAAGGTCGACTGCACTCCACCATTTAGATACAAAATTCTCTGGCCCTTTTTGTTGACTATGGCTATTGCCATGCTAGAGCTGTTCTGCTCTATTTTTGCGCCGCTGATGTCGACTCCTTCCCTCTTGAATTCATCAATCAGAAATTTGCCAAAGTTGTCATTGCCTATCTTTCCGATAAAGCCAGATTTTTTCCCAAGCCTGCGGACACCGACGGCGACGTTTGCAGCAGAACCACCTCCTTGCAGTTCACTTTTCTCAGTTGTTGCCTCTTGGTCGGATTTTGCAAAATCTTTTACGTACAGCATGAGGTCTATGTTTGCTGCACCAATTGAAACTAAATCTAGCACAGTATCATCACTGACCACATGCAATAAAATCCTTACCGATGTTCATCTCAGCGGTGTCTTTGTAGTGAGCCAAGGCGCAATCGCTGATGTTAGAAGTCATTTTGGACACTTAATAAATCCAAATCATAAGTATATACCGAGCAAAACTCAACGGGTGATTGTATGGGGACCACGCATAAGGTAATTTTTGGTAATTCGCTGAACATGAAAGAGTTGCGGAGGAACAGTATTCATTTGGTAGTAACTTCTCCGCCATATTTTAACGCGCCTTTCGATTATCCAGATTTTTTCAAAACCTACAAGGATTTTCTAGCACTTATCAAAGGTATGGCGAAGGAGCTTAAACGAGTAGTCGCACCGGGCAGAGTTTGTTGCTTTGTTGTAGATGACATGCTTGTGGACGGTGAAAAGTTCCCTGTTGTTTCAGATGTTACACAAATAATGACACGATCAGGTTTCAGATATCGAGACAGAATAGTTTGGATAAAGCCCAAAGGCTATGTTAGGATTAGTCGGAGAAGCGGAGTTCTGTTGCAACATCCCTATCCGATGTATTTCTATCCTGACAACATGCAAGAAAGCATCCTTATCTTCCAAAAGGGGAAGTTTGATTATTCTTATCTTAAAACTCTGCCTGCTGAGGTCTTGGCTAGATCAAAGATAGATGTCAAGGAGTTCAATCTTACGGATGCGCCCTTTATGGTTTGGGACGACCTAAGCGGGGAGGAAAGAAAACCTATTCCAAACACGTGGCGGATCACTAATGTTCTGCCGATGAAAGGACGTTTGGAAGAGGGTGTGGCTGCCTTCCCCGGAGAAATCGCTAGACGGCTGGTAAAGCTGTTTACATTTATTGGAGAGACTGTGCTTGACCCATTTGCAGGCTCGGGCACCACGCTCAAGGTTGCAAAAGAGTTAGGAAGGAATTCGGTTGGTTATGAAATTGATTTGGAGCTTAAGCCAGTCATCGCAGAAAAACTTGGACTTGAACAAGCTACACTTTCGAACGACGCAGTCGAGTTTCTAGAAAGAGATGATGCGGGTCATTTCCGAACCACCCTACAGGAAAAAGTGGAGCATAAAGAGAGTGTCGCTACAAGATGAGCGCATCAGAATAACTGCTGAAATTACTGGTATAAAATATGTTCCGAAACTTGGAAGGACGCTACACGAATTTTATATCTCATCACTGGCGGAGGCACTTTCGACAGATGTGTCGTTTTTTAGAAACGGATGATTGTACGTTAAGGGTTTATCTTGGATTTGGGCTGATTCTGGCGATGTTTTTTGTAGTGGGCCAGGGCGGACTTGAACCACCGACCTTCGCTGTGTAAGAGCGATGTCCTAACCAAGCTAGACGACTGGCCCGAGCTGAGCCAGAACTTGCATTTTCTAATAAGCATTCTAACTTCATATTTTATTTCTGCAGGTCTTATTTCTTTATCCTGAAGCAAAGGCGTTTGATTTTGAACTCCCCGGGTGAAAGCTTGCAGAGCCAATCATGCACCCTCTGCCTGAGCTCCACCGCTATGTCCATGGTAATGCTGAGTTCTTCATCGGTAAAGTCTCCATGCGGGCTAATTATCTTGAGAATTCCGCTTGCAAGTTTCCTGATGCTCTTTTCGTCGCGAATCCCGAGATTTCCTCCCTCTGCTGAAAGTTCTACCCTCTCGGCAATATGGTGCTGAAAGTCTTCCTTCCTTAGCTGGTTCATGACCTCGCAGAAATACTGCGAAACGAATCCGTAACTCTTTGAAAGATGCAGATCGCTCTGCATGATCTTTGGCAGTTCCCAGCCAGGGATGAATCCGTGAATCCTATCGACAAAAGCAGAATCCCGCATGCATTCAGGAATGACCCCTGAAAATTCTTCGCCAGGCAGGTTTCCCTTCACCTCTATATTACCCATGAAGACGAGCGAGCACGTGCTTCTGACGCGCTTTAGCATGCCTCTTTCAAATTCGCCACTCTCCATGTAGTCTTTCAGTTTGCCCATCATCTCCTCAGGGTTTGCGAACTCGATCTTGCTTATTTCATCGAAGACTACGCATTCCCTGACCCCTATCTCCCCCAGAGTCTTGAAGTTGCCATGATAGAATAACACTGCAGGGCTGACCTTTCCCCCTGAAAAGAGCCTTGTATAGTATGAAATATTCTTGAAAAGAAACGATTTGCCTGTGGCTCTTGGTCCGAGCTCCAAGACGTTTACGTTCTGCTCGACCAGCGGGATGAGCCTCGAAAGCAGAAGCAGCTTCTGCCTGCGTGAATAGACTTCTGGGTTGAGCCCTATTGTATTGATTATTGAGGACATCCACTCTTCAGTTGAAAAATGCTTCCTCTTCCCGTTGAACTCCTCTATGTTGAAAGTAGAATACTGGAGGGGTTCGAACTCGGTCATGATGATTGGGGAGTTCAGCTCCTGCTGGGTTCCGTAGTTGAACTCTGGTGAATAATTTATTGTAGCAACTCCCCAAATGCCCGCCTCGAGAAGGTCTTTTTGCTTCTCGAGTAGGGATGCCCTGATTCTTGCATTGTAAATGCCCAGGCACGGCACTTCGACTCTGTGAATGCCATTTTTGATATCTACGCGTACCTTGAATTCGTCCAAAAGCGTGTATTGGCCTTTAGTAAATAGCTCGTGCAGGACCCTGTCCTTCATCTTAGCTTCAGGGTAGTAGCGATTGACAAACTTGGCCATTTCTGCAAGGTCCTTGGGCTTGACACTGTCTCCGCAGAAACGCTTGATAGCAGACTCGGCTATGAATCTTGGCAGTCTGCTAACCTCACGCAGCTCGTAAAGTTTCTTGTTGACTATCTGGTCAGGGAAGTTCCTCTTGAGCTTCGAATCTAGAAGCTCCTGAGGGCTCTTCACTGACTGGGTAATCGTGGCTGGCACTGGCTACAAGTTATGGCAGCGGTTTATTTGGCGGTGATTCGATCTCCTTTAACAAAATTGTCAAGCTGGGCCAAGTTAGACATGCTGTCAATATTCGAACCTGCTTACCAGATAGTCTGACAGCTTCAGAAGTTTCTTTCCAGCTTCGCTTGGTATCTGCAGTATCCCTGCCCTAGCCTTCTCTGCATATTCTCTGGCAAGCTTGTTGGCATATTCAATTGAGCCTGCTTGTCTGAATACTCCCTTGGCGTGGTTGATCTTCTCTTCTCTAGGCTCTTCCTTTCCCATCAGCTTGTATATGCTCTGCAACTGCTGCTTTGAGCCATTATTGATAAGGTGCAAAACCAAGATGTTCTTCTTCCCGTGAATTATGTTGTTGAAGATTGGCTTTCCTATCTTGGACGGGTTACCCATGATATCCAGCATGTCGTCGAATATCTGGTAGGCTATCCCAAGGTTCTCCCCGATGCTGTAGAATAATTGGATATCTTCGTTGGTGCCTCTGCCGACTACTGCTCCGCAGGCTGCAGGCCCTGCCAAGAGAGCCCCGGTCTTGTTTCTGACCATTTCTATGTACTCTTCGATCGTCGTTTCGTCTTTCCTTGCAAGCTCTAAATCCAAAAATTCGCCAATGACCGTCGCCTTCGACGCAGCCCCGGCAATCTTGAGAATGTCATAAACTGCGCCTTCAGGAAGGTCAAAGTTCTTGTACTGCGAAAGTAGCGTATAGGTTTCGGATATCAAAAGGTCGCAGACCAGTATTGCCATGACTTCTCCACTTTCTGTATGCACGGTCGGAAGGCCCCTTCTCCTGTTTGCCCGGTCTATAATGTCGTCTTGGACTAGTGCTGCCGCATGTCCTATCTCATAGCTTACCGCCAGAGGGATAGCAGGTCTGTAATCGCCGCAGCATGCCTCGCAGGATAGGAGGCTGAGCATGGCACGTATTCGTTTCCCTTTGGAGACAGCTTTCCGTGCTATTGCATGGATCACGTAATTCTCGGGAAACAACTCTTCGATCTTGCTGTTTATTGCATCACGGTACTCTGCAAATTCCTTATCGTAGATAGCCCGAGACACGAAGTTGCCCACCATTAAGCAGTATATTAGGATAATCAGATGCTTGTATTATCTTAATTTCGGCGTTCAAGCCAGATGAACTGTTATACACGTTGTTCAGCGGATTTTATCTTATGGAAATTCAACCTGCCAAAGAATTTTATTAAAAGATTTAAATCAATGCCAAAAGGCTCGTCATTAGGATAACACATGTTTCCAGCAGCCGCAGGTTATGACAGAGCCATTACTGTCTTCTCGCCTGACGGGAGGCTCTACCAAGTGGAATATGCCATAGAGACTGTCAGAAGGGGAAGTTTAGCCGTAGGCGTCAAGACCAAGCAAGGCGTAGTCTTGGCAGTAGACGAGAAGCCTAGGAAGTTGCAGACATCAGGAGTCACTCAAAAGATATTCCAAGTTGATGATCACCTTGGCGTTGCAGCTGCAGGATATATCCCAGATGCAAGAATCCAAGTAGACCAAGCAAGGGTAGTTGCCCAGAGCAACAGGCTCATTTACGATGAGCCAGTGGATGTTGAAGTTTTGGCAAAGAGGATAGCCGATCTGTCCCAGCAGTTTACGCAGTATGCAGGGGTCAGGCCATTCGGAGTTTCGCTGATAATCTCAGGCGTCGACAGAAATGGACCTCAGTTATTCTTGACAGACCCCAGCGGCAACTATGTAGGCTATAATGCAGTAGCGATAGGTGCTGGAAGCGACCAAGTTACAGAGTTCTTCGAGCAGAAATATGCAGATGACATAAGCGTAGACAATGCCTGCATTCTGGCAATAGAGGCGATTTACCTAGTCAGCGAAGACAAGACAGGAACCAAGCATATCAAGATGGCCTTCATAGATGCTGATACGAAGAAGATGCGAAGGTTTACCGAGAAGGAAATAGAAAAGTATGCTGAAAAGGCCAAGAAGCCGGCTCCACCTAGCTAGAGCCTCTTCCTGTGCTCAGTCCTGATGCAGGCATCCATAACGACCTCAATACCAGCAACTCTAGCCTGCTTAGCTGCTTCTTCATTTACTATCCCTAGCTGCATCCATATTGCAAGAGGCTTTTTTGTAAGATTCTTCAGCTTTATCGCATCGTCAACGACTGGAGGAACATCGTTAGGCCGCCTGAATATGTTGATAACATCAATTCTCTTTTTTAGGTCGTCGGGTATTGCCAGCAATGATGGGTATGATCTTAAACCCATGATCTCTTCCGCAGTGGGATTGACGGGAATTATTTCGTAGCCATGCTCCCTCATGTATATGGAAACTGAATGGCTTTCTTTCGATGGATCTTTTGAGAATCCTACAACAGCTATGGTCTTCATGCGCTTTAAGATCGAGTCTATGCTCACAGAACTAATTTCATTTGAAATTATTTATCGTTTAGTGTGCAAGGTTATATTCAGCGTAGAATATGCTGTGCTAAATGCGGCTCAAGGGTAAGGTTGCCATTGTAACTGGCTCAGCAAGGGGGATAGGCAGAGCAATAGCTCTGGAGTTTGCAAAGGAAGGCGCATCTGTAATAGTGAATTATTCAAAATCAAAGACTGCTGCTGAAGAGCTTGCCAAGAGCATAGGGAGCAAAGCCATAGCAGTCAAAGCTGATGTTTCAAAGAAGGAAGACGCTGAAAGATTATTGGCTTCAGCCAAGAAATTCGGAAGGCTTGACATACTTGTAAACAATGCAGGTCATTCTTCAGATAAAGTGTGGTTTGCCAAGCTTGACGATATAGATGATGTGTTATGGTATTCAGCGCTTGACATTGATCTGAAGGGGACGTTCCTCTGCTCAAGAGCCGCATCAAAGATAATGCTCAAGCAGGGCTCTGGAAAGATAGTCAACGTTTCGTCCATACCTGCGCTCGTCGGCGACGAAAGAGGTCTAGTGTATACAGTCGCTAAAGCTGGCGTGCTGGGGCTTACAAAGGCTCTAGCGAGGATGTTGGCACCGAAGATTCAGGTCAACGCAATGGTTCTCGGGAGTATCAAGACTGGATGGATAGACTGGCTAGACAATAAGGAGCTCGATGAAATAATGTTAGGAATACCGCTGAAGAGGCTCGGGAAGCCAGAAGACGTGGCTAAGTTGGCAGTGTTTTTGGCAAGCAGTGATTCCGATTTTATCACCGGGCAGAGTGTAGTAATCGACGGCGGAGAAACTATGTCCTAGTCGAGCAGTTCAGGGTACAATATGGCAAGTGAGCTATTCAATTTTGCATCAGTGATATTCTTCGCAGTATATGCGTTGATCATATTCAGAAATCTGAAGCGAATAAACTTGCCAGTATGGGCCATAATGTTTGCAGGTGCAGTTGCGACAATATTCCTCCATGGGATTTCCCTCAAAGACGCTTATGCGGCTATAAACCTTGACGTGATCTTCTTCCTGATAGGGATGTTCTCCATTGTTGCAGGGCTGGAGGCTTCAGGCCTGTTGCAGTACTTCACCATACGGATACTTTCGTTTGCAGGCTCTCCCCAAAGATTGCTGCTGTTCATCCTTGTTGTTCTGGGAACAATGTCTGCATTTTTGATGAACGATACTATTGCTGTAGTTGCAACGCCTATCATGATAGGGTTTGCCAGAGCCATGAAGGTTAGGTCTTCTCCCTTTCTTATCACACTTGCGTTTGCGGTTAGCATAGGCAGCACGATGACTCCTATGGGTAATCCACAAAACCTACTAATTGCATTGGATAGCGGCATTGAACGGCCTTTCTTTGACTTTGTCAGGCTACTCGCTATCCCCACAATCATAAACTACTTCCTGACATATATCGTTCTCAAATTCTACTATAGGAGCGATCTCCAGAATGCTTCAAAACCTGCTGACCTCTCTCTTGTCCAGACTATAACTGACATGAAGCTTGCCAAGGCTTCGGGAATAGTTACTCTCTTTACGATTGTCGGATTTTTGGTATTGAACATTGCAAAGAATCTGGGATTTGAGACGGAATTGAACTTTGGCACAGTTGCTCTGTTGGGCTCAGCAATCCTCTATGCAATAAGCCCAAAGAGGAGGGAGATCATAAGAGGAGTCAACTGGAGCATAATAATATTCTTCATATCGATGTTCATAGTCATGCAGAGCGTCTGGAATGCTGGACTAATAGCTCTTTTGGCTTCGTATCTCCCTCCACTAACCCATACGGAATCTCTTTCCACAATTCTGAGCATTGTCGGTGCCAGCGTAATCCTGAGCCAAGTTATGAGCAACGTTCCATTTGTTGCAGTTTACATTAACCTGATGAAGAGTTTGGGTTTCAATTCTATGGATGTAGAGGCATGGGTAGCTCTTGCTGGCGCATCGACTCTAGCAGGGAACCTGACAATACTCGGGGCCGCGAGCACGATAATAATACTCGAAGTAGCCGAAGAGAAGGGCCATACTTTCAGCTTCTATGAATTCTTCAAGATAGGCTCTATCGTCACATTGGTCAACATTACTGTCCTTGTCTTGTGGCTGGTTCTCATTTGAAATTTAAAGGCTAATTAATTGCGCCATCAGCTCCAAGGCGAATGAGCGCCGAAGCAGCACAGCAGGAAATTCCCGAAGAAGGAGAAGTGGTAATCGCGTCTGTAAGGGAGATTACCGATCATGGCGCTTATGTTACTCTAGATGAATACGGAAATCTTCCCGCATTCTTGCACAAGTCTGAAATTACTACTGGCTGGGTAAAGCATATAGAACGTTATGTGAAGGTAGGCCAGAAGGCAGTTCTCAAGGTCGTAAGAATAAACAAGATAAGAAGACAGGTAGATCTCTCGCTCAGGCAGGTCTCTGGCGAGGAGAGAAAGGAGAAACTTATCCAAGTTAAGAAGCATGAAAAAGCTAGAGGCATTCTCGAGATAGTCAAGCACAAGGCACAACTTAACGATGCTGAGAGTGCGAAATATGTGGAGATGCTCGAGGAAGGGTTCGATTCTACCTACGATGCCCTTGAGCAGGCTGCAAGGACAGGCGCTGATGTTCTTAAGAAGATCGACTTGCCAGCAAAATATGTTGAAATCTTAGCAGATGTTGCAAAGGAAAAGATAGTCTTCCCAACTGTCGAGGTGAAAGGAGTCATCGAAATCAGGATTGATCAGCCTGCAGGAATTAACATAATAAAAGAGGCTCTTACGAATGCACGGTCAGTCAAGACTGGAGGCTCGAAGGTTATTGTGACGTATATGGGAGCACCAAAGTACAGAATTGTTGTTGAAGCTGAAAACTACAAGATTGCCGAGAAGGCCCTTGAGCAGGCTGTAGAGAAGGCTAGAGACATTATACAGAAGAAGAAAGGTCAGTTTGGCTTTGGCAGAATAGACAGGAAGAAGGGCATTGAGCAGGCTTCTTAGGAAATGCTCCAGCTGCAGCACTTACACGTTTCAAGATATATGTCCTAAATGTAGCACCAGGACAGTGTCTCCTCATCCTCCAAAGTTCTCTCCAGATGATAAGTATGCGCGAATGAGGATAGCAGAACGCTACTCGGAGACAAAAACAGAAAACAACATATAGCCCATCTATTAGAATCATTCTAACACTGTAGAGCAATTTTGACACAGAACCCGCGTTCGATATACGATGAGCCCCCAAGACGGCACAGTACGAAGAAAGGGCAGGTCAGAGAGGCTATAATCAAAGCCCTGTCGCAGGAACCACATACGGTAAGCGAGCTTTCACGAATCCTCAGAGTTTCTAAACCAACGATAAACTACCACATAAACGAACTTACTAGAAGGGGGTCGATTAGAGTTGCGCAAGTGCAAGTCGGCAAGACGGGAGTATTAAGCAAATTTTATGCCCTGAAGCCCGGGACACTTTTCATCTCATCAAATCCCGAAACTGACGAGCAGTACCTCCAGACCCTTACTTATTTGTTTGAAAGAAAAAAACTCCAGCTGACACTTGCAGAGGATGAACCTTTAGGTCCTCAACTCAAGGAAATTCTTTACCACGCCTTCAAGTTGCTGGCAAAGGTTTCTTTTAACAGGCACAGTGACATTTTGTACAAGCACGGCTTCTCCATAGGGCTCGATGTAGTAAGTAAGAAAATCGAAGGCGGCTCGGTTAAGGAAACTCTTGGGAACCTGAAAAAATTTTGGATTGACAATCAGATGGGAGATCTGCAAGTCTCTGCTGAGAGGGGTTACAGACCTGCAGTGTATCTGCATAACTGCATGGATTCGTACGAAACCAGAGATATAGGAGGACCCCTGTGCTTCTTGATCAAAGGCATCATAGATGGCGCTCTGGCAGGAAAGTTCGGCAGCAGATACGAAACTGGCAAATACGAATTTAATGAAGCTGACTTGCTTCCTTGCAGGTTTCAGATTTTGAAAAAGAAACACTAGAAAAATATATCGAGGGCCTGTCGCAACCGCTCATCCGTAGTTATAAGAAATTGTTAAGAATGACACCGAGGGCCTCCCCAAGCCCCCGGTGACCCTCACTCGACTATAGCACGGCAATCGTCCTACGTCAGTATAACTTCGTAGATATAGATGCAATATAAACCCCAGAGACAGTTTTCAGAGGTGATTATCAAAGTTGATAGTGCCGGGGGTGGGTATTTCGTCTTCAGATTTCGAACCCACGACCTCCAGATTATGAGTTACGCCCAATTTTTGTGGAGGCTGGCGCTCTAACCAGGCTGAGCTCTCGAGCAGTTAGAACCCCGGCTGCGCCCCGGCATAGGCAACTCAAAGCAAGTCGGTTTAAAATCATTCCCTTACAATATAGTTGCTAGCAGGAACATTAGAACGGCTATTGATGCAAGAGCTATCCCACCCTTTCTTGCTATTCTAGTCACGTTGTCTAGCGCTACCGAAAAATCTGACAGCAATTTACCTCCGACAACCTTAACATCTGTTTCCATGCCACTTATCCTAAAGTCGCTTTCAACCATCTTTGAGGAAGCAATTTTGATCAATTTGTTCAATGTCGAAGATATGTCATTAATTTTTGTTAGTCCGCCTAGCGCATCATATCCATTTTCATTCATGACCTTCGCTGCATTGAAATGGGTGTCGGTAGTGCATATCTCTATTACGTTGACATCCTTAATCTGCTCCAGCAGTTTCTCCCTGAAACCTATCGATGCATTGTTCGAGTCAAAACTTATCAACGAATGCAGAATACCATCAATTTCAAAGACAATAAGGCAAATCCCAGCAGGCCCGATGTCTGCTTTCAATCCGATATGCAGTTCGGAAGAGTGCGCGTAGCCTATCTTGAACGGTTTCTGCTTTGCAGGCCTTAATTTTTGGAGCACAGCGCTTGCAGCCTCTATTGTTGAGTTGCACTCGTCTTCGGTGGGAGGCTTGCCCAGAGAGTTGTGGGCATCCACAACAAAAGCTCCTCTGTATCCTAACTCAAGAGCCTTCCTCTCCACAGTTTCCTTAACTGACTGCGGAAAGTCTTCCATGCCGTGTGGTGCGAGAGTGATTATGACGAAGGCAAAATCGCCAAATGCCATTCCTGTTACAGTAGCCTTACCTACTGTATTTTTCAGGGGGAGGGTGCAAGTATTACCAATTCCAAGAGTCCTCAGATCTTGGAGTGATGAAATGAATTTCTCAACGGCACTCCTTGACGGAAGGTTTAGGTCGTGTCCCGAAACTCCATGCAGAACCAGAGAAGAATAGCCGTTACTCGTGAACCATTCCTGCAATTCGTATGGAAGATTACTACTACCTATCGGATAAAAAGGTCCGGGATGTATTTCGGGAACTACTACTGTGGGTTTCTTGCTCCCTTGCAGGAACGTAATGATCTTTGTCTTTACTTTTGCTGTGGTTGACGCTTCTTCAAAAATTTCTTCGAAAAGTTTTGCCTTGTTTTCAGTCCACGCCTGCAGGAATGCCCGTAGGAGTTTTAGAGGGGATTCTCTTAGAAATCCTCTCCCTGTCCTGTTAACTTGAATCAAATATGCAACTGCGGACACTGCAAGAATCGATCCGAGGATAAAAGCCTGGGCAGAAATAAGTAATGTGTAATTGTCAACGAATACAGCAAGCATCTGAACAACGGGTTGTATAAAGGCAACAGCAAAACCATGCGCAATCTTTTCAAAGAAGACCGATGCAAGAACTACTATCCTCAAGGCTATTGCGACGAACATCCCGTACAAAGTCATGGAGTAAAACTTCTGAGGAGCAGAAGTTGCGAAAGAGGTCAGCATGCCTACAAGCACAGGTACTATCCATAGCACGTTTGAGATTGCCGTTATCATTATCAAACGCCTGAAAGTTGCGACTGGATTATTTCTAAGCAGCAGCATTTCAAGACCTACGGAGAAGAACATCGCAGCGACCATTGTTACAAATGTTATGACATCGGAGAGAGCAAAACCTGCCATGCTCCTGATCAGGACGAAGATCGCTAATGCAGAGGCTATGGCTGCAGATGTAGCAACTTTAGTCGAAGGGAGAGTGAACAGGAGATTATACCGTCTACGAATGTTGGTTGTAGAGTCCAACGGAATTCCTTGCGCTACTAGATTCTTAAGAAGACTCGCATGAGTATTGAGACTACAATAAGCGATAAGCACAGGGCGATCACAATTTCAGGCCTTACCCTGACGCCTGTCTGGGTTTCGTCTTCAAAGAACCTCATGAGCCCTGCGCTGGATGCAGGTAGAGGAGTTTCCTTCTTCTTTTTGCTGCTCATTACCGAGCACCATAAACAGGTCTTTTCTTAAATATGTTTGCTTAGGCGGAAGAAAAACCGAGGTAGTAGGGTGCTCCTACCACCATTTCTACTGAGGGAAGTTCAGCTCACCTACGCTCTGTGTAGGCAGGTCTGGGAGCTTCGAAGCCATCTTCTGCTCTGCTAACACTGCCGCTTCCGATAGTATCTTTTCTGCTTCCTCGTTGCTGGGCTCTATGTTGGCAAAGAATCCTCCTAGCTGTCCTGCATCCGTCACTATTCCGTTCAACATGCTACCTATCTCCGAAATCTCTGATCCTGCTTCTGGCATTATGCCTTCAATGTTCTTTCTTATGCTCTTGATCACTCCTACTGTAGGCGATAGAGTTGAGACTACGTCGCCGAACTCCTGCACCGTCCCGAGCCTGAGGTTGATCTGCTCCATGACGAGCTTTACCTGGGTTATGTTGTTGGACATCTTTCTGACTTCTGCTAGTTCGTTAGAGTATGCCGAGGCTCTCTCTTGATCGTGCTTCTGCAATGATACGACTACTTGCTTGAATAGGTTAGAGTCCTTCTCCTTGAGCTGTTTCGTCTTCGAGTCAAGTCTGTTCAGTAAGCCGTTTATCGACTGCTGTGTCGTGCCTAGCTTGTCCCGCAAAGGCTGCTGGGGTGTTAGCGAACTCCGCAATCTGCTAGCTATAGGCTCCTTGTCGCTCTTGGCCCATTTGTTGTTAAAGGCTGGCATTTACGCTCACCTATGTGGAAATGTAAATCGGATAAACACCGCAAAATTAACTTCGTTAAACCAAAAGGTCAACTTTGTTCTGTTATGCTAGGGCCTTTCTCGCCTTGCTGATGCAGCCAACCTTGGGGCTGAACCATAGAGTAAAGCCCAAGTTTGCAACTGAAATCAAAAGCAGAAGCAGGCCTGCAACATTTGTGGTGTCTTTGAGAAGTATTATTATTGGAACTGCAAAGGGCGTCACCATGGAGGCGAGCGGGCCTGCAAGGTACATTGCTGCAAAACCTGTCTTACCTGTTCTGCTTCTTTTTCTATCAATTTTCAGTCCTAGCACAAACAGCATCTTCTTGAACGGATCTGGTATTGCTTCGAGCTTGATTATGTCTGATCTCCCAAGATAGTAGTGGCTGAACCTTACTCCTGCAACCATTCCCACCAAGAAATGAGCTAAGTCATGAGTGAAGAACCAGAATAAAAACCAGCACAGCAGGCCTAAAACGACAAGATAATTTCCAAAAGGCAGGCTTGCCAAGAGAATGATGCTGAATAATGTGGTTATAATGCAGAAAAATGTTCCTAGAAGGACATTTAACTGGAATCTTGCCTTCTGCACCTTCTCCATTAATAAAATGGAGAATAAGAAATTATTGTGCTGTTGGAGCTGCCTGTGGAGGATTTTCTGGAATAGAGAAGAAGGCTACAACCTGCAGTATGGCAGCAACGAAGATCACCAAAAAGCCGACCAAGACGATTGTTAGAACTGCTCCGATAAGATAAAGCAGCGCTGCTGTGCCGAACATCTTTACGTTAAGGCCCGAAGCGATTGAATCGAAGCTTTTCTTCAGAAAGACGCCTGATACTATGAATGCTATCCAGATTATCACTAGGCCTGCTATAATCGGCCCGAGAAAGTTCATGCTCATGAAATCACTAGGTTGGAACCGCCCCGGCATCATGTTTCCCTGAAACATCCCTGGCCCGAAGAAGGAAAGCATCCCTACAACCCCTACAACTATGCCTGCTACAATACCTGCAATGGCCGCTACAACGGAGATTATCGCGTTGTTAAAGACAGACTTGTTGTTCAAAGCGTCAGAAATGGATTTGATTGCTACCAGCATCAGAACGAAGCCAAATATTTCAAGAGCAGGGCCAGCAAGAGGAACTATCCCCAAAAGAACCAGAATAGAACCTATACCGCCCATAGTTTTGGCTTGTGATAAAGAGCCCATACTATACCCCTGCACAACGTTAGTTGAAAAACCTTGTATTTTATTTATGGCAAGAACTTGGGATCAATAGTGTCCTCAGCTTTAACCGGGATCAAGTTCGAAGGTATAGCACCATAATCAATAGCATACTGCCAACTGTTCCTTATCGCTGTAGATAGTTCCGCTCCGCTCATCCTTGGCGTCCAGTCTAACTGGCTTAGAGCTTTTTCTGCCAGATCCCTAGTGGTGTTTGTTCTTTTGATGTACAGATCAGCAGCATAGCTCGGGTTCTCCTGCAAGTGCTTGACAGTTTCCAGCGTAGCCTTGACGAACCTCTTGACGAGATCAGGGTTCTTCTGGATCATATCATCTGTAGCCCATATGACAAAGGAGGAGTGGGGTCTGGGCACAACATCAGAAACGAATACGAGTATTCGTAATTCTCCTGAATCGACCAGCCTTAGAACTGCGGGGTCAGAGCTTGTGAATGCGTCAACTCTTCCATCGCGTAATGCAGTTACCAGATTGGCTGTATTCCCAAGCGAAACAAGTTGAGGCTTTATACCGAACCTGCTTGTCACATAGGAAGTTATCCTTGCTGTAGCGGAATTGTTGGAGGAGACTCCAACGTTCTTGCCATTCAGATCTTCTATGACTTTTATCGGCCCCTCTGCTTTGACGAAAATCTTCTGAGGAACATTGCCGACATAGCTCGCAACTATCTTTACTGGTACGCCTGCTGACATCGCTGAAAGTGGCTCGTTTGTAGATGAGAGGCCCATCTTGATGCCCGAAGCTAACTGACGTTCTATTTCAGCGGCAGTGAATCCGCGTCGAGTTATAACGAATTGTGGGTCTAGCCCATTGCTCGCCCAGATGCCTTTCTCCTTCCCAGCATCGATTACAAGAAATGCGGATGGAGTCCTCTCAAAAGCTCCCGAAACATTGAACCTTGCCACTGCAGACGTTTGGACTTGTCTTGGCACTACGGATGGTTGTTGGGTAGAATCTCTTGGCAAGAATAGTTCAGGATAAAGTACGATTGTTGCCATAGCTATAATCGCTAGGACGATCAACACACGGGAGATTAATTTTGACGTATGCTATCTCCGACTTTATCGTGGAAATTATCCTATTTAATACCATAGATCGGGAGCTTTTTGTTAGCCGAATGTCGAAGTGGTGTGGACGGTGGCTCTCCCACCAATTTCAGTTCCTAGATCTTGAATACCATTACTGTTCGTCGTTTGTCGAAGACTAATATCCTTGAGCTTTAATTAACCTTCAATTTAGTGTAGGTTAAGCTGAAAATGCGGACAGGATAGGCGTGTTTCATGACTCCGTCCGTGGCTTTCCCCCGGCACCATACCCCTATCCTATCCGACACTAATAATGCAAAATTTCCTAATAAATGAGATGGATAATTTATCCAGTACAAAAAATAATGGAGGGTGCCCTCCCTTGAGGGCTTTATGCCTTCTTCTTTCTGCTGAACAGTACTCCTGATATTACTACCAGAACTACTCCTATACCAATTGCGGCATATGAGATAGGGCTGATAGTTTCTACAGTTACTTCCTTTGGTACTTCCTTGAT
>Ga0194128_10002127_pt1 | contig 32693 bp, 31 predicted proteins | sample TA2KigCa65mmetaG_FD_148650 | JGI IMG/M metagenome (GOLD analysis project Ga0194128, IMG submission 148650) | Freshwater microbial communities from Lake Tanganyika, Tanzania - TA2015037 Kigoma Deep Cast 65m | ecosystem: Environmental > Aquatic > Freshwater > Lake | place: Tanzania: Lake...
GTAGCAGCCCGCGCCGTCGGTGCCGGCATAGAAGTCGGCCGCGCTGCACTCAGGAAGATTCGAGTTGTTCGTGTTGGTATTGATGATCTGCAGGTTGTTGTGCTGCGCATCACCACCGACCGGGCGCACGTCGTAGTACTGGCCCATGAGGAACTGGCCGATGCCGTTCGGATTCAACGTCGGGCCAGCACGCGTGAAGCCGGTCTCGTTAGGCAAGATGTCCCCAAGTACCCCAACGACGCCACCGAACATCAAGCCGGTGTCGTTCTCGTAGATATCCTCTTGGGCGAGAGCGATGGTGCCGGACAGGGCGACGAACCCTGCTACGGCCAACCCAAGGAACGCCCTCGCGGGTCCGCTACGCTTCATTCCTACCTCCTCTTTCATACCTTCCTCCTCTCGGGAAAGCTTTGCTCACCAAATTCGGATCAACCGCTTCCGCCAATCTTCTCCCTTTCGGCGGTTCCCCTTACTCCTGCACGACGGGTCCGAGGAACCCTCGAACACCCGGCTTGAAACCGGGGGGCTGGAACGCCACCGCCCCCCTCGGCCAGGCTCCCCTCTCCGCCCGTGCCGTTACAACGAAATCGACCCTCGATTCAACCCCTGAAGCCGAAAGGCCACCTGTACCACGCCCCGTTCTCGAAGACCCACCGCTCCGAGACCAGGGACGTGCTCTCCATGTCCGCGAAATGCGGCTTGTTGAAGCGATGCTTGAGCTCGACGTCAACCTCTGCGCCGGCTTCGTCGAGATGAACACCCTGAACCGCAGCGCCCGTGTGGATCACCAGGCCCTGGCCTTCGCGACCGAACCCGGCCGGCGTGACGCGGCGGCGATACGCCTCGGCCATGTACTGGTACGCACCCGAGACGTCGCCCGAAGTCTTCAGATCCCAGAAGTACTGCGCGCGTCGCGCGAGCGCCTTCTCGGAGTGCTGATTGAGCGGCCAGATCGCCTGGTACCACGCGGCGCCGAGCCCTGCTGTGAGCACGATCGCGGCGACCGAGCTCCCCAGGATGAGCGGCGCACGCTTGCTCGACACGGCCTCGGACATTCCTCCCTCGACGGTCGCCTCAGCGGCGAACACGAGCCCTCCTCCCCGGTTGCGGGCGAGTCCGAGACGTATAGCCCCCACCGGCAAAGAATGCAACGAAACCGGGCTTCCTGGCTTCGAGATGCCGCTCTCGCCGTGCCCTGGTTTGCTGGCTCGATGTCACTGGCATTCCGCGCCCGCCGGACCTGAAAGTGTCCGCTGGCGCAGGATAGACGCCTGCCCCGTCGGAAATCTTTCAGGTCCTTCGCGCTTGGGCGCACCCTTCCAAGGGCTACATCGGAGCCTGGCGTCGCAATCTTTAGGGTTTGGAGGTACCACCGTGGTCGCTGTGGCATCGCGCCGCGAAAGTGCCATGCGCTCGCGGATCTGGATCGGAATCTTGCTCCTGGCGTCGCTCGGCGCCGGGGCGCGGCTGCCGGACCTCGATGCGCCACTCCTCGAGGGAGCCGCCGGGAAGCAGACGCACACGGCGATGGTGGCGCGGAACCTCTATCTCGGGCGCTCGACGTGGCTACGACCGATGGTCGACGACGTGGGCCGCCCCGGATACTTCGTGAAGGAGCTGCCGCTCGTGCCCGCCGCGATCGCGGCGCTGTACGCCGTCGCGGGCCGTATCGACGAGCGGCTCGCCCGCTCCGTCGGCGTGATCGCGTGGCTCGCGGCGACGCCCGCGATCGTCGGTGCGCTCCTGCCGTCGCTCGGGACGCGTGCCGCGCTCGTCGCAGGCCTCTGGTTCGTGCTTTCGCCGATGGGAATCGTGTACTCGCGCGCGGTGATGACCGACGCCGCCGCGGTCGCCGTCTCGCTCGCCGTCTTCATCGCCCTCATCGCGTGGCGGAGGCGTCCGGCACTTCCGCGCGCGCTCGCTACGAGTTTACTCTTGACGATCGCCTTTCTGCTGAAGCCACACGCGCTCTTCTGGCTCGCCCCCGCGGCGGCCGTGCTGGCGCTGATGCGCGGCGACGACGGCTCGCGGCCGAGCGGCACCACGATCGCGACGCTCGCGGCGACGAGTGTCGCCGGCCTCGCCGCGGGCACGCTCTGGTACCTGCACGCGGCCGCAATCCATCGAGAGTATCCGATCCCCGGAGCCATGGTGGCCGAAGGCTGGATCGATCCCGCGCTGCTCCTCCGCGCCGACACGTACCGCGAGCTCGCGCGGCAAATCGTCTTCGTCGTCTTCACGCCGGTCGGAGCCGCGATGGCGCTCTTCGGCTGCCTCCGTGGAAAGCGCTTCTCGCTGGTCGAGCGCGCGCTCCTCGCCTGGGGCGCGGGGACGGTGCTGCAGAGCCTCGTCCTCGCGACGCGGCTCTTCGACGATCTCGCCCGCGGCACCGAGTACTACCAGCTCGCCCTCGTCCCCGTCGCGTCCCTGCTCGTCGCGCGCGGCGTGGAGGAAGCGTGGCGCTGGGCGGAGGCGCGCTCGCCGCGACTCGCGTTCGTCTCGACGGCCGCCCTGCTGCTTCTCCTCGTCGCGGGAGCGCTCGTGGAGACGCGCGCGGCGACCCGGATCCCGAGGCGCTATGCGAGCCTCATCGCGGACTGCGCCGCCGTGCGCGAGCGGACCCGACCCGACGAGGAGATCCTCGTCCTCGCGGACCGGGGTGGGACGGTCCTCTACTACTGCGACCGGCGCGGGCGGACGTTCCGCCTGCCCGACCGAAGCGCCACCGTCCACGTCGCGGGAAGCAGCGAGATCGCACGTCGCGATGAGATCGCCGCCGTGCTCGCGACGGCGAGCTACGTCTACCTCCCCTTCCCACGGGACGTGATGCGCGACGCGCCCGATCTCGTCGAAAAGCTCGACGCCCACTGGAAGCGCGTTCCGCTCGGCGGGAGCGGGTCGCTCCTCTTCGCACGCGACTCCGAAGCGAACGGGTTCCGCCGTTGAGCGGCCCGCTGCCCTGGCAGAAGCGGCTCTCGCACCGGCTCAAGGCGGAGCTGTACGCGCACGAGCGACTGGACGAGGCGCTCGATCGATGCCTTCTCGAGGGCTCGCGAGGTCCGCTGCGAACGTGGCTCGCCGAGCACCTCCTTCTACGGCTGCTTCCGGAGCGTCGCCTTCGCGAGACGCCCTTTCGCTCCCCGAACGCGTCGAGCGATCTCCCGGGGCGTGTTCGAATCCTGTCCTTGATTCCTCCGGAGGATACGAGCGGCGGAAGCCGCCCCGCGTTGCTCGCCGCCGAGCTACATCGTCGCGGCTTCGCGATCGAGTGGCTCTGGGCTCTGCCGATCTTTCCGTGGCCGCGCCGCCGGCGTCCGGAGATTGCGCGCGTTGCCGCACGTCGGATCGATCCTGCGTCGAGCGGGCGTGCGATGCACGCGAGCGAAGCGGCCGACCTCGTCCTGCTCGAGGCTCCGCATCCCGAGCTCTGGCACGCCGCGCGCGAGCTGCCGCGCCGCGGACCGATCGTCTACGAGGCGATCGATCTCTGGGACGGCGCGCTCGGCGTCGGTTGGTACGACCGAAACGTCGAGGATCGCGTGCTCGCCGAAGCGGACCATCTCCTCGCGACCTCGGCGCTCCTGGTGGACGAGGTGACGCGGCGGAGCCGCCGAGAGGTCGATCTCGCGCCGAACGCGATCGACCTCGAGCACTTCCAGCGCGCGGGTCCCAGGCCCGCCGATCTCCGCAGCGGGAATCCGACCGTCGTCTACGTCGGCGCGCTCTGGGGAGAATGGGTCGACCTGGCGCTCGTCGAGTCGCTCGCTCGAGCGGCTCCGGAGGCCGCGATCCATCTGATCGGACCGCTCGGGGGACGCGCCGTGGCGCAGCGATCCAACCTCCACGTGCTCGGACCGCGACCGCGGAGCCAGATCCCCGCGTATCTCGCCGCGGCCGACGTGGCGATCGTGCCGTTCACGCCCGAGCGCATCGCGACCGCCGTGAGCCCGCTCAAGGTCTTCGAGTATCTCGCACTCGAGCGGCCTGTGGTCGCGACGCCGCTTCCCGAGCTCGCGGGCGTTCCGGGCGTGACGATCGCGAGCGGAACGGCGGCGTTCGTCGAGGCGGTGCGAACGGCGTCGTCGAAGCCCTTCCCGCAGAAGGCGGTGCGCGACTACCTCGAGCAGCACACCTGGGCGGCCCGCGTCGACCGCCTGCTCGAGATCACTCGACTCGCTCGTCGATGATCGAGGTGTCGTCGTCGCCGCGCGAGTGCGCCGCGAGCATCTCGCCGAGGAGCCCGCTCGTGAAGAGCTGCAGACCGGCGAGCGAGACCAGAACGCCGAAGACGAGCAGCGGATGGCGCCCCTGGATGTGTCCGTAGAGAAGGCGGAGCCAGCTGATGTAGCCGATCACCGAAAGTCCGATCGTCATCAGGAAGACGCCGGGCAGGCTGAAGAAGTGCGCTGGTCGCGCATCGAACCGCGTCAAGAACATCACGGTCACGAGGTCCATCATGCCGCGCAGAGCGCGCCCCCAGCCGTACCGCGAGCGCCCGAACCGCCGCGGTCGATGCTGGACCTCGATCTCGCCGACGGTGTAGCCCTTCCACGCGGCGACGACGGGGATGAACCGGTGCAGCTCGCCGTAGATGCGGACGTCGCGCACCACCCAGCCCCGATACGCCTTGAAGCCGCAGTTGAGGTCGTGCAGCTCGATCCCGGAGACGGCGCGCACGGCGAGGTTGAAGAGCCGCGAGGCGATGACGCGCGCCGTCGAGTCGTGACGCTTCCGCTTCCAGCCGCTGACGAGGTCGTAGCCGAGCGCGAGGACGCGCAGCATGCGCGGGATCTCGCGCGGGTCGTCTTGCAAATCGCCGTCGAGCGAGACCACGACGTCGGCGCGCGCGTGCGAGAAGCCGACGGAGAGAGCGGCCGCCTTGCCCAGATTGCGACGCAGCCGGTACGCGCGGATCTCGGGATTCTCCTCCGCGAGCCCGCGCAGAACCTCGAAGGACCCGTCCGTCGAGCCGTCGTCGACGACGAGGATCTCCCACCGGGGTGACGCGCTGCCGCGCGCGATGCCGAGCGACGTCCAGTCCTGCTCGGGGTCGTCGAGGACCGCGCGACACTCCTCCACGAGGAGAGCGAGGCTCGCGCGCTCATTGTGGATCGGCACGACGAGCGAGATGTCCGGCGTGGCCTCGCCTCGATCGGGCACGGCCGCGACGAGCGTCCGCCGCGCATCCTCCAGTCTGCGTCGCGCTTCGGCCAACCGCTCAGTCCCGGGTGACGCGAATGATCTCGGAGACCGTCGTCTTGCCGTCGGCGGCGCGAAGCCAGCCGTCGTCCCGCAAGGTGCGCATGCCGCCATCGATCGCTTTCTCGCGGATCTGGTCGGCGGACGAGCGCTTCAGGATCAGGTTCCGGATCGGGTCGTCGACGAGGAGCAACTCGTAGATGCCGCTTCGGCCGCGGAAGCCGGTGTGGCTGCAGCTCTCGCAGCCCGCGCCCTCGTAGAGCGTGGTGGCGACCGCGTTCTCGCCGGCGGCGACGTTTCCCGCGCCGTTCCCGTGACCGTTTCCGGCCCTGTGCGCGACGGCTCGCACCGCGTCGGCCGGCAGAACGCCCTCGATCTCGCGTCGGCACTCTGGACAGATCCGGCGTACGAGCCGCTGCGCGAGGACGCCCAGGAGCGACGACGCGAGAAGGTAATCCTCGATGCCCATCTCGAGGAGGCGCGCGACCGCGCCAGCGGCGTCGTTCGTGTGCAGCGTCGAGAAGACGAGGTGGCCGGTGAGAGCCGCCTGCACCGCGATCTCCGCGGTCTCCGCGTCGCGGATCTCGCCGACCATGATGACGTCGGGATCCTGGCGGACGATCGACCGGAGCCCGTTCGCGAACGTCAATCCGATCTGCGGCTTCACGTGGATTTGGTTGACGCCGTTGAGCTGGTACTCGACGGGATCCTCGATCGTCACGATCTTCTTGTCCGGCGAGTTCACCTTGTGCAGCGAGCCGTAGAGCGTCGTCGTCTTGCCGCTGCCGGTCGGGCCGGTCACGAGGATCATGCCGTACGGCTTGACGATCAGCTCCTCCCAGTGGACGAGCGTGTCGAGGGGGAAGCCGATCTTCTCGAGATCGAGGACGATCGAGCCGCGGTCGAGGATACGGAGCACGACGCTCTCGCCGTACAGCGTCGGCAGCGTCGACACGCGGAGGTCGATCTCCTTGCCCATCATGCGGAGCTTGATGCGGCCGTCCTGCGGGAGGCGACGCTCGGCGATGTTGAGCTTCGCCATGATCTTGATGCGCGAGACGATGGCCGCCTGCAGGCGCCGCTGCGGAGCGTCGACGTCGTGGAGAACGCCGTCGATGCGGTACCGCACCTTCAGCTCGTTCTCGAACGGCTCGATGTGGATGTCGGAGGCGCGCGACTCGACGGCGCGGTTGATCAGCACGTTGACGAAGCGGATGACCGGCGCTTCGCTCGCGAGGTCGCGCAGGTGGTCGACGTCCTCCTCGTCCTCGGAGAGGAACTCGACGAGGCCGTCCGACTCGGCACCGCCCTCGCCGCTGCCGTGCTCGCCGTAGCAGACCTCGAGCGCCTCGGTGATGTCCTTCTCCTTCGCGAGGAGTGGCGTCACCTGACAGCCCGTCACGACCTCGATGCCGTGCAGGGCGTCGCGGTCGCCCGGATCGGCCATCGCGACCGTCAGCGTCCCGTCGGCAAGGGAGACCGGAAGGATGCGGGCATGCCGCAGGAACTTGACGTTCAGCCCCGGCACCTCGACCGCGTCGGCCGGCAGATCCTTCCGTCCGACGAGCGGCACCCCGAGATGCTCGCTGTAGACCGGCAGGAGGTCGTCCTCGGAAACGAACCCGAGGTCGAGCAGAAGACGCTCGATCCGCTCGCCGCGCTCCGCCTGCAGTCGGCGGACCTTGCGCAGGTCTTCCGGACTGACGCGACCGCGTTCGACCAGGATCTCTTCGAGCGACCTCGGCTCTTGCTGCACCGGTGCGGACCCCTCGCCCGAAGTAGCACGATGGGCGCCCTCCCGCCATTTCGGGGGCGCCCGGGGAGCCTCGGTGCTCCGCTTTCCCAGCTCCGCTCTCGTAGAGGCTCAGACGGAGGGGCGTGCCGGGCATTCACGCGGAAGCGAGAAGATCCCCGAGAGTCTTCCGCCAGGGGATCGCCGTCTCCCAGCCGAGCTCGGCGCGCGCCTTTCCCGGATCGCCGAAGGACGCGGCGATCTCGGCACGACGCTGGCGGTTCGCCGCCGTCCGGACCTCGGGCTCGATGCCGGCGATCGCGCAAAGGTCGCGCAGGACGTCCCCGACTGCGACCGCCCGGCCGCGGCAAAGGTTGTAGGCCTCGCCGGACCTTCCGCGCCGGAGAGCCGCCGCGTAGCCGCGAACGACGTCGCGCACGTCGGTGAAATCGCGTCGCGACTCGAGATTGCCGACCTCGATCACGGGCTCTCGATCTCCGCGGGCGATCGAGGCCACCTGCGCAGCGAAATCGGGACAGACGAAGTCCGTCGTCTGGCCCGGTCCGGTGTGGTTGAACGGACGGGCGCGCACGACGTCGACCTCCTTCGCGAGAGCGAAGGCGCGGCCCGCGAGGTCGGCGGCCGCCTTGCTCGAGGCGTACACGGTGGTCGGACGCAGCGCCGCGTCCTCGCGGACCGGCAGCTCCGATTCGGGAACGGCGCCGTAGATCTCCCCGGACGTCACCAGGAGGACGCGCGTGCCGCTGCCGCGACGCGCCGTCTCCTCGAGCAGGTTCACGGCGCCCATCGCGTGCACGGCGTACGCCTGCGAGGCGTTCCGATCCGCCTGAGGCGGCGAGGCGAGGCCCGCCAGAAGGACGACTGCTTCGGGAGAAGACCGATCGAGCGCCGCGGCGACCTGCGCAGCATCCGTCACGTCGCACGGCAGGACCGGGATCTCGCCCACGCCCCCGTCGAGCACGAGCCGCGACGGCGTTTCGCTCTTCGGCCTCGCTGCCCCCCACACCTCGTCTCCCGTCCGGGAGAGCTCGCGCGCCAGGTAGCCGCCTGCGAAGCCGGTGACCCCGACGATCAGGACGCGCATCGGAGCGAGCTACTCCCTCCGCATGCGGGTCTGCGTCGCGACGTCCGCGTCCACCATCATCCGGACGAGCGCGTCGAAGGAAACCTCCGGCTTCCAGCCGAGGTTCTCGCGCGCGAGGGTGGAATCGCCGAGCAGCGTGTCGACCTCCGCCGGGCGGTAGAGGGCCTTGTCTTCCTTGACGTAGCGGCGCCAGTCGAGCCCCACGTGATCGAACGCGATCTCGACGAGCTCGCGCACCGTGTGCTGCTCGCCGGTCGCGACGACGTAGTCCTCCGGCGTGTCCTGCTGCAACATCAGCCACATCGCCTTCACGTAGTCGCCGGCGAATCCCCAGTCGCGACGCGCGTCGAGGTTGCCGAGGCGAAGCTCCTTCGCGAGCCCGAGCTTCACGCGTGCGACGCCGTCGGTCACCTTGCGGGTGACGAACTCCTTCCCGCGTCGCGGCGACTCGTGATTGAAGAGGATGCCCGAGCACGCGAAGAGGCCGTAGCTCTCTCGATAGTTGACGGTGATGTAGTGACCGTAGACCTTCGCGACCCCGTACGGGCTGCGCGGGTGGAACGGCGTCGTCTCGCGCTGCGGAACCTCGCGCACCTTGCCGAACATCTCGGACGAGGAAGCCTGGTAGAAGCGGATCTCCGGGTTCGTCAGGCGGATCGCTTCGAGGATGCGGGTGACGCCGACCGCGTCGAACTCCGTCGTCAGGACCGGCTGCGACCACGACGTCGGAACGAACGACATCGCGGCGAGGTTGTAGACCTCGTCCGGCTTGGTGCGCGCGAGCAAGTCGATCAGCGAGTACTGGTCGAGGAGATCGGCCTGCTCGAGCTCGAGTCGGTCGCGGAACGGCTCGATCCGACTGAAGTTCTCGGTGCTCGACCGCCGCACCATGCCGACCACGCGGTAGCCCTTCTCGAGCAGAACCTCCGCGAGATAGGAGCCGTCCTGGCCGGTGATTCCCGTGATCAAGGCGACGCGCTTCGCCATCAGGCCTCAATCCCTACGTTCTGCCCTACCCACTGGCAAGCGAGGCTTCCGGCGGCCTCCGCGAGACTTCAGACCACGACGTCGTCCGCCGCGGGATCGTACGCGGCGTCATCGCGCACACCGGAAGCGAAAGCGCGCGCCCACGAGAAGGCGACCGCGAAGTACGCCGGCCAGAAGGCGAGCAGGAAGAGAAACTCGCCGGGAGCGTAGCGGGCCGTCCAAGCGAGAGCGCGCGCCGTGCGCGTGAAAGGAAGCCCGAGCGCGAGGCTCGGATGCCGCACGACGACCTGTCCCGGCAAGCCGCCGAGCTTGCGCGCACGCCCGGAAGCGAAGCCGAGCACCTTCATGTAGCGGAACAGCGCTTTCCAGCCGGCGGGCGTCTGGTGGCGGACGCGCATCCGCGGATCGAACAGCATGTGCTCGCCCGCCTGCCACAAGCGCCAGTCGAGGAGCCAGTCTTCTGAAGCGCGCGTGTCGGGGAATCCGCCGTGGCGCTCGAAGACGGCGCGATCCATCGCGAGGCATGCCGACGGGATCTGCCAGGTGCGCCGCAGCGGCACCCCGGGAAGCGACTCCTTGAACTCGAGGAGGTGGCGGACGCGTGCCGAAGGCGAGAGATGGTCGGGCGGAAGGATCGCGCCGCCGACCGCGGCGACGCCCGCGTCGAGCGCGACGACGGCGCGCGCGAGGAGGTCTGGATGCGCGACGCAGTCCGCGTCGAGGAAGAGGAGGCGGCGCGCTCGCGCGCGCTCGACGCCCCGATTCCGCGCCGTTCCCGGATAGGCGCGCTCGCGCAGCCGAACGACCTGGAGATCGAGCCGTCCCCCCACCGCGCGCGTGAACGGCTTCGCGATCCGCTCGGTCGCGCCGTCCGGCGAGCTGTCGGCGACGATCACCTCGAAGGGAGGAGGCTCGCGCTGCACGCAGAGCGACGCGAGACACTGTCCGATCGTCGCGTGCGCGCGATACGCCGGAATCACGACCGACAGGACCGGCGGGACCTCGCTCAATACACGGCTCCGAAATCCGGCGCCGAGGCGGCCGGCGTCGGGAAGACGTTGGCGAATTCCGCGAACGGCGACTGGCCGAAGGTCCCGAGCCCGACGAGCGAGAACCGGAAGCGGAACTCGATCTCGTCCGGGTTCACGCGGTCGACGAACGCCGCGTCGAACGTCCAGCAGTCGCAGCCGGAGATCACGCGGAATCCGGCCCAATTCTCGAGGAACTCGCCTTCGTCCGCGTCGAAGCGGCCGAGGTAGGACAGCGCGAGGTGGTTGTTGAGACGGACCGTGGTCGCGGCGTTGAGGTTCTGCACCGCACCGCCGCTGTTGAACTGGTAGAAGAGCGATACTTGATTGACGGGCCGGAGCTCGGGTCGGAAGATGTCCGAGTCGCCGACGATCGGCCGCGGGTCCCAGAGGTTCGCGCCGACGTTCGCAAAGACGAACTTGTTGTCGGCGACCGAGTAGACCGTCCGGCTGTTCAGGCCGGCCCAGCGCACCGGCGTGAGGCGCAGGAACGTGTCCACGCCGGAGAGGTGCTCCTTCTTCTTCGGGTCGTCCGCGGTGGCGAAGATGGGTCGCGAGATCTCGTAGCTCTGCTGGACCTGCGCGCGGCCGAGCTCGCGGATCTGGCCAGCGCTCACGCCGGTCGGCAGGGCCGGCGCCGGGGGGCCGTATGGCTCTTCGCCGATGCTCGGGCTCGCGAGCGTCTCGCCGGGAGGCGTGTCCGAGTCGAGCGTCAGTCCGCCGAACTTCCCGAGCAGTCGCGTCAGGACGCCATAGGTGACGAGGTTGCGCGCGTTGATCCGATCGAGCGCGTCGTAGATCGGGATGTCGTCCTGGTTGACGAGCGGGATGTAGTTGTAGCGCAGGAACGGCTCGATCGTGTGCTTGACCTTCGTCAGCTCCGAGCTTTTCTCGAGCTCGTAGATGCGCGACACCTCGGACTGGATACCGGTGTTGAACTGGAGGATCTCGCGGCTCTGGAAGCGCTGGTCGACCGTGCGCGTGTCGAACATCCCATCCATCTGAGGCGGCACCGGGAACTCGTTGTTGACGAGGTAGTAGAGCGTCTCGCGCAGGATCAGATTGAACGATCCGAAGGCGTAATTTCCGAGTCGATACGGCATCATTGCCTGCGGAGCGAAATCGAAGCGCGGTCCGGAGCTCAGCGGCGCGCGGTAGTAGTAGACGGCCTGCGTGTTCGCGCCGAGCCGGAGCCCCTCGAACAGCGGCGGCGTCCTCGCGTTCAGCGTGAGCCGTGGGATCGGCTGCGGGACTCGGCTCTGCTTCTGGATCAGGTCCTGGTACCAGACCGCCTCGGCCTTCATGAGGCCCCAGGGCTGCACCTTCACGATGCCCGCTTCGGAGATCGTGTAGCGGATCGTCGTCAAGAAGAGGTTCGTCGCCGGGACGTACGAGAGGGTGTTCATCTCGCGCAGGAAGAGGTTGTCGCTGACGTAGAACGGCCGGAGGTAGATGTCGCTCTCCCAGGGACCGGGCTGCTGGTGGTAGCCGATCACGCTCCAGCGGTTCTCCGGGATGTCCGGGTCGGCGAGCTGGTCGATGTCGACCACCTCGCTCTCCTGATCGCCGCGGATGCTCTCGTTGAAGTAGCTCAGGGTCATGCGTCCGCCGGCGTCCGGTGAAAGCAGGTAGCGGTAGTCCGTGAGAATGCCGATGCGCGCCGACGTCTCGACATCGAGCGAGATCGTCGCGTCGCTGCTCTTGTTGATCGCCCAGTAGAACGGCTGGGTGTACTGGAAGCCGCGTGCGTTCGAGATGCCGAACGCGGGGAACAGGAAGCCAGACTGGCGATCGCGCAAGACCGGGAAGAGTCCGTACGGAAACTTCAGGATCGGCGTGCCTGCGACCTTGAACGTGCCCTCGCGGACCTCCGCCCACCCGCCGAGTGTGACGTCGATCTGCTCCGCCTCGATGCTCCAGTCGGGCGCCCCTTCGCTGCAGAGGCAGGTCGTGAACTCGCCTTCCCAGATGCGGTAGCTGTGCCCGATGTCCTTCTCGAGACGATCGCCGTCGAGAAGGAAGCGCGAGTCGCGCAGGAAGATCTCGCCGTTCGTCAAGTATCCCGTCTCGTCCTGCATCTCGACCCACGCGTGCTCGGCGTGCACGCGCCCCGAGGGATCCTCGAGCACGACGCTGCCGGACGCGTCGGCCTGCCCCGTCACGCGCTGGTACGAGATCTCGTCGGCGGCGAGGATCGACGTGCCGCTCGAGATCACGACGTCGCCGGCGGCCTGCACCTCCTCTCCGTCCTCGCTGTAGGTGATGCTGTCTGCGTCGATCGAGACGGAATCGTCCTTGCCTCCGGCCCCGATTTCGAAGAGCCCCTCGGCGGGATCGCCGTGCGCGGTGGTCGCGACGGACGCGACCGCGAGCACGAGGACGAGCGCGAGGCTGCGGTAGTCCTCGGGGCGCCTCATGCCGACGTCTCCGCCGCGGATTCGACGGAGGACCCGGTCTCGAACACGCTCGCGCGGCCGCTCCGGCGCAGCCAGTCCTCGTAGATCTCGCCGACGAGGAACAGCGAGCCCGCTGCCAGGATCGGCGTCCCGTCGTCCTCGCGCGCGAGCCGATCGATCTCCGCCGCGGGAGCGCCCCCGACGCGCGTCGGGACGAACGGCGAGAACTCCGACGCGAGCACCGCCGGATCGGCGGCGCGCGGCTGGCGGAGCGGAACGACGACGACCTCGCGCGCCGCGGGCCGCAGCTCCGCGGCGATCTCACGCCAGCGCTTGTCCGCGAGCGCGGCGAAGACGAGGCGGACCGGCCCTCCGGCGACCGCGCCGATCTCGCGCCGAAGAGCGGCCGCACCGTCCGGATTGTGGGCGCAGTCGAGGATCACGCGAGGTCTCTCGCGGACGACGTCGATCCGTCCCGGCCACCGCACGCGAGCGAACGCGGTCCGGACGTGCTCTTCGCTCACGGCGAGGGCGGGAACCCGCGCCCCGAGCTCGCCGAGCAGTGCGAGAGCGATCGCACCGTTCTCGCGCATGTGCCGGCCGACGAGAGCAATCGGCGGCACGCGATCGCAAAACCCCCCCGCGTCGACGAGCCGCGCACCGACCTCGGCCCCGCGGGCATTCACGGCCGTGCGCGCTTCGTCGGGCAGCTTCGGCGCGAGCACGGTCGCCACGCCCGGCCGCAGGATCCCGGCCTTCTCGCGAGCGATCGCGGCGAGCGTATGCCCGAGGTAGTTCTCGTGGTCGAGGCCGATGCTGGTGATCGCGGAGCAGACCGGCTCGACGACGTTCGTCGCGTCGAGACGTCCGCCGAGACCGACCTCGACCACGGCGACGTCGATCGCAGATTCCGCGAACGAGAGGAACGCGAGCAGCGTCGACACCTCGAAGAACGTGAGCCCGGTCTCCTCCGGCGAAGCGCACGAGCGGATCCGCGCGACGCCGTCCACGACCGCTTCCCGCCCGATCTCCGCGCGTCCGATGCGGATCCGCTCGGTGAAGTGGACGAGATGAGGCGAGGTGTAGATCCCGACCCGATGGCCCGCGGTCACGAGCGCCTCGTGGACGAGTGCCGCGGTCGAGCCCTTGCCGTTCGTGCCGGCGATCAGGACCGACGCGAACCGCCGATCGGGCCGTCCGAGCGCGTCCAGTGCCGCGCGCACCCGCTCGAGCTTCAGGTCCCAGCCGCGGGACGCCTCGAGCCCGTAGAGGTACGCGATGGTCTCGGAGTACGTCACCGCGGTTGCCGCGTGAGCACGCGCAAGACCCGTCCCAAGGTGGATCGGATCTCCGCGCGCGGCACGACGCCGTCGATCATTCCGGAGCGAAAGACCGTTTCCGCCTTCTGGAAGTCCTCCGGCAGCTTCTCTCCGATCGTCTGCTCGATCACGCGCCGGCCCGCGAAGCCGATGCGCGCTCCCGGCTCCGCGATCTGGACGTCGCCGAGCATCGCGAGAGAAGCGGCGACGCCGCCGGTCGTCGGATCGGTCAGAACGCAGACGTAGGCGAGGCCCGCTTCGCGCAATTGGACGATCGCGTCGCTCACGCGCGCCATCTGGAGGAGCGAGAGCGTGCCTTCCTGCATGCGAGCACCGCCCGACGCGACGAACGCGACCATCGGGCAACCCCGCTCACACGCCTCCTCCGCGAGCCTCGAGAACTTCTCCCCCACCACCGTCCCCATGCTGCCACCGAGAAAGCGGAAGTCGAAGAGTGCGATCGCAGTTTCGACGTCTTCGATCCGCGCGAAGCCGGTGACCAGTGCCTCGGCGCGGCCGGTCGCTTCCCGGGCCGCCGCGACGCGGGCGGGATACGGCCGGCTGTCGACCCAGCCGAGAGGGTCCGAGGCCGTAAGCGAAGCGTGCGTCTCGCGGAACGTGCCGCGGTCGACGGTGAGCCGAACCCGTTGCGCGACCGTCACCGGCAGATGGTGGTCGCAGCGCGGGCAGACGTTCAGGCGGCGCTCGACCTCCTTTCGGTAGACGGGCTCGGCACAGCCCGGGCAGCGCAGGAAGAGGGCCTCGGCGCCCTCGCCCTCCGCCTCGCTCGGAGGAGTCTCGACCTCGCGATCGCCCGCGGTCATCGCCCCCGTCCGGAGCGGTGCGTGGCTCGCTTCATGTCGCGGGCGAGGCTGCCCACCTGCGCGACCGCATCCGCCCGGTCCGAGGCCGCCTCGATCCGTCGCGAGATCTCGGTGCCGACCACCACCGCGTCCGCCATCTGCGCGACCGCGGTGGCCTGCTCCGTCCGCGTGATCCCGAAGCCGATGCCGACCGGGAGCGGCGTCCGTGCTCGAATGCGTGCGACGAGGCCCGCGATCGCCTCGGTGTCCGCCGCCTTCACTCCCGTCGTCCCCGCCACCGACACGAAATAGACGAACCCGGAGGCGACGCCGAGGACGCGGTCGATCCGCTCCGCCGTGCTCGTCGGCGCGAGGAGGAAGATCATGTCGATGCCGCTCCGGCGCAGTGGCAGGCGCAGCTGGTCGGCCTCGTCCGGCGGCATGTCCACGCAGAGGAGGCCGTCGACGCCGACGCCGCTCGCCGCCTGGGCGAGACCTTCCGCGCCGAACGCGAGGAACGGGTTCGCGTAGCCGAAGAGCACGATGGGAACTTCGGAACGCTTGCGGAAGCGCGCGACGAGGTCGAGCACCCCGGTGAGCGTCGTACCGGCCTTCAGGGCGCGCTCCGCGGCGCGCTGCAGCGCGGGCCCGTCCGCCATCGGATCGGAGAACGGCACGCCGAGCTCGATCACGTCCGCGCCGGCCTCGACGACCGCGTCTAGGAGGCGCTCCGTCGTGTCGATCCCGCCGTCGCCCGCCATCAGGAACGGGACGAAAGCGGCCTCGTCGTGCTCGCGGAGAGCGGCGAACGTCGCGGGGAAGCGATTCGCCGGCGGCCGGCTCACGCGCTCTCCCCGCGGAGCTGCACGCCGCGCGCGCTCGCGACCGTCTCCATGTCCTTGTCGCCACGCCCGGAGAGGTTGACGAGCAGGATTTGATCGCGGCCCATCGTCGGCGCGAGCCGGATCGCGTGCGCGATCGCGTGCGAGGACTCGAGCGCCGCGATGATGCCCTCGCTGCGAGCGAGGCGCTCGAGCGCGTCGAGCGCCTCGTCGTCCGTCGCGGTGACGTAGCTCACGAGGCCGTGCTCCTTCAGATAGGCGTGCTCGGGGCCGACGCCCGGATAGTCGAGACCGGCCGAGACCGAGTGCGCCTCGCGGACCTGTCCGACCTCGTCCTGCAGCAAGTACGAGCGCGCGCCGTGCAGCACGCCCGGCGTGCCGGCGGTGAGCGTCGCCGCGTGGCGCCCCGAGGAGACCCCGTGACCCGCTGCTTCGACGCCGACGGCGCGCACCTCGGCGTCGCCGAGGAACGGGTAGAAGAGCCCGATCGCGTTCGAGCCGCCGCCGACGCACGCGATCAGCACGTCCGGGAGCCGACCCGTCGCCGCGAGCATCTGACGGCGGGCTTCGCGGCCGATGACGCACTGGAGATCGCGCACGAGCATCGGATACGGATGCGGCCCCGCCGCGGAGCCGATCATGTAGAAGGTGTCCGCGACGTTCGCGATCCAGTCGCGGAGCGCCTCGTTCATCGCATCCTTCAGCGTCCGGCTGCCGCTCTCGACGACGCGCACGGAAGCGCCGAGGAGCTTCATCCGGAAGACGTTCAGCGCCTGACGGCGCACGTCCTCCGCGCCCATGAACACCTCGCACGGAAGCCCGAAGTGCGCCGAAGCCGTCGCCGCTGCGACGCCGTGCTGTCCCGCGCCGGTCTCGGCGATGATGCGGGTCTTCCCCATGTGCACGGCGATCAGGATCTGGCCGATCGTGTTGTTGATCTTGTGCGCGCCGGTGTGACACAGGTCCTCGCGCTTCAGGTAGATGCGTGCGCCACCGAGCTCGTCGCTCAGGCGGCCCGCGAGCGTCAGTGGCGTCGGGCGACCGACGTACTCCGAGAGGAGCCGGCGCAGCTCGCTGCGGAACTTCGGGTCCTTGCGGATGACGGCGTAGGCCTGCTCGAGCTCGAGCAGCGCCGGCATCAGCGTTTCGCTGACGTAGCGACCGCCGAACTCGCCGAAGTGTCCGCGCCGGTCAGGCAGTTTTTGCATTGTCGATCAGCTCCCGCATGCGCGTCGCATCCTTGATTCCGGGCGCGCTCTCGACGCCGCTCGCGACGTCGACCGCGAACGGGCGGAGCGTTCGCACCGCCGCCGCGACGTTGTCCGGCGCGAGTCCGCCGGCAACGATCAGCCGCTCCCGCGGGAACGGCTTCGCCCAGTCCCACGCGAAGCTCTCGCCGCCGCCGCCGTACCCGCCGCCCGCACCTCCCTCGCAGAGGTAGTACGCGGGCTCGCCCGCGCCGAGGGCACGGTCCGCGTCCTCGGGCGTCCGGAGGCGGACCGCGCGGATCACGGGACACGGCCACCCGCCGAGCAGCTCCGTGGGCTCGTCGCCGTGGAGCTGGATCGCCGAGAGCGCGAGGGTCTCGCGGATCTCCTCGATCTCCTCACGGCTCGCGTCGACGAAGACGCCGACTCGCCACACCGAGACGGGCAGCGCCTCGACGATCGAGCGCGCCGTCGCGACGTCCACGTGGCGACGGCTTCCCGGCCAGAAGTTGAGGCCGATCATGTCCGCGCCGGCCTCCGCCGCGGCCGCGGCGTCCCCGGGACGCGTGATGCCGCAGATCTTCACGCGGACGCTCATGCCGACTTCCCACCGCCGAGCATCGCGCGCAGCGCCGCTCCCGGATCGGTCGCGGTCATGAACGCCTCGCCGACGAGGAACGCGTCGACGCCGGAGCCTCGCAAGCGGTCGAGATCGGCGCGGTTCCGAAGGCCGCTCTCGGCGACGACTCGCGTTCCCGAAGGAATTCGTTGCACGAGGCGCTCGGTCGTCTCGAGCTCGGTCCGGAACGTCCGCAGATCGCGGTTGTTGATGCCGAGGAGCGCTCCCTCGCAGCGCAGAGCGGCCTCGAGCTCCACGTCGTCGTGGACCTCCACGAGCACCTCGAGGCCGATGTCGCGCGCCGCTCCGAAGAGGCCGACGAGCGCCTCCGCCGAGAGCGCCGCGGCGATGAGGAGCACCGCGTCCGCGCCCGCCGCTCGCGCCTCCTCGAGCTGATAGGCGTCGAGGACGAAGTCCTTCCGGAGAACAGGGATCGAGACCGCTTCGCGCACGGCCGCGAGATGAGCGAGCGCGCCGCCGAAGAACTTCTCGTTCGTCAGGACCGAGATCCCCGCCGCGCCCGCCGCTTCGTAGCTCCGCGCGATCGCGACCGGATCGTAGGGATCGCGCAGGACGCCGCGCGAAGGCGAGCGGTGCTTGCACTCGGCGATGATTCCGGGCGAGCGCTCGGCGAGCGAGCGCAGGAGGCTTCGGCGCGCCGTCGCGTAGCCCGGGGCACGACGCAGATCCTCCACGGTGCGCACCGCGCGAGCGCGCTCGATCACCTCGCGTTCGTTGCCGACGATCTGCGCGAGGATGTCGGGGAGCGGTCGTGTCTCGCGGCTCTCCACGGTCACGCTCCCCTGCTAGCATCCGCGTGCCCCGCCTGCGTGGCCTCCGCGAGGCGACGCAAGACGTCGCGCGCGCCGCCGCTCGCGATCGCTTCGCCTGCGAGACGTGCGCCCTCGGCGAGGCTCTCGGCGCGTCCTGCCACGTGGAGCACCATTCCCGCGTTCGCCGCGACGACGTCCGCGCGCGGACCCGGCGCTCCGTCGAGCACCTCGCGAACCGCCTGCACCGACTCCTCGAGCGTCTCGGCGTGCACCGCCTCCGGCGGCGCTTCGGGCAGACCGAAGGTCGAGGCATCGACGACGAGCTCGCGAACGGAATCTCCCCGGATCTCGACGACGTCGGCGGGAGCGGCGAGCGAGATCTCATCGAGACCGTCGCGGCCGTGCACGACGAGAGCGTGCTCGACGCCGAGGATCCGAAGCGCGCCCGCGACCCGCTCGAGATCGCGCTTCGATGCCACGCCGACGACCTGACGCCGCACGCCGGCCGGGTTCGTGAGCGGTCCGAGCAGGTTGAAGATCGTCCGGACGCCGAGCTCGGTCCGGACCGGACCGACGTGCCGCATCGCCGGGTGGAGTCGGCGCGCGAAGAGGAAGCCGATCCCCACCTGGTCGATGCAGCGTCCGACCCTGTCCGCGGGCAGATCGATCGCGACGCCGAGCGCTTCGAGCGTGTCCGCGCCGCCGAACTTTCCCGAGGCTGCCCGATTTCCATGCTTGGCCACCGAGGCGCCGCCCGCAGCCGCGACGAGAGCCGCGGCCGTCGAGATGCTGAACGTTCTCCCGCCGTCTCCGCCGGTGCCGCAGTTGTCGACGAGCGGCTCGCGCCGGCTCGCCACCCGGTCGGCGCGCGCGCGCATCGTCCGGGCTGCGCCGACGATCTGGTCGACCGTCTCGCCGCGCACGCGGAGCGCCGCGAGAAAAGCGCCGACGAGCGCCGCGGACGACCCTCCCGACATGATCTCCTCGACGGCCGCCGCGGTCGCGTCGGTTCCGAGCTCGTCACCGTCGAGGAGGCACGCGAGGGCGGAGCGGATGGCGACGCCGCCCTTCTGTGTCACCGCTTCCCTCCGGGCAAGCTCTCGAGAAAGTTTGCGAGAAGACGCTTTCCTTCCACCGTCAGGATCGACTCGGGATGGAACTGCACGCCTTCGAGCGGCCACTCGCGATGCCGCACGCCCATGATCTCGCGATCGCCTTCGTCCTCGGTCCACGCCGTGATCTCGAGGCTTTCCGGCAGACGGCTCCGCTCGATGACGAGGGAATGGTAGCGCGTCGCCTCGAAGGGCCGCGGAAGATCGCGGAACACGCCGGCGCCCGAGTGATGAATCGCGGACGTCTTTCCGTGCATGATCTTCGAAGCGCGCACGATCTCGCCGCCGAGCGCCGCGCCGATCGACTGGTGTCCGAGGCAGACGCCGAGCGTCGGGATCTTTCCTCCGAAGCGCTGCACGGCGCCGACGGAGATGCCCGCCTCCGCGGGTGTGCACGGCCCCGGAGAGAGGACGATTCCGGAGGGATGCTTCGCTTCGATCGCGTCGAGCGTGATCGCGTCGTTGCGGTGGACCTCGACCTCGGCGCCGAGCTCGCGGAGGTACTGCACGAGGTTGTAGGTGAAGGAGTCGTAGTTGTCGATCATGAGGATCATGCGGACGGCTCCTCTGGACGAAGCTCCGCGAAGTCCTCGGCCATCGCGACCGCGGTCAGAAGCGCGCGCGCCTTCCGCACGCACTCCTCGTGCTCGTACTCGGGATCGGAGTCGGCGACGATGCCCGCGCCTGCCTGCACGTACGCACGCCCGTTCGCGAGGAGAGCGGTGCGGATCGTGATCGCCATGTCCATCGCGCCCGAGAAGCCGAAGTAGCCGAGCGCGCCGCCGTAGATCCCGCGCCGGCACGGCTCGAGCTCGTCGATGATCTCCATCGCACGCACCTTCGGCGCACCGGAGAGCGTGCCTGCTGGAAAGGCCGCGCGGAGCGCGTCGATCGCGTCGAACTCGGGAGCGACCTGCCCCTCGACGTTGGAGACGATGTGCATGACGTGCGAGTAGCGCTCGATCACGAACTGCTCCGTCACGCGCACGGTGCCCGGAAGAGCGACGCGGCCCACGTCGTTCCGCCCGAGGTCGAGGAGCATGACGTGCTCGGCGCGCTCCTTCGGGTCGGCGAGGAGCGCCTCCGCGAGACGATCGTCCTCCTGCGGCGAGGCGGCGCGGGGATGCGTCCCCGCGATCGGGCGGACCATCATGCGTCCGTCCTCGAGACGGACCAGGACCTCCGGCGACGAGCTGACGACGGCGAAGTCCCCGAGCTCGAGATGCGTCAAGTACGGCGAAGGATTGATCGAGCGCAGGCAGCGGTAGACGTCGAAGGGGTCAGCCGTCGTCTCGTGGGAGAAGCGCTGCGCGAGGACCACCTGGATGATGTCGCCCGCGCGGATGTACTCCTTCGCGCGCTCGACGATCGCGCGGAACTCTTCGGGTCGCAGCGTCGACTCGGCGGTGCGCGGCTGCGAGGGACGGAAGCGCACGGGCAACGGCGCGACGGGACCGTCGAGGCGCGCCGCGAGGTTCTCGATGCGTCTCTCCGCCTCGGCCCGGCTCTCCTCCCGCCGGCTCTCGTCCGTCACGTCCGCGTGGGACACGAGAAGAATCCGCTGCTGGCGGTTGTCGAACACCGCGAGGGTGTCGACGAGGAGCAGCACCATGTCGGGCATGCCGAGGTCGTCGGGCGGCGGCGACTCGAGCTTCTCGATCCAGCGGACCGCGTCGTAGGCGACGTAGCCGACGAGGCCTCCGGTGAGACGCGGCAGACCCGGCGGTGCGGCGACGCGGTAGCGAGCGAGGAGATCGCGCACGAAGGCGAACGGGTCGACGTTCCCATGCTCGTCGACCGCTCCGTCCCGCCACTCGACGCGCACGTCGCGCCGGCGCGCGACGACGACCGCGGCCGGGTCGGTTGCGATGTAGCTGTATCGCCCCCAGCGCTCGCCGCCCTCGGCGCTCTCGAGCAGACACCCGTAACGACCGTGGTGGAGCTTTCGGAACGCGGTGACGGGCGTGTCGCGATCGGCGAGGAGCTCGGCCCAGACGGGTACGTGCGTCACACCTTCGGCGAGGCGCTCGAACTGTGCGGCGGAAGGCGAGATCCGCACGGTCTCACTCCTCCGCCAGATAGGCGCGCGTGAACTGCTCCTCGTCCTTCAAGCGCACCAGCACCGCCGTCGCGGACTCCATCGTCGGGAAGCGTCCGACACGGACCCGATAGACCGGCTCGTCCCGGTAGACGACCTCGATCGCGTACGCGTTGTAGCCGCGCTGGCGGAGGCGCTGCACGATCCGCCGCGCCGTGTACGCGTCCTTTGTCGCGTTCACCTGCACGCTCCACCTGCCGCGCGGCGCTCCGACCATCGACGAATCGCGTCCCGCGGTCGGAGCGGCGACGACCTGCGTCGGTGCGGAGGCCGTCGGCGAAGGTGCGATGGCGCGCTCGGTCGCCTTCGGCGAAGGCGCCGCACTCGGACCCGGGCTCGCCGTCGGCGCGGGCTCCGTCGGTGAAGGCGCGGGACGGACCGCGAGCTGCAAGCCGGCGCTCGGCTCGGCACCGGGCTCCGCGGGTGCGACTGGCGCGTCCGGTGCGGCGGGAACGCTCCTGCTCGCCGTTCCCGTCCTCCCCATCGAAGCCGGATCGATCGGCAGACGCTCGACGCGCTCCTCGCGCGCGAGACGGCTCTCCTGCAGGCCCTTTCCGACGAAGATCCCGAGGAAGAACACGACCAGCGAGCCGCCGAGGAAGACGAGGATCAGCCCGAAGACCTCGAGCCACCCGAACTCGAACCGCCGCGACCCGCCCGCCATGGCCTACATCCGATCCGGAGCGCTCACGCCGAGGATGCCGAGGCCCGCGGCGATGGTGCGCTGGACGACGTGGAGGAGGACGAGCCGGGCCGTCACGCGCTCCGGCGCCTCGTCGCCGAGGATGCGGTGCCGGTTGTAGTAGCGATGCAGGCTCGCCGCGAGCTCCTGCAGGTAGAAGACGATCCGGTGCGGCTCGAGCTCGCGCGCCGCGAGAGCGACGGTCTCCGCGTAGAGAGCGATCTGGCCGATGAGCTCGAACTCCTCGCTCTCGCCGAGCGGCTCGAGAAGGGACGCATTCGCCGGTCCCTCCGGCACCGCGACGCCCTGACGGCCCGCTTCCGCGAAGAGGTTCGAGATCCGAGCGTGTGCGTACTGGACGTAGAAGACCGGATTGTCCGTCGAGCGTTTGCGGGCGAGGTCGAGATCGAACTCGAGATGGCTGTCCGACTTCCGGCAAAGGAAGAAGAAGCGAGCGGCGTCGACGCCGACCTCGTCGAGAAGCTCGTCGAGCGTGACGTACTCGGCGCGGCGGGTCGACATCTTCACCTGCTCGCCGTGCCGCGTGAGCGTGACGAACTGGTAGATCACCGCGCGGATCGTCGAGATGTCGTGCCCGAGCGCGACGAGCGCCGCGGCGACGTCTCGGTGCTGCGAGATGTGATCGGCGCCGAGGACGTCGACGATCAGATCGAAGCCCCGTGCGAGCTTGTCCTCGTGGTAGGCGATGTCCGGGAGCCGGTAGGCGGGCTCTCCCGTCCCCTTCACCAGAACGCGGTCCTTCTCGAGGCCGACCTTCTCGCCGACCAGCCACACGGCGCCCTCGCGGCGGTCGACGAGGCCGCGCTCGTCGAGAGCGGCGACGACGCGCTCGATCGCGCCCGACGCGTAGAGCGAGTCCTCGTTGAAGTAATGATCGAAGACGATGCCGAGGCGCTCCTGGGTGCGCCGGATCTCGGCGAAGATCGCGCTCTCGGCGGCGGCGCGAAAGGCGTTGCCCTCGTGGTCGGCGAGCGATTCCCCGTGCTCGTGGCGCAGCGAGCGCGCGATGTCGCGAATGTAGTCGCCCTGGTAGCCGTCCTCCGGGAACTCCGAGGGTCGTCCGATCTCCTCGAGGTAGCGCGCCCGCACGCTCGCTCCGAGAACCTTCATCTGCCGGCCGGCGTTGTTGAAGTAATACTCGCGCTCGACCGCGTATCCTGCGGTCGAGAGGAGGCGCGCGACGGTGTCGCCGAGGACCGCGTTCCGGCCGTGTCCGACCGTCAACGGACCGGTCGGATTCGCCGAGACGAACTCGACCTGGGCGCGCTTTCCCGCCTCTTCCGAAACGACACCGAGAGCCGGCTCGGCCGAGAGACGCGCGAGCTCGGACCTCCAGAAGCCGGGCGAGAGCCGCAGGTTGAGAAAGCCCGGGCCGGCGACCTCGGAGGAGGTGATCCAGCCTTCGGGGTCGTCGAGGTGCTCGCGCAGGATCTCCGCGATCGCGCGCGGCGACTTGCGCTCGCTGCGTGCCATCGTCAGCGCGAGGTTGCTTGCAATATCGCCATGCTCGCGATCCTTCGGCACCTCGACCGAGACGGGCTCGTTCGTGCTGGAGCCGAGCTTGCCCTCTCGTCGCGCGGCCGCGAGCGTTCGCTCGAGGACCTCCTCGATCCGCCGCTTCATCCGCCCGGCCGCTCGGCGTGCCGGAGGCTCTGGTTCCGGCTCCGCACGACTTGTCGCTACCGGGTTCCCAGAAGACTTTCAATTGTACGGGTCGCCACGGGTGTGGGACGCGCACCACGTAGTTTCCGGCGATGGAAATCGCGTTGGAGGCTTCAAGTTCGAGAACGCAGCTGATATGGGTGCGCCTTCCAGGGTCGCAGATTCCACAGTCCCGTAACCTCAACCTCATCCCCGAGCCTTTTGTTTCTCGGGGAAACCAGGAGTGGCCATGGGAGCCTCCAGGTCTTCGAAGACAGCCGCGGCAAGGGTACGAACGAGCATCGCGCTCGCTTCGACCTGGATTTCGGCGATCGGCCTCTCGGCGCAGCCGGCCGAGGCGCAGCCGTCGACCGACTGGCGCGACTACACGATCGTGGCGCGCGAGCGCCTGCTGATCGATTCCAACCTCAACATCAACGGGAGCTTCGCGGTCATCGACGCCGAAGGCCTCCTGCGCGTCGGGCAGGCCACCTTCCAGCACGACGGCGCGCCCGACCCGCTGATCGCCGCGGACATGGTCGTCCTCGTGCAGCAGTCGTCGGTCGTCGACGTGTTCACGAACTCGCTGCAGCAATCGCCGACGGCCCAGATCCGCGGCACGCTGACCCGGCCGTTCCACTTCCCTCTCGGGATCGTCCTGCCGCCGCTCCCGGCGGCGGTGTTCGATCCGTGCATCCCGAGCGCGCAGGACTTAGTCCTGCCGAACGGGGACACGCACCAGCTCGTGCCCGGATGCTACGGCCGGGTCACCGTTCGTCAGGACGCCCACCTCGTCCTGGACGCCGGGGTCTACCGCTTCCGCGATCTGATCGTGAGGAAGCGGGGGGAGATCCTGACCCAGGGCGGAGCGGTCGACGTGAACGTCCGCGAGCGGATCCTGACCGAGGAGGACGCGAACCTTCGCGCCTCGAGCGGCGATCCGGACGACCTGCAGTTCTGGATCGGCTCCGACGGGGGCTCCCAGACCTCGATCGGGAAGTTCTCCACCGTGATCGGGACGCTCTTTGCACCGAACGACACGGGCTTCGACTTCAAGCGGAACGTCACGCTGATCGGCAGCGCGGTCGCCCGGACCGTACGACTCGCCGGCGAGCACGGCGAGCGCCCCCCGACGCCGACCCCGAGCCCGACTCCGACACCCACGCCGACGCCAAGTCCCACGCCGACGCCGACGCCCACACCGACCCCAACGCCTACGCCGACCCCGACTCCGACGCCGAGCCCCACGCCGACCCAGGTGCCGCCGACGCCCACGCCCACGATGCCCTTCCAGCCGTCGCCGACGCCGACTCCCTTCTGCAAGGAGGACGTCGACGCGGCCTGCACCCTCTACGTCGTCAGCAGCTCGGCGCCGGTTCCGCCGGCGTTCTCGAAGCTGCAGGCGGCCGTCGATGCAGCCGGCCCGACCGACGTGATCTGCGTCTTCGCGAGAACCAACGAGAACGTCGTGATCGACGAGGGTCACACCATCGAGGTCACGCAGTGCACCGTCGCCGAGGTGACGGCGACGAGCTCCGCGTCGCCGGCGATCCGGATCGCCGGGACGCCGAAGGTCCTGATCATCGGGCTCGACACCGTCGGCGGCAGCGCCGGCTTCCAGGTCGACGGCAACGGCCACGAGCTCCGCGGCGTACGCGCGCGCGGCAGCGCCGGCTGCGGAATCGTCGTCAACGGCGACGGGAACGAGGTCTCCGTCAACCGGGTCGAGCAGAACGCGCAGTGCGGGCTACGCCTCGTCGGTGACGGCAACCGCGCGCGCAACGGCAAGTATAGCGAGAACCCCGTCGGGATCGAGGTGCCCGGAGATCGGAACGTGCTGCGCGGCGTGACGGTCGAGTGGAACTCTGGCGCCGGAGCGGTCGTCACCGGTGCGGGGAACGAGCTGAACGGCGTGCGCGCGTTCGACAACGTCGGCAACGGGTTCACGATCCGCGGAGCCGGCAACAAGCTGCTCTCGAGCCAGGGTGACGACAACGGCGGCAACGGTGTCCGCGTCGAGACCCAGGCAAGCGGTACGCTCGTGAAGAGCGATGCGGTCGAGGACAGCGGCGCCTGCGGCTTCCTGGTCGAGGGAGCGGGAACGAACGACGGCGGTGGGAACAATACCGTCAACGGACGCCGCTTCGAGAACATCGAAGCCGGCGGGTGCTTCCACTGAGGCGCAGCGATGCGAGTGTGTGTGAGCCGCGAGGGGTGTGGGGCGCGCTCCGGGTCGCATCGTCACCGTACGACCATCGTCGCGGCGTGGAGCGCCGTCGCGCAGCGACGGCGATTCGGGGGAACCTGCCTACGCGAGCACGTGCGACCCGGAGCGCGCCCCACACCCCTCGCGGCTCCACCGAGACGACTACGCGACGGCCGCCCCTCTCCTGCTATTTCGCGGCTTCGGCTTCGGTGCTCGTCTTCTTGGTGCGGCGGCGCTTCCGCTTCTTCTCGGACTCGACGCTCTCGGACGTGCCGGTGAGTTCGATCATCGAGAGGCGCGCGGCATCGCCGACGCGCGTGCCCAGCTTGATCACGCGCGTGTAGCCGCCCGGCCGCTCCGCGAACCGCGGCGCGACGTCATCGAAGAGACGGCGCACGACCTTCGGATCGCGCAGAAACGCGATCGCGCGGCGGCGCGCCGCAAGCGTCCCCTGCTTGCCGAGCGTCACCATCCGGTCGGCGAAGCGGCGGACTTCCTTCGCCTTCGCGTCGGTCGTGCGAATCCGGTCGCGGGCGAGAAGCTCTCGCACCAGGTTCCGGTACAGAGAGGCCCGATGCGCCGAAGTGCGGCTGAGCTTCTTTCCTGAATTCAGATGTCGCATTGTCGTGGCTCCGCCCGGCTCAGGCGGTCTGCTTCTCCCGCAGCAGCCGGCGCCGCTCGAGCTCTTCTCGCGGCGGGAAGTTCTCGAGCCGCATGCCGAGCGAGAGTCCCATCTCGGCGAGCAGCTCCTTGATCTCGTTCAACGACTTCCGGCCGAAGTTCTTGGTCTTGAGCATCTCGGCTTCGGTCTTCTGCACGAGCTCGCCGATGTAGCGCAGGTCGGCGTTCTGCAGGCAGTTGGCCGAGCGGACCGAGAGCTCCAGCTCGTCGACGCTCCGGAAGAGGTTCTCGTTGAGCTCGACCGCGTGCGCGTCCTCGGTGACGGTCGTCGCCTCGGTCGGCTCCTCGAAGTTGATGAAGACGTTGACCTGGTCCTGGAGGATGCGTGCGGCGTAGGCGAGCGCGTCCTCGGGGCGGACGCTGCCGTCCGTCCAGATCTCCATCACCAGCTTGTCGTAGTCGGTACGCTGCCCGACGCGCGCGTTGCTGACGACGAAGTTCACCTTGCGGATCGGCGAGAAGATCGCGTCGATCGCAACGGTTCCGACCGGCGCGTCCTCGTCCTTGTTGCGATCGGCCGAGACGTAGCCGCGCCCCATGCGGATCAGAAGCTCGATCCGGAGGTTCGCGCTCTTCCCGACCATCGCGATGTGCTGGTCGAGATTGAGGATCTCGACCTCGGGCCCCGCCTGGATGTCGGAGGCCTTCACGTCGCGCTCGCCCTGGACGTCGATCGTCGCCCGCGCCTCCTCGGCGCCGTCGTGCAGACGGAGGCGAACTTCCTTCAGGTTCAGGATGATGTCGGTGACGTCCTCGGTGACTCCGTTGATCGTCGAGAACTCGTGCAGCGTGTTCTCGAAGCGGACCGCGGCGATCGCCGCACCGCGCAGCGACGAAAGAAGGATCCGCCGCAAGGCGTTCCCGAGCGTCGTACCGAAGCCGCGCTCGAGCGGCTCGCACTCGAGCTTCGCGTACGTCGGCGTCAGCGCCTTCTCGTCGATGTCGAGCCGATTGGGCTTCGTGAGATCACGCCAGTTCAGTTGGAAACCGTTCACGTTCAACTCCCCCGATCGTCCGGTCTTGCACCGGCCGTCGTCGAGCCGTCCCTATTTCGAGTACAGCTCAACGATGAGCGTCTCGTTGATCGGCATGGTGAGATCCGCACGCTGCGGGAATGCCTTCACCACGCCCGTGAATGCCTCGCGATCGAGCTCCAGCCACTCCGGAACTCCGCGGCGCTGCGACAGCTCGAGCGATTCGACGATGCGCGCGACCTTCCGGCTGCCCTCGCGGACGGTCACCTTGTCGCCTTGCTTGACGAGGAACGACGGGATCGTGACCTTCCGACCGTTCACCGCGAAGTGACCGTGGCGCACGAGCTGGCGCGCTTCCGCGCGCGAGTTCGAGAAGCCCATGCGGTAGACCGTGTTGTCCAGGCGCCGCTCGAGCAGGACGAGCAGCGTCTCTCCGGTGACCGTGCGGCCGCGCTCCGCCTCGTGGAAGTAGCGGCGGAACTGCCGCTCGAGGACCCCGTAGATCCGCTTCACCTTCTGCTTCTCACGAAGCTGGACGCTGTACTCCGAGAACTTGTGCCGCCCCTGGCCGTGCTGGCCTGGGGGGTAGTTCCGGCGTTCGATCGCGCACTTGTCCGTGAAGCAGCGTTCGCCCTTCAGGAAGAGCTTCATCCCTTCCCGACGGCACATCCGGCAGACGGATGCGGTGTTTCGCGCCACGTCAAACTCTCCTTCGCTTGGGTGGCCGGCACCCGTTGTGCGGGATCGGCGTCACGTCCCGGATCATGGTGACCGAGAATCCGGCCGCCTGCAGGGAGCGCAGAGCGGGCTCGCGCCCTCCGCCCGGTCCTTTCACGAAAACCTGAACCGTCCGCATGCCCGCGTCGGCGGCCTTCTTCGCGGCACTCTCGGCCGCGAGCTGCGCCGCGAACGGAGTTCCCTTGCGCGAGCCCTTGAAGCCGACCGAGCCGGCGCTCGCCCAGGACACCGCACCGCCCGTCGTGTCGGTGATCGTGACGATGGTGTTGTTGAAGGTGGAGTGGATGTGCACCACCCCCTCCGACACCATCCGGCGACCCTTCTTCCGCTTCGCGGCACCACCGGCCGCGGCGGGAGCGGCCGGAGGCGCTGCGCCTGCGGCGGGCTCGGCCTTCTCGGCCGCCGCCTCGCGCCCGCTCTCTTCGTTGTCTTCCGGTCTTGCCATCTACTCTTCCTCAGCCCTTCGGCGGAGCCATCTTCTTGCCGGCGACCGTGCGGCGCGGTCCCTTCCGCGTGCGCGCATTCGTGTGCGTGCGCTGGCCGCGAACGGGCAGATTCTTTCGGTGACGAAGGCCGCGATAGCAGCCCAGGTCGACGTAACGCTTGATGTTGAGGGTGACCTCGCGGCGGAGGTCGCCTTCGACCTTGTACGACTGGTCGATCACGCGGCGGATGCGCTGGACCTCGTCCTCGCCCAGGACGTCGGTCTTCGCGCTCCCCTCGACCTGGGCCTCGCTGCAGATCTTCAGCGCGAGGCTCCGGCCGATGCCGTAGATGTAGGTCAAGCCAATGTCGATTCGCTTGTTTCTCGGAAGGTCGACGCCAGCAATGCGTGCCATGGATCCTCCGGACCGCCTCAGCCCTGACGCTGCTTGTGACGCGGATTGACGCAGATCACCCGCACTACGCCTTGACGGCGGATGACCTTGCACTTCGGACAAATCTTCTTGACGGAAGGACGGACTTTCACGGCTGCACTCCTACTTCGCTCGATACGTGATGCGTCCGCGGCTCAGATCGTACGGCGAGAGCTCGACCGTGACCTTGTCGCCGGGGAGAATCTTGATGTAGTGCATCCGCATCTTTCCCGAGATGTGGGCGATGATGCTGTGGCCGTTCTCGAGGGCCACTCGAAACATCGCATTCGGCAGGGATTCCTGCACCACACCGTTGACCTCGATCGCATCTCCCTTGGGCATCGTCGCTCTACTGCGCCCTTACGGGTGCTCCGTCCCGAGCGACGTCAGGATCTCGGGACCATTTGCGGTCACGGCGACCGAGTGCTCGAAGTGCGCCGACAGGCGGCGGTCCTTCGTCACGGCGGTCCACCCGTCCTCGAGAACCTCGACCTCGTACGTTCCCGCGCAGACCATCGGCTCGATCGCGAGCACCATTCCTTCCTTCAGCCGAGGGTTCTGACCGCGGCTCACGTAGTTCGGAACCTGCGGCTCCTCGTGGAGACGCTGTCCGATCCCGTGGCCGACGAAATCCCGCACGACGCCATAGCCGTGCGCCTCGGCGTGCGTCTGGATCGCCTCGGAGACGTCGCGAATGCGGTTTCCGACGCGCAGCTTCTCGATGCCGCGATCGAGCGCTTCGCGCGTCACCCGGATCAAGTCGTGCGCTTCCCGGCTCGTCTGGCCGACGCCGACCGTCAACGCGCCGTCGCCGTAGTAGCCCTTGCGTACCACGCCGAAGTCGAGGCCGACGATGTCACCGTCCGCGAGCACGCGCCTCGGAGAAGGCATGCCGTGCACGACTTCTTCGTTGATCGAGACGCAGAGGGTCGCGGGATAGACGCGCCCTCCGACGACGTAGCCCTTGAAGGCGGGCTCGGCGCCGCTCTCGCGCGTCCACTGCTCTGCATAGCGATCGAGTTCGCCGGTCGAGATTCCCGGACGCACGAGCTCGCTCAAGCGCGCGAGCGTCTCGGCGACGATCTGGCACGCGGAGCGGATCAGGTCGATCTCCCCCTGGCTGCGACGCACGATCATGCCGCGCCTCGGCCGGCGAGGCCTTCGAGCAGCCTCTGGAAGACGTCGTCCCGTGAGCCCGTACCGTCGACTTCGACGAGCGCGTTGCGCTTGCCGTAGTAGGCGAGAAGCGGCTCGGTCTCGCGACGGTAGACCTCGAGGCGCGCGTGGATCACGTCTTCCCGGTCGTCGTCGCGCTGATAGAGCTCGCCGCCGCAGCGATCGCAGACGTCCGGCTTCTTCGGCGGGCTGGAGACGAGGTGGTACATCGCGCCGCACGGGCGGCAGGTACGTCGCGAGGAAAGACGCTTGATCACGACTTCCGCGGGCACGCGCAGGCTCAGCGCGAGGAGCGGACCTGCCTCGCCGTTCAGCTTCTCGAGGTCCTCTGCCTGGCGGATGGAACGCGGAAAGCCGTCGAGGATGTAGCCGCGCGCGCAATCCGGCGCGCCGATCCGATCACGCACGATTCCGAGCATGATCTCGTCGGGAACGAGCTCTCCCCTGTCCATCAGCCTTTTTGCCTTCTTGCCCAATTCCGAACCACGCTGCGCTTCGTCGCGGAGCATTCCACCCGTCGAGATGTGCGGCACCCGAAGGTGCTCTGCCAGCAGATCCGCCTGCGTACCCTTTCCCGCTCCCGGGGGTCCCATCAGGACGAGGTGCGATCGGCTCACTGCCATGTGGACGCCGCGGCTCTTCTAACCGCGCCGCCCGCGAATACGGCCGCGCTTCATGAAACCTTCGTAGTTTCGAGTCAGGAGGTGTGTCTCCATCTGCGCGACCGTATCCAAAGCCACTCCGACGACGATCAGGAGCGCCGTCCCACCGAAGAAGAACGGCACGTTGAACTGCTGGATCAGGATCGTCGGAAGGACGCACACCGCCGAGATGTAGATCGCTCCGCCGAGAGTGAGCCGCGTCAGGATACGGTCGATGTAGTCCGCCGTCCGCTTGCCCGGCCGGATACCTGGGATGTACCCGCCGAACTTCTTCATGTTGTCGGCGACCTCGACCGGGTCGAAGGTCACCGCGGTGTAGAAGTAACAAAAGAAGACGATCAGCACCACGTAGACGACGTTGTAGAGGAGGTTGCCCGGGGACAGCAGCTCGGCCGCCCGGTCCGCCCACGGGTGCTGGAGGAAGCTCGCGATCGTCCCCGGGAAGATCAGGATCGACGACGCGAAGATCGGCGGAATGACCCCCGCCGTGTTGATCTTGAGAGGCAGGTGCGAGCTCTGGCCGCCGTACATGCGCCGGCCGACGACGCGCTTCGCGTACTGGACCGGAATGCGCCGGTGCCCGCGCTCGACGAAGATGATGAAGCCGATCACGACGACCATCAGAGCGGAGATGAACAGCACCGTGAAGAGCGAGAGCTCGCCCTCGTTCATGAACTGGACCGTCGTCGTCACGGCCGAGGGAAGTGCCGCGACGATGCCCGCGAAGATCACGAGCGAGATGCCGTTCCCGATGCCCCTCTCGGTCACCTGCTCGCCGAGCCACATGATGAAGGCCGTGCCCGCGGTCAAGGTCACCATGCTCATCAAGCGGAACGACCAGCCCGGGTTGTACACGACGCTGGCGCCGCCCGGGGCCTGGATCTGCTCGAGCCCGATGCTGATGAAGAGGCTCTGGATCAGGGCCAGGACGACGGTGCCGTACCGCGTGTACTGCGTGATCTTGCGGCGGCCGGCTTCGCCTTCCTTCTTCAGGTTCTCGAGGGTCGGGATGACGACCGTCAGAAGCTGCAGGATGATGGACGCGCTGATGTACGGCATGATGCCGAGCGCGAAGATCGAGAAGCGCTCGAGCGCGCCTCCCGAGAACAGGTTGACGAGCCCGAAGACGTCGTTGGACGCCTCGGCGAAGAACGCCTGCATCGCCTTGCCGTCGATGCCCGGCGTCGGGATCGCGACCCCGACCCGGTAGACGGCGATCATACCGGCGGTGAAAAGAAGCCGCTTCTTCAGCTCCTCGACGCGCAGCGTGTTCGAGAAGCCCGTCGTCACTCGATCACCTCGGCCGTTCCCCCCTGGCTCTCGATGGCCTCGCGGGCGGAGCGGCTGAAGCCGTGCGCCTTGACGGTGAGCTTCCGGTCGAGCGCGCCGGTGCCCAGGATCTTGATCGGCAGGCCGGTCTTGCGTGCGACGCGCGCGCGCAACATGGCCTCGGGGTCGACGACGCTGTCCGCGTCGAAGCGCGAGAGGGTCGTCAGGTTGACGACCTGCATCTCGCGACGGAACGGGTTGTGGAAGCCGCGCTTCGGCAGACGACGCTGAAGCGGCATCTGGCCGCCCTCGTAGCCGGGCTTCGAGTTTCCGCCCGAGCGCGAGTTGCGGCCCTTGTGTCCGCGGCCCGCGGTCTTGCCGTTGCCGGATCCGGTGCCGCGGCCGACGCGCTTGCGCGCGCGGCGCGATCCCGTTCCGGGCTGGAGGTTGGAAAGATCCACGGCGATCAGCCCTCCTCGACCGCGAGCAGGTGAGCGACGGCGCGGATGCGGCCGCGCATCTGCGGCGTGTCCGCGACCATCGAACGCGAGCCGCGCCGGCGAAG
>Ga0194128_10002128_pt1 | contig 32691 bp, 24 predicted proteins | sample TA2KigCa65mmetaG_FD_148650 | JGI IMG/M metagenome (GOLD analysis project Ga0194128, IMG submission 148650) | Freshwater microbial communities from Lake Tanganyika, Tanzania - TA2015037 Kigoma Deep Cast 65m | ecosystem: Environmental > Aquatic > Freshwater > Lake | place: Tanzania: Lake...
ACCAATGAATGAATCTTTTTGGTACGGGAAGAGGGTCCTGATTACCGGTGTAGATGGGTTCGTGGGACCGTATCTCGCCGAATATCTGCTCGCCATGGGAGCGAAGGTGACCGGCCAGATTCGTCGGAGAGCAGATGGCCGGTACCCTCAGAGTCTGATTGAGAGAAGAGTCGCACTCCAGATCCAGCTCGTTGAGGCAGATTTGAACGACATATACAGCGTGGCCTCCGTACTGGATTCTTCTAGACCGGAGATCATATTCCATCTAGCCTCCCAGTCTTTCGTGGCCCACTCCTTTGCTCAACCTATTGAAACTTTCATGGTCAACACCATGGGGACAGCGAGCTTACTGGAGGTGGTGCGGGTCAAGAAACTCGAACCTGTCATCGTGTTCGCCGGCTCCAGTGAGGAGTACGGCCTAGTCTTTGTGTCTGAGGCAGACTATAGTGAGGCAAAACGTCGCTACGGAGTAATTCATCCAGAACCCAAGATCATTCCTGAACTTCCTATCACCGAAGAGCAACCTCTTAGGCCGATGTCCCCATACGCCGTGAGTAAGGTGCATGGGGAACTCCTCATGCATAACTATCGGCAGGCCTATGGGTTGCGTACAGTTGTGTCTCGCGGTTTCAACCATGAGGGTGCTGGCCGGGGGCAAATGTTCGTTACTTCTGAAATCACCCGCCAAGTGATGAGGGTGAAACTTGGCGAGGCAGACCGGATCGTCATAGGAAATGTCAACGCCTTCAGGGACTGGTCACATGTGAAGGATATCGTTCGTGGATACTGCATGTTGGCAGAAAAGGGTGTTCCGGGAGACGTGTATAATCAGGGCTCGATGCGCACAAACTCAGTGCTGACCTATATCCTTCTCAGCCTGGAAACAGTTGGCTACCGGGTCCGTCGCATCTTCACTCCGAAGTCCGGAAAGGAAGTCATAGACCCGACACAGAAAGATACAGAACCATTTCTGGGGGTCTCCTTTGAAAAGACGAAGATAGATCGCCTATTACTGCAGCGAAGGGTGGAGTTCACGCTGGGCGATACGATGATTGTGGCAGATACCGATGGAGGAGAAGTGATTATTCAGTTCGATGAGAATAGATTCCGCAAGGCTGAGGTTCCGATTCTCCTGTGCGATTCTTCTAAGATTCAGGCCATTGGGTTTACCATTCAACATTCGCTCGGATCAATCATCCAAGATCAACTCAATTACTACCTCAGTGAGGAGAAAAGGAAAGCTGTAACGACTAGGTGACAGACCTCCAGGCAAGTGACTGGGACAGAGGACACGCTTCGTTGGAAGATTCTGAGTGGTGTTGTGCGCTGGGTAATAGTTGCCTGACATATGAATCCTACTGACTCCTCCGAAGCTCGTCGGGAGTCAGCGCTCCTCACGAGGCAGATGGTTGAAGATGATTTTGAATGTTCGTACAACTGGGTTAGCCATGCAAGTGAAGACCTCTGAGAACAGCAGCGCTCTCAGAGGTGGGAAATGATTAGCGACGTACTCGTCTCTACCATTGACCCGGTTGGCCGAGGTGGGGTGTACGCCATGGCCAGCGAACTTGCCCATTCTCTCCGGCAGTGGGGTAGGGAACCGTCGTTCCTCTACCTCTCGGCCTCGCAAGAGGACAATCTTTTCCCTAGAAGTCTCTTGCGCAGAGGCAGGTTGTGGGGAGCAGTGGCGAAGAGCAACCGTGGCTTGGAGGGAATGGCTGTAGGGCATGTGGCCGCGCACTTCCCATCCTTAACGTATATATGGTGGCCCTATCCCGTAGTTCGGCGGTATGTGGGGCGATTCCGAGGGTATGTGGTCTTGGGCGGCGCCGTCATGGGATATACGCTGGCAACGCTTAACAAACCATTCTGGTGCTGGCTGAGCACGCTCTATCAAGATGAGTTGCTTGCAAAGATTGACATGCATAGTCCCGACACTGAGAAGATGGTGAACTCTCGCGGCGTGCAAGCTCATCTGCGACAGGAGCGGTTCGTCTTAGAGCGCGCGGGGGTGATTGCCGCTATCAGCGAGCACACGGCTGAGCGGGTGCGAGTGGCTTATCCGAGCCTGGCAAGCAAAGTGACGGTCATCCCGGTGCCGGTGGATACAGAGTTGTTTCGACCGGCCAACGGACTTCATCCCCACCCTGGAACTGCCGAATCCAGGCGGGTCATTTGGGTTGGACGACCCGAGGATCCACGTAAGAACGTTCCATTACTCTTGAGTGCGTTTCAGAAGGTCTTGGCTCATTTCCCCAACTCGCGGTTGACAATGGTCGGAACCGGGGTTGACAGACTGGCGAAAATGATCGAGCAGTTTGGCATGACACATGCAGTAGAACTACAGCCTGCTGTAACAACCGCTGAGCACTTGGCTGACCTCTACCGACAGTCTTCCGTCTTCGTCCTTTCTTCGCGCCAGGAAGGGTTAGGCATCGTGGTGCACGAGGCTATGTCTTCCGGGCTGCCAGTGGTGACGACCCGATGCGGAGGACCCGAGGGGGCGGTGATAGAGGGCAAGACCGGCTACTTGGTTCCGCTTGACGACGCTTCACAGATGGCGGATAGGCTCATCACATTACTGGGGGACTCAACTGCGAGCTGGAGGATGGGTGCTCAGGCAAGGGAGATGGCCGCACGGCAGTGGGCACGGGACGCGGTCAGCCCGAAGATATTAAACGCTTTCGAGAAAGTGTGCCCAAGTCTGCTTCCCAGCTAGGAGGCGGTTTGACTGACACGTTGGTGAGTGCTGGCCCGAAGGAGCGGGGCGGCTTTCGAATCGAGACGGCGACACCCGGCGACGCAGAAGCCATCGCGAAACTTAAAGACGCACATGGCCGAGAAGGCAGTGTATGGCTCAAGCGATTTCGGTGGCAGTTTCTGGACAACCCCGCCTACGATGCTGACCGCCCAATTGGCTGGGTAGTGAGGACATCCGAAGGAGAAGTCCTGGGGCACGAGATGGCCATGCCGCAGAGATTCCGGCTTTTCGGCACAGAGAAGACTATCGCCATCTCTTCGGACACATTCGTGGACCCGCAGCTACGCGGAATGGGCTTGGGGAAGGATCTGTTCGACGCATATTTCAAGGCGCGGCGAGGAGGAGTGGCGTTGGGCACGAGCTCGAACGACGCTACGCAGCACTTGTGGGAAAAGGTAGGGGGCTTCCCGATTGGCAATCTCAATGTCATCTACCGGCTCCCCTTCCGCTCCCACGCCGTCGCTGTCGCCGAAGGCGGGGACTCAAAGTCTCGTTCCAGCTTGTTCAAGTCCGCGAACTATGTAATGGGACGCATCCTTGATGCGGTTGCCCGGCGAGAACTCCCCACACTGGCGAAATCTACTAGGTGCGCGTCGGTGGAGCCTGAGGCGGAAGTCCTGGACGAGCTTTGGATACGCTATGGCAATGACTACCCCGTGACGGCGGTTCGGGACAGGACATACCGCTCCTGGCGGTACAGCCAAGCCCCGCCACCGACTCCCCAAGTGTATCTCGTCGAAGGCCGAGGTGATTCAGGAGATGACGTTCGTGGATGGTTCGTTATCCGTGTCGTGCGAAGAGGACGGCTCACGGTCGTCTGTGAGTTGCTAGATGTCTTCGGCCCGTTGAGGGATCGTGAGTTCCAAAGACAGGTGTTGATCAGTGCAGTGCAGGTTGGCGCCGAATCAGGAGCGGACATGTTGGAGGTACAGGGGATGCACCCTGGATGGCGTGCTCACATGGCGGGACTGGGTTTTCTGTCGGTCAAGCTCGCCTCAGATCCGTTCATGTGCCGGAACTTGGGCTCTTTTGATGAGGATGCTTTAAGACTTCCCACAAGTTGGCATGTATGTGCAGCGGACGGCGATGCGGCCGTCTGAAGCGGCATGGTAAGGGCGGGTTGCTACGCCTTAATATGCGGGAGCTGGCCTACCGTCTTCTTGGCTATTCGGGTGTCACCGGAGCGGCGAGGCGAAGGAATCGAGTCTATCGAAGGGTCCTTGTCTATCACAGTGTTTCCCCCACGGAGGGACGGTACACGCGGGGGCTTGCCGTAACGGTTCACCCCGACACGTTCGAGCGGCAGATGGTATATCTCAAGAGGTACTATCGGTTCCACGGGCTCCAAGAAGTTGGTAATCCCGATGGAGGGAGTCAGTCTGAAAAAGGGGCAATCGCCGTAACCTTTGACGACGGCTTTGGAGACAACTATCGTTTTGCTTTTCCCATCTTGAAGACGTACGGGATTCCCGCGACCGTCTTCCTGGTTACTGACGCCCTGGACAATCGCACGTTGCTGTGGATGCACCGGTTGGCTTATCTGGTGAACGCCTGCGGGGGGCAGGCGGTGGTGGAAGCGGTGGAAGCACTTTCGGGAGAACGATTCCGAAGCAGCGATGGGCAGCCGTCGATGAGGGCCCTCCGGGAAAGGCTAACTTGTCGGACGCCGCCCAAGGACCGCGATGAATTGCTGAACAGCTTGTGTGAGGAGTTGAAGACCTGGCCAGAGCAGTCGGTGGAGCGCGAAGGGCTCTACCTGACCTCTGCGGAGATTAAAGAGATGACCCAAGGCGGAATTGCCTTTGGCAGCCACGGGGTAACCCACACTGCGCTTGCTGCTTTGTCAGGGCGGGCGCAGATGGATGAACTGCGTCGTTCCAAGAGGGTTGTCGAGGAGGTTGCGGGAAACGAATGCCCTTATTTCGCCTATCCGTTCGGCGAGCCTCGCCACTACCGTCCAGAGTCGCAGGCCTTGGTGCACCAGGCAGGATACGAATGTGTCGTCAAGGTTGGCGGCGGCTGGAATCCGGCTGGTAAGGCTGCCGCATTGGACAGAATCAAGGTGGAAGAGGAGCCATTGCCGGCTTTCGCGTCGAGGATTGAAGGTATCAGTTTGCGGTCGGGTCTGCGAGGCCTTCGCGGCAGCCCTCCCGTTCAGTGACGACGCGCGTTCTATTCATCCATCACGGTGGAGCTATCGGGGGCGCGCCGGTAAGCATGCTGCAACTTGCTGCTGCGCTCGATCGCACCCGCATCGAGACTTTGGCCGCGTTCACAAGTGAGGGTCCCATCTTGGACTATGCGCGCGACCTCAATGTGTCTGCCATGGTTGTGCCGATGGAGAGTGCTTTTTTCTACAGCGCTCATGTGCCTCTATCCTCGCGGATGTTGATTAGGTTCGGCGTCCATTACCGCAGCTCAGTGAAAACCGCCGAGACCTTGGTGCGGGAGTTCCGGCCTGACGTGGTCCACCTAAACACGAGTGTGCTGCTGCCTGTGGCTGTCGGAGTGAAGCGAGCTGGAGCCAAACTGGTCTGGCATGTCCGTGAAGCCGCTGGTCCAAATCCGATCCTGCGCCGGTGGATGGTCAGGCAGATCCAGAAGTTCGCAGATCACATCGTAGTCACTTCGGAGTATGTGGGGCGGACATACATGGGTGCGAAGCCTGTGACTGTGCTTCACAACGCTCTGGATGGCGACAGATTCTCGCCGTGCGGAGAAGCAGAACGCAAGACGGCACGCGCCGAGCTGAACCTTCCAGCCCATGTAGCGGTGGTAGGCATCATCGGTTCGGTCCAAGAGGCAAAGGGCCACTCTGTCCTTGTCCGTGCGGCCAAGAAGGTTGTACAGCTGTCGCCAGAGTTCCGTTTTCTTGTCGTGGCCGGAGGAGTGCCGGACAGTTATTCCTCCACGCTCAAGGGGGGTGTAAAGAGGCTCTTAGGATTGCCGAATGACAATCTGGAGCGGATGAGGAGCATGGTCGCCCAGAGCGGACTCTCAGCTAATTTCGTTTTCTGCGGCTTCCAAAGTGACATCCCAAAGGTGATTTCGGCGATGGACGTACTTGTCTTCCCGTCCTTGATTGCAGAGGGCTTCGGACGCCCAATCATCGAGGGGATGGCGGTGGGCTGCCCGGTGGTAGCCAGCGATATTGGCCCGTCCCGGGAGATCGCCGGTGATGCAGCCGTATTTGTTTCTCCAGGCAACCCGGATGAACTGGCCGGAGCGATTCTGACTATGCTCCGTGACCCCGAGAAGGCACGTCAACTTAGCCAGGCGGGAAGGCGGCGATTCCTAGAGCGCTTCGAGATGAAGCTAGCAGTTGGAAAACTGGAATCGGTGTATCAGCAGGTGCTCAACAGACAGAGCACGCCTGTCGTGGCATAGCTGGCCCATGCGCGTGGTTGAAGAGCAGGCGATCAAGAAGAAGGTGGCAGAGTTCTGGGACTTGGCCCCTTGCGGGAGCTTCGCCTCCCATGTGCAGCCGGGCGAGCTGGAGTTTTTCGTGGAAGTGGAACGCTATCGGGAGGCGAACCAGTCCTTCGTACGCCATTTGGTGGACTTCCGGAGGTTCGCGGGGCTTGGCATGCTGGAGGTCGGGTGCGGCCTAGGCACCGACCTGCTTTGCGCGGCTTCCTTGGGCGCCAACACCGTGGGCATGGACCTCTCGCTCCGCAGCGCTGGCTTGGCACGAAGGCACTTCCAACTCAAGCGGATGCCGGGCGATTTTCTGCGAGCGGACGCCGAGCGGTTGCCCTACAAAGACGGTTCGTTCGATGTGGTGTACTCCTTCGGGGTGCTGCATCACACGACTGATACTCAAGCGGCAATCAACGAATGCCGCAGGGTGTTGAAGCCCGGAGGGACGCTTGTCCTGATGCTCTATAACCGCACGTCTTGGTATGTGCATGTTGAGCCTTACCTCGTGTCATTGAAACGGCTAATGCTAAGACAACCTACGCTGGTCGGCGGCATGGACAAAACGGAAGTGATACGCCGCCACGGCGGTGCGGGGAATCCCCTTGGGAAGGCGTACTCACCTTCAGAAATCAAGGAGATGTTGAGTGGTTTCGAGCGCACCAAGTTGGCGATACGTCATCCACGAGTCGTGAACGGCGGCAGGGTGGCCACAGCATACGGAAGGTTAATGGAGTGGTCGGGCATCACCAGCCGCTGGGGTTTTTGGATTATCGCTCAGTCGGTGAAACCAACACAGACGGCGGTTACCTAGACGTTGGATATGGAAACGGTAGAGAGGGCCGAGCGTGGAACGGAATCCAGTGGAGGCCAGATGAGCCTTTCCGTGGTGGTGCCGGCATTCAACGAGGAAAAGGCGGTCGGAGCTGAGGTTGCTACCCTTCGCAGCGTGCTCGAGAAAACTGGCTGGCCTTTTGAGATCATCGTGGTGGACGACGGGTCGACGGATCGGACCGGAGACGCGGCGGAGTCCGCAGGCGCTCGGGTGGTGCGGCACTGGGTCAACCGAGGTTATGGCGCGGCGCTGAAGACGGGGATCAGGGTCGCGAAAGGGAACATCATTGGCATCACTGACGCCGACGGGACGTATCCCCCCGATGCGTTGCCTAGGCTCGTCTCAATGCTGGTCGAGGGCCAGCACGACATGGTAGTCGGGGCCAGGGTCGGCCCGCAGGCGCAGATTCCGCTGCTGCGCCGCCCTGCGAAATGGGCGTTGGCCCGCCTCGCTGAGTTGATAGCGGGTGAGCCTATCCCCGACCTCAACTCGGGCCAGCGTGTCTTTTCCCGTAAGTCGGTACTCCGCTTCTTCAGCCTCCTACCCGACGGATTTTCCTTCACCACGACGATCACGCTCGCAATGCTCAGCAACGGGCATCGGGTGGCCTATGAGCCCGTAAGCTATGCGAAGCGGGTCGGCCGCTCCAAGTTCCATCCGATGCGCGACACGCTGGGAATTACCGGCCTGATTCTGCGGATTGCGCTGTACTTCGCGCCGCTGAAGATCTTCTTGCCATTGAGCGTTTTGCTGATCTTGGTAGCCTTGGCCTGGGGGCTCGTTTCCAAGTTCGTGCTCGGCTCCCTCGCCGATGTCAGCACCGTGCTGCTGGTGCTGGCTGCCGCGCAGGTGGCCGGTGTGGGACTGGTAGCGGAACTGATAAATCGGCGGGTCACTAACCCTTTTCAGGCCGACGAGTGACGTCCCGCCAGACGGCCCCGGCAGCCAGCCCAAGGACCGCCATCCCAAGCTCTCCTGAAGTCTATCGGCGTCTTCAAAGGGAGGTCGTGGCTCAGGGTCTCTGCACACACTGCGGGACGTGTGCCGGTCTTTCCGAAGGCGCTTTGGCAATGAAGCATACTCGCCAAGGGCCGCTTCCGACGCCATTGGTCGGAGATGCCTCCCAATTGGCTGAGTGGGCATTTGCTGCTTGTCCGGGCAAAGGCTTGAACTATCCGGAGCTGAGTCAGTGGGTGTTTGGCCATCCGCCGGAACAGTGGCTCGTGGGGTGCTGGCGGAAAGCGTATGTCGGCTTTTCGTCGGACCCGGCGGTGCGGCGGGCCGGGGCTTCTGCTGGGGTCATCACGCAAACGTTGATGCACCTCTTGGAGACGGGCAAGGTGGCTGGGGCGGTAGTCGTCAAACAGGGAAGCCCAAAACCATGGGAAGCCGAACCAATCATCGCTACCACACCTAAGCAAGTGATGGAGTGCACTCAGAGTGTCTATGTCCCAGTCCCGGTCAACACGATTTTGGCGGAAATGGAGAGGTTTCAGGGAAGACTTGCCTATGTGGGATTACCTGACCAAGTGGCTTCGCTACGGCGTCTTCAGCAGCTCGGACATCCTGGCGCCCTTAGGGTGGACTACGTCCTTGGCCCGTACTGCGGCATGGCGATGTATCAAAAGGCAATCGAGAGTTTTCTACGCGCAAACGGAGTCAAACGCATCGAGGATGTTGCAGAGTTGAGATACAGGGAAGGGGAGTGGCCGGGGTATCTTCAGGTCAAGACCCACTCAGGTAAGGTGCTGCGAGCCGCGAAGTTCTACTACAACTACCTCATACCCTTCTATGTCACCCGCAGCACTTTGTATTCGGTGGACTTTACAAATGAATTGACCGACATTTCGGTGGGCGATGCGTGGCATCCGAAGTACGAAAAGGAAGGCAAGGGCTTCTCTGTTGTTCTGGCACGGACCGCGAAGGGTGAACAGTTACTTAACGAGATGCAGACGCAAAGGTTGGTAGAACTGGACGAGGCCTCCCTGCAGGAAGCGATGTCCATGCACGGCCACATGTTGGACTTCAAGAAGCGGGGGGCTTTCATCCGGATGGGTTGGCGGAGGCGGATGGGTAAACGGGTACCTGACTACGGCTATAAACCGGTGCGGATAGCGCCAAGCCGGAGGCTGGCCGAGGCGGTGATCTACACGGTTTTTCTGGTCTGCGGCAGCCGCGTAGCCAGAAGGTTAGTGGAGTTCGTGCCCTTGAGTGTTCTGGGGCCTATGTTCAATGTTCTTCGCAAGTCGTGGAAAAACATGTCGAAGCCTACGAAGCGGGCCGGACTCAGAGACTACCGCGTGCAGACTTGGCCCGGTCGCAAGGTGATTGCCACGCCAGAAGGTGGGAAGAGCGCGCGATGAGCGGAAACGTGGTGACCCGCACAGCGGCAGAGATCCGCCATTGGCTCCGCTCAGACTGGAGCTTCGATGACGTGGCCGCGCACTGGGATAGCACTCACGACTACGACGAGCAGAATAGCAAAACGGTCTCGTACTTCCGGCGGTTCGTGGATGGCCTTCGCCTGAGCAATGTCGCGGAAGGCGGACGGGTCTTGGATATATGCGCCCGGACGGGTAATGGGACGTTGTATTTCGCGAAGCACGGCAAAGTCGGCTCCGGGGTATGCGTCGAGGTCTCTCAGCGATTCATCGGGGTTGGTTCTAAGAGGCTTCAGGAAGCCGGAGTGGAGAATGTCCGGTGGGCCCGCCTGACCCGCTACGAGCTGCCTTTCAAAGACGCTGAGTTCGATACCGTCCTTTGCTTCGAGACGGTGGAGCACTTCTCGCAGCCGGAGAAACTCGTGGCGGAGCTGGGACGGGTAATCAAGCCTGGCGGGACGATGATTCTGACCACGCCGAACATTCTTTGGGAACCGATACACGCCCTGGCGGCCATCACTGGGATGCACCACTCCGAGGGGCCGCACAGGTTCGTGCGCGCCGGCCGCCTGGCGCGCATGATCAAGTCGGCGGATTTTCGCATTGACAAGGCAGAGACCGATGTACTGGTGCCCGGCGGCCCCAAGCCGCTGGTCAACGCAGGCGATTGGGTCGAGGCTCGCACACGGAGATGGCTGATGCCGATGGTGGGCCTCCGGCGGATGTTCGTATGCACGAAGCTGTAATGGTGGAGAAGTCGGCCACGAAGTGCCTCCGGCTCAGGACTTGGGCGCTTCGAATCATCGGCCTGGTCCTCTTGGCCTTTTTGCTTTGGAGGGCGGAGTTAGGCCAGTTGGCCACGACGATGCGCGAGGCCGAACTGCCTTTGGTGTTTGCTTCGGTTGCTCTGCTACCGCCCTTGATCCTCCTCAAGACCGTCCGCTGGCAGGAAGTCTTACGCGCCCAATCCATACGGTTTCAAATCTGGCCCGCCTTTCTGGCGTATTGGGGCAGCTTATTCATAGGCCTGCTGACGCCCGGAAGGCTAGGGGAGTTCGTTAAGGCGCTGCATGTATCCCGGGACTGCGGGATCCCCCAATCGCGTGCGTTCGCCAGCGTGTTGGCCGACCGGCTTTTCGACCTCTATGCGCTGCTTATCGTAGGCGCGGTCGCGGTGGTGGCCATTTCGGCTGGAGCAGGGACCGTCCTGGCGGTGGTGGTGACTGCGGCGGTGGTCATCGCGCCGCTGATCCTGTTGATGGACAACAGGGCGTTTGGCCTGTTCAAGCGGCTGGAGTTGGTTGGGCCAGAAAAAGCACGCAGCTTCTCTCAGCGCTTCTTTTCTTGGGTAGGAGAGGTCAGGGATGAGTTGCGCAAGCTGACGGGCCGCCGTTTTGCTGTCGCGGCCGTTCTTACCGTGGTCTCTTACTTCCTCTTCTTCGGCCAGACGTACCTGCTCGCCTTGGCGCTGGACTTGGACGTGAGCTATGCCGAGGTCAGCTTCGTTACTGGCCTGGGTAGCCTGGTCACGTTGATACCGATTTCGATCTCGGGCCTGGGGACGAGGGAAGCCGTGATGATTGCGTATCTGAGCACGATGGGAGTTACACACGAGGCGGCCCTCGGATTCTCGCTCCTGGTATTCCTCACGTTCTACGTGGGCGGGGGGTTCATCGGAGCCGCGGCCTGGCTGATGAAGCCCCTCCCACTGGGAAGCGTTCGTGGTAGTCCATAGGGATGGGGACGAAGCTATGAACTTGCGCGGTGGCTGGGTAGGCGTCGCTGTCGCCCTGGTTTGGGTGGGACTGATTTTCGGTGCCTACTTCGCGCTAAGCCTACGCCACCAGGTGTTGGCGAAACTCTCGGAACTGATTAGATAGTGCCCACGTTTCCTTTGGACATCCTCATCGCTCTTTTTGCCGTCGTCGCTGCCTGGGGCGTGGGCCGCGGCATATTGCGCCGACTGCCTCTGGGGAACACCACGTGGGCGGAGCAGGCCGTGCTGGCCTTGGGCCTGGGACTCGCCCTCATCGTGTTGCTGATGATGGTCTTGGGCTTCGCCGGTCTGTATAGCCAATTGCAAGCTTGGTTGATGTTGGCAGGTTTGGGGTTGGCCGGAGTCGTAAGCCAGGCCAAGGGTGATCTGGCTGGGGTGGTTAGTGCCAACGGAGCAGATGCTGTTTGGCGGAGGCTTCGCACCGCAGGATGGCCCTTCCTCTTGCTGGCCGCGGTGCTCCTCGTGTACGGGATAGGCTACCTGGCGGCGGCGCTGGCGCCAACACTGGAGGGGGACTCCATCGCGGGCTACCTGCTGACCGCGCGGGAGTATGCCCGCCAGGGCGGAATCGTATCAGTGGACTATGCCTATACCAACACCTATCCGGCTAATGGGCAGATGCTGTCAACCCTTGGCTTTCTGCTGCGCGGCCAGGTCCTTGCCCAGATCATGGTGGTCTGGGTGCCAGGTCTGCTTGGCGCAGCCACGGTCTATGCCCTGGGACGGAGATGGTTCTCCCGGCGGGCGGCGCTGTTCGCCGTGGTGGTGTGGTATGGGATGTACTCCGTCGGGTATCTCGCCGCATCTGGCAAGATTGACCTTGCGTGGGCCGCCTTCGACTTGCTTGCCATCTTGGCGTTCGCGCGCTGGTACTTTGCCAGAGAGGGAGAGCGGAGTTGGGGGTGGCTGGTGGTGGCGGGACTGTTCTTAGGGATAGCTGGAGGGACTAAGCAGGCCAGCCTGTTCACAGCGGTGACGATGGCGATGGGCATCGCCTTCAAGCTCTGGCGCGATGGCAGCTTCAGGCCGAGGGCCATCGTGCAGTCATATTTGGTTATCGGCCTGCCTGCGGCCGTAGCTTTGGTATGGGTTGTACGCAGCTACACCCTATCGGACGCCGGGTTCTTCACAGGGGAAGAATTGCCCGGCGAGACGGGAATCACAGGCTATTTCCGTGTTTTGTGGGATATGTCCATGCTCGGAAATACATCATCCACTGAGGGGCCCGCGGGCAAACCCATCGGGCCTTCAGTGTTGGCGTCGGTCCCACTGGTGCTCCTGCTTCGTGACGTCGACCGGAGGCTGTGGCACATCCTTGCTTTCTGTGGGCTCATGTCGGCGATGTGGTATTTCGGCGTGCAACGCGCGCGGCATTTCCTGCCCACTCTCGGTCTGCTGTCTTTAGTGGCCGGGTATGTGGTGATGTCCTTCCTGGACCGAAAACCGCGGCTGGGCCAGGCCTTGGTGACGTTGGTGGCGGCCGCGCTAGTGCTCAATCTCGCGGTCTGGGCGTACATCAATTTCGTCTCGATTCAAAGGGCCCCCTACATACTCGGAATGCAGACCAAGGACGAGTATTTGGCGGAGAATCTCCTGGAGCAGGGGTGGTATCCCAATCACACGGTGACGTCTTACGCCCTCGGCCTCCCCCAAGACGCGAGGATCGCAGGCCTCTCGGTAGGCAGTGGGTTTTACCTGGAGCGGCCCCTTTACACTGGATGGGCGCAGACACCTGCCGAGGTGCCCGACGCCGCGGCCTTCTATGGCCTACTCAGGTCTTCTGGCATCACGCATGTCTTCATCAACGACTTCGTGGTCAGGCAACGTCACTATGAGCAAGCATGGCTGGCCCAGCCCCCGTTCCAAGCTGAGTATCTCGAACAGTTGGTGTGCGACAATGGGCAATGTCTGTACGCGGTCAGGTAGATTCAGCTGGATTCAGGAGTAGGTAAGCGAGTTTTTGATTGCCCGCCACCGCAAACAAGATAGTCGAAGGCCATGGCTGCTGTGGACGGTGGTCGTGTGGTTCTTATTGGTGAATGGTGTGTTTTACTGGCAACTGTTCAGAACCAGAATAGATGACCTGAACCAGGTCTGGCAAAGGCTGCTTGACCTGTTTGGCTGATGTCGCATCTTTATGATCTGATCATTGTCGCAGGGCTGTTTGTCGCGGCAGGGGGCTGTGGAACATGGCTCCTGAAGCTGCTGAAGCTCGAGTCAAGTGCACGTGTTCAATACGCACTATTTGCCATCGCACTTGGACTGGGCGTCCTTGGCTATGTCAGCTTCTTCCTCGGCGTGGCGGGGCAGCTTACGAAGCCGTTGCTTGCCTCGCTTTACCTTGCGTTTCTCGGGGTTGGGATAAGCGGATGGTTTGCGTTCGCACGGCAGAGCCGATTGAGTTGGTGGCGACTAACTGCTGGTCTCTGGCCTACCTTGATCCGGCTACCCCTCACGGCAAAGCTGCTCGTGCTCTTCGTCATGTTGCTCGGGTTCGTCAATCTCTTGGCTGCGTTGGCGCCGGTCATCGGGGTGGACGAGCTGATTTACCGGGTCGCTGCGGCCGATATTTATCTCCGCCACGAGAAGATCCATTACCTCCCTTCCTTGACGCTACATCAGCAGCCCCAGCATCTGCAGATGGTCCAGCTATGGACCATGAGCCTTGGGTCAGATTCGACGACTCAGATAATCCAGTGGGCCGTTGGCCTCTTTCTGGTCGTTGGGATAGTGGAGCTGGCGAGAAAATACCTTCCCATCACCGTGGCTCTTACAGCAGGGGCGGTGTTCTACGCCTTCAGCGATGTGGTTGTCTTGTCCGGACGAGCAAGTCCCGACCTCGGCAACGGGTTATTCATGTTCCTCGCACTCATTGCGTTCGCGAACTGGATGGAAAAGAGCGGGACGCGCTGGCTCCTCTTGGCTGGGATTCTCGCCGGGCTCTTTGCGGCCGGCTCCAGGCTGCCGGGCGCTTATGCAGCTGTTGGCCTGAGCATCCTCGTCCTCATCTATGGGTGGAGGAGGTTCACCTGGCCCCTGCCAAAAGCGGTGCTCATCGGCGTTGGGGTTGGACTCGTGGCGTTCATCACAGTAGCCCCCTGGTACGCCAAATCCCTGCTCCAGGCCGGCAGTCCAACCTGGCCATACCTCCAACCGATATTCGGCGCGAAAGACTGGACGGATGCGGCATACTCTTACTACTCAACCATCCAAGAAAGAGAGATTGGCCAGTGGCTCTCGGTAGTGCGGAGCATAAGGGCCCCGTGGGACTTTACGATTTATCCCGGAAAATTCAACAGCGGCATAGTAGGGCCTCTCTTACTTGCCACCTTGCCCGCATTACTGGTGTTCCCAGTCCCCAAGCGGCTGAAATGGATCCTCGTGGCTGCACTGGTGTTGGTCCCGCTGTGGTATATTTCTTACCCGCGTCTTCGGGCACTCATGCCCATCATTGCTTTACTGTCCATCCTCTCCGCGTACGTGGTATGGGCGACACTACAGCAGACCACTCTGTCCAGATGGGTTCGGTATCTCGTGTTCGCAACTGTCGCACTCTGGATGGCGATTGGACTGGCGTCAGCGACTTATTTTCACCTGGAATCTATCATAACCACCCTTGGAATCAAGTCGGAGCAGGAGTTCCTGCGAACGCGGCTGCGGGAACCGGACATGCGGTTTGAATGGTACGACGACTATCAGGCGATGAATGCGATGCTGCCGAAAGGGAGCCGGCTTCTCATCTATGAGTCGAGGGGATACTACCTGGATTTCGACTACGAACGTTATGACCTTATCGCTCGACGGGAGGAGGACCCTGAGCGGCTACGTGACCCTGACTACGTAGAGGAGAAGGTCAAGGAGTTGGCGATTGATCATGTGCTGCTTTGGCCTGGGCCCAAGTACGCCTCGGGTTATGGCCCAAGCCAAACATTGGAGGACACGTTGTTCGGGTTGTGTGGCCAGCGTTGGCCCATCGTCTACCGTAGCGATACGATGATTACTTGCAGCGTGAGTCAGGTCGTTGAGGAACAGGTGAATTGAAACTCATCATTCAGCTCCCGTGTCTCAACGAGGAAGAGGCATTGCCACAAGCTGTCAGAGACCTCCCCAAAGCGATTCCCGGCGTTGACACTATCGAGAGGCTGATCATTGACGATGGGAGCACAGACAAGACGGTGGAGGTGGCACGTCGGCTCGGCATTGAGCACGTTGTCAAACACACGACAAACAAGGGACTCGCGGCCGCCTTCCAGAGTGGTCTTAACGCCTCCCTCCAGTTGGGCGCGGATATCATCGTGAACACCGATGCAGACAACCAGTACCCTGGCCGATTCATCCCTGAACTCGTCGAGCCGATCCTTGCAGGACAGGCGGACATGGTCATCGGAGACCGGCAGGTACACCACATCGGGGAGTTCTCATTCTCCAAGAAACTCCTTCAGAAAATGGGGAGTGCTGTTGTCCGTTATGTGTCTGGCACGGATGTGCCTGACGCTCCTAGTGGATTCCGGGCCCTTTCTCGAGAAGCCGCGCTTCGCATCAATGTGCTCTCGGGATACACCTACACCCTAGAGACCATCGTTCAGGCGGGAAAGAATAACCTCACCATCGCACATGTGCCGATCGAGACTAACCCGAAGGTGCGCGACTCGCGCTTGGTAAAGGGTAACTTGCAGTACGTGTTGCGCTCTATGACGACCATATTGAGGTTGTTCGTTCTTTATGAACCGTTGCGTACGTTTGCCTATCTTGGCGTGCCCTTCCTGTTGTTTGGGGCTGCCCTCTGGGTACGTTACCTTGTGTTCGCGGCGATGGGAGAAGCAGGGGAGGGTGCGCACCTTTCGTCTGTAGTGGCTGGGGCGGTTTCAATCTTGGTGGCGCTCTTGCTCGTTTCCCTAGGCCTCATAGGAGAACTCCTGGCGACAAACCGGCGAATCATTGAGCAGGCGCTGTACTACACAAAACGGACGGCGTTGATTGACGAGAAGATTGAGCGCGAGAGCTCGGCAACTCTCAAGGGGAACCTAAAGGGTCGCGCATGAATTCCGACCCTCAAGGTTCCCCGGCTTCGGAGCCCTCCCGTGGCTGGTTGAGGCCAGGGCTAACTGGAGCAAGACGCCGATGGCGGGCCTGGAAGCTGACGCGGTGGTCTATACGTCTTGTTGGTCTGATCGTTCTCGCATTCGTCTTGCGCCAGGTGGACTTCAACCAGGTAGGAGAGGCGCTGAAATCGCTGCGTCCTTGGCCGCTCGTAGGCGCCATCTTGCTGACTGTGCCCTTCTTTTTGGTGAAAAGTTGGCGGTGGCGCCTGATATTGAGGCAGCTTGGCATCCACATCTCCAACCGCGAAGCCACTCAACTGTACGGGGTAGGTCTTTTCGTCGGTCAGGCTACTCCAGGCCAGTTGGGAGAGATGGTGCGGGCGCACTTTCTGTGGCGGAAGGGTCACGATCCCATCAAGTCGGCCGGGTCGGTGGTGGTGGACCGGGTGTTGGACTCCATCGCATTGGCGCTGTTTGTGGTGGCGGGTGTAATGATGTTCATGCGCCAGTGGGCTTTGGCCGCACTGCTGCTTGCACTGCTACTCGCTGTATGTGCCCTGTTCGTCCCGTGGGCCAACAGCAAGATTTCACGCTTCACAGCTAAGTTAAAAAGCAGGCCTCGCCTGCAGCACCTTGTCGATGCCGCCCAAAGGTTTGTTATTACCTTCCCACTATCAATGTGCGAACCCAAAGCGGCAGTATTGATTGTCGGGGCTACGTTGCTTTCATCCGCCTTGAATTTCCTGCGGTTCTATCTCCTCCTGGCCGCCCTGGGATTGAGTCTGCCGGTCGCGCACTTCATATTCGGCGTTTCCTGGGCTAACTTCGCGGGGCTCCTTCCGGTAACGATATTCGGGGTCGGCCTGAGGGAAGCGGTGCTGGTCCAAGTCTTCCAAGATGCCGGACAAACGGCCGAAGGGGCCATAGCATTTTCTGCACTCATCTTGGCAGCGTACCTTCTGAACATCGTCTGGGGCTTCGGTGCATGGTTGCTTGAGACGCGATGATTTCGAATCAAGCTGACGGTCGGGTTCTGTTCGACCATTGAATATCGTGCATAGCTTGTACTGGTGGCTACTGGGGTGCATCGGAATCCTCAGACAAGTTCTCAGACTTGAGAAGATTCCTGCGGGCCATTCCGGTGCCCTCTTGTCGCCCTTACTCGAGACGTTGCGGGTCAGGCATGCCGCGCAATGGATCGAGGGTCAGACGGTCCTGGATTGTGGCTGTGGCAGGGGGCGATTGCTTTCGTCGCTCGCGAAGGGAGTTGCCTACACTGGTGTGGACAATGACCCCGAGTTGATTGCATACCTCCGGCAACGCCACCCGGACGCGCAGTTCATCCAAGGAGATCTGACATCCCTGAAACTCGGCGACCAGGTCTTCGACTCAATAGCCGTTTTGGCGGTCATAGAGCACATCTCATCGCCCCAATCCTTCATCCGTCAAATTGCGGCGCACCTGAAACCTGGTGGCGTGCTGGTGCTTACAACCCCAGCTCCGAGTTTTGAGCCGCTCCTACATATCGGCAGCAGATTAGGCTTGTTCTCACGTCACGCAGAGGAGGACCACAAGCGGCTACTCGACCGGAGCGCCCTGGAGCAGGTCGCGCGCACAGGGGGGCTTGTTCCAGGGAAACACTACCGCTTTCTCTTCGGGGCAAATCAATTGTTAGTCGCCCGAAAGCCCGCTTCTGATTGATTCTGCGGGAACTTGAGCTCGTGAGACGTGTCAGATGGCTCGACCTGATCGAAGTGCTTCTTACACTGTGGGTCATTGCCGTCATGGTCCTGTTCCTCGTTCAATTCGCTGACGAAATCGAGACTGGACTTGGCGTCGTCAAGAGGGCACTAGGACTGGAATGAACTACGGCTTGGTCTTGGTCCTTGCGGCACTCTGGCTGGCGATGGCCACGATGGCCGGGCGGACTTTACTGCGGATAGGCGGAGTGACTGCTTGTGGCAGATTTGAGTCTCTCGTGCTCTCCGTAGCCATTGGCTTCGCCTTCGGTGCGTATGTGGTTATCGGCTTCGCGCAGATAGGGTGGCTCTCGACCCCGATGGCCTGGACGGTGCTGGGGATCCTAGCGCTCTTGTCCATTCCCACTCTGCGGCGGCAACGACCAAGGGAATGGTGGGTCTGGGTGAAGGAGCGCCTCGGGGTTTTCCGAGTGCCGGGATGGCGAAGGTGGCTTCTTTTGAGCCTCGCCGCCGTTTTCGCTGTTAGCGCCACGCTCAATCTCATCTCGGTCCTTGCTCCTCCTACCGAGTGGGACACTCTCACTTATCACCTTGCAGAGCCTTCCTATTTCATCCGCCAGGGCAGGATGAGTTTCGTGCCGTACCGAGAGTGGCCAACGCCGCTAACCGCCGAGATGTGGAATATGGTGGCGCTGCTGTTGGGCTCGGACCGGCTCGCACAGGTTTTCCAATGGAGCATGGGTCTTGCTGCCGCGGGTGCCCTGTACGTCCTGGCCGCGCCTCGGACATCGCGCAGCGTGGGATTGCTGGCAGCTGTGGTTTTCTATACGTCACCCCATGTGCTCTCCTTGGCCACCTCGGCGAAGAGCGACCTGGCGTGGATGACGTTTTTCTTTCTCACCTTGCATACACTGCTCTTGTGGCGCGAGCGGGGAGATATTCGGTGGCTATGGTTGTCGGCGATGCTCTTGGGCTTAACATTAGCCACCAAGTTCCAAGGCCTCTTCGGTGTGCCAGCCATCGGACTTCTGCTGTTGTTCATGCAGGGCGAAGACTGGAAGCGGGTGCCGGTGCGGGCCCTTGGCAGGGTCGTCGTGTACGGAATCGTCGTGGGTGTAGTAGCATCGCCTTGGTGGATCCGGAACTGGGTTGGGGGAGGTGATCCACTGTGGCCCTACGGCTATCCCGTATTCCACTCGGATTTCTGGAGCCAGGAGCTTCACGACAAGTACGCTTCGTGGAGCCAGGGGCCTGGGCAGGGGATCGGCCACTATTTCGCCGGGCTGTGGAACCTGACCGTGAACCAGTCCGCATGGCAGTTTGGCCTTCGCCTGCCCATAACACCGGTGCTTTTGGCCCTACTGCCGTTCGTTGTCCTGCTGTGGGCCCGCGTTTCTTCTAAGACACGGTGGTTCTTCGTGGCACTCACGGCTGCGGCACTCGTTCACTACACCATATGGTTTGAGACGTATCAGCAGACCCGTTACCTTTTTCCTGTGCTCGCAGTGCTTATGATTCCATCCGCCTATGCGGCGCTGCATTTGGTGCGCAACACGGCGCCAAGATTTGTAGTCGGGGGACTCCTGGCGGCTTCTCTCGTGTTTTTCTTCGGATACAACATCTTCTATAACGCCCAGTTCGTTCCAGTTGTCGCAGGTTCTGAATCCGAGGAGGCGTTTCTTGTACGAAAGGTGAGCTACTATCAAGACCTTCAGTGGCTTGACCAAAATTTGCCTTCGGACGCCAAGGTGCTGTTCTATCCCCTGAAGACGTATTATCTGGACCGTGATTTCGTACGTGGTGATGAGAATCTTTGGGAGATTAGTGAATCGACCACACCTGAGGACTACCTCCGGTTTCTTCGTGAGCGGCGTGTGACTCATGTCTTCGCCGCGAGCGATGTATTTGCCACCCATCGTTGGGGGCAGCGGATTACTAGCATCATCAAAGACCTCAAGTCGAGCGGGGACTTGAAGGCGGTCTATACAAACCATGAAGCAATCGTCGTAGAGAGCAGAACCCTAGCCCAGTTCGACCATACGTTGGTAGAGGTGCTAGAAGTCATGCCCACCAGTGAATTGGGCAGGGTCGGTTAGGAAATGACGCCACGCACGGCAACACTGCGCCAAGGCACGGCAATCGCGTTGCTACTGGTTGCAGTGCTCATCGCGTATTACCTGTTGCAGCAGTTTTCCCGAGGCAACGAACTAGGCATCGTGCTGCCGGCGGCTGGAGCGCTCTGCGGCCTCATCCTGTTGAAACCCCGAATCGGCTTGTACGCGTTTTGTTTTACGTTAGTCCTGATTCCCTACGACTGGCGAATCGAGGGATTGAAGTTCACGTCCGCGAACACACTGATGGTCGGGGCTGCGCTGGTGGCGTGGGGTACCTCGGTGGCTATCCGCCGACGAGGACTACAGCTTAGTGTAGTTATTCTGCCGCTTCTTGTTGTGGTCGTGGTTGCATGGTTTAACTACTTCAGATATGGAAGCGGGTTTTTCAATCTCCCATATGTCTTAACAGAGGCTGTGCTGCTGTTCATTTTGGCAACCCAACTCATTCGGACGCGGGAGCAGCTGGAGCAGCTACTCCTTGCGCTGGCGCTCATGACCATAGTGAGAAACCTCATGGATCTTGGAGTCACAATCTATTCATTCCAGCAGGGCGACGTTCTCGGGGCCATACGACAAGACCGCTTGCTAATCAGTGGTACGTCTACCACTGAGTCTGAATGGCGCAGCCTCTTACTCCCCTTGCTCGCCGTCGGTGCGCTGTTTGCCAAACAACGCCTCGTGAAACTACTTCTCATTTCAGCGGTGTTCTTGGACGTGGCATGGTTAGCTTTTGCTGCTACGAGGATAGGATTTCTTGGGATAGGCATCTCCGCGATAGCGGTCCTTCTCGTACCCCCCCGTGAACAGCGTGCGAATTCTATGCGGTTGGTCATACCTGGCGTTATTTTCGTTGCATTGTTGATGACTGTTTACTCGCAATCCTGGGTTCATATCTTTAGTAAAACCCAGGAGGACTTGTTCATCGGGGATATCAGTTCAGGAAGGTGGCGTATCTGGGAGGAGTCGCTCAAAGGGTTTTGGGGAAACCCCTGGATGGGTTCGGTGCAGGGAGTGAAGCACAGCTTCCTATTCCACAATGCAGGAAGCATGGGGCTTGTATTTATGGTGCCCTATGTATTGGCGGTATTTCTGATATGGAGACATCTGTCATACCTTCGACGACAAGATGGTGACAACGCAAGCGGCTCTGTGATTGGTATGCAAGGCTGCCTCTTGGTTGTAACTGTTCTCAGTGTTGTAGGGTATTTCCTCAATTCCGGAATCAATGCGTTCTTCTTCTGGACAATTGCAGGTGCCTTTGAAGGGTACTATCTTCAGCGCCGTAAAGACCGTCGAACCGAAGTGGTCTCCGTGGCACAAAGATATTTCCCCCAAATACGGTTTCGCCGACGTGGTAGGGTAAGCGCGGGAGGGGTCGTTCCCTGATGGGGAGCTTTGACAGTGTCATCTTTATTTACGCGCCCACGTGGGACGCTGCTTCACAGGTCAGTAAGCACCACATGGCCCGCTATTGGGCGGCTCAGGGAAAAAGGGTACTGTATGTTGAAGCGCCGTTCCACGCCTTTTCTCTATTCACGAGACTTCGGGAAGTTCAGCGTCTGTGGCGTCGCTATACCAATGGACCTCAAGAAGTCACACCCAATCTGTGGGTCGCTGCGGTCCCTATCCTTTTCCCATACCGGGCTGGGTGGCCCCTTGCCGGATTTGGGCCCGTCCTGTCGGTTAACCAGTTGCTCGTGCGGCGCAGATTGCGGCAAGTTCAGAAGCGGTTTGGCCTCTCCAACCCTTTGCTGGTTGTCGGGTCGGCCATTGCCAATCCCTTCATTGACGCTCTTGGTCCGTCCCTTGTCCTGTACCACTGCAGCGACGACTACACCCGAAGCCCAACATTTCCATCTTCGTACACGAAGTTGGAGAAGTCGTTGACAGCCCGCGCCGACCTGGTCATTTGCACGGCCGAAACCCTGCGCCAAGTCAAGGCCTCTTTGAACTCGTACACTTACACGGTAGTTAATGGCGCACAAGTGGGCCATTTCGCTCACACTCAAGACCCGCAGGTCAGGGCTGCCGCGGATTTGCAAGGGCTTCCCAAGCCGGTGATTGGTTACATCGGTACCGTCTTCGAGTGGATAGACCAAGAGATGATTGCGTTCGCCGCCAAGGCCCATCCCGAATGGAGTTTCGTCTTAGTGGGACCGATCGCTACCGATGTATCGCGCCTGCGTCCTCTACGAAACGTGCACCTGGTAGGGCCGAGGCCATATACCGATTTGCCCGCCTATCTCAAAGGCTTTGACGTCGCGACCGTGCCCTTCGTGTTTCATGACGTGACACTGAGGGCAAGCCCGGTCAAGTTCTACGAATATCTTGCGTCTGGTGTACCGGTCGTGGCGACCAAGTTGCCAGACTTCGAGCCGTTAGGTCATATGACGGAGCTCGTCTCCTCGCCGCAAGAGTTCACGGACGCCTTGGAGCGGGCCATACGGACTGAGACGTCCGAGAAGCAGGCTGCGCGGATGCGAGAAGCCAAGAACCACTCGTGGGAAGCCAGGTTCGCTCAGGTTGATGGGCTGATTGCTGAAGCCTACGCCCGCAGAGGACGAAAACTCGCTGTGCAACCTCAAGGAGTCCGCGCTTGAAGCAGGTCTTGCTGGACGGACGCGGCCAAGTGCAGGTGGTTGAAGTACCGGCTCCCAAGCCAGAACGAGGGCAGGTCCTAGTCTCGACAGCCTACTCACTCATCAGCTCCGGGACGGAGCTGGCGACTCTCCAGCACCAGTCGTCTGGGCTGCTCAAGCGGGCGATGGAGAAGCCGGGCTTGGCGAAAGACCTGGCGAAGCGTGTCGTCATGGAAGGGCCCCTTGCCACGAAAGATGCGGTGGAGGAACGCCTGAGCCGCTGGAATCCCATCGGTTACAGCCTCGCAGGGACGGTTATGGATGTAGGTGAAGGCGTGGAGGGCCTGCGCGTCACGGACCGTGTCGCGTGCAGCGGGGCTGGACATGCGCACCATGCGGAGGTGGTGGCTGTGCCGTTCCGTTTGGCGGTGCCGATACCCGAAAGGGTAGCATTCCGCGAAGCCGCCTTTGCGCCCGTGGCTGCCATCGCCATGCAGGCGGTCCGCAGGAGCAATGCCGCCATCGGCGAAACGGTGGTGGTCATCGGTCTGGGGTTGGTAGGTTTACTGGCGTGTCAACTCCTTCGGAAGGCTGGATGCCGAGTGATCGGCTATGACCTAGACCCTGCAAGATGTGAATTGGGTGTTGGACTCGGCTGCGAAGCGACGGCAGAGGAAGAAGCACGCCTGGACGAACTGGTGAAGCAGCACACCTCTGGCTTTGGGGCCGATGCGGTTTTGATATGCGCGGCTAGTGTGAGCAACGCTCCGGTCAACCTGGGCGTGGCCCTGGCCCGCGAGCGGGGCAGGGCCGTGGTGGTGGGGAACGTAGGTATGGAGTTGGACCGCGAGGCGATGTACCGGAAAGAGATCGACCTTGTGATGTCGCGTTCCTTGGGCCCCGGGCGGTACGACCGGCGGTACGAGGTCGAAGGCCACGATTATCCTGCGGCATACGTCCGGTGGACCGAGGCGCGCAATATGGAGGCGTGTCTTGGGTTGATGGAGAAAGGGGGACTGGATATCGCCTCGCTCGTGTCTTTCGAAGCCACGGTCGAAAACGCTGTCGAGGCCTATGCCAAACTTTCGGGAGACGGGAAGCCCGTGGCGGTGTTGCTCAGGTACGAGAAGAACCTGAGCGGGACGCCATCTACGCCGCCGGTCAGGAAGGTACCCGTCAAGGCGCCAGGACCGCTCGCCGGGCGGATTGGCGCCGGACTCATCGGCCCGGGAAACTTCGCCCGCGCTGTGCATCTTCCTGCCCTCAAATCCAGCAGGGAGTTCGTACTCATCGGCGTCGCGGCGCGGCAGGGCCACGCTGCGGACCACACGGCGCGACACTACGGTGCTTCCTATGGTACGACGGACCCGAGTGAGTTGTTCGGGGACCAGAAGGTACAAGCGGTCTGGATCACCTCCACACATGAGAGCCATGCCCGGCTAACACTTCAGGCTCTCAGAGCAGGGAAGAATGTGTTCGTGGAAAAGCCGCTTGCCCTCACGTTGGAGGATTGCCACCAGGTGGTGGGAGCAGCCCACCAGAGCGGCCACGTGGTGATGGTGGGATTCAACCGAAGGTTCGCACCTGCTTCGAGGGTGGCCTCCCGCCACTTCGCGGGCGTGGCTAGCCCCAAGCAAATCCTGTACCGCGTCCGCGCTGATGCATCACCATCCGGCCATTGGCTCGACGACCCCGCGCGTGGCGGCGGCCGGCTGCTAGGTGAAGGTGTACATTTCTTCGACTGGATGGCATGGTTCCTGAAGGAGGAGCCGGTTCGGGTGACGGCCACTTCATCCAGCGGCGAGGACAACAGCACCGTTGTGGTGGAGTTCAGCGGAGGCTCGGTGGGCACCCTCGCGTACACCACTGCGGGTTCGGAGGCGCTCCCGAAGGAGCGGATCGAGGTGTTCGGCGGGGGCAAGAGCGCCGTCGTTGACAACTTCGGGCGCGTTCTGCTCGGTGGTGAGAGAGGCGCCCATAAGGTGGTGCAAGCCAAGGGCAAGGGATACGTGGAGCAGATGACTGCCTTCGCGGCGGCGCTGCGGGGAAAGCCGTTCGAGGGTCCCACAGCGCAGGACGGGCTTCGCGCGACGGCCTGTGCGCTGGCGGCTCTGGCAGCTCTGAGAGAGCGTGGGCCTCAGCAGGTTGTCCTCTAGAGTGAACCTCCCCGTTTATCCCGCATCATTCATGGTGCTCACCCATGTGCGGCATTAGTGGGTTGGTCCGCGCCGGCGGACTGTTGCCGAGCGACGAAGAGGCGGTGCGGCGGATGACGGAGGCCATGCGCCACCGCGGCCCCGACTCATCGGGCCATCTAACGGAAGGGAACATCGCCCTCGGCATCCGGCGCCTTCGCATCATTGATTTGGCTACCGGCGACCAGCCCGTCCACAGCGAGGACGGTAAAGTCTCGGTCATCCTGAACGGCGAAATCTACAACTACCGGGAATTGACCCGCGAACTGCAAGGCCTGGGCCATCGCTTCGCGACCAAGAGTGACACCGAAGTCATCGTCCATGGGTACGAACAGTGGGGCGAAGATTGTATCCAGCGGCTGCGGGGCATGTTCGCTTTCGCGGTCCTGGACCGAAGGTCCGGTGTTGACCGGGGTGCACGTCTGTTGCTTGCCCGCGATCGCATGGGCATCAAGCCGCTTTATTGCTACCGTGACGGAGGCCTGATGCTGTTCGCGTCGGAAGTGCGGGCACTGCTGGCTGCCAGACTTTTTGCGCGAGAAGTCAGCGTTGAAGGCCTGTATTCCTACCTCGCTTTTGGCTCCGTCCAGGAACCTCTGTCCCTCATGGAAAACGTGCTTTCAGTCCCCCCGGCCCACTACGTCAACCTGGACGTGAGAACCGGGATGTTCGCCCTCCGGCGCTACTGGGATTTTCCCGACGCCGAAGCGGATCATGGCAGCCGGAACGGCGCCGACGGTGGAGACGGAGCGGCCGTCGAAGGACTGCGTCCGCTGCTCAGAGAGGCTGTGGCGTTGCGGATGATTGCCGATGTACCGTTGGGAGCTTTTCTCAGCGGGGGCATAGACTCGGGTGCTGTAGTGGCGACCATGGCAAAGGAGGCCACCTCGCCGGTCAAAGCCTTCACCATCGGGTTTGGAGAGAGAACCTTCAACGAGGCACCGCTTGCCCAAAGGGCCGCGATGCGCTTCGGCGTGGAGCAGACGACGATAGTGCTCACTCCTGATCAAGTTCTGGCTGAGCTTCCCTCGGCCTTGGATGCTCTGGACCAGCCCTCGATAGACGGCCTCAACACCTACTACGTGTCCCGGGCCGCGCGTCAGGCCGGCATGACTGTGGCGCTCTCCGGGCTAGGTGGCGACGAGCTGTTCGCTGGGTACAGCACCTTCCGCAACGTGCGGCGCATGCTAGCTCTTCAGTCTGCCGTGGGGTGGGTCCCTAGTCCTGTTCGCGCAGGTGCCGCTGCGGTCTGGGCGCGGGCCAACGTTGCGTCGTCCGCTACGGCCAGGACCAAAGAGGCGGCGCTGATCGCGGGTGACGTGCCGTCGGGGCATCCCTACTTCCTGAGCCGAGCCTTGTTCACGCCCTCGCACTCAATGGCCCTGATGTCATCCGCTGCCCGCGACGCCTATTCTCCCGAAAACGCCTGGGAGCAACGGGTAGAAGAGACGCTGGCGAAAGCGGCAGGATACGACCCCGTCAACGCCGTTTCTTACTTGGAATGCAGCCACTACCTGGTGAGCACCCTTCTTCGGGACACCGACCAGATGAGCATGGCGCACTCACTCGAGGTCCGGGTGCCGCTGATTGACCACAAGTTGGTGGAGTACATGATGCGCGTGCCGGGGCGGTATAAACTCACCTCCACCGACAAGACGCCAAAGCGGCTGCTGGTGGGCGCCATGAGTGGTGCGCTGCCCGCTGAGGTCGTCAACCGAAAGAAGACGACTTTCACCCTCCCATGGGAGCTATGGCTGCGAGGACAGCTTCGGAGCGAAGTTGAGACGACACTCGTGACTTTGCCGCCCAAGTCCAGCCGCTACTTGGAGCAAGGCAAAGCGCGAGAGACCTGGAGGGCATTTCTTTCTGGCCGGACGTCGTGGTCGAGGCCGTGGAGCCTCTATGTCTTGTGCCGATGGCTGGAACGAAACGCCGCGTGAACATCCTGCAGGTCTCGTACACCTACGCGCACTTCGTGGAGACGGGCGGCCCAGCGGTAAAAGTGCAGGCCATCGCCGAAGGTCTCGCCAAACGAGGGCACGCGGTGGGTGTGTTGACCGTCTCCTACGGCCGGCGAGAACTTGAACAAAAAGCCATGGGAGGGGTCGAGATTGAGTACCTTCGTCCCTGGTTCCGCTACCGGACGTTCACGATCGCGCCCAGCGTCGTTCCCTTTTGTGTAAGACGGCTACGAGGATTTGATGTCGTTCACGTGTACGGCCTCTATGAGATGCTTGGGCCGATTGTAGGTTTCTTCTGCCGGCGGCGCGACATTCCTTACGTCTTAGAGCCGATAGGCATGGGGCGCGCGTCCGGACGTAGTCTAGGCAAGAAGCGGATGTATAACGCCTTGTTTGGGCGAGGGCTGGTCGGAAATGCGGCGTTGATTATCGCTACATCAGAGAGGGAGCAGGAGGAGCTTCTCGAGGACGGGGTACCGAAGGATAGGCTGATATTGCGCAGGAATGGGGTGGATGTCTCACAGTTCAACCCGCCTCCGCCACAGGGGCGTTTTCGTGCTCGCGCAGGGATCGGACAGAATGAGAAGGTGGTTATCTTTCTAGGGCGGATGGCGCCAATCAAGAACCTCGACATGCTTATCGAGGCGTTTGCCTCTTTTACCAACAACGATGAGCGGCTGGTATTGGTCGGCCCTGATGAGGGTGACGGCTATGTGGACCGCTTGAAATCACTGGCAGCGAGATTGGGGCTGGATGGAAGAGTCCACTTCGCCGGCCCTCTCTATGGACAGGAGAAGATCGAGGCCCTCGCCGATGCGGACACGCTCGTTCTACCATCGCGCAGCGAAAGCTTTGGCATGGCCGCGCTCGAGGCGATGGCCTGTGGCAAGCCGGTGGTGGTCACCGAAGAGTGTGGGATTGCGCCGTACGTCAAGGGCCGGGCGGGACTGGTGGTGCGGCGGGAGACGGCTGCCATCGCAGAGGGCATCCGGACAGTACTTGAACATCCAGAATTGGCGAGTCGATTTGGCAAAGAGGGTAAGACTATTGCTGCCCAACTCTCGTGGGACGAGCCGGTTTCGCAGATGGAAAGGCTATACGGCCAATTGACCGAAAGGCACAGGGCGGCGTAGATGTGCGGCATAGCTGGCGGTGTTGGAATCGGCGGGCATGAGTGCCTGGAGGCCATGGCGGGAGTCTTGGCACATCGCGGCCCCGACGACCAGGGGATGCGCTACTTCCCCAAGAACAAGGTGGGTTTCGGGTTCCGTCGTCTCAGCATCATTGACCTGTCCCCCGCAGGCCATCAGCCCATGTCCAATGAGGATGGGACGGTGTGGATCGCCTTCAATGGCGAGATTTACAACTTCTGCGAACTCCGTCAGAGGCTAGAGCCTAGCTACCGCTTTAGATCGAACACGGATACCGAAGCGATCCTTCACCTGTACGAAGCAGAGGGTCTCGACTTTGTGCGGCATCTCAACGGTATGTTCGCCATCGCGATCTATGACTCCCGCCCCCCGGCTCCCTCTCATCCCAACTCTCCCAACCTCGTTCTGGCGCGGGACCGGCTCGGCATCAAGCCGCTGTACTACTGCCTTACCCAAGGGATATTCCTCTTCGGCTCGGAGATAAAGGCGCTCCTGGCCAGCGGCCTGTATCATGCCGACCTGAACCGCCAGGCCCTGTGGGATTACTTCACCTACCTCTACGTGCCATGTCCAGAGACGATGTTCCACGGTGTGCTCCAACTCCCTCCAGCACACCTGATGGAGGTGGATGTTGAGACCAAGGAGACGAGACTGAAGCGGTATTGGCACCCCGTGGAGTTTCAAACAGGCCAGCCCGTGGGCGGAAGGCATGGGTCCTACGAGGAGAGCAAGTCGAGACTGCGGGAGCTCCTGGCGGACGCGGTCCGGATGCAGATGGTCAGCGATGTGCCGTTGGGTGTGTTCCTCAGCGGTGGGATCGACTCCGCCATCGTGACCGGGTTGATGGCTCAGTCGTCGCGTCAGCCTGTGAAGTCGTTCACGGTGGTCTTCCGGGGGAACGGTCTGGAGTTCTATAACGAGCAGCAGGCAGCGCGGAAGATCAGCAGCCGGTTTGGGACTGAGCACCACGAACTCGATGTCGAAGTGCCGGACCCGATGGCGATGCTAGACCTTGTGGAGTACTTCGACCAGCCCTTCGGCAACCCCACGTTCTACCTGATGCACCTCATTTCGAAGCATACGCGGCCGGAGGCGACCGTGGCGCTGTGCGGCGCGGGAGGTGACGAACTTTTTGGCGGCTATCCACGATACCATGCCATCCGCTTGGCACGTTTGCTGCGATGGGCGCCTCCGCCAGCCATAGCCATCGCACGATGGTTCCTGAGCCTGCCCAGGGACGACTACCGCGCGATGCGATTGCGGCGCGCCCGGCAGTTTTTCGAAGGTCTCGACAGGGACGCTGCCCGTCAGTTCGTGAAGTGGACATACTTCATGGATGAAGCAAGGAAGGACTCTGTCTTGGCTAAGAGTCCCGAGACGGGCAATCACATCCTGCCATCGGACAGAGTTGTTAGAAACTATATGACTGAACGAGGGATGGATGGTTCTGCCAATGGCGCGCTCCTGCTGGACTTGCAGACCTTCTTGCCGGACAACATATTGGAGTACACAGACAAGATGAGCATGGCCGTGAGCTTGGAGGTGCGGGTGCCACTGCTAGACCACCGGGTTGTGGAACTCTTGGCCGCGATGCCCTTCGACTGGAAGGTTCGGGGGCAGAACACCAAAGCCATACTCAAAGACGCATGCGCTGACCTTCTTCCAGAAGAGCATCTCACTGCTCCCAAGAAGGGCTTCAATGTCCCGTTGGGGATGTGGATGCGAGACCGTCTCGATGGGTACTTCGACATGCACATGGGCCAGAGCAGGGTAGTGAGCCAAGGCATCTTTCGCTGGGAGGGCATCCAGCAGCTGCGGGCGGAGCACGCCGCTGGCCGGCGCGACAACGCCCATGAGTTGTTCTCCATCATCATGTTCGACGTGTGGTACCAGAAGTACATACTCCAAACGGAGCCGCTGGGATTCCGACGCGTTGCGTCGCCCACGGCTGAGAGGCGTTAGTTGGCACAGTTGAGCGTTGGCATCGTCGGCGCGGGTTTCATCGCGTCGCTTAAGCATCTTCCCGCACTGCAAGCACTTCGCGGCAAGGCAAGGATAGCGGCTATCTGCGACCAGAATACGGCGCAAGCGCGAAAGTTGGCTGAGAAGTTCGGCGTTCGCAACGTGTTCCAAAGTGTTGATGAGATGCTTGCGAAAGAGAAGCTCGACGTGGTGGACATATGCACGCCGCCGGCGACCCACAGCGCAGTAGCCATACAGGCCATCGAGGCGGGACGGAATGTGCTCATCGAAAAGCCGATGGCGCTGCATGTGGGGGAGTGCGACGCAATCATCCAGGCAGCCCAGCGCTGCGGAGTCAAGGTGTGCGTCGTTCACAGCGACCTGTTTTATCCACCATTCCTGAAGGCGAGGAAGCTGGTAGCCGGTGGGGCGCTTGGCGATTTCATGGGGATGCGGGTCTTTCTATCCACGCCTGCCAGTTACATGACTTCACGGCAAGATCATTGGGCACACCGGCTGCCAGGCGGAGTCATCGGCGAGACGGGGCCCCACATCGTCTATATGACGCTGGCGTACATCAATCCGATCAAGGACGTGGCGGTCCATGCCTTCAAGCGGCTGCCGCAGTATCCGTGGTCCGCCTTTGAGGACTACAGACTAGAGTTGATTGGTGAAAAGGCGTCCTGTTCGGTGACTGCGGTCTATACCAGCAACCAGTGGAGCGCCCTGGTGGACCTTTGGGGCACCGAAGGCGGCATGACGCTGGACCTGGAAGCCATGTCTCTGGTAAGGCACCGCAGGCCGGCGCTGAGCCCTGCGCGCATAGCGACCTCTCAGCTCAGTGAGTCCCTGCAGATGGTCAGGGACACGGTTGTGGCGGGTACCAGCGTTCTCTCCAAGCGGTATGCGAGGACCCACGACATCCTGATTGCGGCGTTCTTGGAGAGTATCGTGCGTGGTACCGAGCCGCCGGTAACCGCGGAGGAGGGCCGTGAGGCAGTCAGAGTGATGAATCTCATCGCCGAGCGCCTCGCACACCAGAAGCTACAATCAGGGGTCGGCAGGCCCGCATAGTTGGGTACTCTTACAAGGGGAATCACGTAGCTTTGTATATCCTCGGAATCAATGCGTTCCATGGTGATGCGTCGGCGGCTATCTTCCGCGATGGGGCCTTGCTGGCTGCGGTCGAGGAGGAACGCTTCACACGGGTCAAGCACACAGCGGGCTTTCCCTATCATGCCATAAGGTACTGCTTGGAGACGGCGGGCGTGTCGGCCGAGGGGCTCGACCACGTGGTCATTCCAAGGAAGCGCTCCGCCCATTTGATGCGCAAAGCCTTCTGGGCGCTCCGGCTGCCCCACATGGCGATGGACCGAGCGTCGGTGTGGCGCCGGTTCGGCGACGTACGCGATGTTTTGGCGCAGTATACCGGTACCTCGCCGGGTAAACTCAAGGCGCAGTTCCACTTCGTTGAGCACCACGTCGCACATGCCTCCAGCTCGTTCTATGCCTCACCTTACCGCGATGCTTCGCTTCTGTCGCTGGATGGCTTGGGCGATTTCGCGAGCATGCTGTGGGGCGCCGGGAATGACCGTGATTTCGATGCCAAAGGATTCGAATTGTTCCCTGATTCGTTGGGGCTGTTCTACACGGCCATCACCCAGTATCTTGGGTTCCTGAAGTACGGGGATGAGTACAAGGTCATGGGGTTGGCGTCCTACGGTGAGCCGAAGTACAAGGACCTGTTTTCGAGCATCGTTCGTACGAACGGGAATCTAGGTTTCGACCTTGATATGCGCTACTTCGTCCACCACCGCAAAGGGCCGGAAATGAGCTGGGCGGAAGGTGAACCGAAACAGGGGAAGCTTTTCTCCGAGGCGCTTGAGCGAGCTCTCGGGCCAGCGCGCCAGCCTGGAGCTCCGCTGGAACAGAAGCATCAGGACATCGCCGCGACCCTCCAATGGCGGCTGGAGGAGGCGGTGTTTCACCTAGTCAATCTTCTTCACAAACGGACGGGCAGCCCGAACCTCTGCTATGCGGGTGGCGTAGCGTTCAACTGCGTGGCCAATGGGAAGTTGTTCGACCGAACTCCCTTCCGTCATCTGTACATCCAGTCAGCGGCAGGCGATGCCGGCCTGGCTATCGGCGCTGCGCAGTACGTGTACCACCAGGTGCTTGGGCATCCCCGGGGATTCGTTATGACGCACGCCTATTGGGGGCCGGAGTACCCGCCGGAGCAGATAAAGACGGTGCTGCAACAACGCGATTTGAGATTCGATGCGATGGAACAGCCGCAACTCGCCGAGGCAACCGCTCGGCGCATCGCGGACGGGGCCATCGTGGGGTGGTACCAGGGCCGCGCCGAGTGGGGGCCACGCGCGCTGGGCAACCGCAGCATCGTGGTAGATCCCAGGCGGCCTGACATGAAGGACGTGCTGAATTCACGCATCAAGCACCGCGAGCCATTCCGTCCATTTGCACCCTCGATATTGGAGCATGAGACAGCCAATTGGTTCGAAAAAAGTTACCCATCCCCATTCATGCTCATGGCCTATCCGGTACGCAAGGAAAAACGGGACAAGATTCCCGCACCTACACATGTGGATGGCACAGGGCGCCTTCAGACGGTGACCGAGGATGCGAACCCGAGGTATTTCGGGCTTATCGAGGCGTTCCAGAAGCAGACGGGAGTGCCGGTGTTGCTGAATACTTCGTTCAACGAGAACGAGCCTGTCGTGAACACGCCACAGGAGGCGGTGGACTGCTTTCTACGTACGAAGATGGACTGCCTCGCCATAGGCCCCTATCTCGTGGAG
>Ga0194128_10002129_pt1 | contig 32686 bp, 28 predicted proteins | sample TA2KigCa65mmetaG_FD_148650 | JGI IMG/M metagenome (GOLD analysis project Ga0194128, IMG submission 148650) | Freshwater microbial communities from Lake Tanganyika, Tanzania - TA2015037 Kigoma Deep Cast 65m | ecosystem: Environmental > Aquatic > Freshwater > Lake | place: Tanzania: Lake...
CCTCGACGCCCCTCGCGGCGTCACACCTCCTCGAAATATGCCAGATATTCCTTCGTCGGCGTTCCTTGCGAGGGACGCCGATGAACGGCAATCTGCTTGACGCTATCTCGACGGCGGTGCACTAGCCGGCCGGCCTCGAGAGGCGGCGAACCCCGGTGACCCGAGGGAGCGGCTCGTGCGCGTGATGTCGCTCGCCCGTCCAGGCGATGCGCGGAGCGCTCCGCTCGAGCTGCGGGAGCGCTCGACTCGAGCACCGGAGACGAACGAGGTGCTCGTGCGGGTCGAGGCCTGCGGCGTCTGTCGCACCGACCTGCACGTCGTCGAGGGGGATCTGCCGGAGCGTCGCAGCGGGATCGTACCGGGCCACGAGATCGTCGGGCGCGTCGTGGCCGTCGGCCCCTGCGTGACCAGTCTCGCGACGGGCACGCGCGTCGGAGTCGCGTGGCTGCATCGCTCGTGCGGCATCTGTCGCTTCTGCCAGCGAGGCGCGGAGAACCTGTGTCTCACCCCGATCTTCACGGGGTGGGACGTCGACGGCGGCTATGCGGACGAGGTGATCGCATTCGCGGAGTTCGTCTACGCGCTTCCGGAGGAGATTCCGGCGACCGATCTCGCACCACTCCTCTGCGCCGGGATCATCGGCTACCGCGCCTACGCGCGCTCGGGCATCCGCGCGGGCGGTCGCCTCGGGCTCTATGGCTTCGGCGGCTCCGCACACATCGTGATCCAGCTCGCGCGTCACCAGGGCTGCGAGGTCTACGTGTTCAGCCGCGGCGGCGCGCATCGCGAGCACGCTCTCGAGCTCGGCGCCGCATGGGTCGGCGACAGCTTCGAGCGGCCACCGCGTCCGCTCGACGCGGCGATCCTCTTCGCGCCGGCGGGCGAGATCGTGCCGGCGGCGCTCGCGAGCCTCGATCGCGGCGCGACGCTCGCGGTCGCGGGCATCCATCTGACGGACGTCCCGCCGCTCGACTATCAGCGGCATCTCTTCCAGGAGCGCGCGCTCGCGAGCGTCACGGCGAACACGCGCGAGGACGGGCGCGCGCTGCTGCGGCTCGCGGCGGAGATCCCGATCCGCACGCGGACGCGCGTCCTCCCGCTCGCGTCCGCGAATGACGCGCTGCTCGACCTGAAGGAGGATCGGATCCGGGGCGCCGCCGTTCTCGTCCCCTGAGATGCGCGCGAGAACCCGCTCCGCGCTTGACCGAAGCGCTGGCCGGTGATTTGGGGCGTGGCGAAGGAGACTTCCATGAAGGTGTGCGCTCGAGTCGTCGTCGCTCTCGCTGTCGTCTTCGCGTTCGCCGCTCCGGCGCGCGCGGATGTCCCCTGTGCGGCGGACATCGCGAAGCTGTGCAAGGGCGTCCCTCCCGGTGGCGGCCGCATCCAGGATTGCCTGAAGCAGCACGAGGCGGAGGTCTCGGCCGAGTGCAAGGCGCGCGTCGACGAGCTCGCGAAGGAGCTCCAGCTCGCCGCCGCGGTCTGCCGCTGGGACATCGGCCGCCTTTGCTCGGGAGAGCATCCGGGTCACGGCAAGCTCGCCGCGTGCTTGAAGAGCCACGAGAACGACCTGTCGCCGGCCTGCAAGAAGCAGCTCGAGAGCTTGAAGGCGCCGCCCGCCTAGGGGGTCCGGTTCGTTACGGCGCATCTGCACCTAGCCTGCATTTCTCACCAGATCACGTCGCGAGGCGGTCGAGAGTGCCGAAGATTCGCGAGCCTCGGACCGGAGGGCGACGCAGGCGTACTTGAACAGTACGTCGAGGAGCCCGGAGGGAGAAGCTCGCGAAGATTCGGTGCTATCGGCCGCCGCAGTAGGGATCTGGTGAGAAATGCAGGCTAGGCAGACTGGCGAGCCTGGGTGCAGATGCGCCGCAACGAACCGGACCCCCTCTCGGCGTGCGCCGCCGGCGCGAGCGTCGTGGCGAGCAGGATCGTCGCTGCGATTCCGTTCCGGATTCTCGCGCTCATTCGTCGTTCCTTTCTCGTCGTCCGACATCCCCGCCGCTTCGGAACGGCAGCACGGGATGCCCGCGTCGCCAGCTCCAGACGAGGTCGAGCGCGCGCTCGAGGACGTCCCCTTGCGCACCCGACGCATCGACGCGCAAGCTCGGCTCGTCGGTGCGAAGCGGGTCCGCCTCGCTGCGCTGGCGAAGATAGACGTCCCAGCCGGCGTCGGAGAGCGCCGGCGCGCCGGGCGTCTCGCCCGCGCGCGCGCGCTCGGCGAGACGCTCCCGGATCACCTCGGGATCGGCGAAGCACTCGAGGAAGACGTGCGGCACGCCTTTCCGGCGCGCGAGCTCGGCGACGAGCCGTCGATCCGCTTCGTCGGTGAAGGTCGCGTCGGCGACCACGAAGCGTCCCGCTTCGAGCGCTTCACCCGCTGCCGAAACGAGATCGCGATAGACCGCGTGCCTCGCCTCGTCCGTGTAGAGCGACGCGCCTTGCTCCGCCGAAGCCGGCTTCTTCGGGTCGAGGCCGGCGCGACGCTTGCGGAGCTCGTCGCTCGACACGAGCTTCGCCCCGAGCCTCTCTGCGAGAGCGATCGCGAGAGTCGTCTTGCCCGTGCCGGAGAGTCCCATGCACGCGACGAGAGCCGGACCCGCGGCCTGCCAAGCGGTCCGCGTCGCCTGCGTGAAGAACGCGCGGGCACGCTCTTCGGCTCCGGCGCGCTCGTCCGCGGCGAGGCCCGTGTCGCACGACGTCCGGCCGTGCACCATCCCGCGCACGCAAGCGCGATGCGTGACGTAGTAGGGCAGGAGCGTGCGGACCTCGCGGTCGCCCGAGGCGTCCTCGTACGCGTCGACGAAGGCTTCGGCGAGCTCGCGGTGGCCGCGCATCTCGAGGTCCATCACGAGGAAGGCGACCTCGGACGCGACGTCGTTCGAGCGAAGGTGCGCCGAAAATTCGATGCAGTCGAAGGCGTAGAGCCCGGCGGGCACGGCGGGCGCGTTCGCGACGGCGGGCAGCGGCGGATCGACGAGGCAGAGGTTCGCCGTGTGGAGATCGCCGTGTCCCTCGCGGATGCGTCCTCCCCTCTGTCGCGCACGGACGAGGCGCTCGTGCGCCGCGACGAACCGCGCACCGAAGTCGCAGAGGAGATCGCGATCCGAGGGCGACAGGACCTTCCCGACGAGGTCGTCGGCGTTCTCGAGGACGTCGTCCCAGCGGCGTCGGAGGCCCTCGGGGCCGGCTGCCGCGACCCACTCCGCCTCCGCGGGCGCACCGTCGTGGAAGCGGGCGAGGTCGTGCGCGAAGCGCGCGAGAAGCTCCGCGTCGACGCGGCCTTCGCGCAGAGCCTCGGGCAGCATGCCGGACGCGGGAAGAGCGCGCATGCAGACGAGCGTCTCGACGGTGGTGCTCGCCTCGCGCGCGCTCGTGTCGCCCGCTTGCGAGACGGCTTGCGTCTCCCCGACGACGAAGCGCCCGTCCGCGCCGCGCGTGACGGATGCGACGCCGAGATAGAGCGGCGCGCAGAGCCGCCGGTTCAGCAGGACCTCCGTCGCGCAGGAAGCGCGGCGCAGCTCGCGCGTGCCGAAGTCGACGAACGAGAGCCGTACCGGCTTCTTCAGCTTGTACGCGAGCGGCTCCGCCACGAAGACGTGCGAGAGGTGCGTCTGCAGGTGCACGACGCGCTCGGGGCGGTGCGGGTATGCCGCCGGCTCGGCGAGAGCCGCGACGATCTCGCTCTGGTCGTTCTCGGAGCGCTCGTCCATCCCTCGGGACCGTATCGGAAGCCGTACGACGGGGCGACGTCGCAGCGAGGATCCTCACGTCGCGATCCCCACGGCCGCGCAGACGTCGGCGAGCCGGTGTGCGGCGGTGTGCGCGCTTTGCACGCGCTCGATGCCGCGGCCCGTCACCTCCGCGTAGTGGGCGTCGTCGCCGAGGAAGCGCTCGATCGCGTCACGGGCCTCGCGCTCGTCGCGCGCGACGGCGACGACGTCGCCGAAGAGCCGCTCCATGCCGACGCTCGGCGAGCTGACGACGGCCGTGCCGCACGCGAGGAGCTCGAACACGCGCCGCGCGAACATCGTCGGCGAGCTCGCGACGGAGTTCACGTTGAGGAAGATCCGGTGGCGGCGATAGTGGTCGGGAAGGTCGACGTAGCGGACGGGCGGACGGAGGTACGGCGCGAAGCGGTCCGGAAAGCGCTTGTGCGGACCACGAGCGCGATCGAGGATCGTGAGCCCGAACGGAGCTCCGGCGTCGAGCAGGACCTCGAGCTCGCGACGGCGCTCCGGGAGCTCGGGCTCGCCGTAGGAGCCGGCGAAGCACACGGTGCTCGTCCGCGCGGCCTCGCCGGGCCGCGGCGGCCGGTGGAGCTCGGGCTGTGCGAAGAACGGCAGGCAGCGTACCGCGTCGCTTCCGCGCCGGAGACGACGCTCGTACTTCGGCAGGCACGCCTCGTCGGTCGTGAAGACGACGTCGAAGTGCTTCGCCGTGTCGAGGAACCGATCGAAGAAGACCGGGTCTTCCTTGTTCCAGAACGCGGTCGGGACGCCGCGCTTCCGGCAGTGGGAGACGATCGCCGGGATCTCCTCGAGGCTTCGCTTCCAGCTCTCGGCGCGGCCGAGCCAGACCGACTCGACGAACAGGAGATCGGGACGCCGCGCCGTCGCGAGCTGGAGCCGCCAGCGGCGCGCGTGCAGGTCGAGAAGCTTCACCTCGGGGGCGAGGCACGCGCGCGAGAACTCGTCGAGGACGGCCGCGACGCGCAGGTGGCCGAACGGCCTGCTCACGTTGCGCGACGAGCCTCGCTCAGAAGACGGCGAGGGCGGTGCGGATCGCCATCACCGCGAGCGCGATCGTCGAGAGGGTGAAGACCGTGAACCGGACCATCACGAGGTTCACCGTGCACTGGATCAGCGAGTGGACGACGCGGAGCACGACGTACGTCCACGCGAGGCCGACGTTCGTCGGGTCCCCCTGGCCGGCGATCTGCGCGGCGAGCGCGGTCGCGTAGAAGATCGTCGGCTGCTCCATCAGGTGGTTGTAGTTGTCGGAGACCCACATCACCTCGGGCGGAAGGTTCAGCGTCCGCGTGCGCGCTGCCTCTTGCGCGTCGAGGTTCGCGCGCTGGATCGCAGGGATGCGCGTCGCGTACATCCAGATCCAGATCACGAGCGTCCACAGGACGAGCGCCAGGATCGGCGGGACCAGCGCGGGTGCGGTCGTCTCCATCGGTTCTCCTCCGGCCCGGCGTCTTATGCCGCGGCCCGCGGGGGTGGCAAGCGGTCGCCGACCGTTGCCGACCGTTGGCGACGAGGCACCGTCGCGAAAGATGGAGTAGGATCGACGACGGTGGGGGCGGCGGGAGGAACGGCAAGGCCGGCGCGACGATGGCTTCGTCGCTTCCTCGTCGTGCTCGCCGCGCTGCTCGCGGTCTCGGTCGCTCTCGTCGCCTTCGCCCTTCGGTACGCGGGCGGGCGGTTGCCGGAGCTGCTTCACTGGGCGGCCGCGGAGCTTCTTCCCGGGTTCGACGTGCGCGTCGGGAGCGTCGACCTCGATCTCCGCTCGCACCTCGACGTGCGCGACCTCTCGGTCTCCGCCGGGACGGGCGAAGAAGCCGAGCCCCTGGTCGCCGCCGATCGATTGACGGTCCGCTTCGCGCCGCTCGAGCTGCTCCGCGGCCGCGTCGAGGAGGTGCGGGCGGTGCGGCCGATCGTGTGCGTGCCCGCCGCCCTCCTGGACGCGGACGCGGGCGATCCCGGCGCGGTCGATTCCGACGGCAGCACCGCCTTCGGCGGTCTCGTCGAGTCGATCGGGCGCTTCGTCGTCGAGGACGGGCGCTTGACGATCGCGCCGTCGGAGGCCCGTCCGGAGATCGCGTTCTCGGTCGATCTCGACGTCGCCGGCCTCGGCGCGGATGGGACGGCGCTCGAGACGGAGCGCGCGTTTCGCCTCCGCGACGTTCGCGTCGGTCGCGCGGAGCAGCCGCTTCTCGTCGCCCGGGAGATCGACGTCGAGGCTTCGTTCGACGATTTGCGGCGCGCTCGCCTGGGCGCGGTGAACGTCGTCGACCCCGTGGTCACCGTGCCCGCGGATCCGGCGGCGATCGGGCTCGGCGCCGCCGGTGAAGCGTCCGCGACGAGCGCTTCGCCCGCGGAGCCGTGGTCCATCGAGAGGCTCCGCGTCGAGAGCGGCGTGCTCCGCGTGCCCGGAGGCGGGACGCGGCCGGAGGTGACGACGCGCTTCTCCTTCGACCTGCGCGAGATCGCGGCTTCCGGCGAGCGGGCGGAGAAGCCGCAGGAGGTGCAGCTTCGCGACGTGCGCATCGTCCTGCCGCGCGCGCCGGCGCCGTTCCTCGCTCTCGCTCAGGCGGCGGTCGTCGTCACGCCGGCCTCGCTGCTCGGAGAGGGTCGCATCGACGAGGTGGAGGTCGGACGCGGTGCGCTCCGGTTCGATGCGCCGGGGCGCGCGGTGCTCTCCGGTACGGCCGCTTCGGCTCCGCCGGCGGAGTCGGCCACGCCGCACGTGAGTCCGGCGTCCGGGTCCGCGCCGTCCGCGTCCGCGCCTTCATCGCCGCCGGCACCGGCCGACGCGCCGTGGAGCATCGGCACGCTCGCGATCGCCGGGCTCGACGTTCTCGTCGCCGATCTCGGTCCGCCGCTTCCGGACTTCTCGTTCGTGCTGCGCACGACGCTGCACGACCTGCCGCTCTCGGCCGCCGCGGCGTCGATCGCCGACGAGAGCCAGCGGCTGGAGCTCGCGGATCTCGCGCTCTTCTCGCCGTTCGATCCGTTCAAGAAAGTCGTGACGGTCGGCAGCGTGTTCGTCGGCTTCTCTCTCGCCGGCGTGATGCGAAGCGAGATCACCGAGGTGACCCTCCTGCGGCCGACGATCTTCCTGTCGGAGGACCTCTTCTGGTACATGACCGAGGAGCGGCGCGACGTCGGAGGACCAAATCCGTGGACGATCGAGCTCCTCCGCGCCGAGCTCGGCAACGTCCTGCTCGAGATCGGGAAAGCGACCCGAGTCGGCTTGCCGATCACCTTCCACACCGAGGCGAAGGACGTGCGGCTCGACAACCTCGCCGACCTCGAGATCGCGGCCGAGCTCGAGGTCCCGCGCGAGAGCTATCGCTTTCCGGCCTACGATCTCGCGCTCGATGGGATGCGCGGCGACCTGCACTTCGCCTATCCACCCGGCTCGGGCGCCGAGAACGTCGTCAGCGTGCTGCGCGCCGACGTCGTCGAGTGGCGCGACTATCGCTTGCGGGAGGGATGGCTCTCGCTCACGTTCGACACGGCGGGGATCAGCGGTACGTTCGGCGGCTCGGGCTACGCCGGCTACGTGAACGGCGGCGTGACGATCCCCTATCAGTGGGGGCAACCGTGGAACGGCTGGCTCGCGGCGAGCGATCTCGATCTGAAGGAGCTCTCCACGGTCGCGACGAGCGATGCCGTCGGCCTGACGGGACCACTGAATGCGCGCTTGACGCTCGTCCTCGTCGATCAGACGCTCGAGAGCGCCCTCGGCGACTTCACGTTGAAGGAGCCGGGGCGGCTCGAGATCACCAAGCTCGACGAGTCGATGATCCCGGCGAGCTGGCCGGGCTGGCAGCGTGACCTCGGCCGGATCGCGATCACCGCCCTGCGCGACTTCGACTACACGAGTGGCAAGGGCGACCTCCGCTACGGCGACCGACGCGGCTTCCTGGACGTCGACCTCGAAGGACCGCGCGGCGGGCGGCGTCTCGAAGCACGCTACCACGGAGCCGGCGGAGACCCACTCGCGCTCGACGTGAAGGTCGCTTCGCGACAGGATGAAGCGCGATGAGGAGGTGGGGATCCGGAGGCCGCGGGGCCGTCGCGGCCGCTCTGGCGGCTTCGATCGCGGCTCTCGCCGCTTGCTCCCTCCCGCCCGTGACGGTCGCGACTCCGGAGCCGATCGCGATCGACATCAACATGCGCGTCGACGTGTACCAGCACGCCGGCACGGAGCCGGCGGCGCCGGGCGCTCCTCTCGACGCCTCGCGCGCCGCAGTCGAAGCACGTCGGCGTGCGCGCATGTCGGAGATCCAGACGCTGAAGAACGGGCGACTCGTCGGCGAGGGACGCGACGGTCTCCTCGCCGTTCGCGATCGCCCGCCCGGCGACTACGGCGACTACGTCGAGCGGACGGCTCTGGCGGAGAACGTCGATCGGACCGCGCTGATGGAGGACGTCGCCCGCAGCGAGAAGAAGCCGCTCGACCAGGTCCGCACGGAGATCGCTGCGCTCTGGCGCGAGCGCTCGTTCCCGGGGGAGTGGATCGAGGTACAGGCGGCCGCGGGCGAGTGGCAGTGGGTACAGAAGCCCGCCGCGGACGCCGGCGAGAAGCCACCTTCCTGACGGCCGACGCCTGCGCGCTGCTCGGCGGCTCAGCGGAACGCGGGCATCACCTTCTGGGCGAAGAGCCGCGCGGGCTCGCGCGTGTCCTTTCCGAAGAACTCGATCACGAAAGCCGTGCAGCCGAGCTTCACGTGCTTCGCGATCCGGTCGATCACCCCCTGCGGCGTCCCCCAGATGCCGGACTGTGCCAGCTGACCGCCCATGTGCCCGCCGTAGATCTTCTCCGCCTTCGCGAGCGCGGCGCGCGCTTCGTCGTCGTCGGCGCCGATCACGACGACGCACTGCTGCGAGACCTCGATCGAGTCGAAGTCGCGTGCGACCTCGTCGCAGCGGCGCTTCAGCACCTGGATCTTCTCGGGGAGCAGCGCTTGCGTCGCGGCCATGTTGTTCCAGATGTCGGCGTGGCGCGCGACGATGCGCATCAGCACCTTCTCGCCGGCTCCGCCGATCAGGATCGGCGGGCGACGCTCGGGCTTGGGGAAGCAGACCGCCTCGTGGACGGACGCGTGCCGCCCCTCGTACGTCGCCCCGTCCTCGCTCCACAGCCGCTTCATGATCTCGATCGTCTCCTCGAGAGCGCGGAGACGCTCGCGGACCGGCGGGAAGCTGCAGCCGTAGCCGCGGAACTCCGCCTCGAACCAGCCGACGCCGAGGCCGGCGATCACGCGGCCGTGCGAGATCGCGTCGATCGTCGCGATCTGCTTCGCGAGAACGGCGGGATTCCGGAAGAAGGGCGGGGTGACGAGGGTACCGAGGCCGACGCGCTCGGTGATCGCGGCGACCGCCGCGAGCTCCGTCCACGCCTCGAGGATCGGCAAGTTCGGCAAGGGCACGCCGTAGAGGTGATCGCACACCCAGACGGAATCGAAGCCGAGGCGGTCGAACTCGACCGCCGCGTCGCGCGCTTGCTCCCACGTCCGCTTGATCTGCGGCAGCGTCACTCCGAAACGGATCGGTCGCGTCATGCTCGTGCTCCTTGCTCGTCGCTGTCGACTCGATCTTACGCACGCAGATCCGCGATTCACAAAACGGGCAAACACCGGCTCAGCGACGCGGCAGGAGCCCTCTCTTTCCCCCGCCTGGCACGCGAACGCCGTCGATGTCGTCGAAGTCGAGAGTGATCGCCCGGACACGGACGCCGAGCTCGCCGGGCCGGGCTCCGGCGTCGCCACCTCGTCGATCCGGAGCGCCGTCGTCGGAACCCCCTACTCGTGCACCTGGAATGCTCTCGTCGGGGATCCTATGCCATGATCCTTCTTCGGAAGGGAGTGCGAGGAGCGCCATGAGCGACGGCAAGACCGATTCGACCACGTTCACACGGATGCAGGACGCGACGAAGGCCGACTACGAGCTCATCGGCCAGCGCTCCGCGCACTTCTTCCTCGGGCTTCCGCACCGCGTCCTCGCGCATCTCCGGCTCCTCGCCGGCGACACGGGCGGATACGCGGTCGACCGGCTGACGCACAGCTTGCAGTCGGCGACGCGCGCCCTCCGTGATGGGCGCGACGAGGAGTACGTCGTGTGCGCCCTGTTGCACGACATCGGCGACACGCTCGCGTCGACGAACCACTCCGAGCTCGCGGCGACGGTCCTCGAGCCCTTCGTCTCGGAGAAGAACCACTGGATCGTCAAGCACCACGGCGTCTTCCAGGGCTACTACTTCTTCCATCATCTCGGGCTCGACCGGAACATGCGCGACCGCTACCGCGACCATCCGCACTGGCGGGACTGCGCCGAGTTCTGCGCGCTCTACGACCAGAACTGCTTCGACCCGGCCTACGACACGATGCCGGTCGAGGAGTTCGAGCCGATGGTGACGCGCGTCTTCTCGCAGATCCGGAAATCGATCTACATGGCCTGAGTCAGGGGTCTACGTCAGCTCCGGCGGTAGGACATCACGACGACGCCCTCGAGGTCCTCGCGCGTCGCCGGAGCGTACCGCCCGCTTCCGAAGGACTCGACGATCTCCCGCGGCTGGAGCCGGCTGCCTCTGGCGATCACGACGATGACGCGGTCCCGCGGTGCGTTTCGGGACGCGACCGTCCCCAATCGATCGTCGTCGACGCAGAGGACGCCGATCGCTTCGAGGGTGCTCTCCCCGCGCACGAAGAGCTCTTCCAGGATTTCCGGCTCGAGGTAGTACGCGAGCGGCAGGCACTGGCCGTAGGGAGAGACGACGATCAACGCGTCGTCGCCGCGAAGCCGTGCGACGGTGGCCGCAGCGCCGCGCCAGTCCGGCTTGACGTACGCGACGGGATTGGGACTCGCGAGAGCGAGCGCGGCCAGAGAGAGCGCGATGGTACCGCGATACGACCCGCGAATCGGCAAGCCCGAGAGGACCACGGCCTGGAGCACGATCGCGCCGAGAGCCGCCGTGAGGACGTACCGCGTCCCGAAGATCGGAAACCACTGCGCGATCACGAACGACAGTGCGATCGGGAGCGTCGCCCAGAGCACCAGGACCCCGAGCTTGCGCGCGTCGGCCGTGACGCGAAGGCGCCCCGAGGCTGCGAGGAGCAGGCCCGCCGCGAAGACGAGAGCCGTCCCCGCGATCTGCCAGGGTGAGCCGAAGAGCCCCCGCAGGACGCCGGAGAGAGCATCGATTCCCGGCGACGAGAGCCACGAGTCTCCCCGTGGCGTGTTGCGGATCAGGTAGGGCACCCACGGAAGGAACGCGACGGCGGCCGCCGCCTGGCTCAGCACGTAGTGCACGAGAGCCTGCCGCCGCCGACGGTAGAGGGTCGAAGCGGCCACGAGCTGCGCGAGGAATGCCAGGAGGATCGTGAAGTGCACGTAGGCGCCGAGCGCGTTGACGATTGCGAGCGCGATCGACCGGGCGACGCGAGGACTCTCGAGGTTACGGAGGAACAGGAGGAACGAGAGCGCGCACAGGAAGGCGGTGAGCGTGTACGAGCGCGCTTCGTGCGCGTAGTAGAGGAAGACGCCGGAAGTCGCGTACGCGAGAAAGGCGTAGAGCGCGGCCTCGCGTCCGAACTGACGAAGGGCGAGTCGGTGGAGCGCCAGCCCCGCGAGGATGCTCGCCGCAAGCGAGAAGCCGCGCAGGCTCGCGGCCGAGATGCCGAAGACGGCCGCCCACGGCGAGAGCAGCAGATGATAGAGGGGCGGATTCACGTCCGCCCGGCACCTCTCGACGATCACGCTCGCGGGCTGGAGCGCGAGGGCCGCGGTCCACGACTCGTCCCACCAGAGCGACTCGGAGTCGAGCCCGGGCAGGCGGATCGCGAGCTGAAGCGCGACGAGGACGATCGCCGTGACGATCGGGTGCTCGTCCTGGGCAGCGAGCAGCCGCTCGGCCCAGCCGCCGATCGTCGATCGCGGTGCGCCGTCCGACGCCGGGCCTGCCGTTCCTTCGTCCGTCACGCGAGCGCGAACGTCCTATCACGTCAGCCCCGCGTTGCGACGGCGACGGATCGGTGGCATTCGAGCCGCCGTGCCGAGCACGCTTCCGGACTTCCTGCCGATCGTCGCCGACCGCTTGCGGCGCGGCGACTCCCTTGCGACGTACGATGAGCGCGAGATCACCTCGGCGGTCGACCTGTGCGACGCGCAGGGCCGGTTGAATCCCGCCGCCGTCGGCTGGGCGCGCTCTCCGCTCGTGCGCGCGAACCTGCGCGGCCACTGGCCGCGGAAGAAGCGCTGCAACTTCTGGAACTGGATCTCGCCACGCTTCGTCTTCTCGGTGACGCTCGCGGACATCGACTACGCCGCGTTCTGCCAGTTCACCTTCATCGATTTCGCGACGGGCAAGACGTACGCGGGCATGGCGCCGGCTCTTCCCGGCTCCCTCGCGCTTCCGGAGCACGTCGATCGCACGGTCGCGTTCCAGAGCGCCTGGATGCGCTATGCGAACGTGCACGAGGACGGCCGCATGAAGGTCGACTTCACGGGGAAGGCGAAGGGCGGCGAGCCGGTCGTCGCCGACTTCGTCGTGCACGTTCCCGCGGGCCAGGAGAGCCTGAACGTCGTCGTGCCGTGGAGCGCTTCGCGCTTCCAGTCGAACTCGAAGCACGCCGCGCTTCCGTGCGAGGGATCCGTGCGCATCGGCGAGACGGTCTACGCGATGGAGCCGCACGAGTGCCGCGGTGTGCAGGACTTCGGTCGCGGGCTCTGGCCGGTACCGCTCGTTCTGGAACTGGGGTGTGGCGACCGGCGTGCAGGGCGGCGTCCGCATCGGCGTCAACGTCGGCGCGAAGTGGACGACCGGCACCGGGGTCAACGAGAACGGGATCTTCGTCGACGGCCGTCTGCACAAGGTGATGGAGGACCTCCGCTGGGAGTACGATCCGAGCGACTGGATGCGGCCGTGGCGCGTCCGCGCGGAGCACTCCGGGATGCTCGACGTGACGCTCGAGCCGCTCTTCGCGCACCGCACGCGGATGAGCCTCGGCGTCCTCGAGACCGGCGGCGTGTGCTGCTTCGGCCGCTGGAGCGGCACGCTGCGCGTCGAGGGCAACGAGATTCGCGTTCGCGACGTGATCGGCTGGGCGGAGGAGTTCGCGCACCGCTGGTAGCGACGCTATACCGACCGTTCGTGAACATCCGCGGAAAGAAGGCGATCGTGGTCGGCGGCGCGTCGGGCATGGCGCGCGCGACGGCCGAGATGGTGGTCCGGGAAGGCGGTCAGGTCGCGATCCTCGACCTGGCGAGCTCGAAGGGAGAGGAGGCCGCGTCGGAGATCGGCGGCGGGACCCGCTTCCATCCCTGCGACGTCACGGACTTCGCGGGGACCGAGGCCGCGATCGCGCGCGCCGCGGACGAGCTCGGTGCCGTCCACTTCGGCGTCAACACCGCCGGCGGCGGCATCGCGAAGCGTACGCTCTCGAAGGACGGGCCGCACTCGCTCGACGCGTTCCGCAAGGTCGTCGACCTGAACCTGATCGCGAGCTTCAACATCGCGCGTCTCCAGGCCGAGCGGATGAGCAAGAACGAGCCGGACGAGAACGGCGAGCGCGGCGTGATCCTCATGACGGCCTCGATCGCGGCGTTCGAGGGACAGATCGGTCAAGTCGCGTACTCGGCCGCGAAGGCCGGCATTGCGGGCATGACGCTCACGATGGCGCGCGACCTCGGGAGCCTCGGCATCCGCGTGCTGACGATCGCGCCGAGCCTCTTCCACACGGGTCTCACGCGCGGCATCCCGAAGCCGATGGAAGACGGCCTCACGAAGGACGCCGCGTTCCCGAAGCGGATGGGCCAGCCCGAGGAGTACGCGCACCTCGCGCGCGCGATCTTCGAGAACCCGATGCTGAACGGCTCGACCCTGCGCCTCGACGGCGGGCAGCGCTTCGCGCCGAAGTAGCTCGACGCGATCGCTCCGGCCCGGTGCTTCGGCCGTCGATACGGAATCCGCGGCGAGGGCCTCGTGATCACGCTCGCTCACGTCGCCTGCGTCGCGCGCTCGACGCGTGCGAGGAGCGGCCCTTCCGGTCGATCCTGGGACTACGACGGCAGCTTGAAGGGGTTCTCTACGGTGATGGCGTCGAACCTGAGGAAGTCCATGTCGCCGGTCACCAGCGTGGAGACGCCGTGCTCGACGCAAAGCGCGACGATGTGCGCGTCGAACACAAGATTGCCCGTCACCCCGGATCGGGAGACGATCGATTCGAGCACTGCGACGTGCCGGTCGGACTCGCCGAGCATCGTGAGGGACGGGGACGCCAGGATCGCCAGAAGATCGGCGAGGGCCACCGGGGCGGGAACTGGAGGATGGTACACACGCGGGTGCGTGACCACCCGCAGGAACTCGTACGCGCACGGCCAAGGCAGCGCCCACGCCTCGGCCCCTTCGGCGAGACCGCGCAGGACCGAGCGGGCGACCTCGTGGAACGGGCTCGACGTGATCTCGGCGTAGACCAGGATGTTGGTGTCGACCGCCTTCACGCCTTACGGCCGTCCATGACCTCGTAGAGCGCATCGCGGTCTCGAATCTCGACGCCCGGAAGCTCTCGCGCCGACCAGCCCCGCAGCTCGAGCTTGAAGGGTGAGCGCCTGGCGGGGCGGGCCAGCGCCTGGCGGAGCAGGTCATTCGCCACGGCCTGCAGACTGCGCCCCTCGTCGGCGGCGCGCTGCTTGAGGCGGCGCAGGAGCTTCTCCTCGATCGCCAGCGTGGTGCGGGGCATGCATCATGATGTATTGCGAAGTCATCAAAATGTCAATCGCGCTCCGCTCTGCCGATGCGCGAGCTCGTCGGGCGAGATCGGACGAGGGCGCGACGAGCGGCTCGCGCGGCATGCACGTGAACGTCCGCATCGAGCCGCGCTGGACGTTCGCGGAGGTGCGCCGCTCGGCCGGGAAACGAGAGCACGGACGCGCACCTCGACCCCCGCGACGGTCAGGACCTCGGCCTCCTCTTTCTTCGCCACCGCTTCGAGGGCTACGGCTTTCTCATGGCGGACACGAAGCAGGACGTGCTCGACATGCTCCGTGAGCTTGCCGAGCTCGTCATTCTGGACGAGGGGGATCCGCAGTCGTTCCGCGTGCGGGCGTACGAGAGCGCTTCGTACGGAGTGGAAGCTTTCGCGGGCGATCTCGCGAAGCTTTCCGTGAAGGAGATCGAGAAGATCCCCGGCGTCGGGAAGAGCACGGCCGCGAAGATCCTCGAGCTCGTCGAGAAGGGTAAGGTTCAGAAGCTCGAGGACCTGCGCGCGAAGCATCCCGCCGGCGTCGTCGCGCTGATGCGCATCCCGGGGCTCGGTCCGAAGGCGATCCGTCGCCTCCGCGACGAGCTCGGCGTCGCGAGCATCGACGACCTGAAGACCGTCGTCGCGGAGCACCGGCTCCGCGACCTGCGCGGCTTCGGCAAGAAGTCGGAGGAGAAGCTCGCCGCGACGATCGCGCGGATGGAGGAGCGAGGCTCCGCGAGCCGGACGCCGATCTCCGTCGCGCTGCCGCTCGCGGAGCGCGTCGTCGCGCACCTCTCGGAAGTGCGAGGCGTCACGCACGTCTCCTACGCGGGCTCGCTGCGCCGCTTCTGCGAGACGATCGGCGACGTCGACGTCATCGTCGCGGCCGAGGAGGCGGCCCCGGTGATGGAGACGTTCGTCGGAATGAACGTCGTCGACCGCGTGCTCGGCAGCGGCGAGAGCAAGACGAGCGTCGTCACGCGGCGGGGGACGCAGATCGACCTGCGCGTCGTCGGTCATCATCAGCTCGGCGCGGCGCGGCTCTACTTCACCGGCAGCAAGGGGTCGAACGCGCCGACTGCCCGGCCGACGGACCGACGAGCAAGGCGGACTGCCTCAACTGGATCCTGCAGGGGATCCGCCATCGCGAGCGCACGACGGGCGTTCCCTTCCAGATCTTCGTGATGCACGACGCGGAGGATGTCGTCCATCCCTGTCCCTGAAGCTCTTCAACTACTTGATGCCGCGTTTCGCGATGATCCAGACGCCGGTCTTCTCGTTGCAGCGCCGGCTGCGCGATCTCACGGCCGGCGTCTACATCGACGAGTTCGCGGAGCTGCACACGAAGGATCTCGTCGTGCGCGAGCGCCTCGGGCACAACGTGCCGAGCGCCGGCGTCGGGACGGCGTTCTCGCGCGAGGCGTTCGACCACGTGGCCGAGTCGAACCGCAACCAGGTGTTCCGCCTCGACTCGCTCACGGAGGACTACGACTTCGGCTTCCGGCTCGGCGAGCTCGGCCTCAAGTCGATCTTCGTTCGGTTCCCCGTCGAGCACGAGGTGACGCGCCGGCCTTGGTGGTCGACGAAGCCGCGCAAGACGATCGTCCGCGACTACGTCGCGACGCGCGAGTACTTCCCGAACAAGTTCTGGGCTTCCGTCCGTCAGAAGACGCGCTGGGTGATCGGCATCGCGCTGCAGGGATGGGAGCATCTCGGCTGGCGCGGCAGCTGGCGCACGAAGTACGTGCTCTTCCGCGACCGGAAGATCCTCTTCACGTCGACGGTCAACATCCTCGGCTATGTCGTCGTCTCGGTCGTCGCGGGGTTCTGGCTCTACGAGCACCTCGCCGACGTGCCGTACCGCTTCTCGCCGCTCGCCGGCCTCGACGGGTGGGTGCTCGTCCTCCTCGTGCTGAACGGTGCGTTCTTCCTGCTTCGCCTCGTGCAGAGCGCGATCTCGGTGACGCGGCTCTACGGAATCCGTCAAGGCTTGATGAGCGCGCCGCGGCTCGTCCTCGGGAACGTGATCATGTTCCTCGGGTGCTGGCGGGCGATGTGGCAGTAGGCCAAGGCGCGCTGGACGGGGCAGCGGCTCCGCTGGGACAAGACGGACCACGCGTTCCCGAGCGACTCGCAGCTCGAGCGACACCGCCGGAAGCTCGGCGATCTCCTGCTCGAGCGCCGCTTCGTCACGGTCGACGCGCTGAAGCGCGCGCTGGAGGTGAAGGAGCGTACGGGGCAGCCGCTCGGCGCCGTGCTCATCGAGCTCGGCCTCGCGAAGGAAGCGGACGTCCTCGAGGTGCTCGGAGCGCAGCTCCGCATCGCCGTGCGCGAGGTCGATCCGTACGCCGTTCCGGACGAGGTGCTGCGGCGCCTTCCCGCAGAGGTGGCGCGGCGGCTCGGCGTGCTGCCGATCGAGGAGCGCGGTGGCAGGCTCGTCGTCGCGACGGATCGGCTCCTGCAGCGAGCGGAGATCGAGGAGATCGAGCGGGCCGTCGGCGGACCGGTCGAGCTGACGCTCGCGACGCGGAGCGAGGTCGCGTTCGCCTTGCGCCGGCGCTACGGCCACGGCGCGGCCGACGGCACGGATTCCGGAAGTCGCGACACGGACGGCGCGCCGCGGCTCGGCGAGCATCTGGTCGCGGCGGGCGCGCTGACGCGCACCCAGCTCGAGGAAGCGCTCCAGGCGCAGCGTCGCAGCTATCGCCGCCTCGGCGACATCGTCGTCGAGCTCGGCTGGCTCGACCGCACTCGCATGGAGGAAGCGGCCGCGGCGGCGCGCGCACGTACGCGCGCTCTCGGCGCCGAGCTCCTGGAGCGCGGCTGGGTCACTCCGGAGCAGCTCGACGACGCACTGCGCCGTCAAGCGCAAAGCAATCGGCGGCTGGGCGACCTTCTTCTCGAGCGGAACATGTTGAGTCGGGAGACGCTGGACGATGCGCTCGAGAGCCTCTCGCTCCAGTGAGGCGCCGGGCGCACGCGGAGCGGGTCTCGGTCGGACCGCTCGCGGCGCGCTCGTGGCTCTCCTCGCCGTGCTCCTCGCCTGCACGGGCGCGGCAGCGCTCGCCACGGAAGCGCCCGCCGCGGAAGGCGAGGGCGCAAAGGCCGGTGAGGTCGTCGACTACGCGAAGCTCCTGGCGCCCGACCGCTCGGGCGAAGGAGTGATCGCGCGCACGCGGCGCGAGACGACCACCTATCCGTACATCGAGCGTGCGCAGCGCCTGATCGCGCAAGGGAACCTCCCGGAGGCGCGGAAGGACCTCGACGTCTACCTCGAGCGCGATCCGGACGATCTCTCGGCGCGCTTCACGTACGGCGTCCTCGCGTCGTCGCTCGGCGATTCGCACGCGGCCGTGCAGGCGATGACGAAGGTCCTCGAAGGACGGCCGGGCTTCGGTCCGGCGCTCCTCTACCGCGCGGTCGCGCGCCAGAAGGACGGCGACGACGCGGGAGCGCTTGCCGACTATCAGGCGGCCGCGAAGAGCGACGTGCTCACGCGGGCCGATCGCGCCGAGGCGCTCGACTCGGTCGCGCAGGTCGCCGTGAACCTGCATCAGAACGACGTCGCGCCGAGGCGCTCGACTCGGTCGCGCAGGTCGCCGTGAACCTGCATCAGAACGACGTCGCGCTGCAGGCGCTCGACCAGCTCGACGAGCTCGATCGGCGCGAAGGCAGACCTCGGAGCGCCGAGCGCGATCTTCTGCACGCTTCCCTCCTCGCGGAGTCCGGCGACACGAAGCGCGCTCTCGATTTGCTTCAGAGATGGACGGCCGCCGACGCGCCCCCGCAGATCCGCGTCGAGGCCCTTCGCCGCATCGGCGTCCTCGCGGTGGAAGCGGGACGGCTCGACGAGGCGCGCGCGGCCGCGGAGGAGGGCGCTCGCCTCGAGCCGAACGATCCGGGCTGGCCCGAGCGGCTCGCGGAGATCGCCTCGCGCCAGGGCGACGTGAAGGCTGCGGTCGCGTACCGGCGCGACGCCGCACGCGAGGGCCCGTCGGTCGAGCGCGAGCGCGCGCTCTCGATCACGGAGGAGCAGGCGGGAGACCGCTCCGCGGCCCTTGCTTCGGCGCGCGCCGTCGTCGCGGAGCAGGGAGAAGCGACGGCGCAGCAGTCGGATTTGCTCCGTCTTGCGGTGCTCGAATCGGAGAGCGGCGAACCGCTCGACGCGGCGGCGCTCTACGAGGCGGCGTGGAAGATGGGACCGGATCGCGATCCGGCACTTCTGCTTCGCGCGGCGCGCGAGTATCGCCGCGGCGGCGACGCCGAAGCGGCGAGCACTCTCCTCGAGCAGCTGGCGAACGACGGAGCCGCACCCGCGCGTCTCCGCGGCGAAGCGCTGGCGGAGCTCGCCGACCTCGACGCGAGGTCCGGCCGCGACGACGCGGCGCGCGCCGCCCTCGAGCGTGCGATCGCGCTCGGCGGCGGGACCTGGGCCGTGCGCCAGACCCTCGGTGACCTGCAGCTCCGGAGCGGTGACGCGCGCGCGGCTCTCGCGACCTATCGAGAAGCGCTTCGCATGCGCGATGCACCGCGGACGCGCCTCGGGCTCGGCTACGCGTACGCGAAGCTCGCGAAGCCGGGGCTCGCCGTGCACGAGATCGACCGCGCGCTCGCGAAGCGCGGAGACCTCCCCTCGGAGACGCGGCTCGAGGCGCTCCGCACCGAAGGATATCTCTACGCGGAGATCGGCGAAGCCGCGCGCGCCGCGAGAGCCTGGTCGAGCGCGCAGGTGATCCAGCCGGACACGGAGATCGCGCTCGGTCTCGCGCGTGCCGAGCGGCTCGCGGGCGATCCCGCCGCCGCCGCGCGTGCTCTCGACGGAGTCGCGCCGGAGGGCCTCTCGCCCGCGCAGGGAGCGCGCTACTGGGACGAGAGGAGCGCTCTCGCCGAGATCGGGAACGATCGCGAGACCGCGGAAGCCGATCTCCGCCGAGCGATCGCACTCGAGACGACGCCCGATCGCGACGAGCGCCTCGGCGTCCTTCTCGCGGAGAGCGACCGACCGGAGGAGGCACGTCCGCTCCTCGCGCAAGCGCTCGAGAAGGGCGGCTTCAACGCCTCGTGGGCCGCCGCGCTCGGTCACGTGGACTCCGACCTCGACGATCCCGAGGCGGCGAGCGCGCTCTTCGACCGCTCGCTCGAGGCCGATCCGGACCAGCTCTCGCTCTACGAGGATCTCGGCTACGCGCACCTCCGCGAGCTCGAGAACGAGAAGGCGATCCGGCGCTTCGAGGAGGCGATCGACAACCGGCCGCTCTACCCCGTCGGGACGGCGGCGGAGCGAAAGGCCCTCGACCGCCGCATCGAGCGCTTGCGCCGCGAGGTGACGGAGGTCGACCGGTGGATCTCGCTCGTCGCCTACACGTCGATCTGCTTCGGCGACAGCCACTGCCGCCTCGGCGACACGGCGCTCGTCGAGGGCGCGAGCGAGTCGCAGGGTGGTGCAGAGCTCGCGATCCGTCCGCCGGTGATCGGGTTCCGGAACGGGCGCATCTTCGAGATCATCTCGCGTGTCCTCTTCCAGCAGGAAGTCAACTCGATCGAGCCGATCGGGAGCAGCACCGTGGCGACGCTCGGCGTTCGCTACAAGCCGTTCCGCACGCACGACTTCTACGCGAGCGTCGAGAAGATCTTCGCCGTCGGCAGTGACACGACCGGAAACAAGCTCCTGCGCGGCAGCTACGGCTGGCTCCGGGGCTACCGGATGCAGCCGGGCGTGTCGCACTGGAGCTACACGAACCTCTACGCGGACCTCTCGTACACGGTCGAGTACCCGCGGAACTGGTTCTTCTACGCCGAGGCGCGCCAGGGCGTGACGTTCAACTACGCCGACCGCGCGATGCCGACGCCGCTCCTCTACCTGCGGAACCGGAATCTCGGCGGCGACGGGGACGACGACTACAACGACCTCGACCTCGGCGTCGGCGTCTCGGCGCGCTGGCTCTGGAACGACGACCGCTACCACGACTACCGGTCGAGCTTCGAGATCCTGCCGAGGATCGGGTACGACGCGTACAACTCGGACGGTCGCGGATGGAACATCTTCTTGACGGTCGTGGTGCAGTTTTGAGGGCCGCGATGCGGATGGGAAGGAAGGGGCGGCGGCTCCGCCGGTTGCTCCGGGTCTTCGCGCTCCTCTGCCTCGCTTCGACGGCGGAAGGGGCTTCGCGGTGCGCCGAGCGCTCGGCGATGGCGGGAACGTTCCTCCAGCCGACCGAGGCCCTCGTCGCCCGCGACGACGCGGCCTGGGACGCGCTCTTCGGGGAGATTGCGGCGCTCGGCATGAAGGACGTCTACCTGCAGTGGTCCGCCGCGGACGGCGTGTACGAGGAGGGCGTGATCCGCTGGCCGCGAAGCCCTGCGGCGCTTGCGAAGCGCGTCCTCGATGTCGCCGCGAAGCACGGTCTTCGCGCGTGGATCGGGCTCTCTTATACGGACGCGTGGTGGCAGCGGATCGAGCGAAGCCGTTCCCTCGAGAGCGTCACGGTCTATCTCCGGCGTCGCCTCTTCGTGAACGAGGCGGCGGCGCGCGACGTCGCGCCCGTCGCCGTCGCGCATCAGGCCTTCGCGGGCTGGTACGTGACGGAGGAGATCGACGACAAGAACTGGCTCGAGCCGGCTCGGCGCGCCGCGATCGCCGAGTACGCGGGCGCTCTCGCGCGGAGCCTCCGCGCACTCGCGCCGGAACGGCCGATCGCGATCTCGGGCTTCGCGACGGGCTTCGCCTCGCCGGGCACTCTCGCTTCGCTGTGGACCTCGATTCTCGAAAAGGGGCCAATCGACGTCGTCCTTCTGCAGGACGGGATCGGTGCAGGGCATCTCGACGAGCCCGAGCTCGCGATGGTGTTGCCCTCTCTTCGTAACGCCGTGACGGCAGCGGGGCGTCAGCTCGGCATGGTCGTCGAGCTCTTTGCCGTGAACGAGCCGGCCGTGAACGCGACCGCCGTGAAGAGCGAAGCGACGGAGAACGAGACCGCCGAGCCGAAGTGGAGCGCGCGTCCGGCGACGCTCGCGCGCATCGAGCGCCAGATTGCGCTCGCACGGCGCTTCGCGACGGGTCCGCTCGTCGCCTTCAGCGTCCCGGACTACATGAGCCCCTTCGCGGGCGGCAACGCGGCGCGGCTCTACTCCGAGTACCGCGCGCGCGTCCTCCGCTGCCCATCGCGCTAGCGCCACGCGGCGGACGGGTCGCGGCCCGTCTCGGACCGGTCGTGCGGAACGCCTTGCCCGGAGGATGCGCAACAGCGACCGTACGAGGCGCATGTCCACGCAAGCCTCCGCGTCCGTGGCCCCTCGAGCGGACGTTGCAGCGGAGAGAGCGGCACCGGCCGCGCCCCTCTCGCTCGGGCGCCGTATGCTCTACGGCGCCGGCGAGCTCGCGGTTTCGATCCGTCTCGCGTCGCTCGGGATCGTCCTTTTTCCGTTCTACACGGACGTGGCGCTCCTTCCGCCGGCTCTGGTCGGCGGTGCGATCGCGCTCGGGCGCATCTGGGACGGGCTGAACGATCCCGTCATCGGCTGGCTCTCCGATCGCACGCGCACGCGCTTCGGACGAAGACGTCCCTACTTCGTGTCGATGATCTTGCCGCTCGCGATCGCGTACGCCGCGATCTGGGCTCCGCCCGTCGGCGACTCGAGCACCGTGTTCTGGTACCTCGTCGGCGCGCTCTTCTTCTTCGACGTGTTCTTCGGCTTCTACTCGACGCCGTACCTGGCGCTCGGAGCCGAGCTCAGCATCGACTACGCGGAGCGCGCGCGCATCGTCTCGACGCGCGCCGTCTTCCACAATCTCGGGTTGCTCGTCGGAGGCGGCGGCTTCCTCGCGCTCGCGGTCGCGGCCGGCGGCGGCCGCGAAGGCTACCGCATCGTGGGCGCCGCGCTCGCTGTGGTGATGCTCATCGGCGGGTTGACCGCATTCTTCGGGACGCGCGAGCCCGAGATGCCGCGCGATGCAGAGCGCGGAAGCTTTCGGTTGTTTCTCCGCGATCTGCTTGCGGCGCTGCGCCAGCGCTCGTTCCGCATCATCTTGATCGGGTCGGCGATCCTGATCACGGGCTCCTCGATCAACCAGGCGTTCGCCGTTTACGTCTTCCGCGACGCTTTCGGGGTCGGCGCGGAGGCTCCGCTGATGATCGCGCTCTACCTGCTCGCGGCGACCATCAGCTTCCCGGGCTGGGCCGCGGCCGCGACGCGCTTCGGAAAGAACCTCGCGTTCGGCGTCTGCATCCTCCTGAGCATCGTCTTCCTTTCGCTCTCGCCCGTCATCGACGCGTCATGGCCGCAGTGGGTCTTCCTCGCGTTCATCCTCGTCTCCGGGCTCAGCGTCGGAGGCTTCGTCCTTCCCGTCGCGATCGTCGCCGACGTCTTCGACGAGGACGAGCTCGAGTCCGGACGGCGACGTGAGGGTGCGTACTTCGGCGTCTGGACTCTCGTGATGAAGCTCGGCAGCGCCGTCGGAATCGCGCTCGCGGGCGTCCTCCTGCCGTACCTCGGTTACGTGCCGGGCGCGGCGCAGCAGACTCCCGAGACGATCTCGATGCTGAAGCTCGCCTGGGGTCCGGTCCCGGCGTTGTTCCTGCTCGCCGCGTTCCTCGTCGTGCGAAGGTTCCCCCTGAGCCGGGAGCGGCATCTCGAGATCCAGGCGGCTCTGCGCGCGCGACGCGAGGGCACGACGCAGGCCTGAAGCGGACGTTTCCCGGCGACCGCGCCGGAGCTAGAACGTCGCCATGGCCACCGAAGCGATCGTCCCCGAGCCCACTCTCGTCGTTCTCGATCCGGCGCGCGGCAGCGTCGTCCAGGAGCTGCCGATCGACCGTGCGGGAGACGTCGCCGCGGCGGTCGCGCGGGCGCGCGAAGCGCAGCGCGGCTGGGCCGAGCTCTCGGTGAAGGAGCGCGGCAAGCGGATCCGCAAGGCGCGTCGCGCAATGGTGCAGGCGCGCGCCGAGATCTTCGACCTCCTCGAGCGCGAGACAGGCAAGGCGCGCTTCGACGTCGTCGGCGAGCTGATGGGCGTCAGCCTCGACATCGGGTACCTCGTCTCGCGCGCACCGAAGTGGCTCCGTCGCGAGCGCGTCAGCACGCGGCCGCTCTTCGGGAAGCGCGGCTACGTTACCTACAAGCCGCGCGGCGTCGTCGGGATCATCAGCCCGTGGAACGCGCCGCTGAACCTGGCGCTCGGCGACACGGTGCCGGCGCTCCTCGCGGGGAACGCGGTCGTGATCAAGCCGTCCGAGCTGACGCCGCTCGCCACGCGCCGCGCCGTCGCCGCGATGAACACCGTGCTGCCGGCCGATCTCCTGCAGGTGCTGATCGGCCATGGCGAGACGGGTGCTGCGCTCGTCGACGAGGTCGACATGATCTGCGTCACCGGCTCGCCGGAGACGGGGCGCCGCGTGATGGAGCGTGCGAGCCGGCGCTTGACGCCGGTCCTCCTCGAGCTCGGTGGGAAGGACCCGATGATCGTGCTCGCCGACGCGGATCTCGACCGCGCCGCGAAGGCGGCCGCGTGGGGCGGCTGCATGATGACGGGGCAGGTCTGCATGTCGGTCGAGCGCGTCTACGTCGAGGCGCCGGTCGCGGAGGCGTTCACCGAGAAGCTCGTCGGAGAGATGCGGAAGGTGCGCACGGGCGAGAACGGCGCGGACGCCGAAATCGATTACGGGACGTTCACGAGCCCGCGGCAGATCGAGATCGTCGAGCGGCACCTTGCGGACGCGACCGCGAAGGGAGCGAAGGTGCTCTGCGGCGGCGAGCGCGTCGCGTCGTCGGGCGGGGTCTCATTCGCGCCGACGGTCCTCGCGAACGTCGATCACTCGATGTCGCTCCTGACGGAGGAGACCTTCGGCCCGATCGTGCCGGTGATGCCGGTCGCGGACGCGGAGGAGGCGCTCCGCTTCGCGAACGGCTCGCGCTACGGGTTGAATGCGAGCGTCTGGACGCGCGACGTGAGCCGCGGCATCGCGCTCGCCGGGCGTATCGAGAGCGGCAACGTCTGCGTGAACGACTGCCTCGTTTCCGCGGGCGTCCAGGGCCTTCCGTTCGGCGGCATCAAGCAGAGCGGCGTCGGCACGCGTCACGGAGGCGCGGAGGGCATGCGCCAGTTCTGCGTGCGCCAAGCGATGCTCGTCGAGCCGCGAACGCGGCGAAAGAGCGAGCCGCAGTGGTTCCCGTACACGCCGAAGAGGGCGAAGCAGATCGACATGCTGCTCGGGCTGATGTTCGGCTGGCGCTGAGGCGGGCTTCCGCTGGGCCCTCAGCCATCGCTGAGAGCGCAACCGCGGGCGTTCGACCGCATTCGGCCGATCGCAAGAAGCAAAGGGCCGTCTCACGGCGGCGTTCGTCCACGGTGTCCGTGGATCATCGTGTCAGCCATCCATCCGGTCTGGACCAACGGACCTCGATCTTGAGCGACACTTCGAGCTTCTGTGAGACACGGGGAACATCGCCCGATTCAAGTCGCCCGTGGATATATTTTAATTGACTTCGCAAGCGGGGCGGCGAAGGAGGTACCGCCCGTCGAGAACGATGAAGCGCCCGAAATCGCCGCAGCGCGGACGTGGCTCGCGCGCCTCGGGTGGCGTCGACACGGCCTCGTCGATCCCTCCGAAGCTCCCGGGAGGTGAACCGGCGAGCTACCCCGCTCGCGCGGCGCTCGCGAGGCGGATCGCCTTCTCCGGGCATGCCTCGACGCAGAGTCCGCACGCGTGGCAATCCGCCGCGCGCACCGCGTACGCCTGGCGATGGCCGTGGCCGAACGCCTTCAGCATGCCGATCCACGAGAGCTGCCTTCGCTCTCCGCGCGACAGCACGCCGATCTCGAAGACGTTCCACGGGCACACGCGGAGGCAGTCCTCCTTCGCCTCGCAGCGGTTCCGGTCGATCACGGGGACGAGCCGACCGCTTGCCTCGTCGCAGCGCTCGCGGCCTCGGGCGTCCGTCGTGCCTCCAGCCACTCCTACACCCGGCCGAAGCGATCCGGCTCGCGGCCGCCGAAGGCGAGCTGCAGGAACTCGCGGCGCGTCTTCGGGCCGTAGGTACGAAGGCTCGGCTGCGCGTCGTTCAGATACTCCGCGCGCGCCTGCGTCAGCGGGTCGCTCGGGAGCGTGCAGCGCACCTCGTCGACGTCGACCTTGTAGAGGCGCGCGGCGTTCAGGCCGAAGATCTGCCGCTTGATGTCCGTCGTGATCTCGGGGTAGCCGAACTCGTCCATCAGCCGCTGCGGCATCTGGAACGTCTTCAGCGCATTGATCTGCCACTGCGGCGAGCCGTACCAGATCGAGTCGGTCCCCCAGAGGATGCGATCCGCGCCGAACGCGCCGACGAGCTTCCCGAGGAGGTGGCCGATCTGGTCGATCGCGTTGTCGGACGACACCGCGCCCGCGAAGACCGCGCCGAGCTCCGTGTAGACGTTCCTCTCCTGCGCCAGCTGGTTCCGCTTGATCGCCACCCAGTCGTCGAGGACGCCGGCCGCCGAGTGGTAGCAGACAAAATTCATGTTCGGCCAATCCTTGGCCGCCTTCACGAAGTCGCGCGGATGCAGGTAGTCCGGGTGGAACACGCCGAGCTGCAGGCCCTTGTGCGCGTTGACGATGTCGATGCCGAGACGCTCCGCCTCCGCGTACATCGGATAGGCGATGGCCTCGTCGTCGAGCTCCCAGGGCGGCACGTTCACGAAGAAGCCGAACCCGCCCGCGCCCGTGTAGGTCTTCAGCGCTCGGATGCCGAGCTCGTTGACCAGGTACTCCATGTCCTGGATCCGCGTGTCGGTATCGGCGCTCTCGCGGAAGTTCGGCGTGAGCATCCCCTGCGTCAGCATACGCTGCGAGGCGCCGAGCTGATCGCCGACGTCGCGCGTTCGCGCCATGCCGGCGTTCGAGATCACCGCGAGGTCCGCCTGCGGCGCAGGGAGTCCGCTCATCATCGCGACGGCGGTCTCGCTGTCGAGGAACATCTCCTTGATGTAGTTGGCCTGCGACAGCTCCATGATGTCGCCGCGGGTGCAGCTCCCGTTCGCGACCGCGTCCGGGTTGCAGATGCGGAACGGAGCGAAGAAGTCCTGCAGTGCATCGGCGAGCGGTCCGGTTCCGGCCGCGCCGTCGAGATCGACGTGATGTGTCTGCACGTCCATGATGAAGTAGTCGCTCTCGAAGAGCTCGCGCGCCGCGGCGGGATCGCGCGTCGCGCAGTCGTCGACCGCGAAGCCGCCGGTCACCGGGTCGCTGCTCCCGCAGCCGTTGACGATGTTGATCGCCATCAGCGCCGTCGCCATGCCGGCGGACGTTTGCAAAAAGCTCCGTCGCGACATCCCGAGCTTCCGCGCCCGCTCGTCGGCCATCTCGCGGACGAGCTCGCCGAGCTTCCGCTGGCTCTCGCTCTGCGGGGGCGGGGTGAACTCGCCGTTCGAGACCCACTGCGTCGGGATCGGAAGACCGCCGTCGTCTTCCTCGAGAACGCTCTTTCGGTTGGTTCGGAGCAGCACGCAGACCTCCTTGGGCCGTGAAGATTCGTGGCTACCACGGTTCGGGTGGACCGAGCCAGGTCACTCGAGCCCTGCGTGCAGAGTTCTTCGCGAACTGCACGGAGGCGTGCGCCATCCTTCCGAGACGCGGTGCATCCGGCTTCTCTGGAACGCGGCTTCGGGACGGGGTACCGACGCCGGATGCGAGGCTCGCCGTGGAGCGGTGCGTTGGCGGGCGCGTGCTTCCTCGTTCTCGCGAGCGCGGGATGCGAGCGCGGTACGGGCGACGACGCACCGCGTCCCGCCGGTGCGCCCTCGCCCTCGGCCGCGCCCGCAGCGGCTTCGGCGAGCCCCGCGCCGACGGCGTCGGCAGAGCGCGTCGCTTACGTCGGTGGCGGAGTCTGTGCGGAGTGCCATCCCTCCGAGACGACCGCGTGGCGCGGCTCCGACCACGACCTCGCGATGCAGGAGGCGACCGTCGAAACCGTCCTCGGCGACTTCGCAGGCGCGACCTTCACGAAGGACGACGTGACGACGCGCTTCCGCCGCGACGGCGAGGCATTCGTCGTCCACACGCAGGGACGCGACGGCACGATGGCCGATTTCCCGGTCCGATACGTCTTCGGCGTCCGTCCGCTGCAGCAGGTCCTGCTCGACGTCGGTGGCGGCCGCCTGCAGGCGTTTCCGATCGCGTGGGACGTCGACGAGAAGCGCTGGTTCGATCTCTATCCCGCGGAGAAGATTCCGCCCGGCGATCCCCTTCACTGGACCCGCTTCGCTCTCAACTGGAACCAGGGCTGCGCCGAGTGCCACTCGACGTACCTGCGCAAGGGATACGACGTCGCCGAAGACGTCTACGCGACGACGTGGAGCGAGATCGACGTGAGCTGCGAGGCGTGCCACGGGCCCGGCGAGCGACACGTCGCGTGGGCGCGCGCCGTCGGCGCGAAGGAACCGCATTCCGCCGAAGCGGACCAAGCGGACGAAGCGAAAGGGCTCTTGACGCACCTCGACGTCGGCCCCTTCCCGGGCCGCGACCGCGCGCGCCAGCTCGCGCAGGTCGACGTGTGCGCGCCGTGCCACGCACGCCGCTCGCTCACGCATCCCGACGCCTGGGGACGATCGCTCCTCGACGCGTGGCGCCCCGAGCTGCTCGGCGAGGGGCTCTATCATGCGGACGGCCAGATCCTCGACGAGGTCTACGAGTACGGCTCGTTCACGCAGAGCCGGATGTTTCACGAGGGCGTCGCGTGCAGCGACTGTCACGATCCGCACTCGCTGAAGCTCCGCGCGCAGGGAAACGCTCTCTGCCTGCAATGCCACGAGGCCCCGCGCTTCGACGTCGCGACGCACACGCATCACCCGGCGGGCTCGCCCGGCGCGCAGTGCGTCTCGTGCCACATGGTCGAGACGACCTACATGCAGATCGACGAGCGCCGCGATCACGGCTTCCACATCCCGCGGCCGGATCTCACGGTCGAGATCGGCGTGCCGAACGCGTGCCAGCGCTGTCACGCGGAGCGCGGACCCGAGTGGGCGCGCGATCGCATCGTGGAGTGGTTCGGTCCCGTGCGTCCCGACGACGTACACGCGGCGCGGACGATCGCGGCGGGGCGCGCTCGGGCGAAGGATTCGTCCGTGGCGCTCGCGGCGCTCGTCACGGATCCCGCGCGGAGCGCGATCGTGCGTGCGACGGCCTTGACCCTCCTGCGAAGTGACGACGACGCGCCGTCCCGGAACGCCGCCGCCGCGGCGTTGCGCGACCCCGAGGCGCTCGTCCGTGGCACGGCGATCGAGAACGTCGCCGCTCAGGCGACGACACGAGCCGACTTCGAGAAGATCGTCCCACTCCTCGGCGATCCGAGCCGCTGGGTGCGGACGGAGGCGGCACGCGTGCTCTCCGGGATGGGCCCGCAGCGCTTCGCGGATCCGGACGCGGCGGACGGGCGCCGATTCCACGCAGCTCTCGCCGAGTACCGTGTCGGCCAGGAGGCGTCCGCCGACCAGCCCGCTGCACACATGAACCTCGGCGTCTTGCAGCAGAACCGGGGAGACGCGGCCGGAGCGCGCAGCGAATACACGACCGCGCTCCGGATCGATCCGTCGTTCGTGCCGGCGCGCTTCAATCTCGCGATGCTCGAGGCGCTCGCGGGCCGGCGCGACGAAGCGGAGGCCGGCTTCCGCGAGGTGATCCGGGTCGCGCCCGCCTTCGCCGAGGCGCAGTACTCGCTCGGCCTCCTTCTCGCCGAGGATCCGGCGCGGCTCGGAGAGGCGGCCACCGTGCTGCGCGAAGCGGCCCGCGCCGCGCCGGGCAACGCGCGCATGCAGTACAACGCGGGTCTCGCGCTCCAGCACCTCGGCGGCGACGAGGCCGAGGCGTTCCTGCGCGCCGCCGTCCATCTTTCCCCCGACGATCCCGAGTTCCGGAATGCGCTCACGATCCTCTACGTGCAGCAGGGGAGGTGGGAGGAGGCGCTGCCGCAGGCCCGTCGGCTCGCCGAGCTCGCCCCCGGCGACCCGCGGGCGCGCGCGCTCGCCGCTCAGGTCGAGCAGCGCGCCGGCACGGCGCCCTGACAGACACGAATTCCGGTTGACAGCGAGAGTCCGCCATTGCATAGGCGGTGCTGAGCTCGATGTGGGATGCGAAGCCCCTCATCCCGAGCTCGTACCGAAGACCACGCTACCCCCAACGCCTGCGTAACTCCCACCCACTTCCTTCACGGAGGCGACTGATGAGCTCACGTCGTCGGGTTCTCCCGATCGCAACCTTCGCGCTCGCGATCTCGTGCCTCGGCTTCGCTCGCGAAGCCGACGCTGGACCGCTCGATTGCGCGAGCGCGTGCGCGAGCCCGAACGCCATCCAAGGTACGGCCAGCAACGACCGGCTCTGGGGGACGACGGGCCCCGACATCATCTGCGGCAACGGCGGCAACGACCGTATCCGCGGCCGCCGCGGCGACGACGTCCTCTGCGGCGGGCCCGGAGACGACGACATCCAGGGCGGAAACGGCGCCGACTTCATCGACGGCGGTGCCGACGACGACGACCTCGACGGCAACGGCGGCCGGGACACGATCCTCGGCGGCGAGGGCGACGACGATCTGAGCGGCGGCGACTCCGCCGATGTCATGGACGGCGGACTCGGCGACGACGAGGTTCGCGGCCGGAGCGGCGCCGACCAGGCCACCGGCGGACCCGGCGACGACAAGCTCTACGGCGGGAGCGGCGGCGACTTCCTCGACGGCGGTCCCGACCGTGATCGCATCGCGGGCACCGCCGGCGTCGACACGTGCGTGAACGGCGAGCGCGTCACGACGTGCGAGATCCTGGGCCCAACCCCGACGCCTGCACCGACCGCGTCTCCGACGCCGTCTCCGACCCCGGTGCCCGCGACACCGACCCCGGTGCCCGCGACGCCGACCCCGGTGCCGACGGCGACCCCGGTGCCCGCGACGCCGACCCCGGTGCCGACGGCGACCCCGGTGCCCGCGACACCGACCCCGGTGCCGACGGCGACCCCGTCCCCGAGCCCGGTGCCGACTCCCATCTCTACGCCGACGCCCGGCGGTTACGGCTCGACCTCGCGCGCCTTCGTAGTCGCGCCCGAGACGCTGCTCCAGTAGGGAGCGATCCACCGAGAGGGCGGCCGGGCTTCGGTCCGGCCGCCCGTCCGGGTCCCGCCTTCTTCGCGCTTGACGGCGGCATGCCGTCCGGCCTACGCCCGATGACGAAGCGTCACCGGGCCGGCCCTCCAACCGCCGGCGACGGAGGTCGGGATGCACCGGTTCGGAGGATCGCGGTCGTTGCCACTCGTGCTGGCTCTTGCGGCGAGCCTCGCCGCTTGCGGCGGAGGCGGCTCCTCCGGGGGCTCGACTCCGATTCCCGGCTCGGATCCCGAACCGACCGCTTCACCCGGGCCGTCTCCCTCGCCGGGTCCGTCGCCCGCTCCCGGAGAGTGCGACGAGTCCTTCGACGGCACGTTCGAGGCGATCCAGACCGTCGTCTTCGAGCGCGAAGGTTGCACGACGGACGCGTGCCACGGCAGCGCGCAGTCCGGCGGCCTCGATCTCCGGCCCGACGCTGCGTACGCGAACCTGATCGAGGCGCCCTCGACGGCGAGCCCGCACCCGCGGCTCCAGCCCGGCGAGCCGGGCGAGAGCTTCCTCTACCTGAAGCTCCTCGCGGCGACGTCGCCCGAGAGCGGCGTCACCGTCGCGGGGGGCCCGATGCCGAGCGGCCGCGCTCCGCTCGGCACGGAGAGGCTCGAGGCCATCCGCCTGTGGATCGAGGGCGGCGCGCCGGAGACCGGCTCGCTCGGCGACGGCACGACGGGATCTTCGGACCACATCGCCGACCTGCTCGGTGCGTGTCTGCCCGCGGCGGAGCCGATCAGCATCCGGCCGCTCGATCCGCCGCCGCCGGAAGAGGGCATCCAGTTCCGCATGCCGCCCTTCACGCTGCCCGCCGCGACGGAGCTCGAGGTGTGCTTCGCCTCGTACTACGATTTCGGCGAGCGCGTGCCCAAGCGCTTCCAGGACGAGGCCGGGACGGTCTTCTACGTGAACGGCGCGCGGCTTCGTCAGGATCCGCAGAGCCATCACTTCGTCTTGACGCACTCCGGCCTCGGCGCCTCGCGCGCCGACGACCCCGAGTTCGGCGCGTGGACCTGCCGCGGCGGCGATCGCGCCGGCGAGACGTGCGATCCGCTCGACCAGGATTCCTGCGGGAGCGGCCTCTGCGCGAGCGAGGTCCGGAACAGCATTGCGTGCATCGGCTTCGGGCCGAGCGACATCTCCGTCGACGTCGCGAACGAGGGCATCGGCGGCGCGCAGACGGCGCAGCAGTACATCGAGCCGCGCGAGGGCGTGTTCAAGGAGGTGCCGCTCCGCGGGATCGTGCTGTGGAACTCCCACGCGTTCAACCTGACGACGCAGGACCACGACATGAACTCGCGGCTGAACCTCTACTTCACGGACGACCTGCGTCTGCGCGAGGAGCTCTACACGGAGATCTCGAACATCTACATCGCCTCCGGCCAGCCGCCCTTCACCGTCGAGACGTACTGCGCGAACCACGTCGCGCCCCGCGGCGCGATGATGATCCGCATGGGCTCGCACACCCACAAGCGCGGCAAGCACTTCTGGGTCGAGCTCGCGAACGGCACGCAGATCTACGAGAGCTTCACCTACTCGGACCCGCTCGACGCGATCTTCGACCCGCCGATCCTCTTCGACTCGCCGGATTCTCGGGAGCGGACGCTGCGCTACTGCGCGACGTACAACAACGGCGTGGCCGAGGACGGCTCGCCCGATCCCGAAACCGTGACGCGGCGCTCGCGGATGCCCGATCGCACGGACTGCCGGCCCGTCGCCTGCGCGGAGGGCCGCGTCGGCGCGCCGTGCTCGGGCAGCGAGGACGACGCGACGTGCGACACGTCGCCGGGAGCCGGCGACGGTCTCTGCGACGCGTGTCCGATCACTGCGGGCGTCACGACGGAGAACGAGATGTTCCTCGTGATCCCGACGTACGTGCTGCCGGAGGGCGTCCAGGTCGGAGATTGACCAGGTCGGAGATCGACCGGGTCGGAGATCGACCGGGTCGGAGATTCACCGCGTCGGAGATTCGACCGGGTCGGAGATTCGACCGGGTCGGAGATGGACCGCGTCGGAGATTCGACCGCGCGCACGCCTTGCGGCTCGCCGCGCCGCACTGCGGCATCCAATCTTATGCTCGAGATGAGAAAAACTGCTCGATCG
>Ga0194128_10002133_pt1 | contig 32643 bp, 34 predicted proteins | sample TA2KigCa65mmetaG_FD_148650 | JGI IMG/M metagenome (GOLD analysis project Ga0194128, IMG submission 148650) | Freshwater microbial communities from Lake Tanganyika, Tanzania - TA2015037 Kigoma Deep Cast 65m | ecosystem: Environmental > Aquatic > Freshwater > Lake | place: Tanzania: Lake...
GTCAAGCAGGTTGTTTGCCTGCAGGAACAAGGTGCTCACCACCTGCCCGCCATGGCGGACCCGGTACTGCAGGCCCGCGTCCAGCCGCGTGTAACCGGGTGTGACGGTCTCCTGCTCAGCCGCAATCCGGTCCTGCCGCATCACCCGCAGCAGGCTCGCGTGCGCGCCCCAGGGGCCGGCGCCATAGCTGCCCTCCAGCCCCAGGCGCGATGGCGACATGCGCGGCACGTTGCCAATGCCCTCCAGCCTGCCGCGCGCGGCGTCGGCGAACAGACGCATGCTCCAGGCGCCCTGCGGCCGCCAGGCCAGCTCCGCCTCCAAGCCGCGGAAGCGGGCGTTGGCCTGACGGTATCTGAGCCTCAGTAACTCCCCCGCCGGGTCGGCGGCGTTGGTTTCGTCCACCCGGTCGAGCCGGCTGTTGAACACCCCGTTGCCGTCCACGTCCTGGAACTGCCCGAATACGTAGTTGCGAAAGCGGTTCGCGTACACCCCCGCCTTCCAGCGCCAGGCGCCCGCGGTCTTCCTGAGGCCCACATCGAAGTTGCGCGACACCTCCTTGCCAAGCGCGTTGTCGCCAATTTCGAAGGTGGCCGTCGCATGGTGCGGGCCGTTGGCGTACAGCTCCTCTATGGCGGGCGCGCGCTGCGCGCGCGTGAGCGTCGCCGCCGCGCTGTAGCCGGGCATGAATGCCCAGGTTGCGCCGCCCGACCAGGTGGTAGGCGAGAAGCTGCGCATGGGCGGACCGCTCGCGGCCTCGGGCCGGTGCCGCTCGCGCTCCACGCGCCCACCCAGCTCGAAGCGCCAGTTGCCGGCGCGCGCTTCCTCCAACAGGAACAGGGCATCGTTGCGGCTGCGCACCGGCTGGACGAAGCTTTCCTCGCCCACCGCGGAGAAGCGCCGTTCGTGGCCGGAGACGCCGAGCACGCCGGTGAACGGCCCCAGCGGCCGGTGGGTCAGTTCCAGCCGGCCCTCGGTGCCATTGTTCTCGAAGCGCGTGGCGATTGCGCCTGTCTGCTCGATCTCATTGTGCCGGTAGTCGTTGCGCCCCAAGCGCGCGCGGATGCGCGCGAACCCGGGCATCGGGTTGCGCAGCTCGCCCTCAAGATCGTAGCGCTTCTGATCCAGGTCGATGCGCGCCATCTCGCCGCCGGGCACGCCATAGAAACCGTCGAGCATTTGCGCGCCCAGTCCCACGTGGCCGCGATCGCCAACGAAAGAGGCGCCGAGATTCGCGCCGCGCGACTCGACGAAACTGTTGGCCACGCGGCCGCGCCGCCCGTCGTAGTCCCCCGCGTGGCGGCTGAAGGCGTCCACGTGCCAGGCCAAGCCGCCGGTGCCACCGTTCAGGTCGACCAGTCCGGTGTATTCGCGCCCCCCTGCGCCCTGTCGGAGCTCGGCTGCCCCGGCCACGCCCTGCATCCGGTCGCGCGGGATGCGTTTGGTGACCACGTTAACCAGCCCGCCGATGGCGCCGCCGCCGTGGATCAGCGTCGCCGGCCCGCGCAGAATCTCCACCTGCGTCGCCCCCAGCGTTTCCACCGTGGACTGGTGGTCCGGGCTGATGTTGGACACGTCCATCGTGCCCAGGCCGTTGTCCAGCACGCGCACGCGCGGCGCGTCCTGGCCGCGGATCACCGGGCGCGTGGCGCCCGGTCCCATGCCGCCGGACTGAACCCCGGGCTCGCGGTCCAGGGTATCGCCCAGGCTCGAGGCCTGGCGCCGGCGCAGCTCCTCGCCGCGCAGCACGCTGGCGGGCTGGACCACCGATGATTCATCGGTGGTAAGCGGGGTGACGTAGATCGCATCCGATTGCGCATGCGCAACCGAAGTGGCGGCAAAGGCGCAGGCGATTGCGCGCGCACAAAGGGTTCTGTGAATGGCCATGCCCGGCATGTTAGCCGGGGCAGCCTATAAATGCAACTAAGTTGTAAATGCAACTAAGTTATTTTTGAGCGCCGCGCCGGGGGCGGGCGGCTACCTGGCGAGGACGGCGTCGGTGAGGCGGTAGAAGATGCCGTTGGGATCGTTCTTCAGCACTTCGAGCTTCCCGCTCAACACGATGGCCTCGAAACCGTAGGCGACCGGGCGCTTCGCCTTCACCTCGACCAACTGCTCGGGTCCGCCCGGCATGCAAAAGGCGCAGGTCACCGGCATGGCCGAGAGCACGAAATGCGACTGCCTGTCGCCCATCTGCAGCGGCATCATGAAGCCCTGCAGCTTCACTTCCTTGCGGTCGAGCGCGGCCACGCCCGATGAGAACTGCGGCGCGTAGCGGTCCTTCAGCCGCACCAGCTCCACCTGCGCGAGCAGCTTCCAGGACACCAAGTCCTTGCGCTCCGGCAGCGGTCCGGAGGTCGCCTGGTCGGGCGGCGCGCCGAACTTCGACCCGGGCGGCGGCGCATGCCCGCCGCCAGGGGACTGCGCCAGCGCGCAACCGACGAAGGCGGCGAGGACGAAGGCGGCGATGCGGCGCATGGGTGACATTCTACTGCCGCGCCCTAGTGGCGATGGCGCATGCCGCAGTACTTGCCGACCGCGAGCTTGCCGCAGTCCTTGGCGAGCTGGGCGTGGCACTCCTTCTCCGGCTTGCCCGACTCCAGGCACTTGGCCGCGGCCTCGTGTGCAGCGGCGATCGTGCGGTGGGCGGAAATGTCCTGCTTCACATGCTGCGCGTCTTTGTCATCCTTCTTCTGCGCTAGCGCGGCCAGGGGCAACGCCAGCGCCATCGCGATCACGATCCAGACTTTCATGCATCCTCCATTGGTAGCTACCAGTTGATCTCAGCCTTCGGCCAGAACGCCGGCAAGGTCCGTCCGGTAGGCCCGCCATCCGGGCGCGAGCGCCGCGGCCAGCCCCACCAGAAGCGCCCCGCCCACGATCCACCATTCCTCGGCCAGCCAGAGCAGGCCCGACAGGGGGCCCTGCTGGCGGGCCTCGAGCAACACGCCGGTGGCCGCCGTCGCGGCGTGGCCGAGCGCCAGCCCGAGCGCCACCCCCAGCGCCGCCAGCAGCACGCCTTCCAGCACCAGCAGCCCGAAGAGTTTCCCCCGGCCAGCGCCCAGCATGCGCATCACCGCGAGGTCGCGGCGGCGCTCTTCGAGCGCGTTGGTGAGCGCGATGAAGACCGACAGGCCCGCGGCCAGCATCAGGACCACGCCAAAGCCCTGCAGCACCTCGACGCCGGTACCGACCATGCGAAACAAGCGCGCGCTTTCGTAGGCCGGAGATCCCGCCTGCAGCTGCGGATTGGCGTTCACCTGACGCGGCAGCGTCGCCGCGGCAAGCGGGCTGGCATAGCGCAGCAACAGCGCGGTCAACTCCTGGTACTCCTCGGGTTCGCCGCCGGTGCCGTGCACCTCCCAGACCGATTCCACCGCCGTGAGCACCAGGCGGTCGATCACCGTCCCGGTCGGCGCCAGCACCCCGACCACGTCATATGGGGCATCGTCGTGCAGGTCCTCCGCCCCGGCACCGCCCCCCAGGCCGTGCGCGCCGACGATGCGCGCCCCCGGCGCGAGCCGGCTCGCGCGCGCGACCTCCGCGCCAAGCACCGCTTCCATCGGCCCCTGCCAGAGCCGGCCCGCGCCGAGCTTCGCCCCGTAGTGCGCCGGGTAGTCATGCGTGGTGCCGACGATGCGAAAGCCCTGGTAGCTGTCGCCCAGCGCCATCGGAATGGCCTGCTTCACCGACCGGTGCGCGGCAAGCTTCGTCGCCTCCGGCACCGGAATGTTTCCCGGCGGCACGTCGATGTGAAACACCGCCGAGAGCACCAGCTGCATCGGGCTGCCCTTGGCGCCCACCACGAGGTCGATGCCGCGCGCGTCGCCATGCATGCGCTGCTCGAGCTGCCGCGAGGCGAGCAGCAGCACGGTGATGGTCGCCACGCCCAGCGCGAGCAGCACCACGTTGAGCGAAGCCCCGAGCGGACGCGCGCGCAGGTAAGCCAGGCTCATGGCGGCAAGGTTCATGCCGCAGCCTGCATTGCCGTAGCCGTCACAGCTGCAGCACCTTCTCGAAGCGCTCGCGGGCGCGCCGGTCGTGCGTCGCGACGAGCAGCGTTGCGCCGCAATCGCGCGCCTGCGCCTGCAGCAGGTCCAGGGCCGCGGCGCAGGCCGCGTCGTCGAGGTTCGAGGTCGGCTCGTCGGCGAGCAGCAGCGCCGGCCGGTTCATCACCGCGCGCGCCAGGGCGAGGCGCTGCGCCTGGCCGTGCGAAAGCTGCGCCGGCCGGGCGCCGGCCTTGTCCGCGAGGCCCAGCGCCGCGAGCAATTTCGCCGCGCGTGCGGCGCCGGGCGGCAGGCCCGCGAGCCAGGGCGCCAGGGCGAGGTTCTGCGCCACGGTGAGGCTCGCCACGAGGTGCAGCTTCTGCGGCACGATGCCGACGTGGCGGCCGCGCCAGCGATCGAGCGCGGCCTCGCCAAGGCGTCCCAGGTCCTCGCCCGCGGCCCGCACGCTGCCCTCGGTCGCGCGCAGCAGCCCCGCGGCAAGATTGAGCAGCGTGGTCTTGCCGCTGCCCGATGCGCCGAGCACCAGCCAGTGCTCGCCCGCGCTGGCCTCGAATTGGTCCAGGGAAAGGACGAGCCGGGAGCCGTAGCGCTGGCGGATGGCGGACAGGCTGAGCATGGGCGCATCGTACAGACAGGCGGGCGCCCGGTCAGTTCGCCAGGCATTGCTCCAGGCCGGCAAGAAACAGGTCCTGGGGCAGCTTGCGGCCGATGAATACCATCACCGACTGCTTTTTCTCCGTCTTGCCCCAAGGTTTGCCGTTCTCTCCGCCCATCAGCATGTGCACGCCCTGGAACACCACGCGCTGCGCATTGCCCTTCATCCACAGCACACCCTTGTAGCGCAGCATGTCGGCACCGTAGACGCGCAACATCCCGGAGAGGAAAGTTTCCAGCTTGTCGCCGTCGAAGGGTTTGTCGGTGCGGAACACGAAGGAAGCGACCTCGTCATCGTGCTCGTGGTGCTCCTCGGCGAGAAACCCGGGTTCGATCTCGAGGATCGCGTTCAGGTTGAAGCCGCGGATGTCGAGGATCTCCTCCAGTGGCGCGTTGCCGAAGTGCACTGCCTTGACGGGCGCGCGCGGGTTCATGCGCCGCAGGCGCTCGACCAGGCGCTGCGCCTCGTCATCGGCGACCAGGTCGGTCTTGGACAGCAGGATCCGGTCGGCGAAGCCCACCTGCTCCTGCGCCTCGTGGAACTCGTCCAGCGTCGGGCCGGCGTGCTTGGCGTCCACCAGCGTGACGATCGCATCGAGCAGGTAATAGGCACTGATGCCGTCATCGACAAAGAAGGTCTGCGCCACGGGGCCCGGATCGGCCATGCCGGTGGTCTCGATCACGACGCGGTCGAATCCGAGCTCCCCCTTCTCGCGACGCTGCCTGAGCGTACCCAGGATGCGGATCAGGTCGCCGCGCACCGTGCAACAGATGCAGCCGTTGTTCATTTCGACGACCTGCTCCTCGCCGCGCTCGAGGATCTCGTTGTCCACCCCGACCTCGCCGAATTCGTTCTCGATCACCGCGATGCGGTGGCCGTGGTCCTCCTTGAGGATGCGGTTGAGCAGCGTGGTCTTGCCGCTGCCGAGAAACCCGGTGAGGATGGTGACAGGCACCATCTGCGCTTGGCTCATGACGCTCTCCAGTGTGTGTGACGGCGCGCGCGCGCGCCTCAGGCGCAGCCGGCGCAGAGGCCCTTGACGGTGACTTCCATGCCCTCGGCCTGGAATCCGCGCGGCATCGGCGCCGGAAGGCGCGGCGTCTTGAACTCATCCAGGCACAGCACCTTGTCGCATCGATTGCAGTGGAAATGGGCGTGGGCGTCGTGGCGACGGTCGGCCGCCGTGAAGCGCCAGGTGCGGTCAGCGCCGGAAATCCGGTGCGCGAGCCCCTGCCCGAGCAGCCAGTCGAGCACCCGGTACAGCGTGACGCGGTCGATTGCGTCGGCCGCCAGGCCGCGCTCCAGCTCATGGTGGCTCGCCGCTTCGCCCCGCCGCAGCAGGGCCGCCAGCACCCGCACCCGCGCCGGCGTCACCCGCTCCCCGGTCGCGCGCACCCGGGCTGCCGCGACTTGTTCGGCCTGCCTGCGCTGCATGGCTGCATAGTAGGGCATGCCCGGTGCAGATGCAACCCTGTTGCGCGTGTGGGGGCTCAGTGCGAATGCAGCAGCACCGGCGTGGCCACCCCGGCGGCGATCAGCGCGAGCTGCGCGCCTGCCTCCGGCAGGCGCCAGTGCCGGTGCAGCTCCGGGATGAGGTCCGCCACCGCGATGTAGAGGAAGCTCGCCGCCGAGACCGCCAGCACGTAGGGCACCGCGGCCTCCGCGCCGGACAGCGCGAAGTAGCCCAGCAGGCCGCCGGCGACCGCCGCCAGGCTCGCCAGCAGGTTCCAGCCGAGCGCCGAGCGCCTGCTCCAGCCGCTGGCGAGCAGCACCATGAAATCGCCGGTCTCCTGCGGAATCTCGTGCGCGATGATGCCGATCGCCACCACCCAGCCCAGCTCCGGTTCGGTGAGGAACGCCGCGGCGATGAGGATGCCGTCGACGAAGTTGTGCAGCGCGTCCCCGACCAGGATCATGGTTCCGGCCGGCTTGTGCGCGTGGCCATGCTCGTGCAGCCCGGCGTGCGCGTGGCGCCAGAGCGTCAGCTTCTCCAGCACGAAGAACGCCAGCAGGCCGCCGAGGCAGGTCGCGAGCACCTCCTGCGGGCCAACGGCCTCGATCGCCTCGGGCAGCAGGTGGAGGAACGCGGCGCCCAGCAGCACGCCCACCGCGTAGGCCACCAGCCGCGGCGCCCATTGCGACAGCAGCGTCAGCGACACCAGCGCCGCGGCCAGCACGGAGAGCACGCCGCCAGCGAGCGTGGCGAGGAGGATCTGGAGCAGGGTCATGAACGCATTCTGACAGGCCTTCGAAGGCGGCGGAACCCGAGCCAGACTGCGGTCACGGACTGCGCGAGGCCCGCGCTGCTCAGCCCCGGGGCCTGAGCCCTACTTCGCCAGGCACTGCTCCAGCCCGGCGAGGAACAGCTCCTTGGGCAGCTTCTTGCCGATGAAGACGAGCACCGATTGCTTGGTGTCCGTCGTCAGCCAAGGCTTGCCCATGTCCCCGCCCATCAGCATCTGCACGCCCTGGAACACGACGCGGTGGGGATTGTCCTTCATCCACAGCACGCCCTTGTAGCGCAACAGGTCCGGGCCGTAGACCTGGATCATGCCGGAGAGGAACTGCTCCAGCTTGTCGCCCTCGAAGGGCTTGTCCGACCGGAACACGAACGATTCCACCTCGTCGTGGTGGTCGTGGTGGGTGTCGGCGAGGAACTCCGGGTCCAGTTCCAGGATCGCGTTCAGGTTGAAGCCGCGGATGTCCAGGATCTCCCCGATCGGCGCTTCGCCGAAGTGCACCTTCTTCACCGGCGCGCGCGGGTTCATGCGGTGGATGCGCTGCGAGAGCTGCTTCACCGCCGCCTCGTCCACGAGGTCGGTCTTGGAGATCAGGATGCGGTCGGCGAAGCCCACCTGCTGCTGCGCCTCGGTGAACTCGTCCAGCTGCCCGGGGGCGTGCTTGGCGTCGACCACGGTGACGATGGAATCCAGCAGGTAGTAGGCGCCGATGTCCTCGTCGGTGAAGAAGGTCTGCGCCACCGGGCCAGGATCGGCCATGCCGGTGGTCTCGATCACCACGCGGTCGAACCTGAGGCTGCCTTTCTGGCGCCGGTCCTTGAGGTCGCCCAGGATCCGGATCAGATCCCCCCTCACGGTGCAGCAGATGCAGCCGTTGTTCATCTCGACGATCTGCTCATCGGCCTTCTCGATAATTTCGGAATCGACGCCGGTTTCGCCGAACTCGTTCTCGATCACCGCGATGCGGTGGCCGTGGTCTTCCCTGAGTATCCGGTTGAGCAGCGTGGTCTTTCCCGCGCCCAAGAAACCGGTCAGGATCGTCACCGGCACCATCTGGTCTTGTTCCATGTCACGCCCTTTCGAAGGGCGGGGATTCTACTACCGCAGGGTGAAGCGGAGAAAACAGGGACGGACCACGATTTCTCCAAGCCATGGATGAGAGTCAGGGACAGGCCACGATTGTCGTTGCGCTCATAGTAAGTCGTGCTGCGCACCATCCACGGCTTCGGCAAGCACCGGCCTGCCGGCCGTTCCTGGAACGACGCGGCGACCGAGCCTGCGGCCAACTTCCCGCTGGAACGCCTCCGAGCCGAGTACGTAGCCCGCGTTGGTCATCGCACGGATGTCGCGCACCAGCTCGGTGCCGAGCTCGGACCCAAACAAGGCTCGATACTGCCTGCGGCGTTCCTCCCTATCCGCGCCCAGGCGAAGATACTCGGCGTGCGGCGTGATGCGCGGATCCTGGATATCCCCGGCGTTGGCGCCGTAACTCGACCAACGGTACGACGCCGGATCCGCCACCATGCCCGCCCTGACAGGGTTGAGCTCGATATAGCGATAGCACGCCAGCAGATAGGCCTCGGTCTGGACCAGGCATGACCGGAAGCGTCCTTCCCAGAGTGTCCCGGTTCGGTCGTGGCGCTTGTTGAAGTATTGCGTGTAGACCACTCCCAATCGCCTGAACAGGTCCGCGCAACCATCGGCCCGCTCCGGCGTCACCAGGAGGTGCACGTGGTTGGTCATCAGGCAGTACGCGTGCAAAGTGCAGCATACCTCCGATACCAGCCTGCCGAGATGGTGGAGGTAGAACGCCCGGTCCTGGTCGTCCACGAAACAAGCGGCGCGATTGTTTCCGCGCTGGACGACGTGCATCGGCGTATCTGGAATCACGATCCGGGCATGGCGAGGCATACCCGGAGAACGGGCAAGAGCCCGGCTCGTTGACGGACGCTCGCAAATAATCGTGGTCCGTCCCTGATTTAATTCGAAATCAACAATCCCTTCAGGTACTCCCCCTCCGGGAAGCTCAACGCCACCGGATGATCCGCCCCTGCATGGAAGCGTTCAATCACATTGCCGTGCACCCCTGCATCCGCCGCCGCGCCGGCGACGATGGACTGGAAGAGCTCGGCGGACACCCCGCTCGAGCAGGAGAAGGTCGCCAGCAGGCCGCCGGGGGCGAGCAGCTTCAGCGCCAGGAGATTCACGTCCTTGTAGGCGCGCGCGGCGTTCTTCGCCTGCGCCGCGGTGGGCGCGAACTTGGGCGGGTCGAGGATCACCAGGTCGAACTTCGCGCCCGCGTCGCGCAGCCTGCGCAGCCGGGCGAACACGTCCGCCTCCTCGAAGGCGATGCGCGCGGCCTCCAGCGCGTTCGCCGACAGGTTCTCGCGCGCCAGCTCCAGCGCCGGGCCCGAGCTGTCCAGCGCCAGCACGCGCTTCGCGCCGCCGGCCAGCGCCGCGAGGGCGAAGCCGCCGGTGTAGCAAAAGCAGTCCAGGACCTCGCGTCCGGCCGCGAGGGCGCGGATGCGCTGGCGGTTGTCGCGCTGGTCGAGGAAGAAACCGGTCTTCTGCCCCGACTCGACGTCCACGCGGAAATTGAGGCCCTGCTCCACGATCGGGCAGCGCCGCGCCTCGCGCTTGCCGCGGACCAATCCGGTCCTGGGCGGCAGCCCCTCCAGCGCGCGCACCTCCGCGTCCGAGCGCTCGTAGATCGCCTCGCAGCCGGTCGCGGCGGCCAGCGCCTCCAGGATCGCCCCGCGCCAGCGCTCGGCGCCGGCGGAGAGGAACTGCGCCACCAGCACCTCCGCATAGCGGTCCGCGATCACCCCGGGCAGGCCATCGGATTCGCCGTGCACCAGGCGCAGGGCGTTCGTATGCCGGGCCGCGGGCAGCGCCTCGCGCGCCTTGACCGCGCGCGCCACCGCCTGCGCGAAAAACGGCGCCTCCACCCGCTGCCCGGGGTCGAAGCTCCAGATCCGGGCGCGGATCTGCGAGGCGGCGCTCCAGGCGGCCACCGCCACCGGCTGCCCTGCCGCGTTCTTCACCAGCAGCGTCTCGCCGGATTCCGGGGCGCCGTCCACCCGCTCGACGGCGCCGGAGAAGATCCACGGATGCCTGCGCCGCACCGACTTCTCGCGCCCCGGCTTCAGGTGCAGGGATTTCACTTTCTCCTCGCCCGCGGATGCGCCGCGTCGTAGACCTTTGCCAGCGCCTGGAAGTCCAAGTGCGTGTAGACCTGCGTGGAGGCGATGCTGGCGTGGCCCAGCATTTCCTGCACCGCGCGCAGGTCCTGCGAGGACTGCAGCACGTGGGTGGCGAAGGAATGGCGCAACAGGTGCGGGTGCACCGGCGCCTGCAGCCCCCGCGCGCGCGCCCAGGCCCGCAGCCGGATCTGTACCGTTCCCGGCGAGATCCGCCTGCCGCGTGCACCGACGAAGAGCGCGCGCTCCGCGGGCGCGGCAAGCTGGGCTCGGTAGCGAAGCCATTCGCGCAGCGCCTCGCGCGCCCGGGCGCCCACCGGCACGGTGCGCGTCTTCGATCCCTTGCCGGTCACCGTGACCTCGGCCTGGCGCAGGTCCAGGCGCCCGTCTTGCGCGTCCAACGCCACCAGCTCCGCCAGGCGCAGGCCGGAGGAGTAGAGCAATTCGAACATCGCCTGGTCCTGCGCCGCCTGCGGCGTCGTCGCCAGCGGCCCATCCAGCAGCCGCTGCACCTGTTCCACCGACAGCACCTTGGGTAGCGTCTTGGGCGACTTGGGCGCGCGCACGCCCCGCGCCGGGTTGGCGGCGAAGCCCTTGTGCCGCACCAGCCAGTGATACAGCCCGCGCCAGGCCGACAGGGCGAGGGCGAGGGTCTTGCCGGAAAGTCCTCCGGCATGCAGCCGCGCCACCATGCGGCGCACCTGCTGCGGCTCGACCTTCGCCAGCGGCGTGCCCTTCAGCTGGGCGAACAGCATCTCCAGGGCGTGCCCGTAGTTGCGCAGGGTCGCCGGCGAGAGCCGGCGCTGGTGGCGCAAGCCCTCCAGCCAGGCCGCGGCGAGCGCCGCGTCGGTCATGTCAGGTGCGCGCGGCTAGCGCGCCGGCGGCCAGTTCGCCGATGCGGCGCAGGAACAGCGTGCCCATCTCGGCGTAGAAGCGCTGCGGGTCCTCGCTGCCCAGCGCCAGCACGCCGATGTTGCGCGTCTGCCCCAGCGGCACGATGGCGATCGAGCGCACGTGCTCGCGCGCCTCGCCAAAGAGCGGCAGGAACGGGTTGCCCGCCGCCGGGCCGCAGGCCGGCGCGCCCATGTTGGCCGCCTGGTCGCGCAGTGCCGGATCGGACTGCTCGGTCCACATCCGCAGCAAGACATGGGGCACCGCGAAGTCTTCTCGCAGGTGGAAGTGCAGCGCGTTCTGGGCGGCGGCGGCGTCGCGCGCGCCCAGCAGCGCGAGGGACAGCCGGTGCACCTTCTCGCCGATGGCGTCGTTGTCCTCGCCGAAGCGCAGCAGCTGCGAGAGCTTGCCCTCCAGCTGGCGCGCCTTCTCGCGCAGCGACACGATCTGGCGCTCGGTGAGCGGAATGGCGCGGCCGCCGTGCGGATGCGGCACCAGGATGGTCTCGAGCAGCTGCGGGTGCTGCTCGAAGAAACCCGGGTTCCTGCGCAGGAACTGGGCGATCTCTTCGGGGGACATGTGCGTGGCCTGTTGTTGTTTTCGCTAGAGGTCGATTTCGCCCTCGAACACGGTTCGCGCCGGGCCCTTCATCCAAACCGGGGCATGAGGATTGTCCCCCCCCGCCCAGGACACGGTCAACGTGCCACCCAGCGCCCGCACCTGGACCGGCGAATCCAGCAGCCCCTGCAGGATGCCCACCACCGCCGCGGCGCAAGCGCCGGTGCCGCAGGCGAGGGTCTCGCCGGCGCCGCGCTCCCAGACGCGCAGGGCGACGCTGTGGCGGTTGATCACCTGCAGATAGCCTGCGTTGACCCGTTCGGGAAAGCGCGGGTGGTGCTCGATCCGGGGGCCCTGCGTGGTCACCGGCGCGGCCTCGAGGTCCTGCACCACCTGCACCGCGTGCGGGTTGCCCATGGACAGGATCGCGAGCGCCAGCTTCGCCCCGTCCAGCTCGATCGCCTGCACCAGCGGCGACTCCGGGGCGGGCGGCCCCATGTTCACGCTCACCTCGCCGTCGGGCTCCAGGCGCGGCGCGATGACGCCGCCCGGGGTGGACACGCGCAGCTCGCGCTTGTTCGTCAGGCCGCGCGCGTGGACGAAACCCACGAAGCAGCGCGCGCCGTTGCCGCACTGCTCCACCTCGCCGCCGTCGGCGTTGAAGATGCGGTAGCGGAAATCCAGGCCCTCGCCCGGCGAGGGCTCTGCGACCAGGACCTGGTCGCAGCCGACGCCGAAGTGCCGGTCGGCGAGGCGCCGCAGCTGCTCGCGCGTGAGTGCCAACGGTTGCGCCGTGCAATCGAGCACGACGAAGTCGTTGCCCGCGCCCTCCATCTTGGTGAACTTCAGGCGCATGAAGGCAACAGGCTGCGCAACGTATCGCAGGTCCTTTTCTGCGCCGCCTCGGAGAGCTGCGGGTAGATGGGCAGCGACAGCACCGTGGCCGCGGCCTCGTCGGTGGCCGGCAGCTTCAGGCCCGCGTTGTCCGGCGCATAGAGCGGCTGGCGATGCAGCGGCACCGGGTAATAGATCATGCTGGCGATGCCCGCGGCCTCCAGCCTCGCGCGCAGCTGGTCGCGCTTGGGGTGGCGCACGGTGTACTGGTGCCAGATGTGCCGGCCGCGGCCGTGCGCTTTGGGCAGCACGAGCGAGGTGCCTGCGAGCCACTCGCCGTAGCGCCGCGCGATGGCTTCGCGGCGCGCGTTCAACTGATCCAGCTTCGCCAGCTTCAGGCGCAGGATCGCGGCCTGGATCTCGTCCAGCCGGCTGTTGTAGCCCAGCACCTCGTGGCTGTAGGTCTTGCGGCTGCCGTGGTGGCGCAGCATCCTCAGGCGCTCGGCGTGGCGCGCCTCGCGCGCGGTCACGAGGCCCGCGTCCCCCGCGGCGGCGAGGTTCTTGGTGGGATAGAACGAGAAGCAGCCCAACGCGCCCCAGCTGCCGGCTCGACGGCCGCCTTCGTCCGCCCCCAGGCTTTGCGCGCAGTCCTCCACCAGCGTGAGTCCGCGGTCCTTGCACAGCGCCGAGAGTTCCGCCAGCGGCGCGGTCTGGCCGTACAGGTGCACCGCGATGAGCGCGCGGGTGCGCGGCGTGAGCGCCTTCTCCACCGACTTCGGATCCAGGCAGAACGTGGCCGGGTCGATGTCCGCGAACACCGGCTTCGCGCCGACGCAGCTTGCCGCCCCGGCGGTGGCGACGAAGGTGAACGCGGGCATGATCACCTCGTCGCCCGAGCCGATGTCCGCGGCGCGCAGGGCGAGGTGCAGCGCGTCGGTGCCGGAATTGCAGCCCACGGCGTGCGCCGCGCCGGTGTAGGCGGCAAGTTCGGCCTCGAGGGCCGCGCCCTCGGGCCCGAGGATGTAGCGGCCCGAGGCGAGCACGCGCTTCACCGCGGCCTCGAGCTCGCCCGCCAGCTCGGCGTTCTCCGCGGCCGGGTCGGCGATGGGGATCCTGTCCTGGCCCATGTGAATCACGCCCGTTCCCCGTGGTGCTGCAACCGCGCCGCCACCAGGCGGCTGACCTCCAGCGCGAGCGCGAGCGCCTGCCGGCCGTGCTCGCCGCTCACCGCCACCGGCGAGCGGCCCTGCGCCGCGGCGACGAAGGCGCGCGCCTGCTCGGCCAGGGCGTCGTTGCCTTGGTGCGTCTCTTCGGCCTCCGACAACGCGCCGTCCTGCCGCCGCACGTAGCGTAGCCTGCCCGCCTGCAGGTCCGCCGACACGTACAGGCCGGGCTGGAACAGGCGCAGCTTCCTCACCGCAGCCTGGCTGACGCGGCTCGCCGACAGGCTGGCGATGCAGCCGCTCGCGAACTCGATCCGCGCGTTGGCGATGTCGATGTCGCTGGAGAGGACGCGAAAGCCGCTCGCGCCCACCGCCGTCACCTCGCTCTTCGCCAGCGCGAGCGCCAGGTCCAGGTCGTGGATCATCAGGTCCAGCACCACGTCCACGTCGGTGCCGCGCGGCTTGAACTCCGCCAGGCGCTCGGCTTCGATGTACAGCGGCCGGTCGATGCGCGCGGCGAGCGCCTGGAACGCGCTCGCGTAGCGCTGCACGTGCCCGGTCTGCAGCACGCGCCCGGCGCGCCTCGCCGCGGCGACCAGCTCGTCGGCCTGCCCCACCGTCAGGGCAAGGGGCTTCTCCACCAGCACGTGCGCGCCGGCGCCCAGCAGCGCGAGCGCGATCTCGTGGTGGTGTTCGGTGGGCGTGGCCACCACCGCGGCGTCCACCTTGCCAAGGACGTCGCGATAGCCGGCGTGCACCGCGCAGTTCAGCTTCTTGGCCAGCGCGCCCGCCTGCGCCGCGTCCGGGTCGACGATGGCGGCCAGGCGCGCGCCTTCGGTGGCGGCCAGCTTCTCGGCGTGGTAGCGGCCCATGTGGCCGGCGCCGATGACGGCGACGTTCAACAGGCCCATCAGTAGAACCCGGCCTCGCCGGCAGGGCGGGTCTTGAAGCGCTTGTGCATCCAGTTGTACTGCTCGGGGTGCTCCAGCACCAGGCGCTCGATGGCTTGGTTCATGCGGCGGGTGTCGGCGGCGGCCTCATCAGTGGGGAAATTGTCCCACGGCGCGCCGATGCGAAGGACGCAGCCGCCGCCCGGCAGCAGCGTCGTGGCGCAGGTGAGCACCGCTGCGCCCGAGACGCGCGCCAGGCGCGACAGCCCCTGCACCGTGGCCGCCGGCACGCCGAAGAAGGGCACGAACAGGGCGTCCTTCGGGCCGTAGTCCTGGTCGGGCAGGTAGTAGAGGGGCCGCCCCTCCTTGATCGCGGCGAGCGTGGCGCGGATGCCTTCCTGGCGCGACACCAGGCGCTGGTTGCCGAAGCGCGCGCGGCCGCGCAGAAGCAGCGCCGAGAAGCGCTCGTCCTTCTGCTTGGCGTACATGGACACCATGTCCAGCTCGCAGGCAAGCCGCGCGAAGCCCGCGTCCAGCCCCGCGAAATGCGGACAAAGCAGGAGGACCGGCTTTCCTTGCAGCGCCGCGAGATGTTCCATCCCTTCGATCCGCACCATGCGTTCCACGCGCTCCCGCGAGCCCCACCACAGCACCCCGCGCTCGACGATGCCGCGCACGAAGGCGCGGAAGTGCGCGCGCGCCAGCCGCTCGCGCTCGCCTTGGTCCATCTGCGGGAAGCACAGCCCCAGGTTGATGCGCGTCACGCGCCGCCGCTCCGGGATGAGCCAGAACGCCGCCGCGCCCGCGGCCTCGCCCGCCGTGGCGAGCAGGCGCTGCGGCAGGAAGTGGGCGACCCAGAGCAGGCCGAAGAGCAGGCGGCTCATCTCGCTTTGGGCGGCTTGTAGCGGTTGTAGCCCCAGAGGTACTGCCCGGGCAGCTCGCGGACCAGCGCTTCCAGCGCGCGGTTCACGCGCCGCGTCTGCGTCTCGCCCGCCTGCGCCGGCGGCAGCGGCCGCACGTGCACGATGTAGCCCCGGCCCCGCGGCAGCCGCTCGCCGTAGGCGATGAGGCATTCCACGTCCTCGCGCTGCGCGAAGCGCGCCGCGAGCGTCATGGTGTAGGCGGGCTTGCCGAAGAACTCGGCCCACTCGCCTTCGCCTTCGCCGGGGACCTGATCGGGCAGGATGCCCACGGCCTCGCCGCGCTTCAACGCCGCCAGCAGCTCGCGAACACCGGACAGGTCGGCGCCGGCGAGGCGCACGTTCTTGCCGCCGCGGCCCTGCTCTATCACCGGCCGCAGCCAGGCCATCTTCGGCGGGCTGTAGAGCACGGTGATCGGAAAGCGCTCCGCGGCCACCTGCGCGGTGACTTCGAAACAACCCAGGTGCGGGGTCAGGAACACGATGCCCTTGCCTTGCGCGCGCGCGGCATCGACCAGCTCCAGGCCGCGCATTTGCGTCACCAGCGCGGCGACTTGCCTGCCGGAGCGCAGCCACACCGCGGGCAGCTCGGCCAGCAGCCTGCCCGCGCTGGCGATGGCGGCGCGGCGGGTGGCGGGGTCGGTGTAGCCCGCCGCCGCGAGATTGTCCCTGAGGTGCCGGCGGTAGGTGGGCGACAACCCATGCATTGCCCACCCGAGCAGGGCGCCCACCGCGTGCGCCAGCGGCAGCGGCACGCATGCCGCAATTCTCATCAGTCTGCTGGGGAAGGAGGACATTCTTTGATATCCTTGCGCCCTTCCAGTTACGGCGGGTCAGAGATGAGCGAATTCCTGTTCACATCCGAGTCGGTTTCCGAGGGCCACCCGGACAAGGTGGCGGACCAGATCTCGGACGCGGTGCTCGACGCGATTCTAGCCCAGGACCCCCGCTCCCGCGTCGCCGCGGAGACCCTGGTCAAGGACAACCTGGTGGTGCTGGCCGGCGAGATCACGACCAACGCCAAGGTGGATTTCCAGCACGTCGCGCGCGGGGCCATCCGCCGCATCGGCTACACCGATCCCAAGATCGGCTTCGACGCCGACGGCTGCACCGTGGTGGTGGCCTACGGCGAGCAGTCGCGCGACATCGCGCAAGGGGTGAACGAAGGCTCGGGCCTGGACCTGGACCAGGGCGCCGGCGACCAGGGCCTGATGTTCGGCTACGCCTGCGACGAGACCCCGGGCCTGATGCCCATCGCCATCTACCTCTCGCACCGGCTGGTCGAGCGCCAGTCCGAAATTCGCCGCGACGGGCGGCTGCCCTGGCTGCGGCCCGACGCCAAGTCGCAGGTGACCATCAAGTATGTGAACGGCAAACCGGATGCCATCGACACCGTGGTGCTCTCCACCCAGCACGGGCCGGACCTGACCCACAAGCAGATCGAGGAAGCGGTGATCGAGCAGGTCATCAAGCCGGTGCTGCCCAAGAACCTCATCAAGGGCAAGGTGAAGTACCTGGTCAACCCGACCGGCGCCTTCGTCATCGGCGGCCCCAAGGGCGACTGCGGCCTCACCGGGCGCAAGATCATCGTCGACACCTACGGCGGCTCGGCGCCGCACGGCGGCGGCGCGTTCTCCGGCAAGGACCCCTCCAAGGTGGACCGCTCGGCGGCCTATGCCGCGCGCTACGTGGCGAAGAACATCGTCGCCGCGGGCCTGGCGACCCGGTGCCTGGTGCAGGTGTCCTACGCCATCGGCGTGGCGCAGCCCACCAGCGTCATGGTCACCACCCAGGGCACCGGGAAGATCTCCGATGACAAGCTGTCCCAGCTCGTGCGCGAGAACTTCGACCTGCGCCCCAAGGGCATCATCCAGATGCTGGACCTCCTGCGCCCGATCTACGAGAAGACCGCCGCCTACGGCCACTTCGGCCGCGAAGAGCCGGAGTTCACGTGGGAGGCGACCGACAAGGCCCTCAAGCTCAAGCAGGCGGCGTAAAACCGGGACGGACCACGATTCAGTGGTCGGACGCAACGGCGGCTGCGGCCGCCGTTTTCGTTTCAGGCGCCGTGCGCCGGCAGGATCGCGGACTGCGCCGCGATCACATCGGCCACCGCCGCCGTCAGCTTCTTGGCGTAGCCGATGTGCAGGAACTCGTTCGGCCCATGGGCGTTGGCGTGCGGCCCCAGGACGCCGGTGATGAGGAACTGCGCCTTGGGGTATTTCTTGCCCAGCATCGCCATGAAGGGGATGGTGCCGCCCTCGCCCATCCACATCGCGGGCTTGCCGTAGTGGCGCCGGGAGGCGGCGTCGATCGCCTTCTCCAGCCAGGCCTCGGTCTGCGGCGCGTGCCAGCCGGTGCCCGCCTGCCCGGCCTCGAAGCTCACCTTCGCGCCGTAGGGCGGATTGGCTTCCAGGATCTTCTTCAGCCGTGCCGCGGCCTTCGTCCCACCCACCGTGGGCGGGATGCGCAGCGACAGCGCGAGCACCGTCTTGGGCCTCAACACGTTGCCCGCCGAGGCCGGCGGCGGCAGGCCGTCGGCGCCGGTCACCGCCAGCGCCGGGCGCCAGGTGCGGTTGAGCACCAGCTCTTCCAGCTTCGAACCCACCGGCTTCATCCCCTTCACGAACGGGAAGCGGGCGTGGACCTGTTTGCCCATCGCCTTCGCCACGCGCTGCGCCTGCAGCCTGCGCGAACTGGGGATCGCGGCGTGGAAGGCCTTGTCCTTCACCCGGCCCGTCTTCGCGTCCTCCACCCGCTCCAGCAGCTGGCGCGCAATGCGAAAGCTCGAGGCCACCACCCCGCTCGCGTCGCCCGAGTGCACGCCCTCGTCCAGCACCTGCACCGTGAGCCGGCCGTTCACCAGCCCGCGCAGCGAGGTCGTGCCCCAGAGCTGCTCGTAGTTGCCGGCGCCGGAATCCAGCGCGATCACCAGCGCCGGCTCGCCGATCCTTGGTGCGAGCCCCTCCAGGTAAGCCGGCAGGTCCGTGCTGCCGGACTCTTCGCAGCATTCGATCAGGATCACGCACCTCGCGTGCGGGCGGTTCTCCTGCTGGAGTGACCTGAGTGCCGCGATCGCGGCGAACACCGCGTAGCCGTCGTCGGCGCCGCCCCTTCCGTAGAGCTTTCCGTCCTTGAGGATCGGCGTCCACGGCCCGGTGCCCTCGGCCCAGCCGGTCATCTCCGGTTGCTTGTCCAGGTGGCCGTAGAGGAGCACCGTGCCGGCGCTCGTCCTGCCGCTGGCGGGGACGTCAATGTAGAGCACCGGGGTGCGGTTCGGCAGGCGGATGATTTCGAGGTGCATGCCGCGGGCCGGGTGCTGGCGGCACCAGTTCGCGGCGAGCTCGACGGCCTCGTCGATGTGGCCGTGCTTGGCCCAGTCCGGGTCGAAGTGCGGAGACTTGGCGGGGATGCGGATGTAGGAGGTGAGGGTGGGGACGATGGAAGAGTCCCAGAGGGTGGGGATGGAGGTCATGGCCTGCGCACCGCGCGCAGCACGGCCTCCGGCTCGCTTGCAATGACGTTCAGCAGCACGAGCGCCGCGCCCCGCGGCCTGCGGTCGCCACGCTCCCAGTGACGCAGCGCGCCCAAGCCGATCGCGAACGTCGCCGCGAACTGCTCCTGCGTGAGCCCAGTGCGCTCGCGCACCGCCTTCACGTCCACCGCAGGGGGCACATGCAGCTTCAACCCCGCCACCCGCCCGCCCTTGCGGTGCCGGATCGCCTGCTCCAGGCCGCGCTTGATGCTTGCGAACGCTTTACCCATGTTCAATGCCTCGTCGTTGATTTCAGGATCGCCGTCAACTTCGCCAACTCGTTGCGCTCCGCCTTGCTCAAATCCGCCTTCTCGTTCTTCGCAAACAGCGCCAGCAGGTAAAGTGGCATTGTCTCGTCGTGGAAGTAGTAGATCACCCTCACCCCGCCACTCTTGCCCCGACCGTCCCGGCCCGCAGCGCAGCTTGCGAACGCCGCCCGTGCCCTGGATCAGATCCCCGGCCTTCGGCCGTGCCGCCAGGAACTGCACGATCGCGACGCTGTCCTCCGGGCGCAGCAGCCGGGCGGCGTTGCGGAGGTACCCCGGCGTCTCTACGACGGTGACCAGCATGGTAATCCAATGGCTTAGTCGCGTCCAGCCCGGCGGGCCGAAAGCGCGCGCTTGTGATGTACAACGCCCGGGAGAACGGGCGGGTTGACTGACCTCGATCAACCCCGAAGCACGCTGAACGCTCTGAACAGTTCCGTCGGCAGCGGAACCTCCGGGTTCCAGTGCAAGGTCATCGGCCGGTCGCCCTCGATATGGACTTTGGAGGCGGGTCCCAGCGCGCAGTACGCCGCATCCTTCCTCTCCCTGAGGAACAGGAAGAAGCGCCAGCCGTTCTGCGGGCTTTCCATGTAGCGCCGTCCCGCCGGTGTGTCCGGGCCCACGTTGTTCTGCGTCTGCCAGTGGAATAGCTCGGGGCTGATGGCGTAGTCGTGGTACGCGATCCCGGCCCGGCTGCAAATCCCGGTCCTTCCCTGTTTTCGAACGCCTGCGCTATAATCCGCCCCGCTGAGGAGCGTTGCGTTCTCCAGGTAACCGGGGGATCAGGCTCAGCAAATAATCAACGGCGCTCGCATTGGAAACGATGCGGGCGCTTCGTTTTGGGGCCCCGCGAAACCACTATGGAGAGCCCTGCCATGAACGCACCCAACCCGAAGTTCACCGACTACAAGGTGGCCGACCTCGCCCTCGCCGACTGGGGCCGCAGGGAAATCGCCATTGCGGAGTCCGAGATGCCGGCGCTGATGATGATCCGCAGGGAATACGCCCAGGCGCAGCCCCTGAAGGGCGCCCGCGTCACCGGCAGCCTGCACATGACCATCCAGACCGCCGTGCTCATCGAGACGCTGAAGGCGCTGGGGGCGGAGGTGCGCTGGGCGAGCTGCAACATCTTCTCCACCCAGGACCACGCCGCGGCGGCGATCGCGGCGGGCGGGACGCCGGTGTTCGCGGTCAAGGGCGAGTCGCTGGACGAGTACTGGGACTACACGCACCGGATCTTCGAGTTTGGCCACGAGGGGCAAACGCGGGGCCCGAACATGATCCTCGACGACGGCGGCGATGCGACGCTGCTCATGCACCTGGGCAAGAAGGCGCAGAAGGACCCGTCCGTCATCGCCAAGCCCGGCAGCGAAGAGGAGACCAGCCTCTTCAAGGCCATCCAGGCGAAGCTCGCCAAGGACCGGACCTGGTACTCGCGCATGGCCAAGGACATCAAGGGCGTGACCGAGGAGACCACCACCGGCGTGCACCGCCTCTACGAGATGGCGAAGAAGCAGGAGCTGCTCTTCCCGGCCATCAACGTCAACGACTCGGTGACCAAGTCCAAGTTCGACAACCTCTACGGCTGCCGCGAGTCGCTGGTGGACGGCATCAAGAGAGCGACGGATGTCATGGTGGCGGGCAAGGTGGCGGTGGTGGCCGGCTACGGCGACGTCGGCAAGGGCTCGGCGCAGGCGCTGCGCGCGCTGTCGGCGCAGGTCTGGGTGACCGAGATCGACCCGATCTGCGCCCTGCAGGCGGCGATGGAAGGCTACCGCGTCGTGACCATGGACTGGGCGGCGGACAAGGCCGACATCTTCGTCACCGCGACCGGCAACTACCACGTCATCACCCACGAGCACATGAAGAAGATGAAGGACCAGGCCATCGTGTGCAACATCGGCCACTTCGACAACGAGATCGAGGTCGCGGCGCTGTCCCGCTACAAATGGGAAGAGATCAAGCCGCAGGTGGACCATGTCATCTTCCCTGACGGCAAGGGGGGGGGAAAGCGGATCATCCTGCTGGCGAAGGGGCGCCTGGTGAACCTGGGCTGCGGCACCGGGCACCCGAGCTACGTCATGAGCTCCTCGTTCGCCAACCAGACCATCGCCCAGATCGAGCTGTTCACCAACACCGCCAGGTACCCGGTCGGCGTCTACACCCTGCCCAAGCATCTGGACGAGAAGGTGGCGCGGCTGCAGCTGCAGAAGTTGAATGCCCAGCTGACCGAGCTCTCCGATGAACAGGCGAAGTACATCGGGGTGCCCAAGGCCGGCCCCTACAAGCCGGACCAGTACCGCTACTGACGCGGGCGATGAGCGGCCGCACCTTCAGCTTCGAGTTCTTCCCGCCGCGCACCGCGGCGGGCAAGCACAGGCTGCGCGACACCTGGGAGCAGCTGGGGCGGCTGCAGCCCAGGTTCTTCTCGGTCACCTTCGGCGCCGGCGGCTCGACGCAGGCGGGCACGCTGGAGACCGTGCTCGAGATCCGCCGCGCCGGGTTCGAGGCGGCGCCGCACCTGTCCTGCGTCGCCTCGACGAAGCAGGACATCGCCGCCATCCTCGGCCAGTACAAGGCAAGCGGCATCCGGCACATCGTCGCGCTGCGCGGCGACCTGCCCTCGGGCGTGGCGATGGCGGGCGAGCTGCGCCATGCCAACGAACTGGTCGCCTTCATCCGCGCGACCACGGGCGACTGGTTCCACATCGAGGTCGGCTGCTACCCGGAGTACCACCCGCAGACGCCCCGGGCGCCCGACGAGGTGGCGAACTTCAAGCGCAAGGTCGAGGCGGGCGCCAACGGCGCCATCACGCAGTACTTCTACAATGCCGAGGCCTACTTCCGCTTCGTCGAGGACTGCGCCCGGGCCGGCATCGGCATCCCGATCGTCCCGGGGATCATGCCGATCGGCAATTTCTCGCAGCTGGCGCGGTTCTCGGATGCCTGCGGCGCGGAGATCCCGCGCTGGATGCGGCTCAAGCTCGAGGGGTACCTGGACGACAGCGACTCGATCCGCGCCTTCGGCCTGGACGTGGTCACCGCGCTGTGCGACAAGCTGCTCGCCGCCGGCGCCCCCGGCCTGCACTTCTACACCCTCAACCAGGCCGCGCTCGCCGGCGAGATCTGGCAGCGGCTGGGCCTGTCCTCGCGCGCCTGAGCTCGCCCGGGCCCAGTCCACCGGAGCGCGCCGGACAGAGCGTGGGTGGGCGTGCCCACGCTCCGCGAACACTCAGGCCGCTTTTTTCTTGCGCTGCGCGTCCTTCGCATGCATCTGCGCATAGGCGCCGTGCGCCGCCGCTTCCGCATCGCCGACGTGCACGTCATAGCCCATGTCGTCCAGCACCGAACCGAGGGCCGACAGGCACAGCATGACGTTGTCCGGGCGGCAGGAGTAGCCCATCAGGCCGATGCGCCAGATCTTGCCGGCCAGGGGCCCCAGGCCGGCGCCGATCTCGATGCTGAACTCGTTCAGCAGGCGCTTGCGCACCTCGGCTTCATTCACGCCCCCGGGGCACTGCACCGCGTTCATCTGCGGCAGCTGGTACTTCTCCTCGACCAGCAGCTTCATTCCCATCGCCTCCAGGCCCGCCTTCAACGCGAGATGGTGCCGCGTGGCGCGCGCCCAGGCGTTCTCCAGCCGTTCCTCGCGGATGAGCAGCAGCGCCTCGTGCAGGGCAAACAGCGAATTGGTCGGCGCGGTGTGGTGGTAGGTGCGGGTGCCGGCGTTCCAGTAGCCCAGCAGCAGGTTCATGTCCATGAACCAGCTGTGGATCTTGTCCTTCCTCTTCCTGACCTGCTCCACCACGCGCTCGGAGAACGACACCGGCGACAGGCCGGGGGTGCACGACAGGCACTTCTGGCTGGCGGAGTAGATGGCGTCGATCTCCCACTCGTCCACCTTGACCGGGGTGCCGGCAAGGGAGGTCACCGCGTCCACGATCACCAGGGCGCCGTGCTTGTGCGCGATCTGCGTCAGCTGCTTCGCGTCCGACTGGCAGCCGGTGGAGGTCTCGGCGTGCACGAAGGCGACCACCTTCACGTCCTTGTGCTTCTTCAGCGCGTCCTCCACCTTCTGCGGGTCCACCGGCTCGCCCCACTTGTCCTCGACCAGCACCGGGACGCCGCCGCAGCGGATCACGTTCTCCAGCATGCGGCCGCCGAAGACCCCGTTCTGGCACACCATCACCTTGTCGCCGGGGGCCACCATGTTGACGAAGCAGAACTCCATGCCCACCGAGCCGGAGCCCGAGATGGGGAAGGTGAGCGCGTTCCTGGTCTGGTAGGCGTAGCACAGCAGCGACTTCAGCTCCTCCATCATCTCGACGAACACCGGGTCCAGGTACCCGATCGCCGGCTGGCTCATGGTGGTGAGCACGCGCGGGTGGATCTCGGTGGGGCCGGGACCCATGAGCGTCCTCTGCGGCGGGTGGAAGGACTGGATGCGCTTGGCGGGGGCGAATTGCGTCACGGGATCGTTCTCCGACATTCCGAAAGGGGCGTGCTCGGGGCGCGACTTCACGCGCACCGGGTTCTTGGCACTGGCTTCGATGACGATGTCCACGGCGCTGATGCGGCCCTGGGTGAGGCGCTCGACCTCGCCCGCCCAGCGGGCCGGAACGTAGCCGGTCTTCACCCAGTTGTGCACCACGGCGCGGTCCAGCTGGAAGGCGCGCGCGACCTCGGCCTGGGAGCCGAAGAGGTCCACGAGGCGCGCGGCGCAGCTGGTGTCGGGCATGGCGGGAATTCTAGTTTGTCAAATTTAGTTTGACAAGACCGTCCTTGGGCTATCATGCGCCATGGCCACCCCCGCCCGCGCCGCCCTGGCCGTCACCCTGGCCGCCGCCGCCCTGCTGATGGTGACCATGGGCGTGCGCCAGTCCTTCGGCCTGTTCGTCTCGCCGCTGAATTCCTCGACCGGCCTGGGCATCGCGACCATCAGCCTCGCCCTCGCCGTCGGGCAATTCACCTGGGGCGCGATCCAGCCCGTCGCCGGCGCGCTCGCCGACCGGCACGGCCCGGCGCCGGTGCTGGCGGGCGGGATCGTCCTGCTCGCCGCCGGCATCGCGCTCACCCCCTTGATGGATTCGGGCCTGGGCCTGACCGTCGCGCTCGGCCTGCTCGCCTCGATCGGCTCGGGCGCCGGCAGCTTCTCGGTGCTGATCGGCGCCGCGGCGCAGCGCCTGCCGCCGGAAGCGCGCGCCAAGGCCTCGGGCATCATCAACGCCGGGGGCTCCTTCGGCCAGTTCGTGTTCGCCCCCATCGCGCAGGCGCTGATCCAGGCCATGGGCTGGATGGCCGCGCTCTGGGCTCTTGCCGCCGCCACCCTCGCTGCGCTGCCGCTGGTGCGCACCGTCGCGGGCAAGCGCACCGCCGCCCCGGCGCACCCGGCCGAGGGCGCCTCGCCCTGGCGCGCGCTCGGCCAGGCCTTCGGCGACCGCAGCTACCAGCTGCTGAACCTGGGCTTCTTCACCTGCGGCTTTCACATCGCGTTCCTGGTGACGCACCTGCCACAGGAAGTGGACCTGTGCGGGCTGCCACCGACGGTGGCCAGCTGGTCGCTCGCGATCATCGGGCTGGCCAACATCGTGGGCAGCCTCGCGGCGGGCTTCGCCACCGCGAAGTACCGCAGCAAGTACCTCCTCGCCTGGATGTACGGCTCACGCGCCGCGCTGATCGCCGCCTACCTGGTGGCGCCCAAGACCGCGCTCACGTTCTACCTGTTCGCCGCGGGCCTGGGCCTGACCTGGCTCGCGACCGTGCCGCCCACGGCGGCCATCGTGGGAAAACTGTTCGGCGTGCGGTTCCTGGGGACCCTGTTCGGCATGACGCTGCTGTCGCACCAGTTGGGCGGGTTCCTCGGCGCGTGGCTGGGCGGCCTCGCCATCGAGGCCTCCGGGAGCTACGCCTGGCTGTGGTACGCCGACATGGCGCTCGCGGCCGCGGCCGCGCTGGTCAACCTGCCGATCCGCGAGGCGCGGCCGGCGGCGCAGCCGGCTGCGGCTTGACGAAAGCTCGTCGCTAGCGGCCTGTGAGCGACTGCGCAAGCGCAGCCAGAGCGGCCTCGGCGCGGCCCACCACCAGGGCGGGGACGATGGCGAGGGCGGAAAAGGCGAGAACCGCTTTGCGGGCGCGCGCCGTCGCTATTCGGCAAACAACGGCTGGCCGAGTTCCGTGAACCCGACCACCCGGACCGGCTCTTCGGTATTGTTCACACCCGCCCTCAGCCCGGCGAAGTCAAACAGCTTCCGGTCCAGCAGGTGCGAGGGCCGCACATCCGTGAGCGCGCGCAGGATGGACTGGATGCGCCCCGGTTCGGTGCGCGCCCACTCCTGCAGCATCCGCCCGACCACCTTGCGCTGCAGGTTCTGCTGCGAGCCGCACAGGGTGCAGGGAATGATGGGAAAGGCCTTCTGCTCGGCGAAGGCGGCGAGGTCGTTCTCGGCGACGTACACCAGCGGCCGGATCACCACCTGCCGGCCGTCGTCCGACACCAGCTTGGCCGGCATCGCCTGCAGCGTCCCGGCATGGAAGAGATTCAGGAAGAAGGTCGCCAGCACATCGTCGCGGTGATGCCCCAGCGCGATCTTGGTCGCGCCCAGCTCCCCGGCGACGCGGTAGAGCACGCCGCGGCGCAGGCGCGAGCACAGGCTGCACATCGTCTTGCCCTCGGGCACCAGGCGCTTCACGACCGAATAGGTGTCCTGCTCGACGATGCGGAACGGCACGCCGCGCGCTTCCAGGTACTGCGGCAGCACGCGCTCCGGGAACCCGGGCTGCTTCTGGTCCAGGTTCACCGCGACCAGCTCGAAATCCACCGGCGCCTTCTCCTTCAGCGCCAGCAGGATCTCCAGCATGCCGTAGCTGTCCTTGCCCCCCGAGAGGCACACCATCACCCGGTCGCCCGCCTCGATCAGGCCGAAATCGGCGATGGCCTCGCCCACCTGGCGGCGCAGGCGCTTGGCGAGCTTGTTGCGCTCGTAGCGGTCCTTGCGGCTATCGGTCATGGCAGGCTCACCGCGGCGACACCGCCTTCGGGCCGGCGATGCCGGCGACCATGAGCCCGATGCAGCCGATGCCGGTCCAGACCGCATAGCGCCGGGTCCAGGCCATGGTCTCTCCTAGAGGAAAACCGAACGGCCGCCGTCGACTGCCAGCACCTGGCCGGTGACGAAAGGGGCGGTGGCGAGGAAGTGTACCGCCCGGGCGATCGCCTCGGGCTCGCCGACGCGCGCCAGCGGCGTGGTGGCGACGATGCGCGCGCGCTCGGCCGGCTCGAACTGCCCGTCCTCGGGCCAGGCAATGGCGCCGGGGGCGACCGCGTTGACGCGCACCGAAGGCGCCAGTTCCAGCGCGAGCGAGCGCGTCAGCCCGGCAAGGCCCGCCTTCGCGACCGAATACACCGTGTAACCCTTGAGCGGGCGCTCGGCGTGGATGTCCACGATGTTCACGATGCAACCTGCCTGCTTCGCCAGGTGCGGCGCGGCCTCCTGCGCGAGGAACAGCGGCGCGCGCAGGTTGGAGCCGATCAGCTCCTCCCAGTGCGTCGCCTCGATGCCGCCCACCGGCGTGGGATAGAAGGCGGAGGCATTGTTCACCAGGATGTCCAGGCGCCCGAACTGCGCCAGCGCTGCCTCCACCAGCGCGCGCGGCGCGATCGGCGCCAGCAGGTCGGCCTTCACCCGGTGCGCGCTGCGAGGCCGCAGCGCGCTCAGTTCCTCCTCCAGCTTGGCCGCGTCGGCCCCCGATCCCCGGTAGTGGATCACCACGTCCGCGCCGGCCGCGTGCAGCCGGCGCGCGATCTCAGCGCCGACCCGGCGCGCGGCGCCGGTGACCAGCGCAGCCTTGCCCTGGAGATCCGGATTCATCGTAAGCGCCGAATTCTAGGGTAAATTCCCCCGCATGAAGGCCTCCGACACGACGGCCCGGGCAGTTGCGCTCCCGGAGGATGCGGCGCTCGCCGCCAGCCGCAGGCTGCTGGAGCGGCTCGCCGCGGAGCTGGCGGCGAAGGCAAACTGGATTTCGTTCGCGCGCTACATGGAGCTCGTCCTGCACGAGCCGGGCCTGGGCTACTACGCCGCCGGCGCGCGCAAGTTCGGCGCCGGCGGGGACTTCGTCACCGCGCCGGAACTCTCGCCGCTGTTCGGGCGCGCGCTGGCGCGCCAGGTGGCGCAGCTCCTGCAGCCGGGCGAGGCGGTGCTGGAGTTCGGCGCCGGCAGCGGGGCGCTCGCCGAACAGCTGCTGGGGGAGCTGCGGTGCCCCTACTTCATCCTGGAGACGAGCGCCGAGCTGCGCGAGCGCCAGCGCCGGCGCCTGGGCCCGGGCGTGCAGTGGCTCGAGCGCATGCCGCAGCGCTTTCGCGGCGTGATGCTCGCCAACGAAGTGCTGGACGCGATGCCGGTGCACGCGCTGGCCTGGCGCGCCGACGGCATCTTCGAGCGCGGCGTGTGCGCCAACGAGGGCCGGCTCGCCTGGTCGCTGCGCCCGGCGGAGGGCGCGCTGCTGGAGGCCGCCCGCGCCCTCGCGATCCAGGTTCCGCCCTCGGGCAGCTACGAAAGCGAGATCAGCCTCATCGCGCCGACCTGGATCCGCCTCGTCGCGCGCGCACTGGAGCGCGGCGCGATCCTCATCTCCGACTACGGCTTCCCGGCGCCCGAGTACTACCACCCGCAGCGCTCGGTCGGCACGCTTGCCTGCCACTACCGCCACCGCGCGCACGGCGACCCGTTCTACCTGCCCGGCCTGCAGGACATCACGGCGCACGTGGACTTCAGCGCGCTCGCGCGCGCCGCCACCGCCGGCGGGCTGGAGGTGCTGGGCTACGCCAGCCAGGCGCAGTTCCTCATCAACTGCAGCATCACCGACCTGCTGCAGCAGAAGGACCCCGCGGACACCAAGCGCTACCTGCCCGCCGCCTCGGCGGTACACAAGCTGCTCGCGCCCTCGGAGATGGGCGAGCTGTTCAAGTTCCTGGCGCTGGGCCGCGGCGTGGAAGGACCGCTGCTCGGTTTGTCCCGCGGCGACCGCGCGCATGCGCTCTAGCCTGCTCGCGCTGCTGCTCGCGGCCTTTGCCACGTTCGCCGCGTTCGCCGCGCCGGGCGGCGAGATGGAGCAGGCGCGCGGGCGCTGGGCCGCAAGCCCGCACGGGCCGATGCTGGAGCGCATCCTGCCCCCCGGGTTCGAGCCGGCGGACCTGCCCGAGCCCAGGTCGCGCGGCGCGCAGCTCACCGCGCGCTACTGCGTCCAGTGCCACAACCTCGCCAACCCGGCGATGCACCACGCCGAGAAGTGGCCGGCGATCGTCGAGCGCATGGTGCTGCGCATGCAGGGCAAGGGCAACATGGGCCGGCTGATGGCCGAGATGATGGCGGGCGTGGAGGCGCCCTCGGCGGAGCAGGCGAGGGTGCTCGTCGCCTACCTGCAGCGCCGGGCGCAGAAGCCGCTGGATCCGAGGAAAGTGCCGGAAGCCTATCGCGCCGAGGGGGGCGCCTTTCGCCTCGCGTGCAACCAGTGCCACGTGCTGCCCGATCCGGCGCGCTACACCGCGAGCGAATGGCCGGCGGTGGTGGCGCGCATGGAGAAGAACATGGAATGGATGAACCGCGTGGTGAGCTCCAGCCCCATCCCGGGCGAGCCGCAACTGCGGATCGAGGACATCAACGCCTTCCTCGCGCGGCATGCGCGCAAGCCGCGCTAGAAGTCGTTTTCCTCCAGCCACTCCAGGATCGGCCGCGCCGCCGCCTCCCAGCGCGTCTCCAGCATCACCGCGTGACCCAGGCCCGGCAGTTCGCGGTACTCCGCGCCCAGCATGCGCGCGCTCGCGCGCACGCTCGAGGCCGGGATCAGGATGTCCTTCTGCGCGCCCAGGCACAGCATGCGCAGGCGCTGCATGGTCCACAGCTGCGGCAGCCCCCAGCCCGACATGTCCATCAGCGCGCGCCGGGACTCCTGCTGCATGCGGCGATGGATGCCGGCGAGGCGCCCCTGCTCCATCGGCCCGGCGAACAAGGCATCCGCAAGGACCTGCGGCGAGGCGGCCCCGCCCGCGGCCATGCGCTGGATGCCGGCGAACAGCGCCGGCCGGGTCCAGGCGAGCGAGATCGTGGAGGGCAGCAGGCCGAAGCTGGGCACCGGGCAGGCAAACACCGCCGCCGCGCAATCGCCCTCGGCCGCGGTGCCCAGGTACTTCTGCACCACCATGCCGCCCATGGAATGGCCGATGAGCACCGGCGCTCGCCCGACCGATGCCACGACCCCCGCAAGGTCGAGCGCGTAGTCGGCGAGGCCGAATTGGTTCAGCCGCTCGCGGCCGCCGCTCGCGCCGTGGCCGCGCAGCGACAGCGCGAAGACCGGGAAGCCGCGCGCGGCGAACCAGGGCAGGAAGTGCTCCTCCCAGCACCAGGCGCCCAGGTGCGCGCCGTGCACGAACAGCAGCGGCGTGCGATTCGCATCCACGGTCTGCGGGCACCAGAGCAGCTCCAGCGGCTCCTCGGCGTGAAGCAGGCGCCGCCCGATGAGGGCATTGGCCGTCTCCACTAAGCGACGGGCGGCACCGCCATGCCGCGCTGCACCGCGGGCCTGAGCGAGATCGCATCGTACCAGCGCTTCACCGCCGGGAACTGCGCCAGGTCCACGCGGTGCCATTCGTGGCGCGCCACCCAGGGATAGGTGGCGATGTCGGCGATGGAGTACTCCTCGGCCAGGTACGCCGCCTGCTGCAGGCGCTTGTCCAGCACCCCGTAGAGGCGCTTGGCCTCGGCGCCGTAGCGCTCGATGTAGTAGGGAACCTGGTCCCTCTTCGCGCGCATGAAATAGTGCGCCTGGCCGAGCATGGGGCCGACGCCGCCCATCTGGAACATGAGCCATTGCAGCGCGATGTACTTGCCGCGGTCGGTCGCAGGCAGGAAGCGGCCGCCCGCCTTGCCCGACAGGTAGACCAGGATCGCGCCGGATTCGAACAGCGGCAGCGGCTTGCCATCCGGGCCCTCGGGATCGACGATCGCCGGGATGCGGTTGTTGGGATTGACGGCGAGGAACTCGGGCCTGAACTGCTCGCCCTTGCCGATGTCGACCGGGTGCACGCGGTAGGGCAGCCCGCACTCCTCCAGCATGATGGAGACCTTGCGGCCGTTGGGCGTGGTCCAGGTGTACAGGTCGATCATCGGGGCTCCAGCGTGCGCTGCGGCAACGGGGCGGCGCAGTCTACTGCGCGGCGAGCGCGGCAGCTATCGCGCGTTCACGGGCGGCGTCGATGAGGCCCGGGATCCGCGACGGGTCGGGCGCGGCCTGCGCCACGGCACCCCCGTCCACGCCCAGTGCCGCGGCCAGCGCGCGCTCCAGGCGCAGCGCGGTGCGCCGCATGCGCTCGGAAGGGTCCGCCGCCTGCGCCACCGCGAGCAGCTGCCGCAAACGCTCTGCGCGGCGCAGCGCGTCGGTGGACTTGAGGATGCCGAGCAATGCCTTGGCATCCGCCTCTTGGGCAAGCTCGATGCGACCGCGCAGCCGGCAGGCGAGCCGCGCGAGGTCGCGCTCGTCGTTGGGCACCCGCACGCGCTCGCACAGCGCCTGCATGCCGGCCTCGGCCGCGGCGCCGCGAAACCAGGCGAGCACGCCCAAGCGCACCGTGGAGGAGTAGCGCGCGGCGGCGGCGCGGCGCAGGGCCGCGAGCGCCTCGGGGCCGGGATCGATCTCGGGGATGAGCCGCGCCGCAGCGCCGCAGGCCGCCAGCACCTGGAACATGCGGTCCGGATGCGGCTCCGACAGGCCGCGCTCCAGTTCCTGCCAGGCGCGCTCGGCCACGAGGTGCTCGACTTCGCCCAGCTCCACCATGCGGCGCATCAGGGCCATGGTCTCGTCGGCGATGCGGAACGGGTAGCGCGCGGAGAATCGCGCCACGCGCAGGATCCGCACCGGATCCTCCTCGAAGGCGGCGCTGACATGGCGCAGGATCCCGGCGCGCAGGTCGCGCTCGCCGCCGAAGGGATCGATCAGCACGCCGTCCTCGTCGCGCGCCATGGCATTGATGGTGAGGTCGCGCCGCGACAGGTCCTCCTGCAGCGTGACCTCGGGCGCGCAGTAAACCACGAAGCCCTTGTAGCCGTGGCCGCTCTTTCGCTCGGTGCGCGCGAGCGCGTATTCCTCGTGCGTCTGCGGGTGCAGGAACACCGGGAAATCCTTGCCCACCGGACGAAAGCCCGCGGCCGTCATCTGCTCCGGGGTGGCGCCCACCACCACCCAGTCGCGGTCCACCACCGCCTCGCCCAGCAGCTGGTCTCGAACCGCGCCGCCGACGACGTAGGCCTTCACCGCGGCGGCTGCGCCGGTGCTTTCAGCGCCGCGCGCGCCAGCGCAGCGCGGGATAGCGCTCGCGCGGGCCCGCAGGCGCGAGCCAGGAGGGGGCCGCCGCCTCCAGCGCGGTGGGCGCCAGGCCAAAGGGCAGCGGGCTGGCGGTCACGTTCGGCAACTGCATCGAGCGCAGGTTGTCGCGCGTGATGAGCGGGCCCGGCAGCCGCTCCATCACCACGGCCTGCAGCCAGGCGGCCGCATCCGGCAGCCCGAGCACCAGCCGCGTGCGTCCGGTGGTGCTGCAGACATACTTCACCAGGTCCCGCAGCGTGTACTCCTTCGGTCCGCCCAGGTCGTAGCTGCCGCGCGCTTCGCGGCTGTCGAGCGCGGCGAGGAAGGCCGCCACCACGTCGCCGACGTACACCGGCTGGAAACGCGCCTCCGCGCAGGCGAGGGGCAGCACCGGCGAGAAGCCCGCGAGCCTCGCGAACAGGTTCAGGAAATGGTCGTCGGGGCCAAAGATCACCGAAGGCCGGAACACGCAGCCGGCGAGGTCGCCGGCATCCAGCACCGCGCGCTCGCCCACGCCCTTGGAGCGCAGGTACTCCGAGGGCGCCGAGGGCGAGGCACCCAGCGCGCCCATGTGCAGCAGCCGGCGCACGCCCGCCTCGCGGCAGGCACGGACCAGCGCCAGCGGCAGCTCGACGTGCGCCGCGGCGAAATCCGGGCCGTAGTCGTTGGGCCCGCGCACGCGGCCGCGGCGGCTGTGCAGCACGCCGGCGAGGTTCACCACGGCATCGCGTCCCCCGGCCAGCGCGGCGAGCGCGTGCCGGTCGCCGGCGTCGCATTCGACCACCTCCACCGTCGGCAGCAGGATCAGGTCCCTGGCGCGCTCGCGCCGCCGCGTCGGCACGGTGACGCGAGCGCCGCGCGCCGCCAGGGCGGCGACCAGGTGGCGGCCGACGAAGCCGCTGCCGCCCACTACCAGGAAATTCGCCTTATTCATTCAGGTTCCAGGGACGATCCTGCGCGCGGTCGCGCCGGATTCCGCGATTATCGCCTAGGGCAGCTGTTCGTTGAAGCGCTCGCTCGCGGCCCGCGCCGGGATCACGCCCAGGCGGTCCTTGAGCGCCAGCGGCGTGCCGCCGTAGAGCTGCGAGTAGTACATGGTGTTCGCCATCACCCGTTTGACGTAGTCCCGC
>Ga0194128_10002134_pt1 | contig 32632 bp, 33 predicted proteins | sample TA2KigCa65mmetaG_FD_148650 | JGI IMG/M metagenome (GOLD analysis project Ga0194128, IMG submission 148650) | Freshwater microbial communities from Lake Tanganyika, Tanzania - TA2015037 Kigoma Deep Cast 65m | ecosystem: Environmental > Aquatic > Freshwater > Lake | place: Tanzania: Lake...
GTCACGGGTAGGTTCGGTGGGTGGCTAAATCCTCACGTCTCAACCAAATCCACGCCGAGGTGGCGGCCGCTCTCCATGAGGGAGGCAACGTCCATCACGACCCGCAATCGCTGAACCAGCTCCAGCGGTTCACCCACTTCTGGGCGTTGGTGGTCCGCTTCTTCTGGAGGAACCGCTGCCAAGTCCGCGCCTCGGCCCTGGCCTACACCACCCTGATGGCGCTCGTCCCGCTCCTTGCCGTGTCGGTCAGCATGCTCGCCCTCTTCCAGATCTCCAACGCCAAGAGTGCCATCGACCAAGGGATCGCCCAGTTGGTGCAGCACGTGGCGCCAACCCTGGGGCTCTCCGGCCAACAAGGGGCCGACGCCTCCCGGGAAGCGGTGGTGACCAGCATCGTGTCCTACGTCTCGAACATCCGCTTCGGCACCATCGGTGTCACGGCCATGATCGGCCTGGTTTTCGCAGCCATCTCTCTCATGCGGACCATCGAGGCCGCCTTCAACGACATCTGGGGCGTCACCCGGTCCCGCTCTTGGTGGAACAGCATCCTCCTCTACTGGGGCGTTCTCACCCTCGGGCCGGCGGTGCTCGCCCTGGTGACGACCTCCAGCTATGTCCGCGCGACCTTCGACCGGGTCGAGTGGATGCAACGCTCGAGTGGATGCAACGCCTGCCCCTCCTCGGAGTGTTCAACACCGCCCTGCTGCCGATCATCACCCTCACCCTCGCCTTCGGTCTGTTCTACCTGCTCATGCCCAATACCCGGGTCGATCCCCGGGCTGCCGCCATCGGGGCCGCGGTCGCCGCCACCCTGTGGTGGGCCAACACGCAGCTGGGAGCCCTGTACAACACGCGGGTGGTCACCTACTCCAAGATCTACGGGTCGTTGGGCGCCGTGCCGTTGTTCCTGCTCGGCCTGTACTTCTCGTGGCTGATCCTGCTCTTCGGCGCCCAGGTCGCCTACGTGTTCCAGAACCGGGGAGCCTACCTCCAGGAACGGCAGGCTGAGGCCATCCACCAGAATGGCCGTGAATTCGCCGCACTGCGACTGATGACCGCCATCGGTCTGGCCTTCCAGGCGGGCGATCGCCCGGCTTCGGCCGACTCGGTCGCCAACGGGCTGGGCATCCCGCCGCGATTGGCCCGGCACCTCCTGAAATCGCTCTCCTCGGCCGGCCTGCTCCATGAGACCTCCGGAATCGACAGCATCTATGTTCCCGCCAAGCCGTTGGGCGACCTCACCGTGCATGACATCCTCCAGGCGATCCGCACCGCCCACGGGCGCGACCTGACCACCGCAGAGGATGCGGCCCGAGGTCGCGTGGCCGAGGCACTCGGTTGGGTCCGATTGGCAGAAAAATCCAAAGCGTTATCGATCACGCTTGAGGATCTTGTGGCATCCGAGGCGTCCCGGGCTCCGGAACGCCTTCCGGGGTGAGGAAGGATGGTGTCCTGCGGTCCTCGAGGAGCGCCTACCGGGGAATCGCCGCGCCGTCGAAGGACAACTCGGTCTTGGTACCCCGGCGGTCATCCACCATGCTGACGCTGCAGGACCATCGATCCCCCTGCTCCCGGAACTGGGTGACCGAAAACTGTTTCAGGCGATGCTGGCGGCTGTCGTAGACCTCCGCGCTCAGGAGCACGTCCAGCTTCTCGTCGATCCACGAACGCACGCTGACCGCCCCCTCCGTCTTGCCCGAGCGGCTCTCCAGCACCCGGCACCAGCGTCCGTTGCTCAGCTCCCGACCCCGGATCCGTTGCTCGGGCCAATGCAGGAACTCCATGCCGAGTTCCTGCAGCAGGAAATCCCCTCCGGCAATCGGGCGGTCCCCGAGGGAGGCCTTCGGCGATGGACCCTCGAGGCCTGGACTCCCGGCCGGTGGACGACTCGACGGGGTCCCCTTCACCTCCGGTACCCGCTCCTGCTGATAGGTCGGCGCCGCGTCGATCCGGTAGTGGATGGTCGACACCTCGCACCCCTCCTCCGAATCCGGGTCGCCCGCCCGGTACTCCACGCTCCAACGGTCGGCTTCCCCACCCCGCCCCGGACGGGTCAGGACGGTGACCGGCACCTGCCGGCGACCCTGCGGACCCCTCATCCGGAGGACGGCCCGGTGGGTCGATGGCTCCTGAGGAACCAAGGTCCGAAGGTGGCGGGCCAGGAGCTGACCCTCCGAGGATGGGACCCCGGTCTGGGAACCCGTCCCGCCGTCCGCCGCCAAGCTGCGATGGGTCAGGCCGAAAGCCAGGATCAGGGCTAGACCCAGGGCGACGCGCAGGACCTTTGGGATCACCAGTGGGGCCAAGAATGGGCCCCGGGGCTCGAGGCCCGGGGCGGGTCCTGCAGTCCTGCCACGTCGAGGCCCGGTCGGGTCGACTGACGGCCGTGCGAGCGCGGCCCCGAACGGCTTGGCGAGCCTGGCGCTCATCGCCAACGGAGCATCGGCCGCTCACCCTTGCGGCCTTGGACCACGAGACCCCGGACGGCTGGACCACAGTCCGAGGCCCCGGACGCCCGCCGGGCCCCGGACGCGAGGCAGTCGCAGCCGGACCCGACCCGGCGCCGGCGCAAGGCCCTCCCTAGGAAGCACCCCAGCGTGAGGATCACCACCCCGAGGGCCACCGGTTGTTGCCAGTCCATGGACGCGGAGTCTAGGCGGCCAGGTCGCCGGCGGCAACCTCTGGGGGGCCACCGATCTGCGATGTGGCAGGTCCCTCTCGGTCGGCGGGAACCTTGGGACCGGTCATGGCGTCGGGAATCCACGCTCGAACCCCGGGTGGCAGGGATTCCTGGGGGTTGACCGGCAGCCCTGGCCTGATTGGCTAGGGGGCCGATGCCTCCTTCGAACCTGCCTCCCCCCGGTCCTGCCTCGCCACCGGGCTGGGACATGGCCTGGCTTGGGCTGTTGCTGGCCCTCGCCGGGTCCTTCCAGGTCGGCTGCACGCAGGCCTCCCGGGAACGGTTGCTGACCCCGGCTCCGGTATATCCTTCAGTCATCCGGCCGCTGGATGGCAGCCTGGGCTCGGTGATCCTCGTCCAGGAACGCCTGAAGTTCGTGGTCCTCGACTACACCCTCAGCTCGCCGCCGGCTCCCGGCTCATTCCTCGAACTCCTGCGGGGAACCAACCGGGTGGGCCGCCTGCGTCTGACGCGGTGGACCGCCACGACGACGGCCGCCGCCGACATCGTCGAGGGTTCGCCACAGGTCGGCGACCTGGCCCGGCCGGAATAGGGTTGCCCCGGGACCTCCCGGGTGGACCGGCCTTCGTCGCCGAGGTTGCCGCTTGTCCTCGACCTCAGGCTCTTCTCCCGCGATCGTGGCGGTCCGGTTCTTTTCAATCGGGCCCTTCCGGCCTAGAATCCCGGTGTGCGATCCATGTTCGTGGGCCTCTGCCGATTGATTGTCGCCACCGCCGGACTGCTCGGGTTCACCGCCGGATTTCCGTTGGCGGCTTCGGCTGCCGACGCCTCACCCGGGCTGGCACTCACCGTGCGCTCCGGCGGCCTCTCCGATCACCGGCTGGCCGAGGGCATCGCCCTGTTCGTACCGGCGGGTCAGCCCGTGACACCCTTCGTTCCCGTCGGCCCCTTCACCGCCATCTGGACGGGCGAGATCACCGTCGACCTGCGTGGCGACTACCTGTTCCACGCCGCCTTCAACGGCCGCCTCAAGCTGCGGATCAATGACGCGCCGGTCCTCGATGCCGAGGGTCTCAGCCCCTCGTGGATCGAAAGCCCGAAGGTCCGCCTCAACAAGGGAGCCAATGTCATCGTGGCCGAATACTCCGCCCCTCCCCAGGGGGACTCCGAGATCCGGGTGTATTGGTCGGCCAAGGACGTGGCCTTCAATCCGATCCCGCTCGCCGCCCTCGGCCACCGGCCCTCGCCGGAGATCGGGCAGTCGGCCCTCCTGCGCCGTGGCCGGGATCTCTTCGCGGAGCTGCGCTGCCATCGTTGCCATTCGAGCGGTGGCTCGATGCCCGAGCTTGCCGCCGATGCCCCGGCCTTCTCCGGGATCGGCTCCCGGAGACAGGCCGAGTGGATGGCCCGCTGGATCTCCAACCCGGCCGCCCTCCAGACGGGCACGCCCATGCCCGCCCTCTTCCATGGGCCCGAGGCCGTGGCCCAATCCGAGGCCATCGCCGCCTACCTCGCCTCGTTGAAGTCGACCGCTGGACCGCCACAGGCCCCTATCCCGTCCACGCCCTCGGCCGACTCGGTCGAGAAGGGTCGGGCCCTCTATGAAACCCTCCATTGCGTGGCCTGCCACGTGTCCCCGGAGGGCTCGGACCCCGCCCCGTCCAAGGTGTCCCAGAAGGCAGTCCGATCGAAGTTCAGCCCGGGCTCCCTAGTGGCCTTCCTGCGCAAGCCTTCCGAGCATTATGCCTGGATCCGCATGCCCGATTTCAGGCTTTCCCTCGACGAAGCCAACCATCTGGCGGCCTACCTCGAGTCGGTGGCCGACCAGCCTTCGGGCAAGACCCTTCCCTCCGACGAGGCGCTGATCCTCAAGGGTCGGTCGCTGGTCTCGGGCTCGGGCTGCCTGAACTGCCATTCCCTCGATGTACCCAACGCGTTTCGGACCAAGGCCCTGGCGGAACTCAAACCCGAAGCCTGGTCCAGGGGCTGCTTGGCCGAGTCCCCCGTCGACGGCTCTCCGGCTCCCCGATATTCCCTCTCCGCCGCCGACCGGGCCGCCCTGTCGGCCTTCGGTCGCAGCGACCGATCCTCTCTCGACCGCCACACGGCCGCCGATTTCCTGGACCGGCACGGCACGCCGTTTCCCTCAACTGCCGGGAATGCCATGGCAAGTTCGAGGGCTTCCCCTCGTGGGATCTCCTGGGCGGGAAGCTCAAGCCGGAATGGGCCGCGCGGTTCCTCTCCGGCTCGGAACCCCGCAAGCCGCGCCCCTGGCTCGAGTCCCGCATGCCCGCCTTCCCCACCCATGCCCGTTGGCTGGCCCAAGGTCTGGCCACGGCCCACGGCCTTCCTCCCGCGGCAGCCGTCGATGATCCCCCGGATGCCGATCTGGCCAAGGTCGGCCACAAGCTGGTCGGCGCCTCCGGTGGCTTTGCCTGCATCTCCTGCCACGGCGTGGCCGACTTCGGTGCCACCCAGGTCTTCGAGGCTCCCGGCATCAACCTCGCCCTCTCCTTCGACCGGCTCCAGCCGGACTTCTTCCGTCGCTGGCTGCGGAATCCGGTCTCCCTGGATCCCAACTCCAAGATGCCGGCCTACTTCGATGAGGAAGGGCGCAGCGCCCTGTCGGACGTTCTTGGTGGCGACGGGCCCAAGACCATCCGGGCCGTGTGGGAGTATCTCCGACTCGGGAGCCGGATGCCCAAGCCCGAGTGATCCCCGCGGCCGACTGGCCCCGGCCCTCCCTGGATGCCGTTCTCGGTTCCCATGGGCGCGGGGATCGTTTGACTTAGGATTCGTCGCCGGTACAGGCCTGAGTTTCCGGTGCGCCTCGGCTTGCCGCCGTGCCGGCTGGGGCCTCCGTCTCCAGGGTCACCAAGAAACCTGCTCGAGGTACTTCAACGACTGCGGTATCTGCTCGACGCTGGAGGCCGACTCGTCCTCGATGAAGTAGTGCTTCACACCAGCCTTCCGCGCCGCCTTGAGGATCTTTGGCCAGTCCATCTGCCCGGTCCCGAGCGCGACGTCGTTGTTGGGATCGGTACCCCCGTTGTGGAAACCCGTCGGAACCCCCTTCTTCAGATCCTTGAGGTGCATGAGCTCCCAACGCCCCGGATACTTGGCCAGCCAGGCGGCCGGATCTTCCCCGGGATATTGGACCCACAGCACGTCCATCTCGAAGGCCACAAGGCGGGGGTTGGTCTCCTGGATCAGGATGTCCATCGGCGTCCGTCCCTGTCCGTCGCGGTGTTTGAATTCATAACCGTGACAGTGGTAGAAGACCTTGATGCCGTGCGGTGCGAGTGCCGCCCCGGCTCGATTGAAGTCCGCTGCCGCCTTCCTCGCGGCCTCGAGGTCGAATTCGCCCTTGCCCTTGATCCAGGCCGCTCCCACGAAGGCGATGCCCAGCTCCCGACACTCCCGGGCCACCGCCTCGGTGTCGCCGGTGATCCGCTCCATCGGGAAATGCCCGGCGATCGGCTTGAGCCCGGCCTCCTCGAGCCTCTGGCGGAGATCGGCGTTCTTCAGGTTGTAGTTTCCCGCCAGCTCGACCTCTCGGATGCCGAAGCCCTTCACCGTCCCGATGCTCTGCGGCACGCTCTTGGTGAACTGCGCCCGAAGGCTGTACAACTGGAGGCCCACCGGGCCCCTGAAGTGGCTGCCGGTTCCGGGCGCGGACGTTCCGGCCACACATCCGGCGGCTAGGAGGGCGCAGCAGAGGAGAAACCACAGCGAGGGCAAGGGCAAGGGCGACAGCGCATTCATGGGAGGATCACTGGAGTCAACCCCACGGATGCCTTCGGTGGCAATCCATGAGTGAACGCCATGAGTGAACGCCAAGATCGGCCCCCCTGGATTGCTGTTTTTCTGGATACCTGAATATCCGAGCTTCTGGCCACTTGGCCTCGGCCCCCCTGGATTGCTGTTTTTCTGGATACCTGAATATCCGAGCTTCTGGCCACTTGGCCACCTGGCCACCCGAGGCGATCTGAAGAAACCATCCGCCCACAGGATGCCTGCGACCGCCGCCTCGACCCCGGGGCTGGCCTCCCACCGGGAGGGGATCGGTCTGACGGTGCTACCCCCCTTTGGCCATCGGCTGGGTCACCCTGACCCGGCCTCGTTCAGCTCATGCGCATGGGCATGATCACGTAGAGGAAGGGCTCCTGGGTCTTGAGCACGCCGGGGCTGAGTTCATCGATGAGTTCGAAGAACACCTCGTCGCATTCCAGGGCCTTGAGGGGATCCATGAGGTAGCCGGGATTGAAGGCGATCGCGAAGTCCTTGCCCTGGTACTTGATTGCAACCGTCTGACGGGCTTCGCCGACCTCCGGGGCATTGGCCGTGATGGCCAGCTGGTTTCGGCTGAAGGTGAGCTTCACCGAGTTCTGCTTGTCTGTGGTCATGATCTCGGCCAACCGCAGGGCCTTCAGGAATTCTTCGCGGTTCAGCGGCACCCTCTCGAGCGGCTCGGCCGGGATCACCTGCCGGTAGTTTGGATACACGCCGTCGACGAGCTTCGTGACCAACACGGCCGACACCCCCCCTTCCACGGCCGGCACCATCGAGAAGGACGCCTGATTCTCCGTGAACTTGACCTCCAACGTGCCCCCGCCCTGCAGCAGTCGGGTCAGCTCGTTGATCGCTTTGGTGGGCAGGATGAAGTCGGCCTGGTTCTCCGGCGAGACCTCGAGCTCCTCCTCGCAGAGGGCCAAACGACGCCCATCGGTCGCCACGAGGATGAGTTTGTTCTCCTTGAGGCTGAAATAGATGCCGTTCAGAACGAAGCGGCTCTCGTCGGTGGACACCGCGAAGCTGGTCTTGCGCAGCATGCCCTTGAGCTTGTCCTGCGGCACCGAGACGGTCTTGTTCTGGGCGAAGACCGGCAATGGCGGAAATTCCTCGGCCGCCAGCCCGTTGACCTTGAAGAAGGCGCTGCCGGCCCGGATCGACGCTACGGATTTGTCGCCGATCTCGATCTCGATCTCGGTCGCCGCCAGCTCCCGGGCGATGTCCACCAGCTTCTTCACCGGGAGGGTGGCACGGCCGGTGGTCTCGACCTGGGCGGCCACCGAGCAGGTGATGGTCACGTCAAGATCGGTGGCGGTGAGGGACAGTCGGCGGTCACCGGCCTCGAGGAGCACATTCGACAGGATGGGAAGGGTCGACCGGGACCCCACGATGTTCTGGACGGCCTGCAAACCCACCAGCAACTGATCCTTGGCGATCGTCAGCTTCATGTCGTCCCTACTATTGATGGAGAATCTTCAAAGAGAAAGTCCTTAGTAACCGGCGTGAACAACCCGCACTACCTGCCCGAAAGGGCGTGTTCTCAGGCCTCTTGGGCGAGGCCTAGTCGTGAACCGTTTTGGGAACAACCGGAGGCTAACCCCCGCCCCGAGGTTGTTGGGATCCTTCTGGACCGTCCTGGGAGGGTTGTCCCCAACGGCCTGCGAAGAACTTTCCCGGAGCCGCCGCTTGAGCCGGGTCCTGATGCAGGTAGGATGGACCTGCATGAAGGACTGCGCCAAGGCCCGATGGTCGGCGCCCCCGCCCTGGTTCGTGCGGGGCGGTTGGCTGGTCCGCATCGAGATCTTCGAGGATTTCCCTCAGGCGATGTCCTGGGTACGGAGGGTCGCCTTCGAGGCGGAACGCAGGAACCATCATCCGGACATCCATGTCCGATGGAACACGGTCACCCTGAAGTTGAGGACGCATGATGCCGGGGGGCTCACTGACCGGGATCGTCATTGGGTCGAGGCGACGCAGGCCCGCCTACGCCGGCCCAAAGGGGCAATGGGTGTGAGGCCACTCGGCCAAAGGATGCTCAATCGCGGCTGAGGAAGAAGCCCCGTTGCCTATCGGTGATCGGATAGCCGGCCCGCGCCAGGACCTGCATCATGTCCTCCCACACCTTGCGCTTCTCCGAAAGGGCCTGGTTGCGCAGCAGGTAGGCCGGATGGTAGGTCGGCATCACCGGGATGCCCCGATGCTCCTGCCAAGATCCCCGGAGCAGGGTGATGCCGGCCAGGCCCTTGCCCAGAAGGCCTTCGACGGCCGTGGCGCCGAGGGCCACCAGCACCTGGGGCTGGATCAGGTCGATCTGCTGCTCCAGCCATGGAAAACAGGTGGCCATTTCCTCCGGTTTCGGTTTCCGGTTTCCGGAGGTCTGGCCCGGAGTGTTGGGCCGGCATTTGAGGATGTTGGCGATGAACACCGACTCACGGGTGAGTCCCATGGCGGTGATGATCTTCGTGAGCAATTCGCCGGCTTTCCCGACGAAGGGCTCACCCAGGAGGTCTTCCTCGGCACCCGGGGCCTCGCCAACGAATAGGATCCGGGCAAAGGGATCGCCGATCCCGAAGACCACCGAGTGTCGCGAGGAGGCCAGATGAGAGCATACCGAACAGGCGAGGATGCGGGTCCGGAGGTCCTCCAGGGCCGCTCCAGGGCCGCGACTCGCGCCTCGGCAGGCAGGGGCGCCGGCAAGGGGGTGCGGAACGAGAGGGGCGCGGAGGAGGAAGAGGCTTTGGGCATGGGGGAGATGGCCTTGGCCCATCGGGTGAGGGTTGCGGGACTCAGGCTGGGCGCCTTCCCCTCGACCGGCGGCGGAACGGGAACGCCCTCCGGCATGGATTCCGGACTTCGGGAGGAGGAGGAGACCAGACGTTCGGACCGTCCGACCGGCGGGGCCGTAGGAAGGGCCGTTGGAAAAGAGAAGGCCCTGGGCGGGACTCCCGGGCGCTCGGCAGGAGCCGAGAGCGCCTCGAGGGTCTCCCGGCGCACGGGAAGCCACGTCACCCCCTGAAGCTTCAGGGCCTCAAGATGCGCGATGGTAGCATCCAGCAGTGGCAGGTCGGCAGTGGGCATGGGGCCTGAGCGCCGATCTTCCGGGAAGCCGAACCGGTTGCCAAGCGCCGTTGACCACGGCGGCCGACCGGTGATCCTGTGGGGGCCCGGCCTCCTTCCACCTCGAACCCCATGAACCCCCAAGGATTCCGCAAGACCAGGATCATCGCCACGCTCGGCCCGGCCTCGGAAAGCCCCGACATGCTCGAGCGCCTCATCCTCGCCGGGGTCAACGTGCTGCGGCTCAACATGAGCCACGCGAAGCCGGAATGGGTACGGAGGGTGGTGTCCGACATCCGATCCATCTCCCAGAAGTACCGCCGAGCCGTCGGCATCCTGCTCGACACGCAGGGTCCGTCGATCCGAACGGGCGACCTTCCGGCCAAGATCCCCCTGGCCATTGGCGACCGGTTCACCTTCACGGTTCGCGGCAGCGTGCCCGGGGCAGGCGTGCCCGGGGCAGGCAAGTGGACCAGCGTGGGCTACGACGGGTTCGTGGACGATGTCCAGACCGGCGACACCCTCATCGTGGACAACGGCGAGATGAAGATGCGCATCCTGTCGAAGACCGTCGACAGCGTGGAGTGCGAAGTCCTCACCGAGGGGTCGATCGGCAGCCGACGTCACATCAACCTTCCGGGAGTCCACGTGTCCCTGCCGGCCCTCACCGACAAGGACAAGGAGGACGTGCGGCTGGGACTCGAAGTCGGTGTCGACTACGTGGCGTTGAGCTTTGTGCGGGACCCGCGGGACATCGAGGATCTGCGGGCCTTCCTGCGGCAGCACCCGTCGGTGCACCAGCCCCAGATCGTTGCCAAGATCGAACATCAGTTCGCCGTCAACCACTTCGAGGCGATCGCGCGCGAGGCCGACGTCATCATGGTCGCCCGGGGCGACCTGGGCATCGAATGTCCCTACGAGGAGCTGCCGATCATCCAGCGCCGCATCGTCAAGACGTGCCAGAGGCTAGGTCGACCGGTCATCGTGGCGACCCACATGCTCGAGAGCATGATCCAGAATCCGCTGCCGACCCGGGCCGAGATCACCGACGTGGCCAACGCCGTCTTCGAGCAGGCCGACGCGATCATGCTCAGCGGCGAGACGACCGTCGGACGGCATCCGCTGGCGTGCATCGAGGTGATGGACACCATCGCACGGCGCATCGAGCGCAGCGGCGGGGCCAATTACCAGGAGAACGCCGAACTTACCTCGCCGAGGCAGAAGCTGGTGCGCAGCGCGGTGTCGCTGGCCGACGACCTGAAGGCTGCGGCCCTGCTGGTGTTCACCCGGCGGGGCCACATGGCGAGGTACGCGGCCTGGATGCGACCGCGGCATTCGGAGGTGCAGGTCTTCACCGACCGTTGGCCGACCGCCGACGGCATGACCCTGCTGCGGGGTGTGGCGCCGCGCGTGGTGGCCTTCGATGCCCAGCACCCCGACCGGACCGTCGACGAGGCGGTGCTCCAACTGCTGAAGGACGGGGAGCTGAGCCGGGGTGACACGGTGGTGGTGGTGACCAACATGGCCTCCGGGGAACGCATCGTGGACGGGGTGAAGATCCGCACCCTCGATTGAGGCCCGCACGGACGACCGACCCGGAAACGGAGGAACCAGACCGGTGACGGAACCCAAGACAACCTGGAGGGCATGGCTGGTGCTGGCCCGGGCCTCCAACCTGCCGACGGTCTGGTCGAACTGCCTAGCTGCCGGGTTGCTCGGCGGGGGCCTGGAGCCCGGGCGCCTCATCGTCGTGGGGATCGCGGCCAGCCTGCTGTACACCGGAGGCATGGTGCTCAACGACGCGTTCGATGCGGAATTCGACCGGAGGTTCCGGCGGGAGCGCCCGATCCCGGCGGGCATCCTCCCGGAAGCGAGGGTCTGGCGGGTCGGATGGTCCCTCCTGGCGGTGGGATTCCTGGGTCTGGCGGTCCAGGGGCTGGAGCCGGCGTTGATGGCCGCGGCCCTGGCGGGCGCGGTGGTGGTCTACGACGCGCTCCACAAGCGCACCCCGCTCTCGCCCCTCCTGATGGCAGCCTGCCGGTTCCTGCTCGTGCTCACGGTCGCCTCGGCCGGGGCCCGAGGTATCACCGGCGAGGCGATGTGGGCCGCCCTCGCCCTCTCGGGCTGGATCGTCGGATTGAGCTACATCGCCCGACGGGAGAGCCGCCGAGGGCCGATCGCCTTCTGGCCGCTGGGGTTCCTGGCGATGCCGGCGGTGCTGGCGGTGCTTGTCCATGGGGATGGGCCCGGTCCGGGAGTCCTGCTGGCCGGGGGATTGTTCCTCGGCTGGGGATCCTGGTGCCTGAGCCACACGGTCGGACGGGCCGAGCCGCATCCGGGGCGGACCGTGGCCGGTCTTCTGGCCGGCATCTGCTGGGTCGATCTTTTGGCCGTGGCTCCCGATGGCCCGAGCCTCCTGGTCCATGGGGGCCTCTTCCTGCTCTGCCTGCTGGGGCAGCGCTTCGTGCCGGCGACCTGACGGATCCCGGCCTCCGAGGCAGCCTGCGCCGGGAGCGACTTTCCTTCTGGCGGGGAGGCCGAGTCGGTCCATAATGCCTGCGGCGTTCGGGGAGCCGCTGATGCCGCGGCTGAGAGGGAGGCGGGAGCCTCCGACCCGTGGAACCTGATCCGGATCATGCCGGCGAAGGGACAACCCTCCCTTCTCCTGCCCCCAGAACTGGGCCATTCAGCCGGCTGGTCTCCTCCCCCGGGGAGTCCATCCGGAGACAGCGCCAATTGCCCAGAAGGAAACCGACCGCCATGATCGCCGATCCCAAGACCTCGTTCGAGCCCCACAGCCGCGACCAGTTGCCCAATTCCACCCGGGTGTACGTTGCCGGCCGACTGCATCCCGAGATCAAGGTGCCCTTCCGCGAGATAGCGCAGGCCCCGACCCAGACGGTGCGGGGCACCCGTGAGGAGAACCCACCGGTCCGGGTGTACGACTCTTCAGGTCCCTGGGGCGATCCGTCCTTCACCGGCACACCCGAGGAGGGCCTGCCCGCGCTGCGGGCCCCGTGGATCCGGGCCCGGGGCGATGTCGAAGAATATGGTGGCCGCGAGGTCAAGCCGCAGGACAACGGGTACCTCACCGGCAAGCATGCCGAGTACGCCAGCAAGGCCGAGAAGAACCGCCTGGTGGAGTTCCCCGGCCTGACCGCCAGCCGCCGCAGGACGCTCCGGGCCAAGGCGGGCAAGGCCGTCACGCAGGTGGCCTATGCGCGGGCCGGCATCATCACGCCGGAAATGGAGTACATCGCCATCCGCGAAAACCTCGGACGCGCACAGCTGTCGGACCTGGCCAACGATCCCGTGCGCCACGACCTGGCCAAGCAGCATGCCGGGTCGAGCCAGGTCCCGGGGAGCCCCTACGCCCCGTCGGTCTTCCGCAGGTTTCCCCAGCGCATCCCGGCCGAGATCACGCCGGAGTTCGTGCGCAGCGAGGTGGCCGCCGGCCGGGCGATCATCCCGGTCAACATCAACCACCCGGAGAACGAGCCGATGATCATCGGCCGCAATTTCCTGGTGAAGATCAACGCCAACATCGGCAACAGCGCCGTGGCCTCGAGCATCGAGGAGGAGGTCGAGAAGATGCGCTGGGCCACCAAGTGGGGTGCCGACACCGTGATGGATTTGTCCACGGGTTCCTGGTGAAGATTAACGCCAACATCGGCAACAGCGCCGTGGCTTCGAGCATCGAGGAGGAGGTCGAGAAGATGCGCTGGGCCACCAAGTGGGGCGCCGACACCGTGATGGATCTCTCCACGGGCAAGAACATCCATGCCACCCGCGAGTGGATCCTGCGCAACTCGGCCGTGCCCATCGGCACCGTGCCCATCTACCAGGCCCTGGAGAAGGTCGGGGGCAAGGCCGAGGAGCTCACGTGGGAGATCTACCGCGACACCCTCATCGAGCAGGCCGAGCAGGGCGTGGACTACTTCACGGTGCACGCCGGCGTGCTGCTGCGGTTCATCCCCATGACCGCCCGTCGCATGACCGGCATCGTGAGCCGCGGCGGAAGCATCCTGGCCAAGTGGTGCCTGGCCCACCACCGCGAGAACTTCCTCTACACCCACTGGGACGAGATCTGCGAGATCATGGCGGCCTATGACGTGAGCTTCAGCATTGGCGACGGCCTTCGGCCGGGATCCATCGCCGACGCCAACGACCCGGCGCAGTTCGGGGAGCTGCAGGTGCAAGGCGAATTGACCACCCGGGCCTGGAACCATGGAGTCCAGGTGATGAACGAGGGTCCCGGGCATGTGCCGATGCACCTGATCGAGGAGAACATGGCCAAGCAGCTCGAGTGGTGCCATGAAGCGCCCTTCTACACCCTCGGGCCGCTGACGACCGACATCGCGCCGGGCTACGACCACCTCACCAGCGGCATCGGTGCGGCGATGATCGGCTGGTACGGCTGCGCGATGCTCTGCTACGTCACGCCGAAGGAGCACCTGGGCCTGCCCAACAAGAAGGATGTGAAGGACGGGGTGATCGCCTACAAGATCGCCGCCCATGCGGCCGACCTGGCCAAGGGTCACCCGGGAGCCCAACACCGCGACAACGCCCTGAGCAAGGCGCGCTTCGAGTTCCGCTGGCAGGACCAGTTCAACCTGGGCCTCGACCCGGTCACGGCGCGCGAATTCCACGACGAGACGCTGCCCCAGGAGGGGGCCAAGACGGCCCATTTCTGCTCCATGTGCGGGCCGCACTTCTGCTCGATGAAGATCACCGAGGACGTGCGGAAGTACGCGGCCGAGCAGGGCATCTCCGCCGAGGAGGCCCTGAGCAAGGGCCAGGAGGAGAAGGCCCGCGAGTTCGTCGAGAAGGGCGCCGAGGTGTACACGAAGGCCTGAGCAAGGGCCCGGGGACGGAGCCCACCGGATCCCTTCCCGCACGCGCCCGAGGCGTTCGGATTGCAGGCCGCCCGGGCCTCTAGAAGGTGAAGGTCCATTCCACCCAGGCGTAGAGCGCGTCGCCATTCGGGTTGGCGTTCGGGGCCCGGTCGAGGAACGACCCCTTGAAGAGCGCGGTGACGCCGGTGTCGAGGCGGCAGTGGCCCGGGACCACGTCCCACCGCACCCGGCCCTCGAGCTGCTGGCCGACGAAGGACCCGGAAAGGCCGGATGGGTCGCGGACCCCGGCGGCGGTGAAGGCGTCGGATGCGTTCTCGAGCCAGACCCATCGGTGACTGATCGAGGTCTCGATGCGTCGGAACGGCACGACCGACGCCCGCACCTCCGGCGAGCGGAGGTTCGACCGGGCGATGGCGCCATAGATCCCGGTCGGGCCGAACTCGAAGCGACGCGCCCCGAAGAGCGAGTCGAACCGGCCGTTGCGGCCATCCCCGGGGTCGGAGTCGCCGCTGGCCTGGTCGAGCCGGATGCCGAGGCGCGGCCGGCACGTCGACTCCCAAGTGTAGCCGGCGCCGGCCTGGAACATCCAGGCCGTGTGGTCCAGGTCGACGACGGATCCGGCCGACGCCCGGGACGATCCGCGCTGCAAGGTGCCCTCCACCTCGAAATCCAACCTGCCGGGTGAGGTGTTGCGGAAGAACCGGCCTCCCCCGGTGTGCAGCCGGCGGTGCCGTCGCGCCGGGTCCCGGTCCTCGAAGAGGCCCAGCCAATAGGCGTCCAGCCGCGCGTCGAAGGCCAGCGGTGCCGAGGTGGCGTAGAGGCCGTGCAGTTGCTGGCCGAAGCCCTGGGAATCGGCGACCACCTGCTGGTCGAGCAACGACTCCACATCCTCCGGCAGCCGGCGCACTGGCAGCAGCGCAAAGGTCCGGATCGAGCCGCCCGAGTCGGAGGTCCACAACCAGTCCACGCCGGTGAAGGCGTTGATGGTGTTCCGGTAGGCGTTGCGCGCGACCAGCCGCCGGTTGACCAGCCGCCGGTTGCCCAGGTCGAGGGTCTCCCGGCCCACGAGGAGCCGGTGCGAGCCACCGGACCCGAGCGGTCCGGCGTTCCAGCGGAGATGGGCCTGAAGCACGTCCACGGTGTTGACCTGGCCGGTGTCGATCGGGCTACCGGCGTCCGAGAGGTACTGGCGGCTGTCCATGAGCTCGGCCACGGCACCCAACGGTTCGGTTCGGATCTGGCCGAGCAGGCTGGTGCGCAGCGCCAGCGCCTGGTCGCTCCCGGGCCGTCCGGCTCGGAACTGGTTGCCGAGCGACTCGTAGCGGATGCGGTGTTCCCCCCCGAGGTCGGCCCAGTCGGGCAGGTCGAGGGCCGAGCGCAGGCGCCAGGGTGTCGGCTCGGCGGCCAGACCCGACACCGCGCCGAGGAGAGGCAACAGCAAGGCGAGGAATCTTCCAGGGCCGGACGGAGGATGCATCATGAGAGGCCCCGGAAGGAGCGCGCGGGCTGCATCCAACGCTGACCGCCGGATCCAAGGAAGGTTTTTTACGGCCGCCGACCAACAAAACCCTCGACGTCCCCGGCGGGCCGCGGGATACCGCAGCCGTGACGCAACCCGTGCAGCGACCCCGGTTCATGGAACCCGTCCGTCCGGCCCCTGCATCCTGGATCCGCGTCCCGGGGAAACGGTTTGCCCGTGGTTTCGGCCCGGTGGAAGCCGGGTCGCCGTCGACGATTCCCAGCCGGGCTCTCCGGCTCTCCGTAGCGCCATGAAACTGGTCTTCTCCGAGGCGGAGGCGGACCCGGATCGCTACGTCTATCCCTATGTCGTCTGGGCCTTTCCCGAGGAAGGTGAGACGCCGGCCGACCTGTTCGAGGCGGGATTCCTTCCCTCATCCCCGGACCTGTCGATATTCTACCTGGCCCGGCAACTGAGGGTGCCGCTGGCACCGTGGCGTCCCACCTCCGAGAACCGGCGCGTGCGACGCAAGGTCGGCGATCTGCGCTGCGAGCTGGTGCCCAGGGCCCGCTTTGAGATCACCCCGGAACGCCGGTCGGCCTGGCTGGCGTTCGCGGAGGCTCGTTTCGGTCCCGGGATCATGCCCGCCGCGCGGCTCGACCGGCTGCTCGCCGGGCGGGTCATCACCCACGTGCTCGTCTTCCGCGATGCCGGCGACCACGGTCCGGAATGCGGGGTGGCCCTCCTGCATCTCGAGAGACCCCGACTGGCCTTCTACTACTACGCCTTCTACGACCTCGCCTCGGTCGGACGCTCCCTGGGCATGGCCATGATGGTCCGGGCCGTGGAATGGGCCCGCGATTCCGGTCTGGCCCACCTTCACCTCGGGACCTGCTACTCCCCCAAGGCCCTCTACAAGACCCAGTTCGAGGGAATCGAATTCTTCAACGGCCACCGCTGGTCGGACAATCTCGCCGAGTTGAGACACCTGCTGGACATCCGCCCGGAGACCCACCGGCTCGAGTCGCCGGAGTATCTGGCGTTTCTGGAGGGCGGTCTGGAGACGGCCGCCTTGGTGTCGCCCTTCCGGGTTCCCATCCGGGAGGACCATGGGTCCTGATCCGGAAGCGGGATTGGCTGCCGGATAGGGCGTTGGATTGGACGTTGGATTGGGCTCGGGATCAGGCCCGGGACGTCGCCGGCGTCCCCGAACCCTTCGTCGGGCTGAACTCGTCGGCGTGGTAGGAGCTGCGGACCAGCGGGCCGGCGGCCACGTGGACGAAGCCGAGCGACTCGGCCTCCTGGCGCAGGTGGTCGAAGACCGCCGGCGGGATGAACTCGACCACCGGCAGGTGGCGGAGGGTCGGCTGGAGGTACTGGCCGAGGGTGAGCAGGTCGCAGCGTGAGGCCCTCAGGTCCCGGAGGGATTCTGACACCTCGGCGCGGGTCTCGCCCAGGCCCAGCATCATCCCCGACTTGGTGTGCACCGCGTCGCCCAGTCGGTCCTTCACCTTCGCCAACACCCGCAGCGACCGCTCGTAGGTGGCGCGGTGGCGCACCGACGGGGTCAGCCGGCGCACGGTCTCGAGGTTGTGGTTGAAGATGTCGGGCCGCGCGGCCAGCACGGTGTCGATGGCCTCGTCCCGGTCGAGGAAGTCGGGCGTGAGCACCTCGACCACGATGCCCGGGTTGAGCGTTCGCACCGCCTCGATGGTCTGGCGGAAATGATCGGCCCCGCCATCGGCCAGGTCGTCCCGGGCCACCGCCGTGATCACGACGTGCCGCAGGCCCATCCGACGGGTCGCCTCGGCCACCCGCCGGGGCTCGTCCGTCTCGAGGGCCAGGGGCTTGGCGGTCGACACGGCGCAGAATCCGCAGGCCCGGGTGCAGCGGTCGCCGGCGATCATGAAGGTCGCGGTGCCGCGGCTCCAGCACTCCCAGTGGTTCGGGCACTTGGCGCTTTCGCACACGGTGTGCAGGCCCAGGTCCTCGAGCAGGGTGCGCGTGGCCGTGAAGGCGCTGGAGGTCGGCAGTTGCACCTTCAGCCATTCGGGCAGGCGCCGGCGAGGCACCAGGGGAACCGAGGCCGCCGGGGCCGCCGGCGTGGACGAACAGGAACTCATGTGCGGCCGACAACCTCAAATCCGGCCGGGCCCTTGGCAACAGCTTTCCCGCGCGCGGCGGTGGCCTCGACGAAATCGACCGCGTTGGCGGCGACGACCGACCAGTCCAGCCGGGCAGCCACCCGGCCCGCGGCGGCGAGGCCCATGGCCTTGCGTTGCTCCGGCGGCAGGTCGAGGAACCCCGCCACGATCCCGGCCAGCGACTGGCCGTCCCAGCCGGAGAACCCGATGGCCGGCTCGCCCGAGAAGTAGCCGGAGAGGTTCTCCAGTGGTGTGCTCGCGCAGGGGATGCCGCAGCCCAGGTATTCGACCGCCTTGGCGACGAAGGCGCAGTGGACTCCCTCCGACTCCTCGTAGGGCACGAGGCCCACGGTCGCCCCGCGCAGGGCCCCGGCCATCGCCTCGTAGGGGATGAACCCGGGGCAATCCAGCCGGAGGTCCGGCGCGGCCGCCCGGACGGCCTGCACCAGCCGGGTCAGCGCCGGGGTATCCCGGCCGAGGAAGCGGAACCGCACCCCCGGCCGCGATGCGTGCAGGTGCAGCACGCAGTCCCGCGCGATGGGTCCCAGGTGATGGGTGTCGAACGACCCGTGCATGACCACCACCGGGGCTTCCGGTGGCGCGCCGGCCTCCGGCTCGCACGCCTCCGGCCGGAACCGCCGGGCGTCATAGCCATACTGGATCACCTTGAGGCGGTCGGCCGGGTATCCGGTGGCCCGGAAGCGTTCGGCCAGCGGAGCGGACACCGTCATTACCCCGTCGGCCAGGAACCGGCGTGGCAGCGACCGTTCGAAGCGGTTGAGCCATGGCACGAAGCCGGTGCGGGTGAACACCGCCGGCCACGTCTCCATGAAGCCTGTGAGGTAGTCGAGGAAGTTGAAGACCACGGGGACCTGCCATCGCCGGCCCAGAAGCCCCGCGGCCACCGCCGAGATCGTATGCTGCGAGAGCACCGCATCGAACCCGAAGGCCCCGCCCCGGTCGCGGCGCAGCCGGCGCAGCGTCCGCCCGGCATGCCAAGCCAGCGCCGCCGGGTAGGCGAGGTACTTGAGGTTGCGCAGGGCCGTGTACCGGCCCATTGGCCAGGCCGTGAATGGATGCACGGTGATCCCGTGCCCGGCGGCGACGCGTTGGGCGTCCTCGAAGTCGGGGCAGAACAGGTGGACTTCGTGCCCGCGCCGGACGAACTCGGCCACGAGGTAGATGGCCTCGGCCGACCCCCCGCCGCTGGGCGGGAAGTACGGTTCATGGGTCAGGAAGGCCAGTCGCATGCAGCGTCGGACCCTTCAGTCCAGGTCCCGGAGGAAGCGCTCGAGGATGCGGACGGCCGACTCCAGCTGGTCGATGGCCAGCCATTCGCAGGCGGTGTGGGCCTGGGCGATGTCGCCGGGCCCGAACACCACCGAGGGCGAGCCTCCGGCCGCCAGCGGTGCAGCGTCGGTGAAGTAGTGGACGCCGAGGGTGCGCCGCCTGCCGGCGGCCCGGGTGAGCGTACGTACCAGGGGCAGGGACGGGTCGGTGTCCAGCGGCTCGCAGGCGCTGGTGCGCAGCGTGTCGAACCCCGCGCGGAGGCCGTGGCGGCGCAGGAATGCGGCGATCTCCCGGCGGATGCCGGCCTCGGATTCGCCGGGAAGCGTGCGCCGGTCGATGTCGATGGTGCAGGACGCCGGCACGATGTTGGGCTGCCGTCCCCCCTCGATGCGGCCGACGTTGATGGTGGGCCATCCCAGCAGGGGATGCGCCGGCCGGGAGGCCAGCTCGGCGGCGTATCCGCCCTCGAGGGCCAGGACGATCGGCGCCATCGCGCTCACCGCGTTGCGCCCGCGATGGGGCGTGGCGCCGTGGGCCGGTCGGCCGGTGGTCTTCAGCCTCAGCCACACGTCGCCCTTGTGGGCGGTGACCACCTCGAGCCCGGTCGGTTCCCCGGCCAGCGCCAAGTCCGCCTTGGGGCCGATCCGCGCCAGGTGGCGTGACCCGAGCTGCATGTTCTCCTCGTCGACCAGGCCCGCGAAGACGATCTCGGTGTGCGCCGGCCGCCGGCCGCAGCCGGCGAGGTTCAGCACCGGCGAGGTTCAGCACCGCCTGGAAGAAGGCGGCCACCGAGCCCTTGGTGTCGCAGGCCCCGCGGCCGAAGACCCGCCCGTCGCGCACCCGGGGGCGGATCTGCACCGCGTAGTCGGGTTCGCCCACGGTGTCGAGGTGCGGGGCGAGCAGCACCCGCCGCCGGACCGGGCCCGGGGGCCGCAGGCGGACCAGCAGGTTCGAGCGGCCCGGTACCACGGGTTGCCATTGGGTCTCGAGGCCCCGGAGGCGCGCCGCCGACTCGAGGAACCCGCCGACGCGGTGTTCCCCATGTAGGCTGGGGTCGTCGTGGAAGGCCGGGTTCACGCTGGGCAGCGCGATGAGATCCCGGAGCAGCCGGACGCTGGCGGAGTGGGAAGCCACGATGGGGGAAGGCTAGCCCATCCGGACCGCTCGCGCGACGTCCATCTTCAGGCCGGATTTCCCATGCCCGCCCTTCGCGCACGGCGCGACGACGACGATGCCGTCCGGTGGGCGTTCACCCCGTCCGCGAGGCGGCCCGTTGGGTGGGCGTGGCCATGGGGTAGAGGCCCGGGCAGCAGCCGAAGGTCTGGTGGAAGGCGGCGCTGAAGTGGCTCAGGCTCGAGTAGCCGACCTCCAGCGCGGCTTCGGTGACGTTGAAGGAACCGCTGCGCAGGAGGGCGGCGGCCTTTTCCATGCGCAACTGGCGCAGGTACTGCGGGATGGTCTGGCCCATCTCCTTGGAGAAGGTCCGGCTCAGGTAGAAGGGGCTGCAGCCGGCCTCCCGGGCGATGGCCTCGAGGCTCGGCGGATGGGCCGGGTCCTTCTTGAGCACCTCGATCACCGTGTCCACCCGGTCGCGGGCGGCCCGCTGCTGGCGGTGGCAGAACAGCTCGGAGTCGGTCGGGGGGGCGAAGAAGAATTCGCTCATGAGCTCCCGGACCTTGGCGCCGTACCAGAGCCGTTGCGCCACGGCCAGGACCGGGGGCTGGCGCAGCGCGAGCACCAGGTCGCGCCTCCGGGCGGTCAACGGTTCCGGGTCCGAGACGCCGCTGGCCTCCGGGCCATCCTCGAGGCATCGGCGGATGAGCGGATGGAGGTTCTCATCGAGTCCGTCCAGCTCGCGGCGGAGGAATTCCGGACCGAACTCGACCGTGATGAACCGGTGGCTCCGGCCCGGGGAGCGGACGGCCGAGAGGGACCGCTCGCCAGGTCCTCCCTGCCGGTAGAAGCCGGCGGTCTGTTCCCGGAACCGGGCCGTCCGGGAACCGCTGGTGACGGAGCCCTCGCCGTCGAGGTTCAGGCACAGCTCCACGCTGCAGGGGTGGAAGCTGCGCGCCCAGTCGATCGGTCCCGAGGCGGTGAAGTCGTGCCACTCGAGGCTGAAGCCGAGATTTTGGAAGCTCCCGAACAGTTGGCGCCACCCCGCCCCGACGGCGGACCAGGCGGCGATCTCGCCCTCGAAGGGCGGTGCTGGGGGTGTCTTGGGATTCCGGGACATCGCTGGTGGATGTTGTCCGAGGGTAGGCGGGCGGGCCGGGCATCACAAGGCGGGCCGGGCCTCCGCCGGGGGAGGGCGATCGTGCCGCGTCCAGTCGGGACACGCTCCCTCCCGGATCCGGTGTGCCATCCTCGGGGGCCCCGGGCCAGGGCCCACCCCCGATCCCGTCACCGCACGAACCTTTCCATTTCGGGCGGAGCCGGTAGCCTTGAGGGAACTTCGCATGCCGCTGCGCCTATTCAATTCGCTCCACCGCCGGGTCGAGGAGTTCACGCCCATCGATCCCGGGGCCGGGTCGGTCGGCTTCTATTGCTGTGGGCCGACGGTCTACGACTTCGGCCACATCGGGAACTTCCGCACCTTTGTCTTCGCCGACCTCCTGCGCCGCCACCTCGAGTTCCGGGGCCACCGCGTGAACCACGTCATGAACATCACCGACGTGGAGGACAAGATCATCCGCCAGGTCGCGGCCACCGGCCTGGGCCTGGCGGAATTCACCGGGCGCTACACCGAGGCCTTCCTCGCCGATCTCGGCACCCTGGCCTGCCGCCGGCCGCACCACCTGCCCAGGGCGACGGAGTACATCCCGCAGATCATCGACCTCATCCGGCGCCTGGAACAGCGGGGCATCGCCTACCGGGCGGCCGATGGATCGGTCTACTTCAGCATCCAGAAGTACCGGGGTTGCGGCTGCCGCTACGGCCAGCTCATCACGCTCGACCCGGAGGCCCAGCGCCGCACCGAACGCGTCTCCGGCGACACCTACGACAAGGACGACCTGGCCGACTTCGCGCTGTGGAAGGCCCGGGTGCCGGCCGACGGCGCGGTGTCCTGGGAGTCGCCCTGGGGCCAGGGTCGGCCGGGCTGGCACATCGAGTGTTCGGCCATGAGCATGGCGCTGTTGGGTCCGAGCTTCGACCTCCACCTGGGCGGCGAGGACCTCGCCTTCCCGCATCACGAGGACGAAATCGCCCAGAGCGAGGGCGCGGGCCTTCAGGCCCCGGGTCGGCCCTTCGTGAAGCACTGGGTCCATGCCGCCCACCTGCTGGTCGACGGCAAGAAGATGAGCAAGTCGCTGGGAAATTTCTTCACCGTGCGGGATCTGCTCGCCCAGGGCTTCCAAGGTCGCGAGATCCGCTTCCTGCTGCTCGGGGCCCACTACCGGGAGACCTTCAATTTCACGCGCGAGGGCCTCGAGGCCGCCCGGTCGGCCCTGGCGCGCCTCGATGCGACGATCGCCCAGTTGGCCGAGCGGTCCGGATCGTCAGCCGCGACATCGACCGCCGTCGATTCGCCCTTCGTGGCGGCCTTTGGCGAGGCGCTCGACGACGACCTCAATGTGTCCAAGGCCTGGGCGATCGTCTTCGACTGGGTCCGCGAGACCAACGCCGCGTTGGCCGGCGGCACGCTGGGGGCTGCGGAGTCGGCGGCCCGGCTGGCCGACTGGCGTCGGGTCGACGGGGTGCTTGGCATTGGGTCCCGACCCGAGGAGGAGATCCCGGCCGGGGTCCAGGCCCTGCTCGAGCGGCGCCAGGTGGCCAAGGCCGCGCGGGACTGGGCGACGGCCGACGCGGTGCGCGGTGAGCTCAAGGCGCTGGGATGGACCGTCGAGGACTCCAAGGCCGGGACCCGGCTCAAGCGGCTCTGAGATGTCCTTTTCCCCCAGGGCTTCACTCAGACAGGCTTTCAGGCGGCCCGGTCTCGCGGCGGGCCGGCGTCGGAGGTCGCCCGGGCCACGGCCCAGACCGTGATCTCGTCAGCCCCGAGGCGGCGGAGCACCTGCGCCACGGCCGCGGCGGTCGCGCCGGTCGTGAGCACGTCGTCGACCACCACCCAATGGCCCCGCAGGACCCCGTCGCCCTGGGGGCCGAAGGCCGACCGGACGTTGAGCAGGCGTTCCTTTCGGTCCAGCGTCGCCTGGTTCCTCGTGGCTTCGACGCGCCGGACCTGGTCGGCCACCAGCGGGACGCCCAGTGCTCGCGCCAGCGGGAGGGCCAGGCGCTCCGCCTGGTTGAACTCGCGTTCCCGCCTCCGGACCGGATGCAGGGGCACCGGCACGAGGCCCTGCACCGCCCGTCCGGCGAGGTCCGGCAGCGCGGCCTCCACCAGCACCCCGGCGAGGAACCGGGCGAACCAGGGTTCCCGTCCGTACTTGAGACGGTGGATCGCCTCCAGGGCGACCCCCTCGGCGTGCACCGCCGCGCGGGCCCGATCCCAGGGGGGCGGGCTTTCCCGGCATTCGGCGCAGGGTCCAGGCGGCGACGGCACGGTTCCCGAGAAGGGCAGCCCGCAGCGGGGACAGGCAGGTCCGGAAATCCATCGCAGCCGATCCCGGCACGCGTCGCAGACATGTCCCGCCTCGGGCGGGGCCCGTCGCTCGTGGCAGAGCGCGCAGACCTGCGGATAGACCAGGCCGACCACCCCGCGGGCCATCCCCCCGAGGGCGTGCCGGCACCGTGCCAGAATGGGGCTGCGCAGGCTCATCCGGGGGAGGGTCGGGGTTCGACCCGGCCACCGGTCCGTTCGACCCCGCGCATGAGCACCAGGGCCGTCAGGCCCAGCACGAGGAGGGTCAGCCAGCCGTCGTGCAGGCGCGTCGATCCCCACCACCAGGCCCATGAACCGGAATGGAGCGCGGGCACGGTGAGGAACTGGTACGACTTGAACCAGAAGATCCACCCGGCATGGAGGCCCAGCGGGAGCCAGAGCGATCCGGTCCGTTCCCGGCACCAGGCGAGGATCCATCCGATCCAGCCGAGGGTGAGGAATCCGGGCAGCAGCCATGCGGGATCGGCCAGTCCGGAGAGCATCTTGGCCAGCATCCCGATGCCGGTCCAGGGACCGACGGAGTCCGGCGGGTCGGGTCGCCGGAAGAAGTGGATGACGGCGAAGAGCACCGAGCTGGCCAGGGCCGACAGCCCGAAGGAGTAGCGCCGCCGCAGCGCCCCCAGGATCATCCCCCGGAAGAGCAGCTCCTCCATGAAGGACACGGCGATGGCCGCACCGAGGGCACGCGCCACATGGAGCAGGTACAGCGACAACGGGTGGTTGGAATTCCACCCGCGCGCCCCGAAGCCGATGGCGGCACCGGCGACGGCGGCCAGCGAGAGCATCCCCCCGGCCCACCCGCGCAGCAGTTGGCCGCGCGCCCCGGGGTGCCATCCGAGTCCGACGGACCGCCACCCCGGGAACCAGCCGATCCGGGCCATGGGCCAAAGGCCCAGCAGGGCCACGCCGAGCAGGCACCGGTCGACATACCGGCGGAAGGGCTGATGGGCCAAGGCGGAGCCGGGGGCCAGTTCCTGCACGAGCGTCCAGGCCCAGGGGGCCAGCAGGGCGCCCCCGACGAACACCAGGGCGAGGTAGGCCAGCAGCAGGCGGACCGGGTCGGGGACCCTCCCGTGGACCGTCAGGTCGGGGACGTTCGGCTGGACTGGATGGCTCCGTGGCATCAGGGATGGGTCCCGGGCGGCTCAGGACCGTCCAAAGGATCCCTTCCGGGGGGCGGCCGTCCACAAGGAATCAGCCGGGGCGGCAGCCCGGGCAGATCCCGAAGAACTCCATCCGGTGGGAGATCGAGGAGAACCCGTGCCGCCTGGCCAGCAGCTGCTCGAAATCACCGAGTATGCAGTCGTCCAGCTCGACCACGCGGGAGCACTGGTTGCAGACCAGGTGGTGGTGGTGGTGGTCGCCATCCCCGTCGCTCGACAATTCGAAACGCGCCGCGCCATCCCCGAAGTCGTGTCGGCGGACCAGTCCCAGGCCCTCGAGGGTGTGCATGTTCCGGTAGATCGTCGCGACGTCGCAGTCGGATTTCCCGAGGGCACCGTGGATCTCCTTGATGGTCAGCGGGGAGGCGTGCCGGCGGAGCACCTCCAGGATCGCCTGCCTCGGGGCCGTGATCTTGAGTTCGCCCCGGCGCAGCTTCTCGGTCAGGTCCGAGAGGGGCTGCTGGATGAGCCGGAGCGGGTGCGGGTGCTGTGGACAGGGGCTCTTCATGGGGAGGGTGCCTGGCTGCGGCGGGCGCGGATCCCCGCCAGCGACGCGACGAACAGGACCGCCAGGGTGAGGGTGATGCAGGGTCCGCTGGGCAGGTCCATCGGGTACGACAGCGCCACCCCGCCGCCCGCCCCGGCCAGGCCGAAGAGCAGGCTCAGGAGGATCTGCTGGCGCAGGCTCCCGGCCAGGTTGCGCGCGGTGGCCGGGGGGATGACCACCAGGGAGGTCACCAGGATGATCCCCAGGAGCCGGATGCTCAGGGCCACCGTGAGGGTCAGGAGCGCCACGAAGGCGTAGTTCATCGCCCGCACCGGGACGCCGGCGACATGGGCGAGGTCGGGGTGGGCGGTCATGAGCGACAGCACGTCGTTGAGCCGCAGCAGCAACGCCGAGCCGACCAGCACCAGCACGGCCGCTGCCAGGACCACGTCGCCCCACCCGACCGAGAGGATGTCGCCGAAGAGGTACCGGTCGAGCTCCCCGCGGAAACCCTTCAGCCGGCTCAGGATCACCATGCCCAGCGCCACCGAGCCGCTCAGGAGCAGGGCCATGATCGTGTCGTTGAGCAGGTGGGTGCGTTCCTTCAGCCAGAGGATCAGCCCGGCGACCAGCAGGCTGAAGAGCACCATCGGCACGGTCGGGTCGCTCAGGCCCAGGAGGAACCCGAGGGCCACCCCGGCCAGCGCCGCATGGGCGATGGTGTCGCTGAAGAAGGACATCCGTCGGGCGGTGACGAACACCCCGATGAACCCGCACAACGGTCCCAGGAGCACGGCCGCCAGCAGCGCCCTCAGCATGAAGGGCTCAAGCTCCATGGGCGCCTCCGGGGTGGTGATGGTGGTGATGGTGATAGGGCGTGAAGTGGATGCCGTAGGCCTGCCGCAGCGACTCGGCATTCATGACCTCCTCGGGTGCGCCCTCGCAGCAGATGACCCCATTGAGGGCGTACACCCGGCTGGCATGGCGGTAGACCATCGACAGGTCGTGCGAGACCAGCACCACGGTGAGGTGGCGTCGTCGGTGGACCTCGGCGATCAGGCCATAGAAATCCTCCTCGCCGGGGGTGTCCACCCCGGCCGTCGGCTCGTCGAGCAGCAGGAGTTCAGGGTCGTTGAGCAGGCTCGAGCAGATCAGCACGCGCTGGAGCTGGCCGCCGCTCAGGCCCGCCACCGGGCGGTCCAGCAACCGGGTCACGTCCATCTCGGCGACCGCCTCGTGCAACTGGTCGTCCACGAAGCGGGTTGGCCGCCAGAACCATCCGGCGGTGCGCGGCCGGCGGATGGCCAAGAATTCGCGCACGGTGAGCAGGAAGCTCGGGTCCAGCGGCAGCCGCTGCGGCACGTAGCCGACCCGCCGGAGCAGGTGGGGCGTCGGCGGGCCCTCGTCGAGCAGGTGGATCGAGCCCGAGTCCGGACGGTGCAGCCCCAACAGGCAGCGCAGCAGCGTGGTCTTGCCCGACCCGTTGGGTCCGATGAGCGCCACCATCCGGCCCGCCTCGATGCGCAGACGGACCCCTTGGAGCACCGGGTTGCCGCCGAGGCGGACCTGGAGGTCGAGGACCTCGATGGCGGCGACGGCAGGCCTGGGTCGGAAGGCGATGTCCATGGGTCTTCAGCGCAGGGCCGACTGGAGCGACCGGAGGTTGCGCCGGAGTCCCTCGGTGTAGAAGGAGGGCGAGGCCGTGCCGGTCTCGAGCACGTCGAGTTCGGCGACCCCGATCCCGAGGTCGTCGGCCAGGCGGCGCAGCAGGCGCGGATGGAATTGGGGCTCCGAGAACAGGACGCGGACCTTCCGCTCCCGGATGATCTTGGAGAGCCGGGCGAGGTACTTCGGCGAGGGTTCCACCTGCGGGACCTCCTCGATCACGCCGACGAGTTCGAGGTCGTACCGGCGGCAGAAGTAGGGGAAGGCGTCGTGGAAGGTCACCACCTTGCGGTCCTTGAGTCCGCGCAGGGAGGTCCGGATCTCGTCGTCGACCGCGGCCAGTTCCCGTCCGTAGCGTCCGCCCCGCTCGCGGTAGCCGGCGGCATGGGCCGGGTCGGCCATGCAGAGCGCCTCGACGAGGTTCGATACGCAATGCCGCGCCAGCAGGGGGTCGAGCCAGACATGCGGGTTGGCCTCCGCCCCGTGGTCATGGTCGTGATCGCCGTGGTCGTGCTCCTTCCCCGCCTTGGCCGCCTTGCCGGCCTTGCCATCGACCTGCAGGCGGGTCAGGTCCCGGATCAGTTCACGCTCCAGGCCTTGGGTGACGACCACGACCCGGCGTCGCCGGGACGCGGCGGTCGATGGCTGGGCGCCGAGGCGGTCGATGGCCCGGTCGAGCCACGGGTCGACGCCGAGGCCATTCATCAGCACCACGTCGGCCGCGGCCAGCTTCCGGAGGTGCGACGGCTTGAACTGGAAATCGTGCGGGCCCGTGTCGCCGGGCAGGAGTCCCTCCACGACGGCGTCGTCGCCGGCGACGTTGGCCGCCCAGGATTGGATCGCGGGCAGCGTGGCCACGATGCGGATCTCGGCCCGGGAACCGGGGGCGAAGAGCGCGACGACGACGACGACGACGAGGGTCCAGGCCAGGAGAGGGAAGCCGGGGCGATTCACAGGCGGGCAGGATAGGAATCCGGAGGAGGATTGCAAATGGCTTGCATCCATCGTCCATGAGGGAGGGCGCAAAAAAACCCGCCTGAGGTCCGGCGGGTTGGTGGGTCGGTCGGGGGTGAAACCGGTTGCGGACGCCCGGCTCGGAGTCGGTCCTGGTCAGGGTCTTGGCGTTGGAGGTCCCAAGGCACTCCCTGAACCCGCCAGGTCGGTGGGCGGAGGGTTGGGTTGGGTTGGGTTGGCTTGGCCTGAAGGGAGGTTGGCCTGAAGGGGAGCCTTTCCCGAGGGATCTTCTAGGGGATCGCCACGCTCCCGGGGTTCTGAAAACCCGCAGCGCCGGGAAATCCAGTGCCCGGGGTTTGAAGCTCGGGGTTGGAACTTCAGGTCCCGGAGTCGATTGGGCGGCCGCGCCCGGGCCGAAGGGGGTCAACCGCCGCGGCCCGGGCCCCGGCAACCGATTACTTCATGAGCAGCATCTGCCGCGCGCGCTTGATGGCGAGGCTGAGACGGCGCTGGAAGGGAGCGGGCAAGCCCGTGTACTTGCGGGGCAGCACCCGGCCGTTGTCGGTCACGTACTGCTTGAGCAGCGCGACATTCTTGTAGTCGATGGCGTCGATCGTGAACTCCACCTTGGGCTTCGGACGCGGGGTCCGGGCGGTCGTCGAACGGCGCTTCTTCTTCTCCTCGAGCTTGGTCTTGCGGGGCATGGTTACTTGATTTCGCGGTGCAGGGTATGGCGGCGGAGGAAGGGATTGAACTTCTTCTTCTCGACCTTGTCGGTCTGCAGCTTCTTGTTGCGGGTCGTCTGGTAGCGGGAGACGGGTTTGCCCTCCTTCTTCGCTTCCGTACATTCGATGGTTACAATCTCACGCGGCATAAATGGGTTCTCCCGGGATCAGTTCTCTTTTTCCTTGGCGGGTTTCTCCTCGACCTCGGTGTCGTCGTCCTCGACGTCCACCGAGGCACCCGCCTCGACGGAGCCCAGCGAACCGAGCCGGTTGCGCTGGCGCAGCACGCCCTCCTTCTCGAGCTGGGTCTGGGACTCCACCGTGAAGCGGGTCCACGGGATGGCCTCCAGCCGGGCCTTGGGGATGACCTTGCCGGTCAGTTCACACACCCCGTAGGTCCCCTTCTCGATGCGTTTGAGGGCTTCCTCGATCTCGTACACCGCATCCTGGTCGGACGACAGGAGGCTTAGCGCGAAATCGCGGTCGAAATTGTCGGTCCCCGAATCGCCCATGTGGAGGCTGTAGCTCTCCATCTCGGCCTGGGACTCCTTGGCCAGCCCGCTCATCTGGCCACGCAGGCGTTCGTGCAGGTTGATGAGGTTCTGGTAGAACTTCTGCCACTCGGGCTTGACGCGGGAGATGGGCATCCAGCTCTGGGATCCCGGGGAGACCTTGCCACCGGCCTTGGCCAGGGGCCGACCTAGGATTGCGGCTGCGCTGGCCGCGCCCACCTTGTGGTGGACGACCTTCTTGCCCGAGGCGGGTGCCTGTTTCTTGGCCATGGCGTTTGTCTCCGAGATTGCAAGCCGGAGGCCTCCGAGGAGCGCGTGAGCGGATCGCCAGGGACGAACCGAACCGCCGGAAGCCTGCTTCCCCGATGATTTTTTGATCGAGGGCCGTGGAAACTAGCAATGGATGGTCGGAACGCCATCAAAATCTTCTTGTCGGCGAGGGGTGATCTCGCGCGCCTGCCCCGGCCGGGTCACGGGTGCCCGGTCGGTTCCGGCCCGAAGAGGCTTGGCCGGCGGGCGGCCTTGGCCGCATGGTGGAGCGACCATGTCCGAGCCGACGCCCAAGCCCGTCACCGCGTCCACGCGCCTGGCCGCGGTCTGGGGTTCTCCCATCCGGCACTCGGCCTCGCCGGCGATGCACAACGCTGGCTTCGCCGCCCTCGGACTCGACTGGCGGTATGTCGCCTTCGAGGTGGCCCCGGAGCGGCTGGCGGTTGCGCTCGAGGGGGCCCGGGCGATGGGCTTCTGCGGGGTCAACCTCACCGTGCCCCACAAGGTGCTCGCCCTTGGCCTCATGGACGTGCTCGACGCCTCGGCGGAGGCCTGGGGAGCGGTCAACACGGTGGTCTTCAAGGCCGAGAACGCGGAGGGGGTATGGACCCCGGTCGGTCAGCTTCGATCGGTCACCGGTCCGGTCCGCCTGTGCGGCCACAACACCGACGCCGACGCCATCGTCCGCGCCCTGCGCGACGACCTGCTCATCGAGCCGCGCGGCGCCCGGGTGCTGTTGCTCGGGGCCGGCGGTGCCGGCAAGGCGGCAGCCCTCCGGCTGGCCGACGAGGGCGTCGAGACCCTCTGGCTGCAGAACCGCACCGCTTCCAAGGCCGCCGGCCTGGCCGCCGAGATCGCCGAGCGGTTCCCGGCGGTGGATGTCCGGGTGGGATTGCCCGACACCGACGTGGAGATCGTCCTCAATGCCACCTCGTCCGGCCTTAAGCCGGAGGATCCGCTCCCGCTCGACGTGGCCTCCTACCCGCTGGCCCGGGCGGACGGCGTCTACGACATGATCTACCGGCCGGCCGAGACCCCGCTGCTCCGGGCGGCCCGGGAGGCCGGTTGCCGCACGGCCAATGGCCTGGGCATGTTGCTGTACCAGGGGGCGGCGGCCTTCGAGCTCTGGACCGGCCGCCTGGCCCCGGTCGAGGTGATGCGGGCGGCGCTGGTGCGGGAGGTGCAGGGCTCCCCGGGGGAGGCGCGATGAGCTGGGACGACGAACTCTACCGCCACCACGGGCCGCTGGGATTGCCGTTCCATTTCTGGACGCTCTTCATCGGGATCTTCGGGGCGATGACGGGCAGCTTCCTCAATGTCGTCATCCACCGGATGCCCCGGGGCGAGAGCATCGTGCGGCCTCCGTCGCATTGCCCCTCCTGCGGCCACCGCATCCCCATGTGGCAGAATCTCCCCGTCGTCTCCTGGCTGCTGCTGCGGGGCCGGTGCGCCTCCTGCGGCGGACGCATCTCCGCGAGGTACCTGGGCGTGGAGTTGCTCACCGGGCTGCTTTTCGTGGCCGCGTGGCTCCGCCATGGCGAGACCGCCCCCGGTGCGGCCGCTGCCGCCTGCGTGCTGCTGGCGGGATTCGTGGCGGCCACCTTCATCGACTTCGAGCACTTCATCATTCCCGACGAGATCACCCTGGGAGGCATCGGCGCCGGGGTGCTGCTCTCGCTGGTGGCGCCGGAGCTGCACGCCGAGCAGACCCTCCTGGGCTCGCTGCGCAGCAGTGCCCTGGGCATCGGGGTCGGCGGCGGGGTCGTCTACCTGGTGCTGCGCCTGGGCAAGCTGCTCTTCGGGCGCGAGCGGGTGGCCGTGCCGCCCGGCAGCCGGGTGGTCTTCCATGACACCGGCATCGTCCTGCCCGACCGCGAGATCCCGTTCGAGGAGGTCTTCTACCGCGAGTCCGACACGGTGGTGCTCGAGGGGCGTCGGCTGGAGCTGGCCGACCGCTGCTATCCTGCGGGCGAGGTGCGCCTCTCGCCCAAGTCGTTGCACATCGGCGACGAGGTGCTGGAGCCGGAGTCCGAGCCCTACCTGGCGGCCGACGCCGAATCGCTGACCTTGCCCCGCGAGGCCATGGGCCTGGGCGATGTGAAGTTCATGGCCGCCATCGGGGCCTTCCTGGGATGGAAGGCCACCCTCTTCAGCCTGATGTTCAGCTCGGTGCTGGGCGCGGTGGTCGGTCTGGGCCTCATCGCCCTGGGGCGACAGCACTGGTCGGGCCGGATGCCCTACGGGCCCTACATCGCCCTGGCCGCGACCGGCTGGGTCTTCGGTGGATCGGCCCTCTGGGAGCGTTTGTTCGGCGTCCGGTGAGGGTGCCCAGGAGCCGTTGGCCCTTCCGAGGCCTCTTCGGCCTCATCGCCCCTCCATCCGCCCCATCGGCCCTCTACCGACGGAACGAGGCCGCGAAGTCGGAGGCGTCTCCGGCCATCGTGCGCTTCACGAAGCGGGACCCGGCGATGAGTTCCTGGAGTTTCCGGGCGTAGGCCTCGGCGTCGAGCGGCAGGGGCACGGTCTGGCCGATCAATCCGGAGTAGAGCATGCCATTGGCCAGCTCGACCGAGGCCAGGCCGTCACGGCCCGGCGCGATCAGGGTTTTCCCCTCGAGGATGGCCTCGGTGAAGTTGGTCATGAGCTGCGCGTGCGGTTGCTCGGCATTGTCGAAGGGGATCTCTACGTTCCACGCCTCGGGCTTGGCGAAGCCCGACTTCGAGGAGCGGCTGAACTCGGTCATGTCGGCGAGGTTGCGGATGAAGCGCAGCTTGCCGTCCTCCAGCACGGCCCGGCCCCGGGTGCCGGTCAGTTCGAGGCGGTTGGTGCCAGGGGCCTCGCCGGTGCTGGCCACGAAGACGCCCGTGGCCCCGGAGGCGTATTCCAGGTAGGCCGTGACGTTGTCCTCGACCTCAATGTCATGATCGCGACCCAGCGTGACGTGGGCCCGGACCGAGGATGGCATGCCCAGCAGCCAGGCGAGGATGTCGAGGTTGTGCAGGCATTGGTTGAGCAGCACGCCGCCGCCCTCGCCCGCCCAGGTCGCCCGCCAGCCG
>Ga0194128_10002135_pt1 | contig 32623 bp, 25 predicted proteins | sample TA2KigCa65mmetaG_FD_148650 | JGI IMG/M metagenome (GOLD analysis project Ga0194128, IMG submission 148650) | Freshwater microbial communities from Lake Tanganyika, Tanzania - TA2015037 Kigoma Deep Cast 65m | ecosystem: Environmental > Aquatic > Freshwater > Lake | place: Tanzania: Lake...
GCGCCTCGCCATCCGGCCTTTGGCGCGAAAACAGGACCCCGCGGAATTTTCGGACACGCTCTTAATGTTCCGCAGAATCTCCCCCTCAAACTTGCTTACGGGATAGACGACGCCGCAACCAAACTTTTTGGACTGCGGCGGGAAGCGAAGCGCCGCGCCGCTTTCGCCGCCTTGGCTGGCCGTGCCAAAGCGGTGTCGCTGCTACGCTCTGCCACAGAAGTCCAAAATCGTCCCAAGCTGCGGCGATTTCCGACAATACTGATAGAGGGCCGTCCCCACTCGATAGATTTCAAAACCTTCTCGAACTTGCATCGAAAGAGGCAATGCGATACAAGGGCCGCCGAACTAATCCTGAGCGCCGCCGATTCGGCCTTGATTTCGCCGCCGTCCGCAACGCTCCGAGCCTTTGACCAATTTATGAAACAGATCCTCATGTTGTTGCCCTCGAACCCCGCAGTTCGAACCACGCCATACACCAAAATTCTCCTTTTTGTGTGTTTCCTGTGTCTCGTGGTTCCCACTCTTTTCGCCGCTGACAACTCGAACCGTTCGGGACTCCAGGCCGCGCGGGAGCAACTCAAATCGTTGAAGGTCCCAGACGGCCTGGAGGCCACGCTGTTCGCCTGCGAACCCATGGTCCGCAACCCGGCGGACATGGACCTCGACGCGCGCGGGCGCATCTGGATCACCGAAGGCGCGAATTATCGGTCCTCGTTTCAGAAGTGGGGCAAGCTCCGTCCCGAAGGCGACCGCATTGTGATCCTCGAAGACACCGACCGCGACGGCATGGCGGACAAGGAAACCACCTTTTACCAGGGCAACGACATCAACACCGCGCTGGGCATTTGCGTGCTGGGCAACAAGGTCATCGTTTCGTGTTCGCCCAACGTGTTTGTTTTTACGGACGTCGATGGAGACGACAAAGCGGACAAAAAGGAAATTCTGTTCACCGGCATTCAAGGCGTCGATCACGACCACGGTGTGCACGCGTTTGTGTTCGGGCCGGACGGCAAGCTTTACTTCAACATGGGCAATTCGGGCCGGCGCATCCAGCGCCCTGATGGTTCGCCCGTCATTGACATCGAAGGCAACGAAGTCGTCACAAACGGCAAGCCGTACCGGCAAGGGCTGGTGTTCCGCTGCAACATGGACGGCAGCGACTTTGAAGTGCTGGGGCACAATTTCCGGAACAATTACGAGGTCGCGGTCGATGCCTTCGGCAACCTCTGGCAATCGGACAATGACGACGACGGCAATCGCGGCGTGCGCATCAATTTCGTCATGGAATACGGCAACTACGGTTACACCGACGAAATCACGGGCGCGGGCTGGGGGGTGATGTGGAAACAGGCCCAGGCCAAGGGCGCCAACGAAGAAGAACGCTCCACTTATCATTGGTATCAACACGATCCGGGCGTGGTTCCGAACCTTCTCCAAACCGGCAACGGCTCGCCGACGGGCATCGCCTTCTATGAAGGCGCGTTGCTGCCTCAGGTCTTTCGCAACGCAATCATTCACTGCGACGCGGGTCCGCGGGTCGTCCGCGCTTATACGCTGCAAACCGACGGCGCGGGTTACAAGGCGGGCATCGTCGATATCCTGACGAGCGACGACACCTGGTTTCGGCCCGCCGATGTTTGCGTCGCACCGGATGGCTCTCTCTATGTCGCGGACTGGAATGACGCCGGCGTGGGCGGTCATCACATGGTGGATCAAAAGCTGGAGACCATGACCGGCCGCGTGTACCGGGTGGCTCCCAAAGGGCACAAAGCCAACGTATCGCCGTTCGACTTCAACAACGCGAATAGCTGCGTGGGCGCGCTGCAATCGCCCAACCACGCCATCCGATATTTGGCTTGGACCAAACTCCACGAACTGCAGGGGGCGGCGGAAAAGGATTTGCTGAAGTTGTGGCGCAGCCGGGTCACGTTTTTCCGCGCGCGCGCCCTCCATCTGCTGGCCCGCATCAAAGGGAGCGAGCAGAAATACATCGATCTCGGCTTGAAAGACTCCAGCCCTGACGTTCGCATCACCGCGCTCCGCATCGCCCGCTCGCTCAAGATGGATGTGATTCCTCTCGCGAAAGCCCTGCTCAAGGATCCGTCCGCGCAAGTGCGCCGCGAAGGCGCGATCGCGCTCCGGCACAACAAGTCCTCGGAAGCTCCCAAACTCTGGGCGCAGTTCGCCGCGCAGCACGACGGCAGAGACCGCTGGTATCTCGAAGCGCTCGGCATCGGCGCGGACCAGCAATGGGACGCCTGCCTCGACGCCTGGCTGGCCCAAGTGGAGAACGAATGGAACACGCCGGCGGGCCGGGATATCATCTGGCGCTCTCGCAGTTCGAAGACTCCAGGGTTGTTGGTGAAAATTCTAACCGATGCGAAAACCGCCGCCGAGGACAAGCCGCGTTATCTGCGCTCGATGGATTTCCTGCCGAAGTCTCCCGAGAAGGATGCCGCGCTCGCGGAACTGGCGGTCCGTTCGTTGGAGTGATTCCGAAGCGTCGTTCCAATGCCCGTTCGATGTGGGGCAGCACTTGCCATGAACCTCAAGGCAGGGCGAGCCTGTCCCCAGCGAGCCGAACGGACGTGTTCCAAAGTCGTCGAGCGGCTCGCCGGGACTGGCTCGCCCTACCTCGTTCATGGTCCGTGTGCAGGATAACGCTTTTCTTTCTCAGTGTTGTCCTCGCGGTTGGCCAAAGTCTCGATCCGGATCGGATCAACCTCATGATCGAAGCGCTGAGCCGGTTGGACCCCGCGCAGGTCAACGCGAACCCGAAACTGAAGGACGCGCTTCAGAAAGTGCTCGACGCGACGCGCGGGACCCCGCGATTCGTCGAACTGGCGCACAAGTTCCAGCTCAAGGATCAGAATCGCGCCTTGCTCGACTTCGTTGTCGGTTCATCCGATGCCAGCGCGTGCGCCGACGCCTTGCGTTTCGTGCTCGAGAATCAGGGCGTTGAGCTGATTCGCAACGCCCTCGACGGCACCAACACGGTCAACGCGATCAAGCTGGCGGAAGCCTGCGGGAATGTGAGCGCAATGCAGGCCGTTGCGTTGCTTGGTCCTTTGCTGGCCGATTCAACGCGCGAGCCCGCGCTCCGCAAGCGAGCCGTGCAGTCCCTCGCGCAATCGCAAGAGGGATCGTCGCTGCTTCTCAAGCTGGCGAAGGAGGACAAACTGGGCGCCGACCTCAAACTCACCGCATCCGCCGAGCTGAACCGCAGCCGCTGGCCCAACGTCAAAGCGGAAGCGGCCCAGGTGTTGCCTTTGCCTCGAGGCCGCAATGCCCAGCCGTTGCCGCCGATTGCCGAACTCGCGCGGATGACTGGAAACGCCAGGCGCGGCGCGGAGGTATTTGCCAGCGCCCAAGTCGCGTGCATCAATTGCCACCAGGTCGATGGCGTGGGGATTGACTTCGGTCCCAGGCTCTCCGAGGTCGGAACGAAGTTGGCCAGGGAAGCGATCTACGAGGCTATCCTCAATCCGAGCGCGGGGATTTCCTTTGGCTACGAGGGCTGGCAAGTTCAACTCAAGGACGGCGAGGAAGCCATCGGTATCATTGTCAGCGAAACGAATGACGAACTCGCGGTCAAAGCGCAGACCGGAATTGTCACACGGTACCCGAAAAGCCAGATCACGCGGCGCGACAGGATGAACACATCGATCATGCCGGCTGGCCTGGAACAGGCGATGACCCTTCAGGATTTGGTGGACCTTGTCGAGTATCTCTCTTCGCTCAAGAAGGCCTCGCAGTAACGTAGGGCAGGCCTCCAGCCTGCCCGTTAACGGAGCATCCTTGCTCCGTTGTTCAAGGAGCAGGATGCCGCCCGAACTGGCAGGCTGGAAGCCTGCCCTACCTTCCCGCAATTTCCGCGCATCCCTCGCCAAAAATCGCTGAGTCAGTCGTTGCCTGGGGTGGAGAATGGAGGTTGAATATTCGCGGTGAAGACGCCGGAACATACGCCCGCCGATTCCGCGCTCAACGAACGCTGTCTGATGCGTGTCGTGGCCGAAGCCATGAAGGACGAACCCGCTCTGGGCGCCGTCAGGATCGACCGGCGCCAACGCTCCATCTCCGTTGCCACGCTGGGCAAACCCAAATCCTCTGAAGATCTGGAGCGATACCTCACGACTCAGATTCGCGAACTGGAACAGCCCGGATCAGGTTCCCGCTGCGAATTGCTGGAAGGCAAGAGTGATTGCTCGACCTGCCTTCCTCCCCTGCCCGTCTCCGAGGCCCAAAAGCTCGCGCTCCACCAGGATGCCGAGACCACAACCATCTCCCGAGTCACCTGTCCCACGGCCCCGAGCTTCTGGCGCTGGCGCGATGCGCCCTGGCCAAGGCTCGTCCCCCGCGAGGTCATGCTTCCTGATGAAGCCGAACATGAACGCGAATGGCAGTGGCAACTGGCGGCGGCCACCGTGTGCGGGATTTCGGGTTTGAGCGCCATGTCGATGGGAGAACAATCCTTCGCGATCTGGGCTTACGTTTTAGCCTACGTCTCGGGCGCATGGTTCACGGTTCACGAAGTCTGGGAGCGCCTTCGCAAAGGCGCGCTCGATGTGCATTTTCTGATGCTGGCCGTCGCGTTCGGCAGCGCCGCCATTGGCGCGTGGGGAGAAGGCGCGGCTTTGCTGTTCCTGTTCTCGCTCTCCGGCGCGCTGGAACATTACGCCATGGGCCGCACGCAGCGCGAAATCCATTCGCTTTTCAAAACGGCGCCCAAGACTGCAACCGTGTTGCGCGAAGACGGCCGAGAACAACTGAGTCCCGTCGAAGACCTGGCTCCCGGCCTGAGGCTGCTGATCAAACCGGGCGAACAGTTTCCCGTGGACGCGGAAATCGTGAAAGGCTCGACCGCCAGCGATGAATCCAACCTCACCGGGGAATCCGCGCCCGTCGAAAAAAGTGTGGGCGATACCGTTCTCGCGGGGACGCTCAACCTCTGGGGAGTCGTCGAAGCCGTGGTGCTCCGGCCGGCGAGCCAAAGCGCGCTGCAACGGATCATTCAACTCATCCGCGAGGCTCAGCATCTGAAAGCGCCGTCGCAGCGGTTCACGGACCGGTTTGGCACCGGCTACACTTATGGCATTCTCGGGCTGACCGCGCTGATGTTCTTTGTTTGGTGGCTTGGTTTTGGCGCGCCTCCGTTCCTTTCCACGATCGAGGCGAAGAGCGCGTTCTATCGCGCTATGACTTTGCTCGTGGTGGCGTCGCCCTGCGCGCTCGTGCTCTCCATTCCCTCCGCGATCCTGGCCGCCATCGCCTGGGCCGCGCGCCGAGGCATCTTGTTTCGCGGCGGCGCCGCGGTGGAAGGCCTTGCCGAAATCAGTGTGGTGGCCATGGACAAGACCGGCACGCTCACGACCGGCGAATTGCGGGTCGAACGCGTGGAAAGCTTTCCTGCCGGGCACGAAGCGGAAGTCGCCCAACTCGCGTATTCGTTGGAACGATGGTCAGCGCATCCGCTCGCCCGGGCCATAACGCGCTACGGAAAGCAGCGGCGCCTGAATGCGCTCGAGGTCCAGGCGTTCGAGTCCATCACCGGACTCGGCCTCCGAGCGAGCGTGGGCAAGACCGAGGTTAAGCTGGGCCGTCGCGAGTGGCTGGCTGAAAGCGGCCGGATCGAATGCGCCGCCACGGTTCCGCCGGCCGACGCCGGATTTTCCGAAGTTTGGCTGGCGAAAGAAGGCCTGGCTGGACGCGTCTTGTTGCGGGATGACATTCGCGTTCAAGCGCGGGATCTGATCGAACGTTTGCGGCAACTTCGATTGCGCACCGTCGTGTTGACGGGGGACCGCCGCAGCGCGGCGGACTTGTTGAGGGAACGGTTGCACCTGGACGAAATCCGGGCGGAACTGAGACCGGAGGCAAAAGTCGAGGTGATCGCGTCACTGCTCCGCGACGGCCACAAAGTGGCCATGATTGGTGATGGGGTGAACGACGCGCCCAGCCTCGCGGCGGCGCACGTGGGCGTGGCGATGGGCGCGCGCGGGTCGGATGCGGCGCTGGAACAGGCGGAGGTCGTTCTGATGCACGACCGCCTGGAAAACTTTTTGGCCGCCTTTCGCTTGAGCCAGCGGGCGCGTGGGATCATTCGCCAGAACCTCGTGATTTCCCTGGGAACCGTGGTCGTGCTGGCCGCCTTTGCGTTGCTGGGAGAAATTCCGCTGACGTTGGGGGTCGTCGGCCACGAAGGGAGCACCGTTGTGGTTGTCTTAAACAGCTTGCGCCTGCTGTTCGGCGGATTTGGCGATATTCAACCGGACCATCCAATCGCCCTCCAGGGATAAGCTTTTTCCGTTGTCGTTTGTGGAGGAACACGGTAGTTGATGCTCTCGAACTGCTGGGAGCGAATCGCGCCGAACTTTTCGATCAGTGTGTTCGGACACCGCTGAACACGATGCAACTCATGCGCCACCGACGCCCTGGCGATAATCCTATGGACCTTCATGATCGAGCGCGGGGTTGGCTCGATCGAGGCACGGACGAAGTGCATGTGGAAGTCTCGCCGGGCCCTCCGCGTCGCGGTCAGCCGACTCTGCGAATCGAATTTCGAGTTCAAGGCGGGCGACCTTTGCCACCGTGGTTTGGCCCGCAGGACCAACTCCCGGAACGCTGGCGCCATCTCCTGAGGCCCGACATGCTCGGAACGCCGCTGGCGTTTTAGAGATTGGCTGGACGAAACTGGCGACCCTACCGGGAATCGAACCCGGGCTACCACCGTGAAAGGGTGGTGTCCTAACCGCTAGACCATAGGGTCGCCCAAAAGCGGTGTCGGAATATAAAGGCAGTTCGGTCCCTGTCACGAAAAAAACTGACCCCCGATCGGCGCGCCAGTGCGTCCACAAGTTATCAGTCCCATGAAGGCTCTAGCTGGGTGGAGCGGGCTACCAACCCGCCTCGCGCGGCAACCTGCCGCATGAAAGGTCGCGGGTAATTCCTTGCGATCCGTCCAGGACTGATCCGCGACCATCCCGTCCGGCTGGTAGCCGGACGGCACAGGCAAGTTGCCTGTGCCACCGAGTCTCGCCCCACCTTGCCGCACCTGGCGTGGTGGGATCCTCAGACTTGCGGTTGAGATTCTGACGGGCGCACGTACTATCCGGAGCGTGCGGGCAACAACCATTCTTCACCCGGCGGTCCTCGAGCTCACCGCCAGGCCTTTGTTCTCTTTGTGGCTTTACTGCTTGGTCCGCGGGATGGACGACAAAGCTCGTAGCGCAGAGTGGCACTCTGCCGTATCGCAGAATTGTATTCTGCGGGGCGTCCCCCAGTCCGAGCACGCTGGGACTTGCCGGCGCCCTGCTGATTGGAAATCGACGATCCAGCAGATCGAAAATCTGCGCTACGGTTCTCCGGTCGATCTGTCGTCAATCTCACGATCTGCACAGCATGTGAATGGAACAAAAGGCAACCAGGGTAACGAAGAGCGGCAACCAACGGGCGGCTCTTGCCTGCGGAGTTCCGGTGTTTGGGCGGTGCTGCTGGCGGTGGCACTCCACTCGACAACGGCTGCGGCGCCGCTGGAATGGCGAAAGGCGCAAGGCCACCGCGAGGCGCGACTGGCGGTTCCGGAAAACGGCAAGACCGGTTTCTCGTCGCTCGCGCCCTCGACGACAGGAATCCGCTTTCTCAATCAACTGTCGGAAGCGCGTGTGGCGGACAACCGCGTGCTGGACAACGGCTCCGGCGTGGCGCTCGGTGATGTGGACGGCGACGGGCTTTGCGATATCTATTTCTGCGGGCTCGAAAACGCCAACACGCTTTATCGAAATCTGGGCGGTTGGAAATTCGAGGACATTACCGCAAAGGCCGGCGTCGCTTGCCCGAGCGATTTATCGACGGGCGCGGTCCTGGCGGATCTCGACGGGGACGGCGATCTCGATTTGCTGGTGAATTCCATCGGCGGAGGCACGCGATGTTTCCTTAACGATGGGAAGGCGCGGTTCACGGAACTCACAGCGTCTGGTCTCTCGCGCAAATTTGGCAGCACCAGCCAGGCTTTGGCCGACGTCGATGGAGATGGCGACCTGGACTTGTACGTTGCCAACTATCGCACGGACACTTACCGGGATTCGCCGCCGTATCTGAAGATTCAGTATGAAGTGGCGGACGGCAAAGTGATTATCCGCCCCGAAGACCGCTTCTATGGGATGATGAAGGGAAAAGACGGTTTCATGCTGATCGAGCGCGGAGAAGCTGACTTCCTTTATCTAAACGACGGCAGAGGAAAGTTCACTCCGGTGTCCTGGACTGGCGGCGCGTTTCGAGACGAGGACGGGCGGCCGCTGGCCGTAGCACCTCAATATTGGGGACTCAGCGCCATGTTCCGCGACATCAACGGCGATGGCGCGCCCGATCTTTACGTGTGCAACGATTTCCGCTTTTCGCCCGATCAAATCTGGATCAACGACGGCCAGGGCCGTTTTCAAGCGCTCCCGCGGTTCGCCCTGCGCAACATGAGTATGTCCTCCATGGGCATCGACTTCGCTGACATCAACCGCGATGGGCACGTGGATTTCTTTGTCGCCGACATGCTCAGCCGCGACCACAAACGCCGGCACATGCAGCGCGTAAACGTGCTTCCCGATCTGATGGCGCTGCCCTTCGGCGCGATCGACAACCGGCCCGAAGTCATGCACAACACGCTTTATCTGAATCGCGGGGACACCACGTTCGCCGAGATCGCGCAGTTCAGCGGATTGCAGGCCTCCGAGTGGTCCTGGTGCCCCATCTTCCTGGACGTGGATCTGGACGGCTACGAGGACTTGCTGATCTCCACGGGCAATGGCCACGACGTCATCGACTCCGACGGCAGCGCGCGGCTCGAAGAATTGACCAGGCGCAATCCGGGCAAGTCGTTGAAAGCGCTGCCCCAATTCCCGCCGCTGCTCACACCAAGTTTTGCGTTTCGAAATCGCGGTGATCTGACTTTTGAAGACGTGAGCAAGGCGTGGGGATTCGACCCCATCGGCGTTTCACACGGAATGGCGCTGGCCGATCTCGATAACGATGGCGACTTCGATGTGGTCGTGAACAACTTGAATGCGCCCGCCGGGATTTACCGGAATGAGACCTCCGCGCCGCGACTGGCTGTGCGATTGAAGGGCGCCGCGCCGAATACACGGGGCATTGGCGCGGCCATCAAAGTGAGCGGAGGTTCGATTCTGCAAAGTCAGGAAATGATTTCCGGCGGGCGGTACCTTTCGGGCGACGACTCAATCCGAATTTTCGCAGCCGGGGCGCTCACCAATGATTTGCGCGTCGAAGTGACCTGGCGCAGCGGACGTCGCAGCGTGGTGACAAATGCCACGCCGAATTTTATCTACGAGATTGATGAAGCGAGCGCCGGCGTAGCGCCGCCTTTCCAGTCGGCGGGTCCGGGCGGCTTTCCAGCCGCCAGAGTGTCCGGGCAAGAAAGCCCGGAGAACCGGCAGGCGGGAAAGCCTGCCCCACAATCCGAGGGCCTCTTCCAGGACGTCAGCCATTTGCTGAACCATGTCCACCCCGAGGAGCCTTTCGACGATTTTGCGCGCCAGCCGTTACTCCCGAATCGCCTGAGCCAGCTAGGGCCGGGGGTCTGCTGGCAGGACGTGGATAGCGATGGTTTCGATGATCTGGTCATCGGCAGCGGCAAGGGAGGCTCGCTGATCGTGTTTCGCAATCAAGGCGATGGAAAGTTTGCTTCCCTGGGCGAACCCACGGTGAGCCGGCCCGTCGCCCGCGACCAAACGGCCATCGTGGGCTTCGGCTCGAACCTGCTGGTTGGCTCCGCAAACTATGAAGACGGCCTTACGAATGGCGGCTGGATCCGAATCTACGACCTGAATCGCAAGGCCGCCGGCGACAGCATCCTGGGCCCTTCCTCAAGCACCGGACCGCTCGCCCTGGCCGATGTGGATGCAGACGGCAACCTGGATTTGTTCATCGGCGGACGCGTCATTGCGGGGCGTTATCCGGAGCCCGCGACCTCGATGCTGTTGAAGAATGAAGCCGGACGTTTTGTGGTTTCCCAACGATGGGAACGATTGGGCCTCGTGAGCGGAGCTGCGTTTAGCGATTTGGATGGAGACGGAAGTCCAGAGTTGCTCCTCGCGTGCGAGTGGGGCCCAATTCTCTTGTTTCGCAATGACAAGGGCCGTCTCGCCGAGTGGAATCCAATGCTTCGTTGGCACGATTCAACCCCTCTCAACTCTCAACTCCAGACTCTCAACTCTCTGACCGGCTGGTGGAACGGCGTCACGACTGGCGATTTCGACGGGGACGGAAGAATGGACATCATCGCCTCGAATTGGGGCCGCAACACGAAATACGAACTCTTCCGGCGGGATTCTCTCCGAGTTCATTTTGGCGATTTCAACGGAACCGGAGCGGTGGATGTGCTCGAAGCTTACCTGGATCGAGCGACGCAAAGGGTCGTCCCCTGGCGCGGCTTCGACATCATCGGCGGCGTTCTGCCGTTTGTGCGCGAGCGCTTCGCGACTTTCAACGCCTATGCCGCGGCCAGCTTGAGCGACATCGGTGGCGAATCGTTGAAGAAGGGACGCGAACTGCGGGCGCATTGGTTGGAATCCACGCTGTTCCTGAACCGAAGCGATCATTTCGAGGCTCGGCCTTTGCCGGTCGAAGCTCAATTCGCCCCGGCATTTGGATTGGCTGTAGGTGACTGCGACGGGGACGGAAATGCAGATTTGTTCCTGAGCCAGAATTTCTTTGCCACGCAACCGGAGACGTCCCGCTACGATGCCGGCCGAGGGTTGTGGATGAGAGGCGACGGGAGCGGGAGATTGGAGGCCCTGGACGGACAACAGAGCGGCGTGTTGATTCAGGGCGAGCAGCGCGGCTGCGCGCTGGGTGATTTCGATGCCGACGGGAGACTTGACCTCGCGGTCGGCCAGAATGCAGGCCCGACGAAGCTATACCAAAATCGGGGAGGCAAACCGGGATTGCGTGTGCGCCTGAAGGGTTCGGCGGGCAATCCGTCCGCCGTTGGCGCGACCATCCGAGTCTTGTTTGGAGACCGGGGTGGTCCGGCTCACGAAATCCGCGCAGGCGGAGGGTACTGGTCTCAAGACAGCAGCGTGGCCGTCTTGGGAACACCCCAGCCACCGACGCGAATCTGGGTACGATGGCCGGGAGGAAAAACGACGACGACTGAGCTTCCGTTGGCCGCGCGGGAGGTTGAGGTCCAACCATCCGGCGCCGTGCGAGTGGTCAAGTGATCCGGACGTGGATCAATGATGGCAGCCGCAGCCGTGGCCGCACGAGCCGGAATCGAAATCCTCGGCGTTAGGCACGCGGCCGAGTTCAAAAGTCTTGCTGACGAATTGGCCGACTGACTCCTGGACCTTGTGCATCTCCTGCTGCGCATTGAGAAACCCGCGTGCGACCGGGTTGTTGAGGAACTGTTCGCGTTGCTCTTCAAATTCGGAAGCTTCTTCATCCGAAAGCTGGAGTCCCTGCTGTTGTTTGTGGCGCAGGTATTCTCCCCGCTCGCTCAGGAGCTGATACTGCAACTTGGCTTCGTCGTTGGCCATGAAACTCTCGATCTGCTGCCGCATCGTTTGGAATTCCGGCTGATCCAGGATCGTCTGGCATAACTCTTTGGTTTTCTGGACGACGAGGCTCTCTTCAGTGGTGGTCTGCATATTTCAGTAGTGTGTTGACTTGGCGAAGCCAGTGCTCGGTCTGCGGACTGGGCTGTCGGCTCCCGCAATAGAGCACAGCGCGTCGGAACCGCAACAAAAATTCGCGGCAACGCGTCTCGATGTCCCCTCAGTCAAGGTGGGGCGAGGCTCCTGCCGAGCCAATGCCATCGAAGAAAGGCTCCGCAGGAGCGTCGCCCCACCGTCGTTGACTGTGCAGACCGTGGGATTGACGACAGATCGACCGGAGAACCGTAGCGCAGATTTTCAATGTGCTGTATCGCCGATTTCCAATCGGCAGGGCGCCGGCAAGTCCCAGCGGGCTCGGACTGGGAGACGCCCCGCAGAATACAATTCTGCGACACGGCAGAGTGCCACTCTGCGCTACGAGCTTTGTCGTCCATCCCGCGGACCAAGCAGTAACTGAGGAGTGAGCGCGGTTTGATTCTCTCATGGCGCAAAAAACTCCGGATACAGCTTCTTCGTGGCCTGGAAGCCGCGGTGAATCAAATCGACGTCGCCAGCCAGACTGAAGAGCAGGCAGCCGAGCTCGCGGCACTTGGCCGCGTGCTCCGGACTGCGCGCGAGGACGCCCCAGGTTTTTCCGGTCTTCTTCACCGCCGCCGAAACACGTTCCATCGCCGCAATGCACTTCGGATGCATGGCTTGCCCCGGAACGCCCAGCGTGCATGACAAATCGCTCGGTCCGATGAACAAGCTGTCCACGCCGTCCACCGCTGCGATTTCGTGGGCGCACTCGACGGCTTCGGCGGTTTCGATTTGGACGCAGAGCCAACGGTCGCGGTTGGCTCGCGGAAGATGTTCGGCAGGGATCGCTGTGCCGTAGCCGGCTTCATAGTTCGCAAGAAACAACCCGCGCACGCCCATGGGAGGATACTTCGCCCACTGCACGATCTGCCGCACTTGATCGACCGACCGAATCTGCGCAACCATGAGGCCACTCGCGCCGGTCTCCATCGGCCGCATGACTGTGGCGTAATCCGTCGGCGCCACGCGCACGAAGGCGTCGAGCCCCGCCGCGCGGCAAGCGATGAGCAAAAGCTCGAGTTCCCGGTGCGGGATGGCGGAATGTTCCTGGTCGATCCAGATGCCTTGAAATCCTCCGGACAATCCAGCGATTTCGACGAGTTTAGGACTCGCGAGCGAAGCGAACGCGAGCACGCGGACGATTTCCCCTTGAGCCAGCCGGTGTTTGATGGAGGTGATCATAGAATTGCAGTCGCTCAAAGTAAGCCCATTCCGTTTCCGCGCGAGAAAATTCGGGCGCGGCGCAACGCGAGTTCAAAGTTCAAGGTTTCAAGTTCAAAGTTGGTTCCTTGAACGGGTAAGAACGGGTAAGAACGGGTAAGGACGCGTTCCACCGCGTCCCGGGATTGGCTCTTTCGATCGCTGACAAGGTCAGGGACGGAGTGGAATCCGTCCTTACCAGGTTCATGGCTTCGGCGCCATGCACATGGACCATGAACCAGGTAGGGCGAGTCCGTCCCCGGCGAGCCGCTCGACGTGCGTGGAACACGTCCGACTCGGCTCGCTGGGGACAGGCTCGCCCTACCGTTTGGTTTCATGGAAAGAAGGTCCACGCTGAGCGGCTTTTTCGTTGTCAAATGGTCGCCCCGAAACCAAATTGTCGGGCATGAAAAATCTCCTTCCACTCCTGGCCGCGGTGTTTTTGTCGGGTGCGTTTGGATGCGAGACCGCACCCTCCGCAGGCGGGGGCAACGCGGCCACGAAAGTCGATTACGGCGCGTATCCGGACAACTACGAGCAGATCGTCCGGAGCCACTTCGGCGCCGCCGAATGCCGATTGGGCAAACCGTTCGCCGGGTACGTCAAAGCCGGTCCGCTCATGGGCGGCAAAGTTCTGGAGGCCGGCTACTTCGTCGAGGCGTGGCTAAAGGCCAAGGATCAATCGAGTCCGGAACGACGCCTCGGCGTTCTCGTCAAGAACGGTGAAGTGCTCATGCAACTCAGCGCCAAAGAGCTTGATGAAGTCGAGCGTGCGCGCTGAGAGCGAGAGGTTTTCTGGACCTCGAGTTCGATCACTGATCAGGGACATTTTTCAGCGCGGGAAATGGCTGTTCCCTCTCCTGGGGGAGAGGGTTAGGGTGAGGGCGATTCACCAAGTCCATGATACCGCTAAACGTCATCATGAAAGAACGCAGCCGTGAGGCGTGCCGAAGCGGATTTGTGCTCGCGCTTTTCTACGGCGTCTCCACGGTCACAGGCATGCCGCAAACAAACCAGAGCATTGCATCTCGCTGGCTGGAGGCCGCCGAGGTCGCCCCGGATTTTCGACCGTCTCCGACTCGCCGTGGATGGATCAAGCAACGCAAGGAAGTTCGCGCTCAGCTTTGGAAACTTCTTGGCGACTTGCCCGCCCGTCCCCAGAAGCCGTTCGTGCAAACATCGCTTCGGGAAGATCGCGGCGATTATTGGCTGGAGAAATTCCAATTCGACAACGGCGCGGGCGCCACGGTTCCGGGCTCCCTTTTGCTCCCCAAGAAAACGTCCGGCCGTTCACCTGCGATCCTGTATTGCCACTGGCACGGCGGCCAGTATGACAACGGCAAGGAGGAAATCTTTCGTGCCGAACACACGCCAGAGCCGCCCGGGCCAACGCTGGTGAAGCGAGGGTTCGCGGTGCTGGCCATTGACGCTTATTGCTTCGGCGAACGGAACGGGCAAGGCCCGGGCGGCCCCAGCGAAAAGGGCGGCGCGGGCGAAATGACCGCGAGCAAGTTCAATCTCTGGGCCGGACGCACCCTCTGGGGGATGATTCTTCGCGACGACCTGATGGCGCTCGATTATCTGGTGTCCCGGCCCGAAGTGGACCCCGAACGCGTGGGCGTGACCGGGATTAGCATGGGCGCGACGCGGACCTGGTGGTTGATGGCGTTGGACGAACGGCTCAAGGCGGGCGTCGCCGTGGCCTGCTTCACGCGCTACCAGGATCTCATCCGGAGCGAAGGGCTGAAATACCATGGGATTTATTATTTTGTCCCCGGCATGCTGAAACACTTCGACACCGAAGCCGTGGTTTCCTTGATCGCGCCTCGGCCTGTTCTCTTTTTGACCGGAGACCAGGACCAAGGCGCGCCTGTATCGGGGATTCGCGCGATTGAGGACAAAGTTCGGCCGGTGTATCGCCTTTACGGCAAGGGCAGCGCGTTCGAGAGCAGAATCTATCCAGACGTTGGCCATGTTTATCTGCCGGACATGTGGCGCAGGATGCTGGAGTGGTTTGATCGATATCTCTGTTCAACACCTTAACCGCAGCGCGGCGAAGCGGCTAAAACGTTACAACGTCAAATCGTTAAATCGGTTAAATGAGTGGGACAGAACAAATCCACCGCCATCCTCCATCCTTCCATCCTCCATCCTCTCAGCGGAACAATTCCGAGTGCGGCTCGTTGTCCGTGTGCCAGCGTTTGAGGAATCTCGGATTAGGATCGAGGAGCAGTTCGCGGGTCTTGATCGACTCCGCATGGCCGTCGCAAAACCCAACGTTCAGTTTGCCATTGTGCCGCTGGTTGACCGCTTTGAGTTCGCGGACGAGCGGAGTGAAGTCGAGTTGGTTGTGCAGTTTGCGGGACAGGATTTCCAATCCAAGCACGAGCTGATCCTCCGGGCGTGACCAGGTCGAATAAGCATCGGCGCTGGCGATCATGTCCGCCGGAACCTTGACCTCCGTTTCGCGCGTGGCGGTCGCGGTCATCCGGGCCTGCGAGGCGAACTTGCCCGCCAGGCCGAATTGGTAAGCATCGTCCTGGCCGGCGCTGCCCACGTTGTAGCCATAGCTCCCAATCGAGAGGTAGAAATAATCGCCCTCATCGCGACCATCAAACGTCTCCAATTTGAAGCTCGGACAGAGGAACAGATCGTTCGTCCATTTGTGGACCAGATAAGGCTTGAGGTCGTCGTACCATTTTGCGCCTTCGGGCAGCGCAGGATTCTGGCGGGTCGCGAGCAACGGGTAATGCGTGTTTTCGTGGACGTACATCTGCAGCGCCAACCCGACCTGGCGCAGATTCCCCCGGCAACGAGCGGATTGTCCAGCGGCCTTGGCGCTGAGCAAACTGGGCAAAAGCAACGCCGCCAGAACTGCGATCACCGCGATGACGACGAGAAGCTCAATCAGAGTGAAGCCATCCGAATTGGATCTGCTTGCGCCCCGCGAGCTCAATCGCTCTTCCCATGAACCAGACGGTAGGGCGAGCCTGTCCCCAGCGAGCCGAGTCGGACGTGTTCCACGCACGTCGAGCAGCTCGCCGGGACGGACTCGCCCTACCGGGTTCATGGGCCGAGTGCATGGTTCCGAGACCAAGGGAACTTCCCAGAAGCAGAACTGGGCTCTGTGACGCCGCATGGAGATCCCCTCCTGGGAGTGGAAGGGGTGGGTTGGTTCCGGACCACTTAGGGTCTGTGCAGAAATAACTTCCGGTTTTGGCGGGAGCGCCGCCTGGCCGGATGCAAGGCGCGAGGAGGGAGCATCCCCGTTTTGGGGCTGTGACCGACGAGCAACGCCGCAGCCGGCCAGGTGCCGCCCCGCCCCGGAGGGCTGGGGCGATTTCGCTTTCTGGCTTCGTTTCTCCTCAGTCGCAGAGCCCTGGCTATGCTCCTTCGTCGTGCCTCGCCAGAAAGCGAAATCGCCTCCAGCAAAACCGGAATTTATTTTTGCACAGACCCTAAGGGAACAATTCCGTGTGGGCTTCGTTGTCGATGTGCCAGCGTTTGAGGAATTGGGGCCGGAGATCCAGCAGAAGCTCCTTATGATTGGCAAACTCAACATGGGCGTCGCCGAAAACGACATTCAGCCGGCCAATGTGGCGGTCACTGCTCTTGCCACCGCCGCCCTCTCCTTCGTCGCCTTCTCCACCGCCGCCCGAATCCCAGGCGGGCGGCAGCTTGCGGGAGAGCGTTTCCAGGCCGACCAGGATAACGCGGCGGCGCTGGGACAACGTCGAAAAAGCGTCACCGGCCATGATCAAATCACCCGGCACTTTGACTTCCTTTTCCGAGATAGCGAATTGCGTCAAAGACCCTTTGTAGTCGAACTTTCCAGCCAGACCAAACTTCGGCGACCCATTGTTGTCCGAACTGCCGATGTTGTAGCCGTAGCTGCCGACGGACAGGGCGAACACGCTGTCGTCGAGCTGGCGCCCGTCCGCCACGAATCCTTTGTAGCTTGGGCAGGCGAAGAGATCATTCGTCCAGCGCTGTTGCAGATACGGTTGCAGCCCGTCGTACCACTTCAAACCGGCCGGGTTGTTCGCCCCCATAGACGTCGCGAGCAGCGGATAGTATTCGTAGTCGGACACGTAGAGGTGGAAGGCGAAACCGAACTGGCGAAGGTTGCTCCGGCATTTGGTGGCTTTGGCCTGTTCCTTGGCCTGGTGCAACGCCGGCAACAGCAAGGCCGCGAGAATTCCGATGATGGCGATCACGACCAGGAGTTCGATCAAGGTGAACGCACTCCGGGGAACTCTTTGGTATTTCGTCCCGGCGCCGCCAGCCACAGTGGTCTTCATAGTATCTTTCAACCCACCCGAATGCTTGCAGGATATGTGCCATATTTCGGGCGGTATTGCAACGGACAGTTTGCAGCGAAGGCGCGCGGTTTACTCACGGAATTCCCTGCTGCTGAACTGCTCGCCCGCTCGGAGAACCTGGTGCGGTTGACTTAGACGCTTCGCAGTTTCAGTAAACTCATCCGGACTGGCCGTGTTGAACTCGAACATCTCGTAATGGCAGGGGATAACCAGGCGCGCGCCGGCTTCTTTGGCCAACGTGGCCGCTTCGCGCCCATCCAGATTCCCGGCCACGCGTCGTTCGGGAGCGCGTCCGTTGATGGGCAGGAGCGCCACATCGATGCGCCATTGCCGCAGCCAGTCGATCTGTCCGTCGTAAAGCACCGTGTCGCCGCTGTGGTAAAGAGTCCAGGGGCCGAATTCAATCACATAGCCCAGAAAGCGACACCGCCCTGCAGAATCATTTTCAATCGTCTCGTGGGCGGCGGGAAGGCCGGTGAATTTGAAATGGCCGACCCGCGCCGACTGGCCTGCATCCAGTCCGATCGGAATGTCCGTCACGATATTGAGTCGGTCGGTGACAAATTCGCGGTTCGCTTCCGGAATCACGAGTTCCAGCTCCGGATTCACCTGCAGCAGCGGCTGCAACGTCTCCGCATCCAGGTGGTCGGTGTGATTGTGGCTCGAGGTGACGACGACAATGAAGTCGAGCCGTTCCGGCGCGACGACTCGCTCGGTCATCCGGATGTGCGGTTTGTCGGTGCCGGCGTATTTTCTGGTGAGCGAATCAGAGAGGTACGGATCCAGCAACAAGTGGCTGCCTTGCCATTGCACGAGAAAGCCGCTTTGCCCGATCCACCAGAGGTGGAAATGCTCGAAATCGGAACGCCCACGCTGAACGTCGGCAAGGAAGGCGTCGTCCTGGAGCAAAGGCTTGATCCTGTTCATCCACCCGTTTAACCGATTTGACGATTTGACGATTTAACTTTGTAACGCTGCAACGCGGTAACGATTCGGCTGCGGCTGTGCCAGGCTGTGCCGCGCCGCGGTTATGAGGTTCAGGCGGCAGCGTCTGTATTTCTACGGCCGCATTCCCAAGTCGCGTCTAACTCGCTGCACGCCCGCCACCAGATTTTTCAGTTTCTGTTTCGCCGCCCAGCGTGCCGTTTGGCTGAGGCCGCAATCGGGCGCAAACGAGAGCCGTTCTGCCGGCGCGTGCTGGAGGCAAGCTCGCACGCGGGAAGCGACGTCTTCCGCCGTCTCCACGTAGTAACTTTTCACGTCGATAATTCCAACCGCCGCGTCCATGCGTTGGGCAATTTGGCCGATGAGTTCCAGTTCAGCAAATTCCCGGCTCGCCATCTCCAGGTGAATTTCGTCCACATGAAGATCCAGAAAAGCGGGAAACATGGGAGCGTAACGGCGCGGCCCGACGGCGCGCCCTTTGTAGTTGCCGAAGCAAAGATGCGTGGACAGCCGGCACTTCCCGACCACCGGCTCGACCGTTCGGTTGAAGATATCGACGAACCGTTTCGGATCTTCGCGGTAAGCGTAGCAGCTCATCGACGGCTCATCGACGGTGATTTCCCGACAACCCGCTTCGATCAGAGCTTCGAGTTCGTTGCGCACAACTAACAATAACGCCTCGGTCAAAGCGTAGCGATCCGGATAACGAGAGTTGGGGATGAGCCGTCCACTCAGCGTGTAAGGACCAGGCACGCTGGCTTTCAACGTAACGGGCGGTTGGCGATTGGCCGTTGGCAATTGGGCGAGCCGCTGAAGCCGCTGAAAGTCCCTGACCGTCCCAAGCCCATGCCGTGCGTCCGGCTTGCCAATCACGTGGTGTTTTCCGCGCTGATCGTGCGCCGGCGGCCCGAAGCGCCGCGGAGAAGCGGTTTCCAACGCAATGCCTTCGAGAAAACCGTAGAAGGAAAGATTGAAATCCAGGCGCGTTTGCTCGCCGTCCGTGATCACATCCAGCCCGGCCTCCAGTTGGTCATGCACCGCCGCAATGACGGCGTCCTCGATGATCTCCTCACGGTCCGTGTCGCCGAATTTGTCGAGATTCTGGCACGCGAATTCGAGCCAGCCGGGGAACGGATAACTGCCGATCACGGTCGTGCGCAAGGGAAGTTCCTTCATCGCGGGGATGACTTACGCGAATCGAATGCCTGCGGCAAGCCGTAACGCGGAAGGCGCGGCCAGCGCAGAAGTTCAGGACATTATCCCTTAAGGGTCTGTGCAAAAATAAATTCCGGTTTTGCTGGAGGCGATTTCGCTTTCTGGCGAGGCACGACGAAGGAGCATAGCCAGGGCTCTGCGACTGAGGAGAAACGAAGCCAGAAAGCGAAATCGCCCCAGCCCTTCGGGGCGGGGCGGCGCCTGGCCGGCTGCGGCGTTGCTCGTCGGTCACAGCCCCAAAACGGGGATGCTCCCTCCTCGCGCCTTGCATCCGGCCAGGCGGCGCTCCCGCCAAAACCGGAAGTTATTTTTGCACAGACCCTAAGTTAAGGTGGAGCGAGGCTCCAGCCGAGCCAAGGCCATCGAAGAAACATCTCCGCAGATCTCCGCAGGAGCGTCGCCCCCACCGTCGTTCACTGCAAGTTTACCCAGGACAGCTTTTTTCCATCGTCTTCCGGCCGCGGTTTGATCAAAATTCGCCGCATGTTATCCGAGAAACCCTGGAGACCCGACGTCGTGTTGCGATTTCTCCTGGCGTTGTTCACCAGCATCTTCACCGGCGTGCTTCTCGTGGGATGGTTGAACTCCCGATCGTCGCCCTTCGCGTTCGATCCCCGCTTTCTGACGGTCGTCGTGGGCGCTTTGACGTTTCATGGCATGGCGCTGGTGTTGACTTATTTCTTTCTGCGCGAACATGAAGTGAGCTGGTCCGAGGCGTTTGGGTTCCGCGCCCCGCGGGTGGGCCGGGCGCTGCTGCTGTCGGTGACGATTGGAATTGTCATTCTGCCCATGGCCTGGTCGCTCGCTCGCGTTTCGGCGAAGCTGATGGCGAGATTGCACTTCGATCCGGTGGTCCAAGACACTGTCCAGACCCTCCAGACGGCGGAATCGACGGAGCTGAAAATTCTGCTCGGCGTGCTGGCGGTGTTGGTCGCGCCCGTGGCTGAGGAACTGGTTTTCCGGGGCATTCTTTATCCCGTGATCAAACAGCAAGGATTCCCGCGCCTGGCCCTGTGGGGGACTTCGCTGCTTTTCGCGGCGATCCATAACAACGCGATGATTTTTCTTTCGCTGACCTTGCTGGCGGTGATCCTGACGCTGTTGTATGAAACGACGAACAATCTGCTCGCGCCCATCGTCACCCACAGCCTGTTCAATCTGGCCAATTACTTCTGGTTGATCATTCAGCCCACGGCTCGGTGACGTCCCTTCACACCATGACTGTCGCCTGTCTTGTTGCGTTTTCCCATGAACCGTCTGTTCGGACCGTGGCCTTTAGGGCGCTTCAACGCCCGACGGCGGAGAGTGCGCGGAAGCAGCCTGAAGGCTGCGGTCCGCGCGGTCTTCGGTTCAAGGGCGGTGCGCACGGCTTCTTGGCCGTGGAAGCTTCCCAGGAACCCGGTAGGGCTGCGTTGCCGCGCAGCCGATTTTCTGTCGACGAAGTGGGGCCGCAGCGCCGGCCCACTATCGACCGGATCATGGGTCATGAGCAGGTCCGTAGGGAACAGGAAGCCCCGCATGAATGAGGTCGAACTCCTTGCCCGATTGATCCCGACTCTCGCCACAAACGATTCAGTCGTGGCCGGCGCGGGAGACGATTGCGCCGTGCTCGACCTGGGGCTGCCCAACGAATTCATCCTGTTCAAGACGGACGCGATTGTCGAAGGCGTGCATTTCACCCAGGAAGCGGACGCGGAGAAAATCGGGCACAAAGCGCTGGCGCGCTGCCTGAGCGACGTGGCCGCGATGGCCGGAACGCCGACGCATGCTTTGATTACGCTGGCCTTGCCGCAGGAGTTTGACGTGAGCTTCGTGGAGGGGATTTATCGCGGGTTGAACGCACTGGCCGCGCGCCATGAAGTGGCGGTCGTCGGTGGCGAAACCACAGCCAATTTAAACTGCGTGCTCATTTCCGTCGCTGTCCTGGGAACCGTGGCGAAGGGAAAATGTTTGCTCCGCTCCGGCGCCCAGGCCGGCGACGCCGTCTTTGTCACGGGAACGCTGGGAGGATCGCTTCAAGAAAAGCATCTCGAATTTGAGCCGAGGCTGATCGAAGCGCGCTGGCTGGCGGAGCATTGCGGCGTTCACGCGATGATGGACCTCAGCGACGGACTTGCGACCGACCTGCGGCATTTGCTCAAAGCGAGCCAGGTGGGCGCGGAATTGCTGGCCAGCGCCATCCCGATCAGCCGGGCCGCGCGCCTGGCCTGGAAACTGAATGGCCAGCAGCTTTCCCGCTCTGCCGGAAGAACCCCGAAGCCGCCGCTGTTGGCGGCCCTCACGGATGGAGAGGATTTCGAGTTGCTATTTACGGTCGAGAGCCGCGAGGCGGTGCCGTTGCTTGACGCGTGGAAGAAGCGATTTCCGGAACTCGGGTTGAACTGCATTGGCAAGATCACTTCCACGCCGGGCTTATTCATCAAGGACAAGGACGGGCTGCGTCCGCTGACCGAGCAGGGCTATGTTCATTTCTCATAGCCCTGAGGAGACGGAGGAATTCGCGGCTCGCGTCGCTGCGGAGGCGCAATCGGGATGGGTTATCGGGCTAAGCGGCGAGCTGGGCGCGGGGAAGACTCAGTTCGTCAAAGGTCTGGCGCGAGGTCTGGGCATCAAGGAACGCGTGCATTCGCCGACTTTCGCGCTCTTGAACATTTACGACCGCGGACGGCTGCCGCTGTTTCATCTGGACTTGTATCGACTGGAAAGTCAGGACCAGATCGTCAACGCCGGACTGGAGGAATACTTTTCCCCACGCGGCGTTTCGGTGGTGGAATGGATCGAACGCTGGCAAGGCCCGACGCCTGCGTCTTTCCGGCAATTCCGTTTCGAGATCGTCAATGAAACCGAACGACGGATTGTCTATGATTGAGAACCGCGTGCTTCCACACTCTGCAGATGGCTTGATCCCCAGGAATTGCACTTGTTCTTCTCCCTCTCCTCCCGGCAAAGGGAGGAGAGGGCCGGGGAGAGGAGGGCCGTCATTATCAGGCCCCCTCTCGTCAATCCTCTCCCCACTCGTGCCTCGCGGGGAGAGGAGGATGATTCGTCTCACTGAATACGACCGATCAATCGGCTTGCCCAGATTACAGTAACTGCGTGATTGCGCTCACTCTTGAATTCTCTTCGCCTGTGCGCAGTGTCGCGGTGATGACGCTCGATGCGGGGCGCGCTTCGGCAGAAATGCCGGGCCATGCGTCCGATGACGGAGAAAGACCAGCCCGGCCGCTCGCGCTCGTCGATCGTGCCCTGCAACAAGCGCGCATTGAGCGCGAAGCCATCGAATGCCTGATCGTCGGGCTTGGACCGGGTTCCTACACGGGAATTCGGTCCGCCATCGCGCTGGCGCAAGGCTGGCAACTCGCGCGCCCGGTCGTGCTCCTCGGTGTGAGCAGCGCGGACGCCCTCGCGTCTGGAACTCACGCGCAAGGTTGGCTCGGCTGCGTCGGGGTGGTCATCGACGCGCAACGGGGCGAGTTTTATTTTGCGGGCTACGAAATCAGCAAAACCGGATGGCGGTTGAAGGAACCGCTTCGCATCGCCCGAAAGGAAGAAACGCCCGCGCTGGCTGCCGCGTACCCAACGATTGCGGGGCCTGAAGCAACCCGGTTCTTCAAGGAAGCGCGAATCGTTTATCCCGACGCCCGGCTGCTGGGCGCACTGGCCAAAGGCCGGGCAGATTTCACAACCGGAGAAAAGTTGGAGCCGATCTATTTGCGCGCAACAACCTTCGTCAAAGCCCCGCCGCCACGAATCCTCTTATGAGGAAACGGAGATCACAGAGAGTGAGCCTTTTGCCGTGTGATTTTCCATTTTGCCTGTGAGAGCGCCCCTGATCGCGCTCCTGTTTTCCTCCGGCCCATACGCTCTGTTATCTCTGTTCCTCCTGTTGCACACGAACAACCATCATGAGAGCTCAGTCTGGCCTGACTGGCTTTCCTTTGCTCGTTGTCGGCCTTGGCGTGAGGTCCCCGCGAAAACCAACGGCGTCAGGGCTTGCCCGTGGTCGGCGAAGTTTGTATTCGTCTCGCGTGAACTCCCAACTGACCGCGTTGAACTCTGAGCCGCGTCTAAAGTTCAAAGTTCAAAGTTCAAAGTCTGGGGGAGCGGTTTTGATGTGCATCGTGGTGTGCGCCTTGAGCAGCGTTGGCGCTGAGCTTCAATGGCAGACGGAGCAGGGCTTTCGCTGGGCTGAATTGAGCGCGCGCAAGGGAGGCAGAACGGGCTTCACGCTGCTGAGTCCGGAACAAACGGGCGTTGCCTACACCAACACCTTGACCGAATTGGAGGGCGCAGCAAACCGCACGTTGCTGAACGGCTCCGGGTTGGCCGTGGGTGATTTCGACAACGACGGGTTGCCGGACATTTTTTTCTGCGGGCTCGACACCCCGACTGCGTTGTATCGGAACCTTGGTGGATTTCGGTTCCAGGATGTCACCGAGGAAGCCGGCTTGCGTTGTCCGGGAAAGAACTTTCGCGGCGCGGTCTTGGCGGATCTCAACGGGGACCGTTGGCTCGATTTGCTCGTTTCCGCCACGGGCCGCGGCGTGCTCTGCTTTCTGAACGATGGCCGCGGCAAGTTCAGTGACGCTACGCAAAGCGCAGGCGCGGGCACAAAGCTCGGCAGCACGACCCTCGCGCTGGCAGACGTGGACGGCAACGGAACGCTTGATCTCTATGTGACGAACTACCGCGCGGAGGACATTCGCGACCGAGGGCGAGTGAACATGCACCTCGTCAACGGGCAAATGGCTGTGCCGCCCGAATTCAAGAACCGCTTACTCATCTTGAACGGGCAAGTGCTCGAATACGGCGAGCCCGACCAACTTTACCTGAACGACGGCCATGCCCGCTTCAAGCCGGTACCGTGGACCGACGGAGCGTTCCTGGATGAGGAAGGAAAGAACCTCGCGCAACCTCCGCTCGATTGGGGCCTGAGCGCGACGTTCCGCGATTTCAATGGTGATGGCGCGCCGGACATTTATGTCTGCAACGATTACTGGCCGCAGGACCGCATCTGGATCAACGATGGGCAGGGCCGTTTCCGCGCCATTGCCCAACACGCGCTGCGCAACACCAGCGCCAGTTCCATGGGGGTGGACTTCGCGGACATCGACCGCGACGGTCACATGGACTTTTTCGTCGTGGACATGCTCAGCCGCGATCTGCGTCTCCGGAAGCGGCAGATGCTCGCCTACCAACCGGCCGCCGTCCCGCCTGAAGCGATCGAGATTCGTCCACAGTTCATGAGGAACACGCTGTTTCGGAATCGCGGCGACGGCACGTTTGAGGAGATCGCCCATTTCAGCGGCCTGACCGCTTCGGATTGGTCCTGGCAACCGGTTTTCCTCGATATCGATTTGGACGGTTACGAAGATTTGTTGATTCCGGCGGGAAACCATCGGGACGTGCAGGACCTGGATGCCACGGCGCAGATCGACGCCCGGCAACGTTCCTGGAAAGGCTACCCGAACGAGGCGGAACGGCAAAAGGCCTTCACGCACGAACGCATGGTTCACAATCGACTTTATCCGTTCCTGGCGATGCCGATCATCTCCCTCCGCAACCAAGGCAATCTCACTTTCGCCGAAACAACCCACCTCTGGGGCACGGACCAACCTGGCGTGCATCATGGGATGGCGGTGGCTGATCTGGACGGCGATGGCGATTTGGATTTTGTCGTCAACAATTTTGGCAGTGCCGCGGGCGTCTATCGCAATGAGAGCAGCGCCGCGCGCATCGCCGTGCGACTGCGCGGTTCGCTGCCCAACACGCAAGGCATCGGCTCCAAGGTCACGCTCCGCGGGAGAGCCGTGCCGGTGCAAAGTCAGGAAGTTGTTTCCGGAGGCCGCTATTTGGCCGGATCTGATCCGTTGGTTGTGTTCGCGGCCGGTCACGCGACGCACGATCTGCAGATCGAAGTGGCGTGGCGCAACGGCAAGCGGAGCCTGATCGAACGCGCCAAGCCCAACCGCATTTACGAAATCGAGGAGCTGATTGCCGTTGTAGCGCCGCCTTTCCAGGCGGCGGGTTCGGGCGGCTTTCCTGCAGCCAGAGTCTCCGGGCAGGAAAGCCCGGAGAACCGGCAGGCTGGAAAGCCTGCCCTACAAACCCAAACGCTCTTCGAGGACGTCAGCCATCTGCTGAACCACCGTCACGTGGACGAGCCGTTCGACGACTTCGCGCGGCAGCCGCTCCTCGCGCGCAAGCTCAGCCAGCTTGGTCCTGGCGTCGCGTGGTTTGACCTCAACAATGACGGGTGGGACGATTTGATTGTCGGCAGCGGTCGCGGCGGCCAGCTCGGCGTCTTCCTGAACGATGGCGAAGGCGGTTTCAAATCCGAGCCTCGTTTTCCACAACGGATCACGCGCGATCAAACCGGCATCGTCGGCATGCAGCGCGACGATGGAGCCGCGGTATTGCTGATCGGCTCGGCGAATTACGAGGACGGTCTGGCCGTGGGCGCAGCCGTTCGGCAATACGATTTCACTCGCAAGGTCATCGATGACACTTTGCCGGGGCACGCGTCGAGCACCGGACCGATCGCGCTCGCGGACGTCGATGGAGACGGCGATCTCGATTTGTTCGTCGGCGGACGGGTTGTGCCCGCTCGTTACCCAGAGGCCGCGTCGTCCCGGCTTTTCCGAAGAAGCGGCCTCCGCTGGGAGTTGGACTTGGAAGCGACGAAGACGCTGGCGAATGTGGGCCTGGTCAGCGGCGTAGTCTGGAGCGATCTGAACGGAGACGGCTTTTCGGAATTGATCCTGGCGTGCGAATGGGAACCAATCCGAATCTTCCTCAACGATCGAGGAGGCCTAAAACCGTTCAATCCACCGGTGACGATCACGGACGAACCATCTGCATCCAGCGCTCAACGTCGAACGCTCAACGCTCAACGCTCAACGCTCAACGAGTTAACCGGCTGGTGGACCGGAGTCACCACCGGCGATCTCGATGCCGATGGGAAGCTCGACATCATCGCGGCCAACTGGGGCTTGAACAGCCCGTATCGCGCCGCTCTCACACAACCTCTTCGAGTCTGTTTTGGTGATTTCGCTCAACGCGGCGCGCTGGACTTGATCGAAACTGAGTTTGATTCGTCCACGCGGACTGCGTTGCCGATGCGGATGCTGAATCCGCTCGCCCTTGCACTGCCGTTCCTGCGCGAACGCTTTACGTCTCACAAGCTCTACAGCGAAGCGTCAATCGAGGAGGTCTTGAAAGCGCTGCCGGGGAAAGCGAATGAAGCGCGAGTCACGACGCTCGCTTCGATGGCTTTCCTGAATCGCGGCAGCGGATTCGAGGCGGTGGAGTTGCCCCGGGAAGCGCAACTTGCGCCCGCGTATGGCGTGAGCGTGAGCGACTTTGATGGGGACGGGAGCGAGGACATTTTTCTCAGCCAGAATTTTTTCGCCACGCAACCGGAAATGCCGAGACTCGACGCAGGGCGCGGCCTACTGTTGAAAGGGGACGGCAAGGGGAAACTCTCTGCTGTCCCGGGACAGGAATCGGGCCTTGCAATTTATGGCGAGCAACGCGGCGCCGCAGCGGCCGATTTCAACGCGGACGGCCGCTGGGATCTCGTTGTGACGCAAAACCGCGCTGAGACACGCATGTTTCGCAATGTCTCCGCGAAGCCGGGCCTTCGGGTCAAATTGAAAGGGCCGCCCGGAAATCCAACTGGAATCGGCGCTGTGATCTGGCCGATCTTCCCGGACGGCAATGGACCGGCGCGAGAAATCCACGCCGGCTCGGGATATTGGTCCCAGGACAGTGCGGTGCAGGTGCTCGCTCTTCGCGACGGACCGATGCGTGTGGCCGTGCGCTGGCCGGGGGGCCGAGTGACGACTACGGAGATTCCGGCGGGAGCCAAGGAAGAAACCATCGACGCCGCGGGCAATCGAGCGAGGTGAACCGTTGACCTGCTCCAGCTTGTTTGGGACGCTGCCTGGGCGTGGGTTATTATGCGATCCTCTCGCCTGCCTTTATCGGGCACCTGAATCCGATGACGGTCCTCGCGCGCGCGTTGCAGAAACGCGGGCACCGCGTCGCCTTCCTCGCCCCTCGGGACGCGGAGACAAAAGTCGCGAGAGCCGGACTGGAATTCATTCCCATCGCGCTGGCCGAATTTCCGCGCGGCGAATGGGAGCGGAAGACTGCGCTGATGGGGCGATTGACGGGATTGAAAGCAAGCCGGTTTGCCGGCCATTGGCTCGCGGAGTTCGCCCGCGGCATTCTTCGTGACCTGCCGGAAACCATCCGCCGCGAGCGGTTCGATGGATTGGTCATGGACCAGGTCAGCATCGGAGCGGAAAGCGTTTTCCAGGCGTTGGATTTTCCACTGGCGGTGGCTTGCAGCGCGCTGATGTTTCACACCGAATCGCGCGTTCCGCCCTGCAACCGCTCGTGGCGTTACCGGCCCTCGCTTCTCTTTCGCGTGCGGAATCTGGTTGGCCAATTGATTCTCAATCTGACCGGCTGGCCGCTTCTCTCCGCGGTGGTCCCCTTTCGATACCGGCATCGCCTTCCGCCGATGGGCTTCTCTCACATCAACGAAATGCCTCCCAGCCTGGTGATCACCCATGGCGGTTTGAACACGGTTTTGGAATGCCTGAGCGAAGGTGTGCCCATGGTCGCCTTGCCGATAACCAACGACCAGCCCGGCGTCGCGTCGCGAATCGCGCACCTTGGCGTCGGCGAGTGTATTCCGATCAAGAAACTGACCGCGCCAACACTTCGAGCCGCCGTGGGTCGCGTCTTAGCGTCAGCCGCGCATAAGGAGCGCGCAACGCAATTTGCCGGCGAGATTGGCCGCAGGGACGGCCCGTCCGAAGCCGCCGGGCTAATTGAAACGGCATTCACCACCCGAAAGCGCGTGAAACACTTTGAAACGTGACGGTCACCATTGCAAACCCTTCGCCGTCCCTCGTCGCTTTCATGCGGTCGAGGGTGTCGCGTGAAACCAGCTTTCCTTCAAACAGCGCCTGGATGAATTTGGCCAGGTCGCCGGGTGTTGAAACGATCGCGCCGGCGCTGAAGAGGATGCTGGGATGGGTTTCAGTCACCGGTTGCCAGTCGCCGCCGAAGTGAATGTAGGTCAGCGCTTCGTTTTTGTTCACATTGATGTTTCCGGTCGTCAGGTAGGTATCCTTAAGTCCGATCTTTGAAGCGATTCTCTCTTCGAGGGCTTCGGCGTACGATTTGCCAGTTATCTTTTCGAGGATGAGACCTAAAAAAGCACCTCATAATAATTGTTGCGTTCTCCCTGGCGTACGACGACGGCATGTCAGAGGTAACGGAACAGGGGCGGAAAGAGGATCACGACCATCGCCGCCCACGCGCCGTAAACCGGCAGGTAATCCGTCTGCCATTTTTCGAGAGCAATGAACGATCCGCGTCCTCTCAGGAAGCGGAGGTAAAGCACAGCGGACCACGCCAGGTTGACCAGGAGAATCACATCCACGCCGAGCACGGCCACGCGGTTCGGGCTGAAGCCGAACTCGGTGATGCGCGCGACGATGGCCCACAGCACTACCGCGTTGGCCAACAGGGCGCTGACCACCAGCACGATCTGCAGCACATCGAAGGCACCTGGGGGTGACCGAGGGTCACGGGCGGAGACGGAATAGAGCAGAAGGCCAAGGACCACCACCAGGAGCAGGTCGAATGCGATGAGCATGTCTCGCTCGATGTTGACGCCGCGGCCGGTCCACAGGAGTGCTCCCAAGAATGTGCTGAGCGCGGCGGCGAACAGCGGCGTGAACAGACGCGTCAACACGGGCGCCACGTTTTCGATCACGTTCTGCTTGGCCTCCACCAGCCAGGATCCGACCACGACGGCCCCGGCCGCTCCGCACGGCAGGAGCCACGACCCAATGAACTGATCGGGGGCCGTTCCCAGGATGCGGAAGAACAACGCCACAAATGCCGTGAAGACGCCGCCGCCGAGCGCGATCAGCACATAATATATGAACAGCTCGCCCGAGAAACGAATGAAGTCCATGCGGCCCGCGACCTGGCTCCAGCGGCTGCCGGCGTACGCCATGCCGACTACCAGCCAGAGCGCGATTGGCAGGTGCACCGCGGTGAGCACCTCGGTGGAACTGGCCCGGGCGAAAGGATACACGTTGGCGAATACACCGGCGACGGCGAACGCCACGCCTAGCCAGCAAAGAGTGCGGGTTTCGAGCCGCCCTTTCCAAGCGAAGTAAATGGTCAGGAGCGGCAACACCAAAAGGCCTGCGTTGCGGACATAGAAACGGACGTCTCCATCGTTATGTTCGTCCAATTGCAGCCCGAACAACGCGGGCACCTTGATGGCCACTGCCGCAGCCACCGCAAGACAGAATGCGACGATGACGTCTGTTGGGCCCGGCACTCGTGACTCTCCGGAATCCGAAGGCCCGAGCAGGAGCTGTTTCCAGAGACGGTTCGAGTGCGCGCGCGCGAACTCCCGAGAGAGGGCATCGCGGCTGCCCATGCGCTTCACCGCAATCAGAAACGCTTCGTCGGTCGCAAGCCCCGCCTCGAGGAGACCCGCGATCTGTTGGCGCAGATGATTTTCCAGCTCCGCTACATCGACCATGTGGGTCGCCTGCCGACGGCCGAGATAGCTCCGCCACTGCTCGATCTGCTCCTCGATCGATACGGCCTGGCGTGGAGTCTGCATCGTCAGAACTCCCGGACTCGCTGGAGGATCGCATAGCCAACCTCATCCTCTTTGAGTTCCGTGTTTCCTGCTATTGTCTTGTCTTCCGCGTTGCATGCGCTTGCCTTGTTGATTCCCTCACACCGCCAGATCGAATATCGTTGAGCCTCGTTTGGACGCATCCTGCAACTGAGCGTCAGCCGATTCCGCGTTCATCTCCGTTGGAAAGGCGTGCGTCGAGGCGATCTCTTTGAGCCGTCCCTCGACTTCGTTGATGAGATAATCGGGGGTAGACGTGCCGGCGGTGATTCCAGCCGTTTGCGCGTCGTAAAACCAATCCTCGCGAAGGTCCTGCGCGGTCTGCACGTGATAAACGCGCTCGCAAAACCGGCGGCATGTGGCGACAAGTTCCCGCGTGTTGTTGCTGTGCGCGCCGCCGATCACGATCACGACATCGCAGCGGCGGGCAAGTTCTACGGCAGCAGTTTGCCTCTGCTTTGTCGGTTGACACACCGTGTCCGCGAACCGGACTTCCGAGTTCGGAAATCGGCGTTGGATCATAGCGACCAGTTGCCGAACCTTCTGAATCGGCTGCGTCGTTTGCGCGGCCACACCGAATCGCGGGCGCTCTTGAAGAAGCTCGACGTCCGCCTCTGAAAGGATCACGTCGAACGCCGTGAGATCCTCAACGATGCCGCGAACCTCGACATGGTCGCGTTTGCCCACAATGACGGGATGATAACCCTCCCGCACCAACTGACGAACGGCCCGGTGCGCGTGATGAACGAGCGGGCAGGTCGCCTCCACGATGTTGTGGCCTCGCTGGCGAACGCGGTCCAGAGCCTTTTCGGACGCGCCGTGAGCGGTGATCATCACCGTGGAGGTCGTGACGTTGTCCAGTTGATGTTTGATTTCGACGCCCTCGCGGCGCAGCGATTCCAAAACGTTTTCGTTGTGGACGAGCTCGCCCAGGACGGTCAAGGGCCTTTGAGTTGCGGTGGTGAGCGCGAGGTGGATGGCGTCGCGCACTCCAAAACACATTCCCAAATGTTCAGCACGAAGAATTCTCATATGCGTCAATCGTTCTTGAGTTTGAAAGTCAATCCCACTGAAGGCCAAGTATCCGGGAGCTTGGAGCAGTCGCTATGGGACATGAACCCACCTTGGCGTTGCTCAGTGCGTGTCTGAAGATTGGGTAGCGCGGGCGACTCGTCCGCCCCAGTCGGCGACCCGTCGACCGGAAGTGCGTAAGGCCGCCTCTTGGAAAGGCCGTCGTTATCGACTCCAAGCATCGCTGTCGTTCCGTCCGGCGAGTCGCCGGACAGACAGGCGGGTCGCCTGTACTACCCTGGATCGAATTTCCGGACCCGCTCTTAGGGGTTGGCGCGCTGGGGTGAGTGGGCAACACGTTTTCGCCGAGTTCTTTGCACTGCAAAGCCAATGGCGGCGCGGGTGAGTGCGAGGCAAAAAGATGGTTCATTTCTTCCGGTGTTGCTCGACGATCTGCGAGAGCAGCTCGATGTAATTGGCGAAGGCAGCCCTTCCGCTGGGGGTCAGAGAGCAAGTTGTCAGAGGGCGCCGCTCCTGAAAGGTCTTGGTGACGGCGACATAACCCGCTTCTTGAAGGGTCCGGAGGTGGACGCTCAGGTTGCCGTCAGTCATGTTCAACGTGTTGCGCATTTCAGTGAAGGACAGTTCCGGCGTGGCCGCCAGAAGGGACATGATAGCCATCCGGCCCTTTTCGTGAATGACGCGGTCTAGATTGAGAAATGGGTCCGGATTCACGCTTCATTCTTCCTGTCTTCCGTGAAATAGAGATAGACCCCGTACAACAAATGCAGTCCGCCAAAACTGGCCCCCATCACCGTGTGTCCCGAGATGGACGAACGCGGGATCCAGGACAGCGCCAGAGCCCCTCCAACCGCGCAACTTGCGAGGATGAACAGCCACCCGAAGAGTTTCATGCCTCGCGGCATGAAAAAGCCCGCCGCGTGAATCGCGCAACCGTAGAGCGCCATCCAGATCGGAGGAAGCCATGCAACTTCCACGCTGCCTTGCGGCAGTGCCTGCAAGATCAACAGACTCACGATAAATCCAATGAATGCGGCCGGGAGTGCCGCGAGGGTCACCCGGCGTGTGGGAGGCGACCAAAACGGTTCGGCGTCGCGCAAAGACTGCCGCCGCACCATCAAATACGCGCCAGAGATGCCCACGGTGCTGACTGCGATCCAGTACCAGCCAAATGCGCGCGAGGACGACACGGAAAACCACCACCCCGAGACCCCCGCGACAATTCCCAGGATACCAAGCAGTAGCATGACGGGGGCTAAAGCGCGCCGGTAGATCGCGGAACGTTCCATCAATGTGCGAATGACCTGCAGGTGCTCAGTAGCCCAAGTGGGATGCATGGCTATACTTTGCAATACAAAGTATAATTGTCAAGTCCATCCTCGTGATCTGTATCTCGATATATGACTGCATCATGATCCCTCTAACCAAGACGGTTTGCAGACGGTTAGGAGTTTGAGTGCCTTTTTGTTGTTTTGCGCGGCCATGGCGTCGTAGAAGCCGCTCATGGTCGCCCGGCGCTTGTTTTT
>Ga0194128_10002137_pt1 | contig 32608 bp, 29 predicted proteins | sample TA2KigCa65mmetaG_FD_148650 | JGI IMG/M metagenome (GOLD analysis project Ga0194128, IMG submission 148650) | Freshwater microbial communities from Lake Tanganyika, Tanzania - TA2015037 Kigoma Deep Cast 65m | ecosystem: Environmental > Aquatic > Freshwater > Lake | place: Tanzania: Lake...
CAGATCGAAGTGCACGCGCAGATTTTGAAAAACAAAGACGCGGTCGCCTATCTCGACGGCCAACTTGCGAAATTCGCGAAGCCGCTGTCGCTGTACACGCGCATTTACAAGCGCCGCAACATGCTGACATTCACCGGTTCTCTCGCACCGGACCTCATCGTCGAAGAGACGTTGTCCTCGAAGCCTGTCGCACTATCGGAACTGAAGGGTTCGCCGGTGATGGTCTTCGGCTGGGCGCAATGGTGCGGCGATTGCCGCGCGCAGGCGGCGGCGATCGGCCGCATCCGCAAGAAGTATGAGTCGCGCGGCCTGCGCATCGTGATGCTCACGCGGTTCTACGAGTCCGACAAAGCCGCCGAACGCGCGGCGATCGTGAAGGTCTGGAACGAGTCCTATCGCGATCTGGACGGCGTAGCGTCGCTGGTTTCCGCGAATAGCATGGAGCGCTACGGCGTTTCTTCGACGCCGACGTTCACACTGATTGACAAATAGGGCAAGGTGGCCGCTTATCTTCCCTTTCGTCTGACCGAAGCGGAGTTGGACCGGCGGATCGCCGCCCTGCTTTAGTTACTTGCCGAACCGCAGCACGAGACCGCCGGCCACGGTTGGGTTGTGTTGACGCCCCGCGCCCGAACCCGCGTTCAATAGCGGAGAACCCGTGTAGTTGTCACGAATTTCGCCGCGCAGTCCGATCCACCGCCAGCCGCGTACATCGACGCCCGCGCCATTGGTCACCGTTACCGTGTTGCTGGTGCGCGCCACTCCGCTGGCCGCACCGGCGATGTTGAGCAGGCTGTGCTCGTAGACGGCCAAACCGGCGCCGGCGAACACGAACGGCGCGATCGGCGAGCCCGGCGCCAGTTTCACGCGAATCTCCGGCGTCACGTAGATCGTCGCGAAATCGCGAATCGCCAAACGATTCGCGGTCTTGACGCCGCGCAACGGACTGGCGATGAAATTCACGGCGCCATATACCGCGGCCTTGTCGCCTCCAGCTAGCCGCACGCCGTAGTTGGCGTGCAGGGACATGCCGCTTTCCAGCGATAGCGAACTCGCACCGATCTTGCGGTCTTGCTTCAACACGCCGCCGAGCAGCAAGCCCAGTTCCTGTTTCTGTGCGGCGAGGGAACCGGCGGACAGTAGAAAAACGATCGAGTTTTATCATAAGCCTCATTTGTGGAGGGTGGGCCAGTTTTTGTCGCCGGACTGAATCAGCTCAGCCATGCGCTCGGACCACTTCTGTTGGATGCTCGAGTTGTAGTTGAGATACAGTTTTCCGTCGACGATTTTCCATGCATTCGGATCGGTCGGCGCTGTGTAACCGTTGCCTACCGCCCAAGCGCAGTAGCCGCCAAACTGTGGAGCGTATTTGGCCGGATCGGCGACGAATAGATCGCGATTCGCCGCGGACACAAATCGAAACGTCGCTTCCTTGTAATTATGCACGAACACGGGTTTGCCTTTGGCAGGCGCGCCTTGTGTAAAGAAGGCCACAGGATCATAACCGCGGATTGCCACGCCCTTGTCATCGGCGAAGACCGGCGACACTGGGTCTTTCGCCAGCGCGGCGGCGCCAAGCATCAAGAAAATTCTTCGAAACATGTATTCTTCCTCTTGTTATTCGCGGACCGTGAGGGTCGCGCTGGTTTCCGTTTCGCCGATGCGAAGGATCGCGGCGATCGTCCCGCCCGCGACACTCTCGGGAATCCGTGCATTGATTTGCAGCACGCCCGCGGTTCCCGGCGCGAGCCCGGCGAATAGAATTTCCGCGCGCTGCCCGGCGAGCCGCAATTCGACCGGCGCGATTGGCGCTGCGAACGGTTCGGCCGCCAGTTCGCCCGTCGCCGCTGGGGGATTCGTCTGGCCCGCTCCCGTTACGAACAGGGTGACGACATCCGCTGTCTTGATCGCGGAAGCGTGCGGTCCCGGCGCGGTCGGCGCGATTGGGATCGGCTGGGGATCCAAGGCGCGTCCATTCACGCTGACCGCCAGTTGTGCCGTGCCAGGCTGAATCTCGTATGGTATCTGGAAATTCAGTTGTCTCGATTGCACATAGAGCACCGGCGCCGCAACACCGGAGACCATTACCGATACGCCACCCAATTGGGTCGTCAGCCGGCCCGCGGCCGCCACACCTGTTTCCGGACCCATTCCGGCGCCGTACAACGTAACCAGGGAACCCGGCGCCACCGCTTCCTGCCGCTGCGAAAACGCATTCACCAGCGGCGGCCGCGCGACTCCCAGCGCGACCAGTTCATCGGTCTTGCGACCGTCCTTTGAGCCCCCGAAGAAGAAGACCGTTTCGATGCCGCGTGCATACGCGCCTTGCAATCGCAGCCGGGGCGAAGGCGCATTCGGAAACGAAACGCTCGACCATTGCGACGCATCCGGATCGAACTCCCACGTGTCGTTGTACAACCGGGCGCCAGAACCCGCGAACAATATCAGCCTCCGCCGGCGCTCATCGAACGCAAATCCGAAATGTTGGCGCGCGGGCGGCGAAGGAGACGTCCGGATTTCGGTCCATCGATTGGTACGTAGGTCGAAGCTCCACAAATCGCCGAGCGGGCATGGTCCAAAACCCGACGCACATCCGCCAAACAGCAGCATCTGCGAACCCGCGCGGTCATATTCGGCGTGATGCAGGCAGCGCCTGACGGGCCGCGCGCCCTGCGGATTCAAATCGCTCCAGCGATTCGTTGCCAGATCGAAAGCCCATGTATCGTCAAAACGCCCGCGGTCGGTGAAACCGTGCGAGATGACGATGCGGTCGCGCTCGGCGTCGTAGATGCCGGAGTGCCCGTAGCGGCGGCTCGGCCCGGAGTTGTTGTCGGCCAGCATGCGCCACTCATTGCGAGCGATGTCGTAGGCCCAGACATCCGAGAAGAAACCGGCGCCCTCGCCGCCAAACAATACCGCGCTCCGCCGCACGGAGTCGTAGTTCCACGTGTGGCCGAATCGTGCCGCGGGCCGCGATCCGGCCGGACTCAATTCTTTCCATTCGTTCCTGTCAATCGAGTAGGACCACAAGTCGTTGCGGCTGTTCGAATCGTCCGAGCCGCCGAACAGCAGCAACTGATTGCCGTCCGGGTCATAAACGATCGTCCCGTCAAAACGCCCGCTTGGCCGCGGCCCCGCCGTGGTCAGGGTTCGATAGTCCAGTGCCTGAGCGCCCACGGCCAGTGACGCCAGCGCCAACAAAATGGCTCGCATGTCTGTTGAATCCACGCCGCTGCTTCTTTATTCCCGGTAGGCGATCGTCACCCGCGCCTCGGGAGCCGTCACCGTGCGAGCCGCGCCGAACGGAGGCGTCATCGTGATCGTGAACGGCCCCTTCGCGGCGCCCAGTCCGATGTGCGCCACCGGCTCGCACGAGCTGACGTATCCACATGCCGATTCCACGCGAAAGGCGTCTTTCCTCCCGGCCAGTCGAACCCGTGTGCCCAGCGGCGCACTGACGCGCAGCCAGCCGTTTTCCTTCGGCGCCGCGCCCCAGATGACGATCGGTGATTCGCCGAGCCGCGACACCACTACATCCAACGCGCCGTCTTTGTTCAGATCGCCCGTCGCCGCGCCGCGATGAAACGCCGGCGCGCCGACATCAGTGGCCTCGAACCGGCCTCCTGCGTTGCGCAGCACGAGATTCGGCTGCTTCGAAGCGCCCTTTCCAAAGGCTTCCGCGTTGTCGTTGACATCGCCGTTGGCCGTGAAAAGATCGGTCCTTCCGTCGTTGTCGAAATCGCCCGCCAGGATGCTCCATCCGCTTCGTGTGCGAGTCAGCGCTCCCAATCGCCACGCGAACGTCCTGTCGGTGAACAGCCCTTTCCCCGACCCAAAAAACACGGGAAATGTTTCACCCATCAACGCCGTGTAGGCAATGTCTTCACGCCCATCGCCATCGAAATCCGCCGCCGCCGCGCCCATGGCCGAAACCGGTTTCCCGGCATCCGGCAGCGCCACGCCAGCCAGGAGCGCGGATTCCTCGAAGCGTTTCCCTTCGACGTTTCGAAAAAGGAACGACGGCTCCGTGTCGTTGGTAACGAACACATCGGTCCATCCATCGTCGTCGAAGTCGAGAAACGCCAGACTCATCCCCTTGCCTTTGTGCGCCGCGATTCCTGTTCGCGAGCTCACATCCTCAAACGTCCCATCGCCGCGGTTGCGATACAACATGTTTGCTTGTGCCGCGTAAAATCTCGGATGACAGTATTGCCGCAGCTTTCGCGCCGGATCTCCGCAGAACCGTTCCTTCGCGGGATCCCACTCGACGTAACGCACGACAAACAGATCCAACTTCCCGTCACGGTCGTAGTCGAACCAGCCGCCGGCGACGCTCCACGGCTTTCCCGGCGAGGGCAAGCCCGCCACCTTTGTCACGTCGCGGAATTGCATTTTTCCGTTGTTGTGGAACAGATAATCCTGGTGAACTCCGGCTACGAAGAGATCGATATTTCCGTCGCCGTCATAATCGCCCGCCGCCAGCCCAACGGCGTAGGCCGATACCGAAAGCGCCGTTCGGCCTTCGAACTTCGGGCCTCGGAACACCGCGACTCCGCCTGCGCCGTTGGCGAACGCGGCGTCGAGCGAGCCATCGTTGTCAAAGTCGGCCAACGCAACGCCTCCCGGCATCGTTTCGATCAGGTGTTTCTCGGCGGTCGGCGCATGATCCAGCTTTGCTGGAAACGGCGAGTCGACCGCCGCCGCGGCGAGGAGCAGTAGTGTTCGAAGCAACACGACTCTTTCACGATCGCACAGGCCGGCGGACCGATTCGATCTCCCGCAGCAGATCCATCTCCCGCAGCGGTTTCGTCAAATATCCGTCCATGCCCGCATCGGCGCATTTTTCGCGATAGCCCTCCACCGCATGCGCCGTCAGCGCAATGATGGGGACGCGTCCGCCAAGATTCTCCTCGCTGCGAATCATCCGAGTTGCCGATAGTCCGTCCATCTCCGGCATCTGCAAGTCCATCAACACGATGTCCGGCCGCGCCCGCCGCCATTGCTCAACCGCTTCGATCCCATTGCTCGCGCCGACGACTGTCACGCCGCGCCGTTCCAACAAACGCGTGACGACTTTCATGTTCACCGCGTTGTCTTCGGCGACCAAGATGCTAAGCCCGTTCAAGTCCTCGCCGCACTGCACAAAGGCTTCCGCGATTGGCTGCCCGGCCGGTACGGACGCAACGCAGGGCACGCGGAAGAAGAAGCGGCTGCCTTCCCCCGCATGGCTGACGACGCCGATTGTCCCCTTCATTTCTCGGACGATCCGCGATGCGATCGGGAGTCCCAGGCCCGTTCCTCCATATCGCCGCGTGATCGACGTGTCCGCCTGCTCGAACGGCTGGAAAATCAACTCGCGGCGAGATTGCGGAATGCCGATACCGGTGTCTTCCACTTCGACCTCCAAGGTCGAGCCGCTTTCAATCAATCGGACGCGAAGCGCCACTTGCCCGACCGGCGTGAACTTGATCGCGTTGGCGATTAAGTTGTGAATTACTTGCCCAAGGCGCGCGGAATCGGAAACGATCCAATCCGGCACATTGGCCGCGACCTCGGTCCGCAACCGCAAACCCTTGTTGCCCGCGCGGCCTTCGAACAGCCGTTGTGCGCGCGACACCAAGGCCCGCACCGACACCGATTCTTCGATCAAGATCAGTTTGCCCGCTTCCATTTTCGACAAGTCGAGCACGTCGTCGAGTAATCGGAGTAGCTCTCTGGCCGAGTCGTCCGCCGACGTCAGCGCTTCTCGTACCTCATCGAGCGATTCGGCGCGCCGCGCCAGTTCGATCATGCCGCTCACGCCGTTCATGGGCGTCCGAATCTCGTGGCTGATGTGCGCGAGAAATTCGCTCTTCGCTTGATTCGCTGCTTCCGCCGATTCCTTCGCCTCTCGTAGCTCTTTGGTCTGCTTTCGGACGCGGACGCGGAGCGTCCACACCCAGGCTAGGAAAGCGATAACGAGTCCTGACAAGACACCGATCGCCGGTAGCACGGAAATCCCTTGCCACCACGGCGCCTTGCGTACAATCTGCACCTCGGCCAACGACTGCACCATCAACCGGGCATTCCGCCGCTCTGGAGTCAGCGGATCGGCGACGAGTCGTAGCACCCCTCTTGCCCGAACCAGATCGCCGATCGAAAATCGTTCGAGATCGGCCGCGCCCGCATTCTCGACGAACACTGGCAGCCAGACGTCGCCTTCCGACCGCAACGATAAGGCCAATCTCGGCGGCCGGATAGCCTTCCGGTTGTCGCCATCGAAAACACCGTCAATCTCGACCAGAACGCCGGAGTTGTGCGGCGATCGGATTGCATTGCCGCTCAACCGCATGGCTTCCGGCCGTTTTTTCGCCTTTTCCAACAACGCGACTTCCGCCTCGCGAAGGACCGGAAATCCGTCGACCATGCCAATGACGCCTCTGCTCTCAATTAGATCCCCCGTCGAAATATCGACAGGTTCCGCCGGCTCCACCGGCAGTCCGCGATCTTCCTCTTGCACAAAGAGGCTCTTCTTATTCAGCAACAGCGTCGCGGTCCCCCGGACTCGCACCCGCTGCCCAGGCTTGGCGCGATTGGCGAAGCCAAGCAGGTCGGCGATGGCTACTTGTGGCTCGACGTCCCCGACGCGAACCACGCGGGTCATCACCAAACAAGCCGCGGCGCCACACATTTCGACGTGGCCATCGATTCGAACGCGGTCACCCATTCGCACTTAGTCGAGCGATGCGCCACCGGCAGTTCGCGCGCGTACGGTCTGATCGCCGTCTTTCAGCGAAGCGACGCGCCTCTCCGAGTCCACAAAGGTGACCGTAGCTTCCAATCGCGCAGCAGGCTTCGCCCCCGCCTCTTCTCTGGATAGCGTTCGCAACGATCGGAGCGAATCCACCGGTTCGCCAACGGCAGTGGCGACCAGGCAAGTCCAGAGAGAAACAGACATCGGAATCCGCAATGCCAGTTGTCTCTTTGTCTTGAGTATACGCCAGCCCGGTATAATTTTCTTGTGACCTATCGGCCCGCATATCTCTTTCTTCTCGCCCTCGCTTCGTGCGTGACGAAGCCCACGCAATCGCAAGACGCCGTCCGGCAGGCGATTGTTGATCATCTCGGCAAGCGCTCCGACATGCTGGCCTCTTCGATGAGTGTGTCGGTTGTTTCCGTCAATTTTCGAGGCGACGAGGCCGATGCCGTTGTTTCCGTCGCGCCGAAAGGCGGAGGAGGCGGAATTCAAATGTCCTATACACTCACTTCCGAAAACGGCAAGTGGAGTGTGAAGAAGTCTGGCGCGGCGTCGGGCGCGCCTCACACCGGCACTTCCGGTGCGCCGCACCAAGTCGCGCCGCCGGCGGGTGGTGTACTGCCCGCCGGACATCCGCCTGTCGGTGGAGTTCCCAAAGGCCATCCGTGAGGCGAGTCGCTGTTATCGGCGGCGGTCCCGCCGGTGCAATGGCTGCCCATGAACTCGTGCAAGCCGGCGTTGAAACCGTGCTGATCGACGAGAAATTAGCTTGGGAAAAACCCTGCGGCGGCGGCGTTACGTTCAAGGCCTACGAGCAGTATCCGTTTGTGAAAGACGCGCCGCACCGTTCGGTTGCGCATTCGATCATCGCCATTGAGGATGCTGGTGGCGTTGCGCTCGACCTGAACAAACCGCTGCTGATCTTCGCTCGCAAGGACCTCAACCAACTGCTCCTCGACCGCGCCGTGCGCGCCGGCGCGCGCATCGAAAAAGCGCGGGTCACCGAGGCCCGGCCCGGAAACGCGTGGTCGCTTGCAACGAGTGCGGGCGGGAAAATCGAAGCTGATTTTGTCGTCGTCGCCACGGGCGCCCGAAATCCGCTGCGCTCACTCGGCACGCAGTTCCGCGCCGGCGACACAATGACCGCGCTTGGCTACTACACGCGCGTGGCGCGGCCTGACATCGACATCCAATTCTTTCCGGGCTTCGAAGGCTACATCTGGAATTTCCCACGCCACGATCACGCCTCGGTCGGCATCTGCGGCAAACGCGAATGCGTACACGCGATGCGCGGGCGGCTGGAAGCGTACATGGCGTCGAACGGCATTCCTCGCGGCCAGTTCTACGCGCACGTGCTGCCCTCTCTCGAAACTCCGTCGTGGCGTGAGAATCGCGTCGCCGGCAACGGATGGCTCGCCGTCGGCGACTCCGCCGGCCTCGTCGATCCCGTCACCGGCGAAGGCATCTATTACGCCATGCGGTCCGGTAAACTCGCCGGATCGTTGATCGCCCAAGGTAAGGTTCATCAATACAAACAGGCCATCGACGCGGAGTTCGCCGACGACCTTGCCTACGCCTCCACGCTCGCGCACCGCGTTTTCACAGGCCGTTATTTCTTCAGCGCCAACACGCGGCGGCTCATCCAATTCCTCCGCCACAGCCCGCGCCTTCGCGGTATAGTCCAGGAACTCTTCGCCGGGACGCTCCCCTACGTCGAACTCCGCCGCCGTATCAAATCGACGCTGCGTGCCACGCTCGCCGAGATCGCTGTGAACGGATTCCTCCGGCGCGTGGTGCAATAGAATTTTCTGAAAATGACGACAACGAAATCGGAAGCCCTTCTCGCCCGCGGCCAGCGCATCGTTCCTGGCGGCGTCAATTCCCCTGTTCGCGCCTTTCGCGGAGTCGGCGGCACGCCGCGCTTTATGGCCAAGGCCAACGGCGCGCGCCTCACCGACGCCGACGGCAACGAATACATCGACTACATTGGCTCCTGGGGGCCAATGCTGCTCGGCCATCGCCATCCCGAAGTGCTCGCGGCGATCGAGGACGCTCTCACCATCGGCACCAGCTTCGGCGCGCCCACCGAGCGCGAAATCGAACTCGCAGAAGAGGTCCAAGACGCGGTGCCGTCGATGGAGATGATCCGCCTCGTCAACTCCGGCACCGAAGCCACGATGTCGGCTTTGCGTGTCGCGCGCGGCTTTACCGGCCGCGATCTCACCATCAAGTTCGAAGGCTGTTATCACGGCCACGTCGATTCGCTGCTCGTGAAGGCCGGTTCGGGCATGGCGACGCTCGGAATCGCCGACACAGCGGGCGTTCCGAAGGCGTTCGCCGATACAACCATTGCGCTTCCCTACAATGACGTGCCCTCGCTTGAAGCCGCATTCGCGTCGCACGGCGCGTCGATCGCAGCGGTGATTTTGGAGCCCGTCGTCGGCAACATGGGATGCGTCACTCCAACTCCCGCCTTCCTTGAAGCCCTGCAAGCATTGACGAAAAAGCACGGCGCGCTGCTCATCTTCGACGAAGTCATGACCGGCTTCCGTGTCGCCCGCGGCGGCGCGCAGCAACTGTTCAACATCAAGCCCGATCTCTCGACATTCGGTAAAATCATCGGCGGCGGACTTCCCATCGGCGCCTACGGCGGCCGGGCGGAAATCATGCACCGCGTAGCCCCGGTCGGCAATGTGTATCAGGCCGGCACGCTCTCCGGGAACCCGCTCGCGGTCTCCGCGGGTCTCGCGATGCTCCGTCACATCCGCGCCAACACCGGTCTTTACGATCAACTGGAAATCAAGGCCGCCGCGCTCTGCGCCAATCCTCCCAAGGGAGTCACGGTCAACCGCGTCGGTTCGATGTTCACGTTCTTCTTCACCGAGACGAAGGTCGTCGATTACGAAACCGCAAAGACTTGCGATACGGCTCGATTCGGCAAGTTCTTCCATCACTTGCTTGCGAATGGTGTCTACTTCCCGCCCGCGCAGTTCGAGGCGGCGTTCCTATCCACGGCGCACACCGATGCCGACATCGCGCATACGCGCGCGGCAGTCCACGCCTTCTTCGACGCGTGATAGGCTAACACCAATTCTGATGTCCGCCGCTTCTATCCTTTTCGCACTCGCGCTCTCGGCGCCGCCGGAGCGCGTCTTCGACAAGGTATGGGCGACAGTGGGTGAGGACTACTACGACGCCAACTACAACGGCGCCGATTGGCCCGCCGCTCGTAAAATGTATCGGGCGAAGGCCGCGGCCGCTCGCGACGACGATGAACTCTACAAGACGCTGAACGAAATGTTGCGCCGGTTGAACGATCGCCATACCAGCGCGATCCCGCCAAGCGTGGTCAAGCAAGAGCGCAGCCGCTCGGTGCTGCGAATCGGATTCGGCTTGCAACTGGTCGAGGGCCGTTGGGTCGTTAAAGCTGTCGATCCCAACTCGTCCGCGTACGAAGAGGGCGTCGCTCCTGGCTGGTTGCTCGAAAAAATGGGCGGCAAACCGATGCCCCAGCGCACCGGCGAGATGGCGGCGTTCGACGAGTCGATCCAATACCGCGCGCGCTGCGACGCCGGTGATCCCATTCCGGTTGCGTTGCGCGATCCCAATGGCGCGCCGCGCGAAGTCTCCGTCACCTGCCGCAAGTTATCCATCACGCCGAAACACGAGGTGAAGATACTCGACGGCGGTGTCGTTTATCTTCGCTTCGATGAGTTCGCGCCAAACTCGCACCGCTGGATGGAGGAAGTGCTCCAAGCCAATAAAAAGGCCGGCGCCGCGGTTATCGACCTTCGCGAAAATCGAGGCGGACTGCTTGATACACTCCACGCCATTCTCCCGCTGCTTTTCAAGACGAAAGTCCCCTTCGGTCAAATCACGACCCGATCTAATCGCCAAACTCAACGCACCGCGCGCGCGGGAGGCGTCAAAGCCTTCGATAAGCCCATCGCCGTGTTGATCGATTCGACCACCGCCAGCGCATCGGAAATCCTGGCCGCCGTGGTCCAGGAGTCAGGCTGCGGGAAAATCTACGGCTCTACGTCGGCCGGCGTCGTACTCTTCTCTGTCCGTGAAGATCTCCCTGGCGGCGGCGAGCTACAACTCAGCGTTTGGGACTACAAGACTCCCAAGGGACGCCGCCTCGAAGGCGCGGGCGTTGTGCCCGACGTCAAGATCGAGCCCGCTCTTGCCGACCTTCGCCATCGAAAAGATCCCGTACTGGAGGTCGCTCTTCATGACCTGCAAAATCGCCGCTAGTTTCATCGCCGCCGCCGGCTTTGCGCAAGACCCCGTCGTCTGGGTCAATCGTCCTAAACCCGGCCAGCAGTTGCCTGCCGGCGTCACGCACCACGTCTATCGCAGCAAAGCCATGAACGTCGACGTCGGCTATCTCATCTACCTTCCTCCGGCCTACGCGAACGATGCCGCGAAGCGCTTCCCTGTGATCTATAACCTGCACGGCGCCGGCGGCAATGAGTTGCATGGCTTCGAAGAAGCGCGCCTGCTCGATCAAGGCATCCGGGAAGGGAAGTGGCCCGCGATGATCATGGTCTTCGCCAACGGCGGCGCGCGCACGATGTACAAGGATTCCGGCGATCGCAAGACGCTCGCCGAAACGACTGTGGTCAAGGAGTTGATCCCGCACATCGATGCGGCCTTCCGGACAATCGCCGAACGTAAAGGCCGTGCGATCGAAGGCTTTTCCATGGGCGGCCGCGGTTCGACGCGCCTTGCGATGAAATATCCTGAGCTGTTTACCTCGCTCTTCAATCAAGCGGGCAATGTCATGCGCGTTGCGACAACACCGCGCAACGATTACCTTGGCGACGACCGCGCCAACTACACCAACAACGACGCCTACCTGCTTCTCAAGAAAAATCTCGCCAACATCAAAGGCAAAATGCGCATTCAAATCTGGTGCGGCACCAAAGACGACGGCCACATCGCAACCATCCGCGAGTTTCACAAAGCGCTGCTTGACGAAGGCGTCGACCACTCGTATTTCGAAATCGAAGATCTCGCGCATCAGCGAACCGAGATGGTGAAGCGCTACGCCAATATTTGGTTCGACTATCACGTCGAGTCGTTCCGTCGCGCCGGAGCGCTGTAACGTCATGATCCCGCTCCTCGCCCTCATCTCCCTCCTTCCCGCCGACCCGCGCCTCGAAGTCAACGGCCTCCCGTGGCTCGCTGAAAACAAGGGCGAACTCATCCGTCTTCCCAACCGCCTGAAAGACCAGCTCCCGCCCGCGGTATGGAATCTCGGACTACAGCCCAGCGGCGGACGCATCCGGTTTCGCACCGATGCGACCCGCTTCGCCATCAAGCTCGAATATCCGTCCAAGCCGAACATGGCCAACATGCACGCTTTCGGACAAACCGGTGTTGACCTCTACATCGACGGCGTCTATGCCTCCACCGCCATCGCACCAACCACCGCCGAAAAAGGAAAAATCATCGATCACACCTTCTTCGACAACCTGCCGAAACAAGACCGCGAGATTACACTGTACCTCCCGCTCTACAAGCCCGTCGCCGTTCACGCGATTGAGTTGAACGATGACGCCAAGCTGGCGAAACAGCGCCGCTTCGCCGCCTCCAAGCCTGTCGTTTTCTATGGCACGTCGATCACGCAAGGCGGCTGCGCCAGCCGCTCCGGCCTCAGTTATCAAGCCATCCTCTCGCGCCAACTCAACATCGATTTCGTCAACCTCGGATTCTCCGGCAACGGCAAGGGCGAGCCCGCCGTTGCCAACATGGTCGCCGAGATCGAGGCCTCCGTGTTCGTCCTCGACTGGTCGCAAAACAATCCCGATCTCGCTTCACTCACCGCCGTGTACGAGCCGTTCCTAAAGACCGTCCGTGCCAAACATCCCAACACGCCAATCATCGCCATCACGCCGATCGCCGCCTCGCGCGAGACCGCCAAGTGGCCGCAGTTCCGCGCGTACATCACCGAAGTTGTGACGAAACACATAGCCGCCGGCGACAAGCGCCTCACGCTCATCGATGGCCTTACGCTGCTCGGCCCCACGCAGTACGACGGTCTCGTCGACGGCGTTCATCCCAACGATCTCGGGTTCCAGTGGATGGCCGACGGCCTCGCGCCGCACCTCGCAAAGGTTTTGAACCTGCCGCCGCCGAAGCTGGTCGACGACCGCGCCATCACCGTCACGAGCGCCGCCACCGCGCAAATCAAGCGCGAGCAAATCATCAGGTACATCTGGGGCGCCGCCGGTTTTCCGAAAAATACGAAGCCAGCGTCAATCGAGAAGAACGCCAAATCTCCCATCGCCAAACTGAAGAACGCCAAGTTCATCGAGACCTACACAATCAAGATGGAAGCAGGCCAGGAAAACACGACGCACCACTTTACCCCCGCCAAGCCGAACGGCAAGTTGATCGTGCTGCACCACGGCCACGCCTGCACCTTCGATGACGCCGATGACCCGCGCGGCGGCGGCATGGGCGAAGCGGTCGATCAACTCCTCGCCGGCGGCTTCGGCGTACTCGCCGCCTACATGCCGCACATGCGGCCAACGCAGTGCCGGACGATGTCGCACGCCGATCTCTTCGAACTCAAGATCAACGAAGGCAGCGCGCTCAAGTTCTTCCTCGAACCCGTAGCCATCAGCCTCTACGCGCTGCGCCCGCGTTATAAAGAGGTGCACATGGCCGGGCTCTCCGGCGGCGGTTGGACAACGACGCTCTACGCCGCGATCGACACGTCGATACGCACCAGCTATCCGGTCGCCGGAACGATCCCGCTTTATCTCCGCATCGGCGGTTCGGTCGGAGATAAAGAGCAGTACCTCGACGAGTTCTACAAAATCGCCGGCTACCCTGATCTCTACATGCTCGGCGCGATGGGACGCAAGCAATTGCAGATTCTAAATCGCAAGGACGACTGCTGCTTCGGCGAAGCGCAGCATCACGCCCGCCGCGTAGGCGCGCCCTATCACGCAGCGCTGCGCGTCTACGAAAAGGACGTAAAGAGGACCCTCGGCGCTAACGGCCGCTTCGAACTCATCATCGACGAAACCGCCCCGCGCCACATGATCTCACCGGAAGCCGTCAAGATCATGTTGCGCGAGATGCGGCAATAGTTAGAACGTAATCTTTCCCGCTAAAAACGCGGCGCGCGAGTTCGATTGGAACGCCAGATCCGGCCGCAGGAATGTCGCCGTTCCCGGAATCAACATCTGCGTTTCACCGCCGCCGGTGCGGCTGCGGAGATTCGCCGCTGACGGAAAGCCCGGCGTGTACTGTGCCACGTTCAACGCGTTATACATCTCCGCGCGAAACTCGAACTTCCACCGTTCCGTGATGTTGATGTTCTTCGAGATCGACGCGTCGAGATTGCTGATTCCCGGCATCCGCACCGTATTGCGGCCAGCCGTCGGCATCACGCCCGCGCCTGCCACGATCCACTTCGCCGCCGGATTGTTTGCCAGATAGCCAACAACCTGCCCGCGCGAATTGTTCAGCGCCGTCACGCCGCTGCCCAGCTTCGGATCGCCGGCATTGTTTACCCAAGTCCGATCGCCCGCGGCATCGCCGTTACGATTCGAATCGACGTTTGAGCGCAGCGTCGCCCACGAGCCCGTCTGCGAGGTCCACGTTCCCGAAAGCGCCCAGTTGCCAATCAGGTTCTTCATCGCCCAGTTGTTCGAGTTCCGCCACCAGGACGATTCGTAGATCATGTTCAGCGTGAACCGATGGCGGTGATCGAGCGCCGCCGACGCCCGTTCCGGCCGCAAATTGTCGAAGTCCTGCGGACGCCGAGGCGTAGTCACCGTGCTGTTCAACGCCGCCGTCGAATCGTCGATGTTGTGCGACCAGGTATACGCGCCGACAAATTGATAGTTCCGCGCGAAGCGCTTGTTCACCTGCGTCGCCAATCCGTGATAGGTCGAGTTGCCCTGCGGAGTAAACGCCGTGATCGCATTCGGGAAGCCCGCGTCGAACCAGCGGCCATACGAGTTTCCGATCGGCAGCATCGTTAGGTTCGACGTCAGTGCGTCAAGTTCCGCTTGCGATGGCCGCTGCAAATACGTCGGCAGCGTCCGATTCGGCTGCACGATCGCCGGCCGGTTCGTGTTGATCTGGTACGGAAGATGCACGCCGCGGTTGCCGAGGTAGCGCACCTCAACCGTGTAGTCGTCGCGCAACACGCGCTGCACTCCGAGATTCCATGCCACCGAATAGGGCCGAACCTGATCGGGAATGTAGGACGTCGTGCGAGCCCTCGCGACGGTTGCACTCGAGTTCGCGCCCGTTGTCGTTCCCGGAATGCCGCCGTTACGAAGGAAATTCGGCGCGTTCGGGAACAGATCCTGGGCATTGACCGTCGTAAAAAACTGCGGCGGCAACGAGTTCGCGCCCAGGTTCTGATACACCTGGTCGTAGCTCATGCCGAAGCCGCCGCGGATCGACATCTTGCCGCTCTGCCCGGGTGAATAGACCACGCCAACACGGGGCATCCAATCGTTCTTGGTCGAGCGAGGTTCGCGAAAATCGACCAATCCGGGTACGGAAGAAATCGCATTCAACGCCTGTTGGCGAGAACCCGTCGGCACGCCGACGTATTCGTAGCGAACACCGATGTTCACCGTAAGATTCGACCGCAGGCGGAACTCGTCGTTCACATAAAACGCATGCTGCAGCGCGTTGCCGACAAACGGGAATCCGCCGACCGACCGCTGCCCCTGCTCCGGCGCGATGTCGAGCAGAAATCGCTCCAGCGTCCGGTACTGATACTCGCCGCGCTCGCGCTGCACAAACCGGCTCGAAATGTTGAACTTCTTTCCGTCATAGCCCGTCTTGAACGTGTGCCGGCCGTGCGTCCAGCTCAAGTTGTCGACGAGTTGGAAAGTGTTGTTGCGGCTGCCCTGCGGATAGCTCTGGTTCGGCCCAAGAATCAAACTCAAGTCCGCGAACTCGAGATTCGGAAACGCATCGAGCCCTTGGAACTTATAGTCCCCAACCGGCCGTTCATCGCGCCGCCGGTTATAGGCCGCGCGTAGTTCGTTCGTCACGTTGGGCGAGAAAATGTGCACGTGCGTGATCGACGCCAAATGCGCGCCGTACTTGACCGGCGTGTAAAAATCGGGGACTTGAATACCCGTCGTGAAAATCGAATCCTGCGTCTGTAGCAAATACCGCATGCGCAGTTGATCTTTGTCGGAGATGTTGTAGTCGCCCGACGCGACATAGCTGTAGTTGTTGTTGAACGCCGGCCCTTGCGCCCGCAAAATGCCGATCGGAATCTGTCGGCCCTGCACCGCGATCGTGTTGGTCTGTGTTGCCGCCGGCGGTGCATAGCGCTTCAGTACCTCGAGATTCGTCTTGCTGAGATTCGGAATCGAGTCCAGTGTTGAGTACCCCGCCGCTGTCGGCACAAACGCCGCTCCCGGCGCCGTCGCGTCGAAGCCCACTGGAGTGTACTCGAAATTTCCAAAGTAGAAAATCTTGTTTTTGATGACAGGCCCGCCCAGCGTCGCGCCGAGGCGGTTGATGTCGCTCCGAGGCGGGCGCGACCGGTTCCCCTACCGCTTGAACGCCTCGTCGATCGACGTCAATTCGCGGTTCTGATGATACTCGTAGAGCGACCCATGCAACTCATTCCCGCCGCGCTTGATGATCGTGTTGAACTGCCCGCCCGAGGAATGCCCGAACTCGGGCGAAAACTGATTCTGCTGGACCGTGAACTCGGCGACGGCTTCATTGGACACGGCGATTTGCACGCCCGTCGTTGAGCGATTGTTGTTGTCGACGCCCTCCACCATGAAGTTGTTGTTGGTCGGACGCTGGCCGCCCACCGAAGGGCCCGTGCCGTACCCCGCGCTGCCCGAGCTGGTCACACCCGCGTTCAACAGCGAAAGATTGATTACGCCTAACGCCGTCGGCCCAACGCCGACGCCGAACATCGGAATGCGTTGTACCTGTTTACCTTCGAAGGTGTTGGTGACATGCGCAGTTGTGGTGTCGATTACCGCGCTGGCTTCTTTTACTTCAATCGTGCTGGCCACCGAACCAACTTCAAGCGTCACGTTGATCGCCGCAGTCTTGTTCGTTTCGATGCGTACGTTGTTGACTCCGAAGGCCGTAAATCCCGTCATCGTCGCGGTCAACTTATAGTTACCCGCTAAAACGTTATTAAATCGATACGCGCCGATCTCGCTGGAAGTCGTCGTCGATTTGACGCCCGTGGCGATGTTCTCAATCGTCACTGTCGCTCTCCCGACCGCCGCTCCGCTGGCGTCCGATACGATTCCAATTAGGTTCCCGTCCATGGCTTGGCCGAATCCGGGTAAGGACGTGGCGGCCAGAAATGCAAGTGTAGTGAGTGTTTTTGAATAAGTCACGGTTGATCCCCCTGAATGATCCCCCTGAAGGCAGGTTTCGGGCCTAGCGCACCGGCGAAGTGCGCTAGGCGCGAGTTCAACCAAAGTATAGGGACCAACCGCACCAACCACGGAGTGGGTTGGGGCGAACTGCTGACGGAGTGTGGCGAGTAGCTACTTCCCGATGTGTTTACCTGAACCGTGGGGTAGAACGTTACTTAGAAAAGCTCGGTGCGACTCAGGTTCCGGGCTGTAACCGAAACACGCCGTCGTTCCGCCATCGACCGCCAGCACTTGCCCCGTCACATAGCTAGACGCGTCCGATGCAAGAAAGACAATCGGTCCATCCAACTCTTTCAACTCCCCGGTCCTCTGCAGCGCCGCGCTGCCCATCGCGAACTTCCGATAGTCCGGATTCTTCAAAACCGGTTCCGACATCTCCGACGGAAACCACCCCGGCGCGATCGCATTCACCCGTACGCCTCGATCCCCCCAACTCGCCGCCAGATTCCGCGTGATCTGAATCACCGCGCCCTTCGACGCCTGATACCCCGTCGGTCCATCCGGCCATCCGTTAATGCCCGCAATCGAGGCGATGTTGACGATCGATCCCCCCTTGCCATCGGCCAGCATTCGCGCGCCGATCTCCCGGCAGCAATACCACAGCCCCGTGACGTTCACCTGAATCGTCTGCGCGAACGCATCATAAGGGATCTTCTCTGGTGTTGGCCCGCCGTCGGCTGCGATCCCCGCGGCGTTCAGCAATATGTCGACGCGCCCCATCTGATCCCATGCCTCGGCCATCGCCGTACGCACCGACTCTTCACTAGCGACATCGCACCCGATCGCCAGCGCGCCGTTCCCAATCCGCGAGGCGAGATCGGTAAGCCGTTCCTTCCGCCGCGCCAGCAGCGCCACCCGCGCTCCCGCGCGCGCCAGCACCTCCGCCATCTGCGCGCCGATGCCCGACGACGCACCCGTAATCACCGCGTTTCGCCCGCTTAAGTCGATAGTGAACATCTGTCCAGTCTACTGCGAAACGTTGCCGTGCAGCCTCCGGATTCGAATCCGAGTTTCGTCGATGATGCAGGGCCATTCCTCATCCGGCACGTTGTCCAACAGTCTCGCGAGAGCTTCTGGCGTACGCTTCGGCGATGTCGGCCAGACGCGCAGCCGCACAATGCCCGCGTGAGTGCCCAAGGGAAACGTACGTGCATCGGCGAAGTCCTCGTCGAATGTAACGACGATTGCTCCGGTTCGCTGCGCCCACTCAAAAACCTGAATGTCCGTGGCACGGTTCAAACCCAACTCGCGCGTATGCTGAACGGTCCACTCCGGCCTTCGTTCACGTAGGAAACCAAGAGCCTCAAGGACGACATTCTGGTCAAGCAGAATCGACAGTTTCAATGGGCGATGACTTGTTCCCGATCGATCACCTGAGGCGCGTACTCCAATGCAGACTCCACATCTTCGCGTTCTAAGTCTGGATAGGAATGAAGAATTTGATCAACGCTGCACCCGGCCGCGACCATTCCAAGGATATTTCGAACCATGATTCGCGTCCCCCGAATCACGGGCTTCCCGCTGCAGATCTCTGGATTGATTTCGATTCGGCCCATACTCACCTCCTATCCTACCGCTCCTTACACGCAAAATTCGCCGCGTCGTTCACGCTCCCCGAACCCCTGTAAACCGCCACCTTCGGATACGGACACAACGGCCTCGTCATATCGACGACGCCATTCCCCACCCGTGCCGCCACAATCGATTCCGGCGCCACGCCCTCCTCCCGCCACCGCTCCATCGCCGCCAGCGCGTTGAACTGATTCGGTCCCGATCCCCCGCCGCAATGCGCCATCCCAGGGATCATGAACAGCCGCACCCAGTCTCTGCCAACAGGCTTGATCTTGCCGTAGTAGTCGATCGAATTCAGCGGCGAAATCGCCCCGCCCGAGCCCCCATCGCTCCACCCGTGATAGATCAGCAGCTTCCCGCCGCGCGCCTTGAACTTCGAAAAATCGGCATCGCGCGCCTCAATGAATCCAGCCTTCTCCTGCGCCATCGCCACATCGCGTTCGATATCAAACGTCTTCCAGTCCCAAGCCGGATCCTGCCGCGACACATCCCGAAACATCCCCAGGTCGATCGAGCCAGGTTCTTTCGCCGCGCCTGGAAGCAACCACCCGCGTTCGCCCCCGCGCACCAGCCCCGGGTAGATCAACGAGCCATCCTTGCGCCGCGCATCCGAGTACGCCATCCGCACCGTCGCCAGTTGGCCCGCGGTCAGACACGAATCGCTATCGCCGTTCTTGCACAACAACGCCGCCGGATCGTACGAACACTTCCGTGGATCGTCGAGCAGGCCATCGATCACGCCGTCGATCCCATCGCAAGCCGCAATCACCGCGTCGTTCAACAACGCCGTCTTCACCGCCGGCAGCGCCCGCGCCGGATCCTTCAACACCGCAACCATAATGTCCATCCGCCAGCCGCACAGTTCGATCTGATTATTTGCCGGCGCTCCCGCAATCATGCCGTCGAAGTCTTCCGGATACCGTAGCGCCGACATCAATCCTTGCCGCCCGCCGGTTGAGCAACCCTGCCAATATGCCAACCGCGCCGCCCGTCCATAATGCGCCACGATCAACGACTTTGCCGCGACCGTCATCTCATGCACCGCGCGATACGCGAAGTCGATGACCTTCTCGGGGTGCCCGATCGCAAACCCCGTGCCGCCGCCCTCATGCCCCGTATCGGTCGAGGCCGCGGCATAGCCCTCGCGCACTCCCGCCGCCAGGCCATTGCGGTTGATCGAGCCGACAAACCCGCCGCCTCCAACGCCCAGAAACTTTCCGTTCCACCGCACCGGCAGCCAGACTTCGGCCTTGATGATGGAATCGGCCGCCGGCGTCAGCGTCACCGCCACCCGGCAATGCGTTGGCAGCGATTCCACCGCGGTAACAAACGGCATTCGAATCGACTCACAAGGCGTCTGCGCCAACGCCGCGGACGAAAGCAGCAGTAGAAACCGTTTCATGGCCGATGAGTATATCGCGCGCGCCGTAACAACCTGAGTGGTACTATGAAATCACACTATGAATGTGCCTAAATCGGCAACAAGCCGAGCCCATGTAGTCCTCCCGGTCGATCTCGTTGCCGCCATCGACGAATTGGTCGGCAAGCGCGGCCGCAGCGCATTCCTCACCGAAATCGCGCAGCGCGAAATCAAGATTCGCCGCCAGCGGCAGGCGATCCGGGAGGCCGCTGGTTCGTGGGATCTGGCCGCGCATCCCGAACTTGCGCAAGGCGGCGCGGCATGGGAACGCCGGATCCGCGCGCTGGACAACGCTCGGATCGAAAAATTGGAACGCTCACGGAATCGAAAGTGACGTACCTGATCGACACAAACGTATTGATCGATGTCGTCACGGGCCGGAATGGCCGCGCGGAACTCCTCACGCAGTTCTCCTGGCGGAACATCCTACTCGCATGTTGTGCGATCAATGTCACGGAAGTATTTGTGGGTATGCGCCCCAAGGAAGAAGCGAAAACGGCCGAGATTCTGCGAAGCCTGGAGTTTTTCCCCATTACTTGGGAAGTCTCTCGCCTCGCGGGTAACCTCTATCGCCAGTGGCGCCGCAAAGGCCATACGCTCGGTCTCGCCGACGTTACAATCGCGGCCGTCGCTATCTCCCACGGCCTGGTTCTGGTGACAGAGAACCACAAACACTTCCCCATGCCGGAAATTCAGCTTCACAAACTCGCCGCCGCAAGCCGCGGCTAACGAATCCAGCGTTCGCGTGAGCCCATCGTGGATGCGGGCCGTGGACCCTTCGCGGAGCGGCAGAAGGCTCTCGCCTGGGGCAAGATCGCACAAATTTACGCCGCTCGCGGCGACTATCGCACGGCGATCAACGTTCTAGAATCCGAAGTCGTGCCCGTGGCCATTAAACTTGGTGACGAAACCAACCTCGTCGGTCACCGCGCCCAACTCGCGATCTGGCTCTACGATCAAGACTCCGCCCGCGCCACCACCCTCTTCCAGCAATCCCTCACCGCGGCTCGCCGAATGCGGCCGCCGGTCGTTCCGCAAATCGAATCCCTCATGAAAGAACACGGCATCCCAATCGAATAGCCGCTACTCCACCCCAAACACCAACAGCACATGCCGCGCCGAGATCGCCACATACTGCTTCCCATCCACCTTGTAGGTGATCGGATTCGCCACGATCCCGCCGCCCGCCTCGAACCGCCACAGTAGATCCCCCTTCGAGGCATCGAGCGCAAAAAACGACGTCCCGTTCGACCCAAACACTAACCCCCCAGCTGTTGTCATCAAGCCCGCGTGCGACGGCACATGCAGCCGGTACTCCCACTTCATCTCGCCGGTGACAACATCCAAAGCCCGCACCGCGCCCCATGGCTGCTCCGCCTTATTCGGCCTTTGTCCGCCGCCATTGAAGAACGACCCGGCTTTGAACTCCGCCGCGCCTTTGATGTAGTACGCGCCTTCCTCTTTCGCGTTGACATAATAAAGCCCCGTTTGCGGACTAAACGTCGACGCATACCAATTCGACCCGCCCCCAAGGCTCGGATACAGCAACACCCCCGCTTCTGTCGGCGTCGTATTCGGCAGCCGCATCGGCCGCCCCGATTCATCGAGCCCGCTCGCCCACGTCTGCTTCACGAACGGCCGCCCCGCGACGAACTTACCGGAAACTCGATCAATCGAATAATAAAATCCGTTTCGATTCGCCAGCACCACTAACTTCCGCTTTTGCCCGCCAACCACGCCATCCGCCAATATCGGCGTCTGCGTGGAATCCCAGTCGTTCACATCGTGCGGCGTATATTGAAAATGCCACTTCAACTTACCGGTTGACGGGTCCAACGCCACTAAGCTGCTGGAATACAAGTTATCGCCTTTGCGCCCATCGCCATTCCAATCCGGTCCCGGATTCCCTGTCCCCCACAGCAGTGTATCGGTCTCGGGATCGTACACGCCAGTTACCCAAGTCGTCGCCGCGCCCGTCTTGTAACTCTCCCCGGCCCACGTCTCCGCACCCGGCTCGCCTTTGTCGGGTATCGTGTAAAACCGCCATGCGCGTTTGCCGGTCTTCGCGTCATAGGCGTCGATAAACCCACGCACGCCGAACTCTCCGCCCGCGATGCCGGCGATGACTTTGTCTTTCACCACCAACGGCGCGCCGGTTCCAGAAAAACCAACCTTTGGATCGGCCATCACGACATCCCATCGCACCGCGCCGGTATTCGCGTTCAACGCCACCAGGTGCGCGTCGATACTCCCGTAATAAACCGTGTCGCCGAGGATCGCCACCCCGCGATTTACCCTTCCGCAGCATCCGCGAAAGTCGTTGCCGATCTCCCGTCGATAAGTCCACAGCACACGCCCAGTCTTCGCATCCAGAGCCTCGACAATATTCGGCGGCTTGGTAATGAACATCACGCCATCGGCCACAATCGGCGACGCCTGCACCGTCTCCGTCTCGTTGGCCTGATTCATCCACGCCACCCGCAACTTACTCACATTGCCGGTATGGATTTGATCGAGCGGCGAATATCTTTGCCCCGAATAGTTTCTCGAGTACGTCAGCCAGCTCCCCGGCTCGGCATCGGCATTCAGAATTCGCTCGTACGGCACATTCACCTGCGCCAGCAATACCGGAGTTAAGAACAATAGCAGTCTCATTCGGAATCCTTCAACGACGCCAGGTAGGCGACAACATCGGTCAACTCGTCTTCGGAAAACGTGCCGCGGTACGACGGCATCGGCGACACTCCTCGCTGCTTCCGCAACTCCGCCAACTCTGATTTCCAATACGAATGCACTTTCCCAGACGCATCCCGGACCTGAATCGAAAACGAGTCCTCATTCACCCGCACACCCGTTACGTTCCCGCCGCTTCGAGGCACAGCCGTGACCAACAGATACCCGTCCGGCACCGCCGATTCCGGTGTCAGTAACGCTTCGCGCAAATACACCGCGCTACGCCGCGAGCCAACGCCCTGCAACGCCGGCGCCGTAAATCCAGCGTCATGACAACCCGCGCAACCGCCTTTTGTCCGATACAACTCCGCGCCGCGCGCTGCATTGCCCGGTACCGGTTTAATAGCCACGCGCCCCAACGTCCGGGCATAAGCCGCCGTCTGCCGGATCTCGCGCTCCGACATCGAATGCGCCCCCAGCATCTCCGTGCCGCCAATGCCGTGTTCGATCACGCGGACCAGCGCGGCGTCGTCGGCAGCCCGCGCAAACCGGGGTTTCGTCAACACCGGCCCTCGTCCGCCTTCGCCCGTCTGCCCATGACACAGCGCGCACTGATTCTCATACAACTTCCGGCCCGCCGCCAAATCCGCGCGGCCAGTCGGCAACTTCACAACCTCGGCCGCCAGAACCACCGCGCCAAAAAGTGCAAGTTTCATCCTGCAAAGATTGTATCCTCGCGTCGATCTCCCTGTCGAAGCCGCAGGATGCGACCGGCCCCTCATCCCGTTGCTATACTGAGATTTAACACCTATGGCATCAGGGACCGCCACCGTAACGGCTGAAAAGAAGATCGTACTGCTCACGCCCCGCGGCTTCTGCGCTGGCGTCGTGCGGGCGATCGACGTCGTGAAAATCGCGCTCGACACCTTCGGCGCGCCCATCTACGTCCGCAAGGAAATCGTCCACAACAAACACGTCGTCGACGAACTGCGCGAACTCGGCGCCATCTTCGTCGACGAACTGGTCGAGGTGCCCAGCGGCGCGCGCGTCATCTTCAGCGCCCACGGCGTCTCTCCGGCGGTCCGCGCCGAAGCCAAAACGCTCGATCTCAAAGTCATCGACGCCACCTGCCCGCTCGTCACCAAGGTCCACCTGGAAGCCGTGAAGTTCGCGCGCCAGGGTTACACGATCGTCTTGATCGGCCACGAGAACCACGACGAAGTTATTGGTACTCTGGGCGAAGCCCCGGACGCTATGGTCCTCGTGCAGACCGTCGAAGACGTCGATAAGTTGCAAGTCGCGGACGAGTCGAAAATCGCATTTCTTACGCAGACGACCTTGTCGCTTGACGAAACCAGCCACATCGTCGCCCGGCTTCGCGAGCGCTTCCCGCTCATCAACGGTCCGCATTCGCAAGACATCTGCTACGCCACGGAAAACCGTCAGGTGGCCGTCAAAGCCGTCGCGCCAATGACCGAACTCCTTCTCGTCGTCGGCTCGAAGAACTCGTCCAACTCGCAGCGCCTTGTGGAAGTCTGCCGCAAGGAGGGCCGCCCGGCGTACCTCGTTGACGACGAATCGGACGTCCGTTCGGAGTGGCTGAATGGCATCAACTCCGTTTCGGTCACCGCCGGCGCTTCGGCGCCCGAGCACCTCGTCGATAGTCTCATCGCCTTCCTGCAGCGCAGCGGCTTCGGCGATGTCGAAACATTGGAAGTGAAGGAAGAGGACGTTCGCTTTTCCTTGCCCCCGGAGTTGAATTCCGCGCGTCTGACGCAGATCCGTACCGCGTAGAAAATGAGCCCGACCTTGCAGATGACGGATGCGGGCGCAGCCGGAGCGGCGTCGGCCATTCGGCGCGCTTCGGAGTGGTTGCTCTCGCAGCAGAGCGAAAAAGGCTACTGGTGGGGAGATCTCACCGCCGACACCACGCTCGAGTCCGACTACATTTACTTGCAGCTTTGGCTGTATGAACCGAACGAGCGCGGCTGGAATCCGCCCACCCGCCCGCAAATCGACCGCGCAGCCCGCTCGATCCTCGCGCGCCAAAACGCAAGCGACGGCGGCTTCTCTATCTATCCTGGCGGTCCCGCCGATGTTAGCGCTTCGGTAAAGGCGTACTTCGCGCTCAAAGTCGCCGGCATCGATCCCGCTTCGTCCGAAATGACGCGTCTGCGGAACTGCATTCTGTCACTCGGCGGACTGCAAGCCTGCAACAGCTACGTCAAAATCAACCTCAGCCTATTCCGCCTCTATCCGGCCGCCGACGTGCCCTCGGTGCCGCCCGAAATGATTCTCATGGGCGACATGCTCTACCACATGAGCGCGTGGGCGCGCGCTATCGTCGTGCCACTTGCCATCGTGCAATCGATGCTCCCGGTGAAGGCGCTCCCGCCTGGGTTTTCGCTCGACGAAATCCTGGCGCCGGGTGTATCCACGGCCTTCCCGAACCCTGATGGACCGCTTTCGAAAAAGGGCTTTTTCCTCGCTCTCGACAAATTGTTCAAAGTCTGGGAACGGCACGGTTCGGACATGTTGCGCGGCAAGGCGATCGCCAAGTGCAAAGACTGGGTGCTGACGCGCACGCAACACTCCGACGGCCTCGCCGCCATCTACCCGCCGATGATGTACACCATCATGGCGCTCGATGTCATGGGCCACGATGAGAACGATCCCGCCCGCATCGAAGCCGAACGCCACCTCGACGATCTCATGGTCGACGACGGCAATCGCTTCTTCTTCCAGCCCTGTTTCTCGGTCGTCTGGGACACGGCAATCGCCATGCACGCGCTCGCCGAAGCCGGCACGGCGCCGCCCGAACGGCTGCAACTCGCCGCCGATTGGCTCATCTCGAAAGAGGTTCGCCGCAAGGGCGATTGGTCCAAGCACCGCCCGAACACCGAGCCCTCCGGCTGGTACTTCGAATTTGCCAACGAGTTCTACCCCGACATCGACGACACCGGCATGGTGATGATCGCCCTCGGCCTCGTCAAAGGCCGCGACGCTGCCGCTCACGGCGCAACTTCCAAACGCGCCGTGCAATGGTTGTTCGACATGCAGGCCTCGGACGGCGGCTGGGCGGCCTTCGATGTCGATAACAACTGGCCCGCGCTGACCCACGTTCCATTCGCCGACCACAATGCAATGCTCGATCCCACCTGCCCCGATATCAGCGGCCGTGTGCTCGAATGCCTCGCGCTGCACGGCGTCGATGTGAATCACGCGGCGATGCGCAAGGGTGTCGAGTATCTGATCCGCACGCAAGAACAGGACGGCAGCTGGTTCGGCCGCTGGGGCGTCGACTACATCTACGGCACCTACCTCGCGCTGCGCGGCCTGCGTGCCGCTGGGGAAAGCGATCGCGAAGTGCACACGCTTCGAGGCGGCGAATGGCTGCGCTCGATTCAGAACGCCGATGGCGGTTGGGGCGAGAGCTGCGAAAGCTACGCCAAGAACACCTACGTCAACGCACCCTCGACGCCGTCGCAAACCGCTTGGGCCATCCTCGGCCTGCTCGCCAGCGGTGACGATCGCAGCGATTCACTCGAACGCGCCGCCGACTACCTGGTCAAAACCCAGCGCCCGGACGGCACATGGGACGAACCGCAGGCCACGGGCACCGGTTTCCCGCGCGTGTTCTATCTCAACTACCATATGTACCGGAACTCGTTTCCGCTGCTCGCGCTCGCGGCGTTCCTGAAAACGCGGGCGTAACGTGAAGCCTGTTCTCGTCACAGGCGCGTCGGGATTTGTCGGCTGGCACGTCGCGCGGCTTTTGTCCGAACGCGGGTTCGCCGTCCGCGCGATGACCCGCGGTATTAACCCTGTACCCGAGCTGAATGTCGAAGTCGTCAAGGCGGATCTCACCGATCGCACTTCGCTCGAAAAGGCCGTCGAAGGCTGCTCCGCCGTCTTTCATGTCGCCGCCGACTATCGTCTCTGGGCCAAGGATCCTCGCGAGCTGTATGCGTCAAACGTCGACGGTACACGCGCGCTGTTCGAAGCCGCCCGCGCCGCGCGGGTTGATCGCGTCGTCTACACCTCCACTGTCGGTTGCATCGGTTTCATCGACGGCGGACTCGGCGACGAAACCACGCCCGTATCGCTCAACGACATGACCAGCCACTACAAGCGTTCGAAGTTTCTCGCCGAGCAAGTTGCGCTCGAATTCGCGGCCTCGGGTTTGCCGGTCGTCATCGTCAATCCCACCGCGCCCGTCGGCGACCACGACTTCAAACCGACCCCGACCGGCCAAACCATCGCCGATTTTCTCCGAGGCAACATGCCCGCCTATCTCGACACCGGCCTCAATATCGTCGATGTCCGCGACGTCGCGCTTGGCCATCTGCTCGCATTCGAAAAAGGCCGCCCCGGCGAACGCTATATCCTGGGATCGGAGAACCTGACGTTAAAACAAATCTTTGAAGTTTTGTCTTCTCTCAGCGGAGTCAAGGCGCCGTCGATCGAAATCCCGTACTTCGTCGCCTGGCTCGCGGCGGCTGCGGGCGGCGCGATATCGTCGTTCACCGGCAAGCCACCCCGCGCCCCCATGGAAGGCGTACGCATGGCGCGCAAGAAGATGTGGGTCCGTCATGACAAAGCCGCGCGCGAACTAGGCTTCTCTCCACAGCCTGCCCGAATCGCGTTGCAGAATGCCTACGAGTGGTTTCGGAAATGAAAACCATTGTCGCCATCGCCTCCGAGCCCTTCGAATTCAAACCGTGGATCAAGCGCAATCGATCCGTCCACGCCTTCGCCGAAGGCCCCGGCCCGCGCCTCGCGCAACGATCTCTGCAAACCGCCATCGATCAACTCGGCAAGATCGATGTCCTTCTCAGCATTGGCCTCTGCGGCGCGCTCGACCCCAATCTCCAACTCAACGACATCGTCAGCGCCACCTTGGTAAACGAGTGGCCCGCCGAGCCGCTCCCCAACGCCAAGAGCGCAAAGCTACTCTCGATCGACCGCTTCCTCGGTAACAAAGAAGAAAAGCAGAACTTCCACCGGCAGGGCTACGATATCGTCGAGATGGAAGCCGTGGCCCTCGCAAAATGGGCGGCCGAAACAAACACGAAATTCCACGCGGTCAAGGTCGTCAGCGATCTCGCCGGCGAAGAGTTCGCGCTCGACTTCAACGCCCACCGCGACCCCGATGGCCGCTTCAAGAAAGCGTCAATCGCGCTGGCGGGATTGGTGCATCCGCGTGATCTATATCGCATGGCAAGCAGAGGAAGCGCCGCATCGGCGAAACTAGGAGAGTTCCTTTCGAAATATGAGTTCTAACGGGGTCATGCGCGCGGCGGTGTACCGCGGCAACAATCAGGTAGTCGTCGAGGAAGTGCCGGTTCCCGAAATCGGCCCCGGCGAACTGCTCGTCAAAGTTCACTCCTGCGGCATTTGCCACACGGATTTGAAGAAGGTCGAATACGATCTGCTTCCGCCGCCGCGCATCTACGGCCACGAGACGGCTGGTGTCGTCGTGCGTGTCGGCGCCGGTGTGACGAAGTTCAATGAGGGCGATCGCGTCGTCGCCTTTCATCACATTCCGTGTGGAAAATGTTTTTACTGCGCGCGGCGTCTCTACGCCCAATGCGCGGTTTACAAGAAGGTCGGCATCACCGCCGGCTTCGAACCCGCCGGCGGCGGCTTCGCGCAGTACATCCGCATCATGGATTGGATCGTCGACCGCGGCGTCGAGCTCATCCCCGACGGCGTGTCCTTTGACACCGCCTGTTTCGTCGAACCCGTCAACACCTGCGTCAAAGCCGTGTGGATGGCCGATCCCCGTCCCGATGAACTCGCCGTAGTCATGGGGCAAGGCCCCATCGGACTCCTCTTCACGATGCTGCTCAAGCACAAGGGTATCCGCACTGTCGCTACCGACACCATGCCCGAACGCCGCGCCTTTAGCCAACACTTCGGCGCGTCGGCGTGCTGGGATCCGCGCACAACAGACGTCGCCGCCGAGTGCGCCGCGCTCACCGAAGGCCGCGGCGCCGACATCGTTTTCATCGCCGCGTCCGCGCCCGGAATCGTCGAACAGGCCATCCGCTGCACCCGCCCCGGGGCGAAAATTCTGCTCTTCGCGCAGACCTCCGACAAGGAAAGAATCGAACTCTCCGGCAAGGACATCTGTACGGGGGAACGTATGGTTTTCGGTTCGTACAGCGCCGATGTGGACTTGCAGCGCGTTTCCGCCGATCTTGTATTTAGCGGCGCGATTCCGGTCGGCGAGCTGGTCAGCCACCGTTTTCCGCTTGACGAAATCAGCGCGGGTTTTGACCTGGCGTTGCATCCGTCGCCAAAATCGCTCAAAATTGTTGTTTGGCCTCAGGGACACGACAAGTGACGCAAAAGATGCAGGCCGCCGTCCTGTATGGCAAGGAAGACGTTAAGGTCGAATCGGTAGAAGTGCCGAAGATCGGGCCGGGCGACGTTCTCGTTCGAGTGAAAGCCGCGCTCACCTGCGGCACCGACGTGAAGGTCTTCCGCCGAGGCTATCATGCGCGCATGATCCAACCGCCCGCGCTGTTCGGCCACGAACTGGCTGGCGATATTGTCGCCGCCGGATCCGCCGTCTCGAAGTTCCGCGCCGGCGATCGCGTCGTCGCCGCCAACTCCGCGCCCTGCGGCAACTGCTTCTACTGCAAGAAGCATCTCGAAAATCTCTGCGACGACCTGCTCTTCAACAACGGCGCTTACGCGGAGTTCATTCGCATCCCGAGCCGCATCGTTGAAAAGAACACGTACCGCATTCCGGCGCATGTCGACTACCAAGACGCGGCCCTCGCGGAACCGCTCGCCTGCGTGCTCCGCGGCCTCGAAGAATCGCACGTCCGCCCTGGTGACACTGTCGTGGTCATCGGCCTCGGCCCGATCGGACTCATGTTCGTTCGCATGGCCAAAGTGATGGGCGCTCGCGTCATCGCCATGGCGCGCCGTCATGAGCAACTTGAAGACGCAAGGCGCATGGGCGCGGCGCATCTCGTCTGCCTGCCGGAGTCCGACGATCCCGTCGGCTTGGTGCGCGGCTTGACCGATGGCCGGGGCGCCGACGTCGTCATCGAAGCCGTCGGCAAACCCGAAGTCTGGAATCTCTCCGTGCAACTGCTGCGCAAGGGTGGCACGGTGAATTTCTTCGGCGGCTGCCCGAACGATACCCGCGTCGATCTCGACACCAACATGCTCCACTACTCCGAGATCACCTGCAAAGCGAGCTTCCATCACACGCCCGGACTGATCCAGGACGCACTCGAAGCCGTCTCCCGCCGCGACATCTGCGCCACCGATTTCATCGCCGGTCAAGCGCCGCTGTCCAGTCTCCGCGACGTCCTCCGCATGCTCATGAATTCCAGCGGCCGCCTGAAGACCGCGATCATTCCGTAACCGGAATGCTGGCGCCCAAGGATTTCGTCGAAGACCGCTCCGCCATGGAGCGCGCGTGGCCATTGGAAGAAGCGCTTGCCTACACTCGTTGGATCGCTACGTCACACTACGAGAATTTTCACGTCGTCAGCTTCCTGCTGCCCAAGCGCCTTCACCAGGACTTTTACAACGTCTACGCCTTCTGCCGCTGGGCGGACGATCTCGGCGACGAAATCGGCGACACCGCCGAGAGCCTGCGTCTCTTAAACTGGTGGCGCGCCGAACTGCATCGTTGCTTCGACGGCGCCGCAACACACCCCGTCTTCGTCGCCCTCGGCCCAACCGCCCGCAAATACAATTTGCCTCGCGATCCCTTCGACGATCTCATCACCGCCTTCGAACACGACCAGCGCGTGATTCGCTATCAAAACTGGGACGAAGTCGTCGCTTACTGCAAGAACTCGGCTAACCCAGTCGGCCGCCTTGTCCTTGGCTTGTGTGGATACAACGATGCCGCACGCTGTGCCTTGAGCGACGCCACCTGTACCGCGCTCCAACTCGCCAACTTCTGGCAGGATGTTTCGGTCGACCTCGAGAAGGACCGCATCTATCTGCCCCTCGATGTCCTCGCCAAACACGGCGTCTCGGTCGAAGATGTCTACGCGCGCCGCTTCACGCCCGCCTTTGCCTCGGCGATGCAAGAGGTCTGCGGAGTCGCCCGAGAACTCTTCGAAAAAGGCCTCGCTCTGCCGCCGATGCTCGACCGCCGCCTCGCGCTCGACATCACGCTCTTCTCGCGCGGCGGCCTCCGCATCCTCGATAAGATTGCCTCACAGGGCTACGATGTGCTCTCCGCCCGCCCGCACATCTCAAAGAGCGAACGCGTCGCGCTGCTGCTCAAAACCCTCGTCCAATTCACCTTCGCCCGAGCCGCGGCATGATCACCGTCGCCGAGTCTTACGTCTACTGCCGCGAAACCGCCCGCGCTCGCGCCAAGAATTTCTACTATTCCTTCGTCCTCCTTCGCGACGACCAATGCGACGCCATGTGCGCCATGTACGCCTTCATGCGCTACTGCGACGATCTCAGCGACGAAACCGACACCTCAACCGAAGAAACCATGGACGAATGGCGCGCCGATCTGGCCAGCGCGCTAAACGGCAAATACGCCGATCACCCCGTCTGGCCCGCCTTCCACGACGCCGTCAAACGTTACAATATCCCGCACGAATACTTCCACGCCATGATTGATGGCGTCTCAAGCGATTTGAAGCCCCGCACCATCCACACCTTCGACGATCTTTATCAATACTGCTACCGCGTCGCCTCCGTCGCTGGACTGACAATCGTTCACATCTTCGGCTTCAAGGACCGCCGCGCACTCGAACTCGCCGAGAAGTGCGGCATCGCCTTTCAGCTAACCAACATCCTCCGCGATGTCCGTGAAGACTTCGAAATGGGCCGCGTCTATTTACCCGCCGAGGATCTCGACCGCTTCGGTGTCTCGCCGTCAAATCTTGCCTACACGCCCGATTTCGTCGAACTCATGCGCTTCGAAGCTGCGCGCGCTTTCGACTACTACAATCAATCGATGCCGCTTATCCGCATGGTCGACAAAGACAGCCGCGCCTCGCTCTGGGCGTTGATTCAAATCTACTACCGCCTCCTGCAACGCATCGAAGCCCACCAATACCGCGTGCTCGATCGCCGCGTGCGGCTATCAACGTTTGAAAAGGTGTGGCTTGTGCTGCAAGCCGGAGGCCGCAAACTCGTCGGCGCGTATTAGGGCCGTCGCTCCTTGAGCAGGAGCGTTACAAGAAAATTCTGCGCCAGCGGCGTCTCGCGGATGAACTCCCAACTCACGAAAGCGGACTGGACGTATTTGAGCTGCTCGAATACGTCGCTTCGCGCCTATTCAACGGAACTGTCGTAGTCCGCGGTATGCCGGTTCCCCATCATACGTACAAACACCTCGGAAATATTCAGCAGGTGTTTCTCAACCGCAACGGCGGGATCACCAATGCTTCGCGTATTGAAGAACGTCCTCAGGTCGTCGCGCCGTTTCGTACAAACCTTCGCCATCAGCGTGTGTTCGAACATTCGAGCGAGTGTCGGCCGTTCCTCGACGCGCTTCCAATTCTTGGCCGTTTCCGAAATCAAAAGATGGAACAAAGCGTAGTAGCCGGTTGAAATCGCCCGGCGTAAGCTCGCTTGTTTGGGGCGCTTCAGCTCCCTTCGCGCTAGTGTCCTGTCTCATATAACTATGTACATATAGGCAGAGTTGCCTCATACTGGGTCATGTTCACCCCAGCAGCTCCCTTGGCGGTAGAAGCGAGCCAACGGGAGCAACTCGAAGCCTTGCTCCGGAACGGAAGCTCCCCCCAGCGTGTGGCGCTACGCTGCCGGATTCTCCTGTTGGCGGCGAAAGGCGTC